>Ga0187783_10004076_pt1 | contig 10819 bp, 10 predicted proteins | sample 1015_SJ02_MP02_2_FD_132471 | JGI IMG/M metagenome (GOLD analysis project Ga0187783, IMG submission 132471) | Tropical peat soil microbial communities from peatlands in Department of Meta, Colombia - 1015_SJ02_MP02_20_MG | ecosystem: Environmental > Terrestrial > Soil > Wetlands > Peat | place...
CGGAAGGCGCCCTGCCCGAGTCTTGCGCTGACCTGCTGTCTTTTCTCCCGCGGGGCGAGATCGGCGCGCTGCCAGATCTGCTCCTCGATCGCCGCGTCCGTCAGCTGCCCGTCCGTCTCGATCGCAATTTCTTCCTCGATCTTCTGCAGCTGGCCGCCGAGGAGCTCGCGCAGTGCCGCCGCCAATGGTGCCGGTACCTCCGCGAGATAGACGCCCGGGTTGCGCTCGCCGGTGGCGCGTAGCGGCGCGTGCTTCGCCGGTAGTGTGGCAGCCAGCAGCGCCATGTGCTCCCGGGGTACGAGTGGGCGGGTGAGCGTCTCGAAGCGCACCGGCAACAGCCAGCCGGCCTCGCCTCGCCCCTCGCTTTTGCGTGCGGACTCGACGGGCATGACGGCCGTGCGGACCCGGTCGACGACCACGCCAACCGCATCGATCCTGCCGTCGGCGTGCGAGAACACCACGTCGCCGGGAGCCGGCTGCGTCATGTTCTCAGCGCTCACGTTCGCCCGTCTTCCGCGTTTCTTCGGCGACCACAGGTAACCGCCGTCGACCTCGTGACGGTCAGTCAGCTTGTGATTGACCCACCAATACCGACGGGACACCGGGGAAGGCACCCCTTGACTCCGCAACACCAGCGCCGCGACCAGTCACTGATGGTAGCCGAACGCTCGAGTGGATGGCGTCAGTTCTTCAGCTTGTAGCCGGTCTTGAAGATCCAGCTCACCACGGCCACGCACAGGCCGAGGAACAAGAGCGTCGCGGCAGCGCTGGCCACCACATCGACGTCCGCAACACCGAAGAAACTCCAGCGGAAGCCGCTGATCAGGTACACCACCGGATTGAACAGGGTGATCTTCTGCCACAGTGGCGGCAGCATGCTGATCGAGTAGAAGGCGCCGCCGAGGAACGTCAGCGGTGTGAGAATCATCAGCGGCACGATCTGCAGCTGCTCGAAGCTCTCCGCCCACAAACCGATGATGAAACCAAGCAGACTGAAGCTCACTGCGGTCAGCAGCAGGAAAGCCGCCATCCAGGCGGGATGTGCAATCTGATAGGGCACGAACAGACGTGCGGTCAGCAGAATCAGGACACCGAGCATCACCGACTTGGTGGCCGCCGCGCCCACGTAGCCGAGCAGGACCTCGACATACGAGACCGGCGCCGACAGCAGCTCGAAGATCGTTCCGGACCATTTCGGCATGTAGATGCCGAACGAGGCGTTCGAAACGCTTTCGCTGAGGATGGACAGCATGATGAGTCCCGGGACGATGAACGAGCCGTAGCCGACGCCATCCACGGCGCCCATGCGCTGGCCGATCGCCGCGCCGAACACCACGAAGTACAGGGAGGTCGACAGTACCGGCGAGGCGATGCTCTGCATCAGGGTGCGGAACGTGCGCGCCATCTCGAAACGATAGATCGCGCGGATCGCGTGCACGTTCATGACCGTCATGCCCGCGTGCTCACCAGGCCGACGAAGATTTCTTCGAGCGAGCTCTCCTGCGAACGCAGGTCCTTGACGTCGATGTCGAGCTCGCTCAGGCGTTTGAGCAGCCCGGGAATGCCGGTCTCCCGGCTGTGGGCGTCGAAGGTGAAGACCAACGCGTGCCCGTCGTCGCACAACTCGAGCGGGTAGGCGGACAGAGCGGCGGGCACTTGCGCCAGCGGCCGCTGCAGCTGCAGCGTCAGCTGCTTCTTGCCGAGTTTGCGCATCAGCACGATCTTGTCCTCGACTACGATCAATTCCCCCTTGCTGATCACCCCGATCCGGTCCGCCATCTCCTCGGCTTCCTCGATGTAGTGCGTGGTCAGGATGATCGTGACTCCACTGTCACGCAATTCACGCACCAACTGCCACATGTCGCGGCGCAGCTCCACGTCGACGCCGGCGGTGGGCTCATCGAGAAACAGGATCGTCGGCTCATGGGCGAGTGCCTTGGCGATCAGGACGCGCCGCTTCATTCCTCCTGAAAGTGTCATGATCTTGGCGTCTTTCCTCTCCCACAGCGACAGCTGCCGCAGCACGCGTTCGCAATGCGCCGGATTCGCTGCCTTGCCGAAGAGTCCACGGCTGAAGGACACGGTTGCCCAGACACTCTCGAAGGCATCCGTGTGCAGCTCCTGCGGCACCAGGCCGATGCTGCCGCGCGCCGCGCGGTAGTCGCGAATGACGTCGTGACCGTTCGCCAGCACCGTGCCAGCGGTCGGCGTGACGATGCCGCAGATGATGTTTATCAGCGTGGTCTTGCCGGCGCCGTTTGGACCGAGCAGTGCAAAGATCTCGCCGCAGCGGATCGTCAGGTCGATACTCCTGAGCGCGACGAGACCGCTCGCGTAGGTCTTGGCGAGACCGGTTACGACAACGACCGGCGAGGTGCTGGCCGCGGAGCTCGCAGGGCGCGTGGCAGTTTCGGGCACGGTGAACGGTTCCGGAATGCGCGCGCTCAGCTGTGGCGCTCCAGGGCGTCGACGCTCGTGGGCCAGTCCTGTTTCAGCAGCCGCGAAAGCGCGCGATCCGCCAGCAGCCGGCCGCCGGTCTGACAGCGTGCACAGTAGTTGGTCTCGTTGTCGGCGTAGCGGATGCGCTGTATCGGTGTGCCGCAGACCGGGCATGGCTTGCGGAAACGACCATGAACAGCCATGTCGTCGCGGAAGGCGGTAACCTTCTCCGGAAACGCTCCCTCGGCGCGGTGGCGCAGACGCTCAGACCAGAGCTGCAGCTGCCCGCGTGCCGCGTCGTAGAGGCGTGCCACCTGCGCGTCATCGAGGCGGCTGGTCAGCATCACGGGCGAGAGCCTGGCGGCATGCAGTATTTCATCTGAATAGGCATTGCCGATGCCGCTAAAGAGCCTCGGGTCGGTGAGCGCACGCTTGAGCGTGTGATTCTCGCGACGCAGCCGTTCGGCGAACTGCGTGAGGTTCGCTTGCAGCACCTCGAGACCTCCGGGGTCCTGACGCCGCAGCTCCTGCTCTCCCTGCAGCAGGTGCAGCGAGGCTCGGCGTTTGGTTCCAGCTTCGGTCAAGGTGAGCGTGCCATTGCTGAATTCCAGCCGCACGAGCGCGGTGCGCTTCGACGGCGTGCTGCTCTGAGGAAACCAGTGCAGACGTCCGGCGATCATGAGGTGGAACACGAGCCACAGATCACCTTCGAGTCTGATGGCGAGACGTTTGCCGACGCGGCGTACCTCGGTAACGCGGCGGCCGTGGACGGACTCAAGAGGCGGCACCGCGGTACGCAGCAGAAAGGGTGACAGCAGCCGCACGCGCTCGAGACGCTGGCCCACGACGCGTTGCGCCAGCGCTTCGAGGTAGACAGTGAGATCGGGTAGCTCGGGCATCGAGCAAGGATAACAGGTGGGGTTTCTGCCACGGTCGGCCGAACAACCGGCGACCGGCCGGACATTCCGCTGTTGCCCGGCGGGAAGGCAGGAGATAGCCTCGCCTTTGCAATATCGCCCGAATTACCGACGTTACTCCCTGCCTGTGGACCCTCCATCGGCTCCCTCGCGGGCAAGCGCCCGGACGAGCCTGGCACCGCGGGTGCTCCTGGCGCCGGCCAGGCGCGTGGTCGAGTCCGTGCGTGCGAAGCTCCGTGAGCTCGCGCAGTTTCTCGTGCAGAGCCGCGGGCCGTATGCCCGTGCCTTTGAAAATCTCATTCTGGGACTGATCATCTTCAGCGTCGCCTCGATCGGCATTGAGTCGATTCCCGACCTCCCCGCCTGGGCGCTGCGCGCGCTGCGGCGTGCCGAGATCGTCACCGTCGCCGTTTTCTCTTTCGAGTACCTGCTGCGCATCGTCGCGACCCGCAACAAATTCGCCTTCATCTTCAGCTACCAGGGCATCGTGGATCTGCTCGCGATCGCCCCCTTCTACCTGCTGGGTTTCGACGCGCGCTGGGTGCGGGCACTGCGCTTGCTGCGTCTGCTGCGCGTGCTCAAGTTGCAGACCCACATTCTCGAGACTGCAGTCGAGGAGCGTACGCGCGAGCTCGCCGAGAAGAACGCCGCACTTGAGAAAGCGCAGGCGCAGCTCAGAGCTGAGCTGGAGGTGGCTCGCTCGCTGCAGCTCGCAATCCTACCGTCGACCTTTCCGGCGACTCCGGGATGCACCGGTGCGGCGCGCATGATTCCGGCGAGCACCATGGGCGGGGACTTCTACGACTACATTGAACTGCCGGATGGACAGATCGGCCTGGTGATTGCGGACGTCTCCGGCCACGGTGTGCCGGCGGCCTTTTTCATGGCGGTGGCACGCACCAACCTGCGGGAGCTCGCGGTTCGGCATGCCGATCCCGGCGAATGCCTCGCACAGGCCAATGACGCGTTGTGCGCGCAGAATCCCCTGGATCTCTTCGTGACCGTCTTTTACTGCATGCTCGAGCCGAAGACGGGGGTGCTGCGTTACGCTAACGGCGGTCACAATCCGCCCTACGTGCGGCACGCCCACGGCCCGGTCGAGACCCTGAGCGGGCCCGGCGGACTCGTGCTCGGGGTGATGTCGGGCGCGAGGTATGCAACGCACACGGTGCAGCTTCTGCCCGGCGACCGGCTCATTCTATATACGGATGGTGTCACCGAGGCCTTCAACCCGGCGGAGGAGGCCTACGGTACACAGCGGCTGGTCGACGAGGTCCAGGTGCACGGCGGCGGTACGCCGGGCGCCCTCGTGGAGCGCATCTGCCAGAGCGTCACGAGTTTCGCCGGTGCCGCCCCTCAGTCCGACGACATCACGCTCACGGTACTCTCCTGGAGCGCACCGTGAGCGTGGCCGACTCGCTGGCCGGCCCATGAACGTGACCGAGGAAGGTGGCGGGATTGTTTTGCACGGCGCGCTGTGCCGCCCCTAATATCCACCCTGCCACTGCGGCCGGCGGCGGGAGACTCACCATGCAGTTGCAGGTCGGGGATACAGTCGATGGTGTTCTGAACGTCTTGCTGATCGGCCGGCTGGACACGCCGGGCGTCGACGAGATCGAGACCCCGCTGACCGCTCACCTTGCGCCGCGCGTTGCGCGCGCGACGATCGATCTGTCGCAGGTCACGTTCGTCGGCTCCGGTGGAATCCGTATGTTCATCACGATCGCGCGAGCGCTCGGTCGCCGCGGCGGTAAGCTTGTCCTCTACGGTGCACAGCCGCTCGTGGCGCAGGTTTTTGACACCACTTCTTTAAATACCATCGTCCCGGTGTGCGCCGACGCCACCGCGGCAGCGGCCGCGGCGCGCAGCTGACGGCTCAGCTTGGCGTTGCGGATCGCGCCAGTGCAGTCGCGAGCGGTCGAGATCCGCTTCCCCGGGACGCATCATGGCTTCGCGCAGGGATTTGCTCGGCTGCTGGAAGCGCTCGATGCCGCGGGGCTCGAAGGCGCCGCGCGCTACAACTCCGAACTGGTGTTCGAGGAGATCGTCGACAACATCGTGAGCCACGGTGCGGTGGACCGACGCGAGCTGGACGTGTGCGTCACGCTCGAAGTCCGCCCCGACTCGATCGTTCTGACGTTTGACGATGATGGCGTGCCGTTTGATCCGCGGGGCATCCCCGACCCCGAACCGCCAAAGTCGCTGGAGGAGGCAAGGATCGGCGGATTCGGCGTGATGCTCGTTCGCCGAGCCGCGCGCTCACTCGACTACCGGCGTACCACGGCCGGCCGCAATCTATTAACCGTCCAGGTGGAGCGCGCGGGCGCGGCGTTCTAGTGACCTAGCCGAGACACCGCCGGTCGCGAAGGACCTACGGCTTCAGCGCAGCGTGCGGGTCCAGCCGCACACCGAGGCGACGTGCGCCCCAGCCTCCCGGTGCTCCGTCGAACACCCCGGGGATACGCGTGCCGCAGCGCCGGCAAGCGCCGGTGTCGGTGAGCTGCCAGCGGCCAAGCTCGTACCAGTCCCGCTCGATGAGGCGCGTTCGGCAGCGCGGGCAGTAGGTGCTGCCGCCGTCGCTGTCATGGACGTTGCCCGTGTAGACATAGTGCAGACCGTTCGCGAGCGCGACGCGCCGGGCGCGCGTGAGCGTCGCCGGCGGTGTGCGCGGTCTATCGAGCATCTTCCAGTCGGGATGAAACGCTGTGAAGTGCAGTGGCACGTCAGGACCGAGCCGCTCCGCAATCCATCGCGTCAGCCGATCGAGCTCATCGTCGGAGTCGTTCTCCCCGGGGATTAGCAGCGTCGTGATCTCGAGCCACACCTGGGTCTCGTGCTTGAGGTACTCGAGTGTCTCGAGCACCGGCGTCAGCGAGCCGCCGCAGCTCTTGTAATAGAAGCGTTCGGTGAAGGCCTTGAGATCGACGTTGGCAGCGTCCATGTGCTGGTAGAACTCGGCGCGCGGAGCGCCGCACATGTAGCCGGCCGTCACGGCGACACTGCGGATACCGCGGGCGCGGCAGGCGCGGGCCGTGTCGATTGCGTACTCCATGAACACGACCGGATCGTTGTAAGTAAACGCGACGCTCGCACAGCCGAGCCGCGCCGCGGCGTCGGCCAGCTCGCGCGGACTGGCGCTGTCGGCGAGCCGGTCCATCTCGCGCGACTTCGACGTGGACCAATTCTGACAAAATTTGCAGGCAAGATTGCATCCGGCCGTGCCGAAGGACAGCACGCTCGTGCCCGGCAGAAAGTGGTTGAGCGGCTTTTTCTCGATGGGGTCGACGCAGAATCCGCTCGAGCGACCATAACTGAACAGCTTGATACGGCCGCCCTGCGCGCCGCGCACGAAGCACAGACCCCGCTGGCCATCGCGGAGCTTACACGCGCGGGGGCACACGTCGCACTGCACACGTCCATCCTCGAGCACGTGCCAGTAGCGCGTGTCGACGATCGAGTCTTCGGCGGACCGCAAGGCTGCGCTTTCCATAGGATCCCGCTCAATTGTGCTCTCATTCGATCGGATCGATACTGTTTTGGTGCGCGGTGCAACGCAGGCTGTCGGCATTCGCCCTCCGGCTGTCGCCGGATCCTTCTATCCGCGCGAGCCGCAGAGGCTGCGCGCCGTGCTCAGCGACTGCATGGCCGGAGCGGTCGCCTCGCAACTCGCCCCCATCGTGTCCGCCGGGCCACGACGCGGCGGCAAGTCCAGGCCCAAGGCCCTGATCTGCCCGCACGCCGGCTATGTCTATTCGGGGCCGATCGCCGCATCCGCTTACCGCGCGCTGGGCGAAGCTACGCATGGCATCGAGCGGGTAGTGATCATAGGTCCGAGCCACTTCGTGCCCTTCGCGGGTCTCGCCGTTCCTCGAGCAGGCGCCTTTGCCACGCCGCTCGGCGCCGTTGCAGTCGACGAGCGCGCACGGCGCGCTATCCTCGCCGTCCCGCACGTCGTGGCGGCGGATGCGCCGCATGCACGCGAGCACAGCCTCGAGGTGCAGCTGCCATTCCTGCAGTCGTTGCTCGGGGACTTCCAGGTGCTGCCCATCGCTGCGGGCGAGGCCACGGCGCCGCAGGTGGCCACGGCGCTCGAATGCCTCTGGGGCGGCGAGGACACCCTGATCGTCGTGAGCTCCGATCTTTCTCACTACCTCGATTACGCGGCAGCCCGCCGCGTCGACCGTGAAACGGCGCAGGCAATTCTCGAGTACTCGACCGGGCTCGGCAGCGCGCAGGCTTGCGGCTGCGTCGTCATCAACGGACTGATGTACGCCGCCCGCCGCCGGCGGCTCGACGTACGGCTGCTCGATCTGCGCAACTCGGGCGACACGTCGGCAGAGCGCACCAGCGTCGTCGGCTACGGTGCATTTGCGCTGTACGAGCCGGGCAGATGACAACGGTCATTGCGCAGTTCCCGGCGCCCTGGAGCCGCTCGCTCTATGTGGTGACGACGCTGTCCGTCGCGGCACTGCTGCTCGTGCTGCTGGTGGGCCTCACCATCGGGCCGCGGCAGCTGCCGGCGTGGCGCGCGGGGATGGTCGGCGTGCCGCTCGTGGTGCTGCTCGGGACGCTACCGTTCACGGTGCGCGGGTACGTCTTGACGGATGAGTGCATCGAGGTGCGGCGGCTGGGTTGGCGTACAGTGCTGCCGCTCGCGGGACTCGTCGCGGTGAGCGGGGAGCCGGAAGGACTGCAAGGCTCGGTGCGGCTGTTCGGAAACGGCGGCCTCTTCGGGATTACGGGATGGTTCTGGAATCGCCGCATCGGGCGCTTTCGCGCCTACGCCACGGATCCCGGACGCGCGGTGTTGCTGCGTTACCGCGATGGCCGAAAGGTAGTGTTGACGCCGCACGACGTACAACACTTCATCGTGCGACTGAAGACGGTGGCGAAAGCCGCCAGCGATCATTGAGCGCCACTTGAGCCGCATTCCGCCGCAGCCTCAGTAGCCACCGCCTCACTCCTTGCGCCCTATCAGCGCCAGGGTCGAGTCTCCCGCACGCGGTCGACTACGATCTCGGTGCCATCGGGCTCCCCGAGGAACGCCACGCGGCGCGCGTGGCGGTGCTAGTCCTGCGCGATGCGCCAGGACTTGTCCGGATTGAAGCGTTCCATCTTCTGGAACGCCTCGAGCGTGCCAGGACCCAGGTCCTTCTCGTACACCACTCCGGTGTTGCTCACCATGAAAGTCTTGAGGCCGGTCTCACCATACTCCGCCGGGGCGGCCACGAGCGCGAAGCCACCGATCATCACGCCTTCGACCACATAGTCCATTGCTCCGAGTGGGGCGTCCGGACCTTGTCCCTTCAGCACCTTGAAGAAGTAGCCGTGATACGGCCCAACCTTGACGTCGTAACCCTGTTCGATGGCGTGAGCGATCTTCTCACCGATCGGGCCGGCCCACGAGCCGTCGGCGTTCTGCCAGGCGAGCCCGTCCTGCTTCCCGGGGGTGCTGATGACGTGCTGGGCGTACTGGGCGACGGCGTATTCCTGGCGCTTGCGGTAGGCGTAGTCGAATTGTGCCTCGACGAAGCCCTGGCAGATCTCGATGGCGTCGAGCTCGTTGCTGCCGAGTCGCCGCCAGATCATCTCCTGGCGACCGGCCGCGGCGTCAAACGACCAGCGGCCGGCGTGCTTCACGATCGGCAGCGGAAAGGGCCAGTCCTCCGCGCCCACGAGCAGGAATGCGCGGCTGTCGGTCTTCGGGTCCATGGCGACCTGTTTCTTGGTCCGTGCCTCGGCGGCGAACTCCTCGGCGCGCTCGCGGTCCTGGGCGAACTCTCCCGTCAGGATCAGATCTTCGCCCTGTTTGCCTACGATCCTGATGAGCGCGGACACGTCGAACTTGCTGGCCGCATCGATGAGCGCGTTGGCGGCGCTCTCCGCGGAATCAAACGTCTGGGGCCCTGCCGCAGCGGCCGTTGCCGAGGCTGCGGCATTCGGCGTCGTATTCGATTCTGCAGCGCTCAATGCCGTCACCGTCCCGAGCACGATGCTCAAGAGGCACGGTACGGTCGCACTCATCGCGGGTGATTTCATGTTCGTGCTCCGAAGAAGGTTCTCGGCATTCATCTGCGTCCGCCGCCGCCACGTCCGCCGCCGCGGCCTCCGCCTCCACCGCCGCCGGAGCTCGATGCACCACGACGGCTCGAGGCGCTCGCGCGCGATCCGCTGTAGCCGCTGCCGGATGAGAAGGCGCTGCGATTACCGGCCCCGCTCGACCCGCCTCTCGAGAGGTCACGGCTGCCGACACGGTCGCCACCTCCGCCGCCCGCTCGACTGCCCCCACCGGGACCAGAGCCGCGGTCGCCGAGGCCCCCACCCCCTGCACCGGCGCCGCGATCGCCGAGGCCGCCACCGCTCGTGCGGTTGCTCGGGAGATTCCCGCCCTGTCGACCGATCTGCTGCCGCGCCGCGGCTTCGCGTGTCGAGGCCGATGCGCCACGCGTCGAGCCGCCAAATCGATCTGCCGTGCCTCGATCCGGATAGGGAGTTCCGCCGCGATGCTGAGGGTTATGCTGCCAGTTGCTGCTGCCGGCCCCGCCCGGCCCTTTCGGACTTGCTGCGCCCGGCGGCCCTCCGCCCCCGGGACCGCCAACCCCTCCCGGACCTCCGACTCCTCCCGCACCTCCAGCGCCCCCGGGGCCGCCGACGCCTCCAGCGCCTCCCGGACCACCGACGCCTCCGACGCCGCCTACGCCACCGGCGCCCCCGGCGCCGCCCACACCGCCCACACCGCCCACACCACCGACACCGCCCACACCGCCCACACCGCCCACACCACCGACACCGCCGACGCCGCCGACGCCGCCGACACCGCCGACGCCTCCGACACCTCCTCCTGCGCGCACGAAGTTATTGCTGTTATTGATGTAGACACTGCTGCCTCCCCATCCGCAGCCGTAGCCCCATCCGCCACTCATCCACGCTCCCATCATGAATCCAAAACTGAACGAGACGAACGCAGCGCCCGGCGGGTAGTACGGGTAGTAGATCGGTGGATACGGATAAACCGGAGGTCCATAGACCACCACTGGATCATAGGAAGGGACATAGACGACCTGCGGATTCGACTGCTCGATCACGATCACACTTTGGCCGCCCTCCACGACCTGAGTGTCGACCTTCTGCTGCTCCGTTGTTTTCAGAGTGCCCTTGTCCTGAGCTTTCTTGCGCATCCGTTGCACAGCGTCCATGACGTCCTTCTGCTGCGCGAGGAACGCGTTGCCGAGATCGGTCGTCCACTGGATGTCATCGGCCAGGCGCTTGACCACGTCCGGCAAGGCAGCCATGGACTGAACGCTTGGGTCCCACGGCTGCTTCGCCACCGCATCGGCCAGCGCCTGGTCCTTGAGGCCCGGGTTCTTCTTCAGCCACTGCTGCAGTTGAATGATCTCGAGCGGGTAAGTTGAGGCGGCGAGCGTCTGCGCCAGCAGCGGGTCCGGATAAAGCGCAATGGGGGC
>Ga0187783_10004077_pt1 | contig 10818 bp, 8 predicted proteins | sample 1015_SJ02_MP02_2_FD_132471 | JGI IMG/M metagenome (GOLD analysis project Ga0187783, IMG submission 132471) | Tropical peat soil microbial communities from peatlands in Department of Meta, Colombia - 1015_SJ02_MP02_20_MG | ecosystem: Environmental > Terrestrial > Soil > Wetlands > Peat | place...
CCTCTCGGTGGGATTCCTGATTCCGTGCTCTTCGTTCGAGCGAACGAACCCCACCGAGCCAGAGCGCAGCCGGTGCGGCTCCCCCTGAATCGTGATCTCCACCGAGCCCTGGCAGATGAGCCACATCTCGCTGTGCTCGTGATGATGGGGAGGATGTGGCGAAGCGCCGGGCAGAAGAATGGTCGAGTGGACTTCAACGGATTCGCCGGTGGCGAGTTTGCCCTTGAGAATCGGACGCGTTTCGGCAGCGGGCGAATCGTGCGCGGGAAGATCGCTAAAGGAATACACGGCGGACGGCAGCGGATCGGGCTGAGCCGCGGTTGGAGTCGCGTCAGCAGCGGCCACAAGCGACGGCGCAAGGAATCCGGTCGTGGCGAAAAGAGGGAGCAAGGAGATTACATCGCGGCGCGCGATCGACATTGTTGCCTCCATGACGCCTAGGATTTTTGCGTCACCGGCTCTTTGTGGAATTTCACGTCAACCGGCTGGTACATGTGCGGGGTGCGGACGCCGTCGCGCTCGAAGGCGGCGATTTCTTTCTCGTGGACGAGGGTGAGGCCGATGTCGTCGAGGCCTTTCAAGAGGCAATCACGGCGGAAGGGATCGACGGTAAAGGAATAGCGCAGGCCGCTCTCGTCGGTAACAACTTGCTGATCGAGATCGACGGTGAGGCGATAGCCTTCGGTTTTTTCGGTGCGGCGGAAAAGTTCGTCCATTTGCTCGTTCGTCAGCGTGACAGGCAGGATGCCGTTCTTGAAGCAGTTGTTATAGAAGATGTCGGCGTAGCTGGGCGCGAGGATGGCGCGGAAGCCATAGTCGAGGATGGCCCAGGGCGCATGCTCGCGGCTGGAACCGCAGCCGAAATTCGCGCGCGCGAGGATGACTGACGCGCCTTTGTGACGCGGATAATTCAGCACGAAATCGGGATTGGGTTTCTCGCCGGGGAGATAGCGCCAATCGTAGAAAAGGAAGCGGCCGTAGCCCTGGCGGGTCTGGAGCTTCAGGAACTGCTTGGGGACCATCTGGTCGGTATCGACATTCACGCGGTCGAGTGGCGCGACCAGGCCAGTATGTTTGATAAACGGTTCCATCTTGTCCTCAATTATTCGGCGCCGTCGACGTCCCATTCGCGGATGTCGACGAAGTGGCCTTCGATTGCGGCGGCTGCAGCCATCAACGGGCTGACGAGATGTGTGCGGCTTCCTTTGCCCTGGCGGCCCTCGAAATTGCGATTCGACGTGCTCGCCGAACGCTCGCCCGCCGGCAGAACATCGTCGTTCATGCCGATGCACATGCTGCATCCGGCATCGCGCCATTCGAAACCGGCATCGCGGAAAATTCTGTCGAGGCCTTCATTTTCGGCTTCCACTTTGACGCGGCGCGAGCCTGGAACGACGAGCGCCTGCTTCAGTGATTTCGCAACGTGTTTGCCTGCGACAACTTTTGCTGCGGCGCGCAAATCTTCGAGCCGCGAGTTGGTGCAGGAGCCGATGAAGACGCGGTCGACGGGAATGTCCTGAATCGGCGTGCCGGGCTTCAATGCCATATATTCGAGAGCGCGCTCGGCGGCTTTTTGGTCGACGGGGTCATTAAACGAGTGCGGGTCGGGCACGCGGTTGGTGACTTGCGTGACCATGCCGGGATTCGTGCCCCAGGTAACCATGGGCGCGAGTTCTTCGGCGTGAAGCGTGATGGTGGCGTCGTATTTGGCGCCGGGATCAGTGACAAGCGATTTCCAGTAATCGACGGCGACCTGAAAATCTTTGCCGCGCGGGACAAAGGGGCGGCCTTCCATGTAGGCGAAAGTGGTTTCGTCGGGCGCGACCATGCCGGCGCGTGCGCCGCCTTCGATGGACATATTGCACATGGTCATGCGGCCTTCCATGGAAAGGCCGCGAACGGCTTCGCCGGTATATTCGACCACTTGACCATTGCCACCGGCGATTCCGATTTTTCCAATGATAGCGAGGATGATGTCTTTTGCGGTGACGCCATTGGGGCGCTTGCCGGCGACGTCGATTTTCATCGTCTTCGATTTGAATTGCGAAAGGCATTGCGTGGCGAGGACGTGCTCGATTTCGCTGGTGCCGATGCCGAAGGCGAGTGCGCCGAAAGCCCCGTGCGTGGAAGTGTGGCTGTCGCCACAAACGATGGTGAAGCCGGGCTGCGTGATGCCGAGTTCGGGTCCGATAACGTGCACGATGCCTTGATTGCGGCTGTGCATATCGAAAAGGTTGACGCCAAATTCCTGGCAGTTTCGCGCGAGGGCTTCGAACTGCCCCGCGGCGTCGGGATCAAGGACGGGGAGTTCGCGATTTTTCGTAGAGACGGAGTGGTCCATCGCCGCGAAGGTGAGTTCGGGGCGGCGGACTTTGCGTCCAGCGGCCTTGATACCAGCGAAAGCTTGCGGCGAGGTGCCTTCGTGAATCAGGTGACGATCGATATAAATGAGCGAGGGCTGGCCCTGCTGCTCGTGGACGAGGTGTGCGTCCCAAATTTTTTCGTAGAGAGTCTTAGCAGGCATAGTTCATCTCGTGGCGACGGATCTCTTGGAAGTTCTCTCCAGAAATGGAGCCAGAAAGGCGAAATTACGGCGAAGGAGAAGTGCGGGTTCTGTTGCGATTAACTTTTGTGATGTCGTCTGTTTGGTGCAGGTTGCGGCGATTTTTACTTCGGAATTGTTGCGGTTAACTTTTACTTCGCCTGTGGCCCGCCGTTCGCGGCGGCTGCTACTGAGGAGAAGTCCCTCGGCTCCCGACGGTCGTTCTCGGGATGCCGATCCTCGACGGATCGGCAACTTCATCGGCGTCCTTATCTGACGACTCCGTATCCATCTGAGCGACATTATATCAGACCAAGCAAGGAGGCAAGGAAGGAGAGACGCCCGGAAGCAAGCAGAGAAGGAGAACGGAAAATTGACCCGGGCGACCTTGTTCCGGCGGGTTGGTTGACCCTTGTGTTATGTGGCTCTAAGATAGCCGCCAGCTATTCCCTTCCCATGATTGGCCAGACAATCTCGCATTACCGCATCCTCGAAAAACTCGGTGGCGGCGGCATGGGCGTGGTCTATAAGGCCGAAGACACGCGCCTGCATCGCTTTGTCGCGCTGAAGTTTCTGCCTGAACAGATGACTCGCGACCGCGCTGCGCTGGAACGCTTCGAGCGCGAAGCGCAGGCCGCGTCCGCGCTCGACCATCCGAACATTTGCACGATCTACGAGATTGGCGAAGTGCCCGGTCGTGCCGGCGAAGGCGAGCGAGGCGAGCCCTTTATCGCCATGCAGTTTCTCGATGGCGCGACGCTGAAGCACCGCATCGCCTCCGGCGCTCTAAAAATTGACGATGTGCTTGAACTCGCCATCGAAATCGCCGACGGGCTCGATGCCGCGCACACCAAAGGCATCGTCCATCGCGATATCAAGCCCGCCAACATCTTCATCACGAAAGCCGGCCACGCGAAGATTCTCGACTTTGGCCTCGCGAAACTCGCGCCCACCCGCCACGTAGGCGAAGCCGTCGGTGCAACCGCACCGGCAATGGCTACCGCCACCGGCGACGAACTACTCACCAGCCCCGGCACGGCTGTCGGGACGATCGCCTACATGTCGCCCGAGCAAGTTCGCGGCGAAGATCTCGACGCACGCACCGATCTCTTCTCCTTCGGAGCCGTCCTCTACGAAATGGTCACCGGCCACATGGCGTTCACCGGAACCACTCCCGGCGTGATTCATGACGCGATTTTGAACCGCTCGCCCATCCCGCCGACGCGACTGAATCCCGCAATTCCCGCTGAGCTCGAACGCATCATTGGCCGCGCCCTCGAAAAAGATCGAACGCTGCGTTACCAGCATGCTTCCGACCTGCGCGCGGAATTGAAACGCCTCAAACGCGAGACGGAGTCAGGGCAAAGCAGCGCGACAATGAGCGTCCGTCAGCGGCCTGAACTGCCCACTGCGCGCGGCAGGCGGGCGAAGCTTGCGTACGGCTCGGTAGCCGCTGGGCTTCTTCTCGCAGTCGGCTTGGGATGGTATTGGATCAAAGCACGGGGAACGGCGCAGAAGAAGCCGCTAACCGAACGTCAGATTACTTTCAACCTGCCGGAGAATCCCATATGGGGAAGCGCCATATCACCGGACGGCAAGCACGTTGCTTACGCCGACCGCGTGGGAGTGCACGTGGTGTCTCTGGAATCGGGGGACGCTCACGACGTCGCGCTGCCCGAGGATCTGCGAGCCGACATCCTTTATCTGACGTGGGCTCCCGATGGCGAGAGGCTGATCCTCAGTAGCTGCTGCGCGCACGGGCGCTATGCTCTCTGGCTGGCCTCCATTTTTGGCGGGGCACCGCGCAAGCTCCGCGATGATAGCGAAGGAGCAAGTGTTTCTCCCGACGGCTCTTCCATCCTTTTCATGGGCAACTACTGGAAGGAAATCTGGGTAATGGCTGCCGACGGGTCTTCGGCGAGGAAAATCGTGGACGGGCTGCGGCTGGATTACCGGTCCGTTGCCTGGTCACCGGGGGGCAAGCGAATCGCGTACCTCAGGAAATCGCAGAAGGTCGGAGCGGACAGCTACATCGGAGGCACCATCGAGACTATTTCATTGGATGGGGGGCCGCCCAGCGTAGTCCTTTCGGATCCAGGGCTCTCGCTCCAGGGCGGGCTAACCTGGCTTCACGATGGGCGCATGATTTACGTGTCCCAGGAAAGCCCTCTTGAGGAAACGAGCCAAAGGGGGCTCTGGGCAATTCCGGCGGACGTGCACACGGGATCGCCTTCGGCAAGCCCTGTGAAGATTATCAGTTGGCCCAGCGTAGCACCCATCAAACTGAGCATCAGTGATGACGGTAAGCGCCTGGCCGTCGGCAAATTACGCGACTGGGCTAATATGTACGCTGGGGAAATCAAAGACAATGGGACGCGTTTGGACTCGCCCAAACGCCTTACTTCGAATGAGAGCGTAAACTATCCGTTTGCTTGGGACCGTTCCAGCGGAACCATTCTGTTCACCTCTGACCGCATGGGCGGGGACGAGATCTTCAAACAACGGCTTGGCGAGGAAGCTGCCGAACCCGTCGTCAAGGGTCAAGGGAGCCTATTGCGGGGGGCCGCATTGAGCCCGGACTCGGCGTGGATTCTGTATTGGGCGCAGACCAACGAGTCAACGGCTCAAGCCACATCGAAGAAGTTGATGCGATTTCCCACCGCAGGCGGATCTCCCGACCTGGTGCTGGAAGCGCCGCGAGCCTCCATCGTCGACATCAGTTGCCCTTCGCGGCTGCCGCGTCCTTGCCTCATCAGTGAATGGGAGCAAGGGCAGCTTATCTTCTATGCTTTGGACCCGCTCCAGGGAAAGGGCCGGGAAGTGATCAGAACCAACCTGGAGAATACGGACGATTCGGAGTGGACTCTTTCACCGGATGGCTGGCGCATAGCCGTTGCCAGTCGTATCCAGCTTCCTGAAAAGCTCCGCATCCTTGACCTCCGGAATGGGTCGGAGCGCGATCTTCAATTGTCGCAGGGCTCAGTGATTCACAGCCTCTGCTGGGCAGCCGATAACAATGCCCTGTTCGCAACCATCAATTCTGCAGAGCCTCGCATCGAGCGCGTCGCTTTGGACGGAAAAACGCAAGTCCTCCTTCAGTCCAACACCCTGATTGGTGCCTTGCTCGCATCGCCCGACGACCGCTACTTAGCCTATTCCCAGCAGACCGCAGACAACAACGTCTGGCTCCTCGAAAATTTCTGACCCTTGTCCGTGCGGAAAATCGTGCTGGTGGACGATTTCCGTTAGGACGCGCGGGATTGACTCATGCGCGGCGCACCTGTCCTGGCGTACTATCGCGAATTCCGGCGGAAAACGAGACAATATAAGGCACGTGAATTTGCGTTTCAGGCCCTCGTAGCCTGGCTCAGTTCGGAGGAATGCTCATGCGAAAGTTCTCAGCGAGCTGGGATTTGCTGAAAACCAGCTTTGCGATTTTGCGCGCGGACAAGGAACTGATTTTGCTGCCGATCACGTCGGCGATTTTGTCGGCGATTGCGTTCGTGATGATGATCGGCGGGTGGTTGTTCGTGAATTGGGCGGACATTCTGGCGACACGACAGGGCGCGGCGGAGTATGGCGGGCACGCGCCATTGCCGCACCGTGAGACCTTTTATCTCGCGCTGTTTCTCTTTTACATCGTGAACTACTTCATCGTGATTTTCCTGAACGTGGCGCTGGTGGGCGTGGCGAACAGCAGGCTGAGCGGCGGGACGTGGACGATCGGGGATGGATTGTCGCTGGCAGCAGCGCGAGCGTTCACGATTTTCAAGTGGGCGGTGTTTGCGGCGACGGTAGGCATTATCCTGCGCTGGATTTCGGAGCGCGTGGGCCTACTGGGCAAGATTGTGGTTGGCCTGGTGGGATTGACCTGGACGCTGGCGACCTATTTCGTTGTGCCGATTCTGGCGTTTGAGGACCTGGACCCGATAGCGGCGGTGAAGCGGTCGTCGGCGCTGTTCAAGAAAACATGGGGCGAGCGCGTGGTTGCGGGCGTGAGCTTTGGCGCGATTTTCATGCTGGCGATTCTTGCGGGTATCGGGCTGTGGTTCTTCGGGCTGATGACGTTTCCGCGTTCGCTGGCGACGATCATTTTCATTTCGGTGTTGTTGATGGCGTACATCCAGGTTGTCGTGGCGATTTCGTCGGCGACGGCGTCGATATTCAACGTGGCGCTGTACCGGTACGCGCTGACGGGGAAATTGCACGGCGGATTCACGCAGGAGCAGTTGCAGTCGGCGTGGATGCCGAAGAAGTAGAGGCCCGCCACGGAGGGCCAAGGAAGCGGGGCGGCTCCGCCACCCGGCGCGCTACCTTTTGGGCATTGTACCTTTCCTAAAAGGCTCAGCGACCAGCTGCCATTCGTCTTCATAGACTACGTATCCAGGTCTTTGTGTCGTGATTTTGTTCACGAAGTTCCCATGGCGCTCAAGAATGCGAACCATCTCCCAGATGCGCGAGATATGTTCTGTGGCATCGGTCTTGAACCAACAGATAGCGCGGCGAAGCCGATCACGCCCGAAGGAAGTTGGCCGCTCCAGATTCTTGCTGAACCAATCCAGCAGTTCGTTCAGTTCGTCCGCGTCGGAGCCGGTGATGTCTCGCCACTCTAGCGCCAGTGACGCTGCCTGAAAAATTCCCTGCTCAACATTACTTTGCTGGTCTTTGCGGGCGATGACGAAGCGGATGTATTCGGGTTTTTCGAGCGGATTGTGACGCTCGAGTATGAATCGTTCGTCCTCAGTCTCGACGAAGGCGAGACACCCCGGAATGCATGACAGAACCGTACCCATTCCGAGTCCAACGACTCGCTTAAGAGCCTCGACGAGCGGCACCTCTTGTTGGTCGAGCGAAGGGTCTTCAGAGATTGCAAATACGATCTCGGGAGAGTGGCGTTTGCGCAGCTCACGAGCGATGTTCTCAGCCAACAGTTTGTTGCTGGGAATGGGCAACCGGTACTTAGGATCGAAGTCTGAGAAGTGGGCGAGCTGACTGGTGAACTTGTGGCGGAGGCGTGGGTTAGAGAGGATCTCTCGGTAGCGGTCGCGCTTGCCGCGCTTCACGAACGCGGCGACAAGTGAAATCTCGTTGTACACGGCAGGAGTGTATCGCAGGTCGGGAACACGACGTTCGGGAAGGGTGCGACGGTCCAAAGGCAGCGCTGCGCAGAGTTGAAGGTTAGCTGAGATGGATGTCGAATAGCGCCAACCAGTACTGAAGTGACTGCAGCGCGAAACCACAGAGAATCAGGCCAACGCCAAAGGCTCCCATGCGCCGCTCGGGCAGATGATCGGCGTAGTATTCGATGTAGGGATTGATGGTGGCGCCGAGACCGGTGACGATGCCCGTAACCAAGCCTACGCGAATCGCAAAAGACCACGGATGCTCGATGTGGTGCACGAGCGCGCTACAGATGAGCGCGGTGGCGATATAGCCAACGGTGCGAACGACGGTTCCCCAAAATTGGCGCCGCGTCAACCGCGGGCGGCGCGTGACCGAGTAATCGATGGCGGGGCGCATGCCGCGGCGATAGGCGCTGATTTGCCCAATGGTGATGAGAAGGGCAAAGGACAGCGCGAAGCCGAAGCCGACGGCGTGGTAGAGTCCAGCGCCAAAACCGATCCCGCGAATGGCGGAAAAAACTCCCTCCCAAAATGAAGAGTAGTGAGGCAGCCCGCGTGACGCTCGGTTGAGTTCGATCGCGATCGTGAAGCCCGTGGCGATTCCGGCGGTGAGTCCAAACAAGGGCCCGAGGCCCAGTCCGTAGCCAACACCGAACACGATGGAGTAGGTGACGGCGCGCGTGAGAAGGCGCAGTGGGCCGTGCAGTCCGCCGAGGAGGTCATAGGCGAGGTAGAGGCTGCCCAACACATCGAGGCAAGTGCCCGCGATGCTGATGGCGGCGAGCGTGTGGTGATTCATCCGGGAGATTGTAGACAGAGAAGGAATTGGAAACCACAAATGAACACAGATAAACACAGATGCGGAAAAGTGGAAACCCGACCATAGGGCCAAGAGCCGTCTAACTGGGAGACCGGAGGCCGGGTGCAAAGGTTGAAGGGCGGGAGTAAAATCCATGGGGCAAGGAGAACGCCTCAGCCTCCATCCAAAGGAGAATCTTCATGTATGTGATAACTGGTGCGACCGGAAATACAGGCAGCGTGGTTGCTCGAGCACTTCTGGCGAAAGGACAATCGGTGCGGGTGATTGGGCGCAGCGCGGAGCGGCTGAAGGATTTTGCGGCGCGGGGCGCGGAGGCGGTCGTGTGTGACATGGAGGATGAGGCTGCGTTGACGAAGGCGTTTACGGGCGCGCATGCCGTGTATGCGATGATTCCGCCTGATCCGACGTCGGGCGATTATCGCGGTCATCAGGACGACATCGCGGATTCCGTGGCGGAGGCGATCGCGAAGGCGGGCGTGAGGCACGCAGTGGTGTTGAGCAGTTTTGGCGCGGATAAGCCGAGCGGAACGGGTCCGGTGGCGGGTCTTTACGGCCTGGAGCAGCAGTTGAACGGAATCCGGGACACTAACTTTTTGTATCTCCGCGCGGGATACTTCATGGAGAACACGCTGGCGCAGATCGGGATCATCAAGCAGATGGGCGTGGCGGCAGGCCCGCTACGGGGCGATTTGAAGTTGCCATTGATCGCGACACGGGATATTGGAGCCGTGGCTGCCGAGGAGCTGCTGAAGCTGGATTTTAGCGGTCATCAGACGCGCGAGCTGCAGGGGCAGCGGGATGTAACGATGAACGAAGCGGCGTCGATCATAGGGAACGGGATTGAGAAGCCGGACCTTCAATATGTCAAGGCGCCAGACGATCAGGTGCGAATGGGGATGCTCAGCATGGGACTTTCGGCAAACTTTGTCGACCTGATTCTGGAAATGAGCGGGGCGCTGAATTCAGGGTACATGCGGACGCTGGAGCCGCGAAATGCGAGCAATACCACACCGACGTCGTACGAGACGTTTGTGAAAGAGGCGTTTGTGCCGAGGTATTCCGGGAAGGCGGCGGGCGCGTAGGCGAATTCCTAACCGCCAGCACCTGCCGCGGGGCACAGAGAAAAACGTGTAGACGAAACTGCGAAGCCCTCGTTTGGTCCCACGCGCCGGCAGGTCCACATCGCGGCCCGGCGCAAGTACGAACCTCAACTCGCCATTCAAAAAATTGGCGCTCTCAGGCAGATCCGGCAGGAGCCAGTCCCCAGTGCGTGATTTGTGCTATCTTGCATGGTTTCGATCAGCGACAGCATTTCGCATGAAGGTCAACCGGAGCTGTGGAAAATGAAGAATGCGTACAACGGGGCGGCGGTGCCGTCGAATGGGGCGGTAATCGAATTTTCGGCGGGCGCGTTTCGAGTGCCGGAGCGGCCGATCATTCCGTTCATCGAAGGTGACGGGACGGGCCGCGACATCTGGAAGGCGTCGCAGCGCGTGTTTGACGCAGCGGTGGAAAAAGCGTACGGCGGAAAACGCAAAGTGGTGTGGCTGGAGGTTTTTGCGGGCGAAAAATCGTTCAACCAATTCAAGGAATGGCTGCCGCAAGACACGGTGGACGCGATTCGCGATTTTCGTGTGGCGATCTAAGGGCCGCTGACGACCCCCGTGGGCGGCGGCATCCGCTCGTTGAACGTGACGCTGCGGCAGGTGCTGGATTTGTACGCGTGCGTGCGGCCGGTGCGGTATTTCGAGGGCGTGCCGTCGCCGGTGCGCAATCCGGAGCGCATGAACGTGGTGATCTTCCGTGAGAACACGGAAGATGTGTACGCGGGCATCGAGTGGAAGTCAGGGTCGGCGGAAGTGAAGAAGCTGATCGATTTCCTGAATATTGAGATGCTGAAGGACACGAAGAAGCGCGTGCGCGAGGATTCGGGCGTTGGGATCAAGCCGATCTCGCCAACGGGCACGAAGCGGCTGGTGCGTCGCGCGATTCAGCACGCGATCGAAAATCAGCGGCGCGTGGTGACGCTGGTGCACAAAGGGAACATCCAAAAATTTACAGAGGGCGCGTTTCGCGATTGGGGATGCGAGCTGGCAACGCAGGAATTTCGCGGTCATGTGGTGACGGAGCGCGAGAGCTGGATTCTGGGCAACAAGGATAAGGACGTCAGCCTGAGCGTCGAGGCGAATGCCGCGATGGTTGAGCCCGGGCTGGAGCAGGCGAGCGCGGAGTTTCGCAACGGCGTGTACACGGAAGTGAAGCGGACGCTGGATGCGATTTATGCGACGCACGGGAAGGGCCAGTGGCAGAAGAAAATTCTGGTGAACGACCGC
>Ga0187783_10004078_pt1 | contig 10817 bp, 12 predicted proteins | sample 1015_SJ02_MP02_2_FD_132471 | JGI IMG/M metagenome (GOLD analysis project Ga0187783, IMG submission 132471) | Tropical peat soil microbial communities from peatlands in Department of Meta, Colombia - 1015_SJ02_MP02_20_MG | ecosystem: Environmental > Terrestrial > Soil > Wetlands > Peat | place...
CGGGCCCAAAGGGCAGAGGCAGACTCTCTAACTTTGGCCACGACGTTTGGAGGCCAAACTCCCTAGCTCTGGCGCCGTGACCGAAATATTCGTGCTGCATTAAGAAAGCCAGATCATTTACCGGCAAAACTAAACCGACTAACTCTACGGAGCGCAAAATTCCTGCCCAAGGCTGAGACAAAGTAATGCCCGTAAGGTCGATCAAGCGATCTTCGGACCAAAAAAATGCGTTATTAAGCGAGAGCATGAGGCTTGCTCCCATGAATTCCGACCCATGCCAATCAAACATCAAGGGCCATTCCCCATCTGGACCCAGTTGTTTTTCTAACGACGTTTTTGGTTGCGGTTCCGGTTCTGCGGCGATACCAAATGCAAAGATCAGCAAGAACACCGTGGCCACCGAATGACCAAAATAATTGAGAGTTTTCATGATCCTACCTCGTAATAGAAATCGCTAATTGATAGCGAAGATGGGCGGCCAAGACTTTAGCGATATATTTATTCGCAGAGATCCTGGCGCATCCAGTTTACAGTATATCCGCTTAAGAGTTTTGGGCGGAGGATGCGCAAGAGAAATCTTGGGGCCCAGAATTGGCCGAGCTCCGATGCGTGGTCGAAGATCGATGCAGTGAGCAAGTCCTTGTAGCCCAATTCTTTCAAAAGGCCTCGGGGGTTTTGATGATGAAATTTGAAAGAGCAGTTAAATTCGCCGATGGCTCTTAGATATTTTCCCATATATTGCTTGATGAAGTGTTCATTCATGAGGTCTACCAGTAAGTCGTGTTCGGGGAAGCGAGCCTTGAGGAGACCTAGCGTATTTTTGATTTCGCTTTCGTCTAAATACATAAAAACGCCTTCAATAATAAAGACGGTTTTTTTCTCGGTGCAGATTTCTTGCAGGGCCAACGCTAACTCGTCGCGTGAGAAATCTACGGCCATTCTGGCCAAGGGATTGGTACACGATGATACCGGCAGCTCTTGGTTTTTGATTTTAATGATCGCCGGGTCATCGATCTCAATCCAAGTCCCGCCACCCAAACGAAAGGCCTTGGTGTCGAAACCTGCGCCTAGTACCACAACTTGCGTGCTTTGATCGCCAGAAAGAATCTTTTTCAGCTGATCGTCGATGAGCTTGGCCCGAACGATGCTGCACATATGACTCGCGTCAAGGTGTTTTAAGCGAGAAAAAACCGACAGCCCGTGGCTGTCCATGAAACGACGAGCATAGTGGTCGTTTAAGAGAGAAGGTTTTTTTTCAGCGTCCGCCATGCGAACGCCGCAGCAATAATATGCCGTTTCCCCCACCGTATTCACGGATCAGACGCTCCTAACCGCGTCCGTGTTTAATGCCGACGATTGGCGACTTTGTTTGTAGCGTTTTCGCATCTCTTGATAGACCGCGTTAAATTCTTCGGGTCCGGCAATGGGAACACCAATGGCCTTGCTGATGCGGGACGTGATGTGCTGTCGGGCCCGATCAACCATATCGTCGCTCGCCTGCTCCTTGACCCGATTCAAAGTGATATAAACCGGGTGCTGCACAAAAGAATCGTCTTGCATGAAAACCCAGGCTGCTCTTAGACAAGTTAGTTTTTCTTTTTCTGGATCGTCGGCATTTTCAATATATTGCTTACAGTAGTGCTCAAAGCCCACCGAATGCCGTGCTTCATCCTTGCCCAGAGAGATCATGATTTCTTTCAAAAGCGGCTCTTCCACGCGCTTGGCAAAGCTTTGATACAAGGTTGAAGCTACAATTTCGGAGACGATATTGAAGGTAAGCATTTCCACCTGAGATTGCGTCATAGGCGTGATGATCCGCGCATCGAGCTGCTCTTGCTCTGACATGGGCTCGCCGGCACAGGCAAGCCATCTCACCAGAGCTTGCGGATGCTTGGTTTCTTCGTAAAGCCAGACCGCGATCCATTGCGTAAAATCGAGATCTTCAGCAAATAAATCCATAAATGCCCGCGTGGCATTAAATGTAGTGCACTCACCGATAGTAATAGTCTTAATTAAAGACACGAGTTCGGGAGTTACTTTTGATTTATCGAAGGAAGCCCACGGCAGATCCGTCATCTTCCAGCGTGCTTTTTCTGCAATGTCGAACAACGAATAATAGGAAAGTTCGTTAAAACTATCCATCACTTTAGCTCTCATTTTTCTCCCCTTTTAAACAACATGATTACGCGATGCCGCCGTTGACGCTGATAATTTGGCCCGTGATATAACCCGCTTCGTCTGAGGCGATAAACGACACTAGCGCGGCAACCTCGTCCACAGTGCCCGCTCGTCGCATGGGAATAATCTTACTTACGGTTTCCGCATCGAATTTCCCGAGCGCCATGCCGCCATCGATCAGACCCGGCGCGATAGCATTTACCGTAATCTTGCGCGATGCAAGTTCAAGTGCCAGTGACTTGGTGGCAGAATGCAAGGCCCCTTTGGCCGCCGCATAATTGGTCTGGCCCCGGTTACCCATGATGCCAATGGCCGACGTAATATTGATGATCCGCCCTCCACGACGGCTACTAATCAGCGGCATCAACAGTGGCTTGGTCACATTAAAGAATCCATTGAGCGACACATCGATCACGCGATACCAGTCCTCATAGGTCATACCGGCCATGGGCGAATCGGTGGCGATGCCAGCGTTATTGACGATCACGTCGATCGCACCATCTTCACAAAGTTTCGTTAACACATCTTCACATTGAGGGCCGCAAGTAACGTCAAATGTCAAAGTTTCGGCACATCCTCCCATTTGACGAATGACGCTTACAACATGTTCAGCTTTTTCCAGGTTCTTGTTGGCATGCACAAAAACATGGACATCACCTTTAGCAAGCCTCTTAGAAATAGCAGCTCCTATATCCCCACTTCCACCCGTGACTAAAGCTCGTTTCATCGTCGCTTCCTATCGTTCAACTACCAAGGTTATTTGCCCCGACGCCAATGTCGCGCTGCTGGTTGTTGCGTTGAAATCATATTTGAGCAGCCGCGGGCCGCTTTCTTTATGCTCCGCTGCTATTATGAGTTTTTCCTTTACTGCAGCCAGGTCAACGTCCATAAAATCGAAATCTCTCACCACAACGAGATAGGCCGAGCTTATGCCGCCAAGGCGATCAATGCCTTCTACCGGTCGGTGATATTTTAACGACATGAGTGCGCAATGAAACGAAGCTGCCTGCGCCGCATACTCAACGGTGTGGATGGCCGACAAGAAATTATCTATGCGCAAAGGATGTGCTTCTCTTTGGTGAGTACTCGAAATGCACAGTATGCGGTTTTCGTCCCATTCTTCTACCCGATCGAGTAAAACCATTGGCCCACTGTGTGGAATATATTGGGCGAGAATACTAGCCTCAATTTGCTGTGGAAGCTCCGCTAAAAACATAGCGCAACCGTAAGAGACAACTCCTTCGAATAATAGAGCTCTACCACCCCCGCCTGTTTTTTCGCCAACACCAACAAAAGTGGCAGCCCGGTAGCTGAAGGGGTGGTCGCGCGCATGGTCTCAAGTGCGGGGTGTTCCATCACCGTGAGCTCTTTTCTTTCACCCAGAGTGAGAGAAAGCTCGCCTAAAATACTGGGTGAGTGGGAATGGCTTAAAACCATGCCAACAGCAAAAAACGGCCGATCTTTTTCCGAATACGGCATGCTACTTGGCGCGTCATAGGCCACGAGCAGCGCCCGCCCTTTTGTCGCCAGAATCGTCGTATAGGCCTGCAAAAGCCCCACCGAAAAACAATTGCCCGTGCCACTGACGGTGGTGGAGCCTGACGTGTTTTTCATAAATATGCCTAGATGCCCCGCGGCGGCATTCAAAATAACGTTCTGAAATTTTTGTGGGGATATCTCCTTTTCTGGCTGGACTAATGCTTGGATATCATCTTCGGCGATGTCTAAATCTTCTTCCGATGACGTCAAAATGAGATCGATTGAGGTTTCATCGAAACCAGTATCCCGTAACGCGTAATCGGCCGCTTGAATGGCAATCTGCATATGGGGGGAAGTTCTGCGTCGGTTGTTAGGACTGAGAAAACGAGACTCGATGGGAGGAGTTTTTTGTGGATCATAGCGTCGAGGATCTCCTAAAACCTCCGAAGCGTGAGGCCACCCCAAAAGGCCCGGGCCGAAAACGCTCACCGACTCAACCCAAATACTCGTCATTGCGGAGCTCCGAAAATCAGCGTTGCATTGTTGCCGCCAAAGCCCATGGAATTAGTCAACCCAAAGCGCAGGTTTTTTGTCAGGTTTGTCAGCGGCACTTGGCATTTAAGCTGTGAATCGATTTCCACAGCATTGATATTGGCGGGGACAAAGCCTTCTTTCATGGCGAGCATCAATAAAATTGCTTCGGTAATTCCCGCTGCTCCCTGGGTATGCCCCGTATAACCCTTGGTCGAAGTCACCAAGGCCCCCTCGCCAAATACCCGCGTGATGGCGCCATCTTCGGTGATATCGTTCATCGTGGTCGCGCTGCCATGGGAATTAATATAATCGATATCTTTGGGTTTTAAACCAGCTGAGCTCAGGGCCTGGCGCATGCATATTTCTACACCCAGACCTTCCGGGTGAGGCGATGTCATGTGATATCCATCCGACGTCTCGCCATATCCTCGAAGCGTAAAATCTTCGGGGGAAGTTGGTTTTCGAGTCATCAGCGCAAAGCCCGCGGCCGCACCAATATTAATACCGTCTCGATTCTTATCCCAGGGCTTGCACTTAGAAGATGACAGCACACCGAGCGCACGAAAGCCATAAATCAATAACTCACATTGTGCTTCTACACCTGCAACTACAGCGGCATCGCAGAGGCCCGCGGCCAAGTATCGATGCGCCGTGGCAAATACCTTGGCGCTTGACGAGCAGGCCGTGCTGATGGTGGCATAGGGCCCCGTAATACCAAGAAATTCGCGGGTGAACTGCGTTAGCGAGTTAATGCTTGCATGATACTCTAGGGGAATTTTCGGCTCGTAATTCCATTGGTCCGGGAAAGTTTGGTAAAGCAGCTCCATTTCGCAAATTGCACTGGTGATGGTTCCAAGAAAACATGCGATGCGGCTCTCACCGAAGCGCTCCTTGGCGATTTTTATTTTGGCAAAAAAATCGTCTTTCAAGAGTGCGGAAGCTATCATTCGTGTGCAGGAATTGCTGTAAAGAGCAAGTTCGTCTGGAATAGCCGCATGATTTTGATCGGCGATTTTACCAAACCAAGTGCGTCCCACCGGTGAAAGAGCTAGCTCCGAAAGACCGCTTCTTTCTTCCCGTAACGCTTGGACCGTTTCCGTATTGCCCATACCTATGGCGCTTGAAAGCGTAAATGCCGAAATAAAACTTGGGGCGATAGTCATAGTCACTCAGCTTTTAAACTGCCAATGGCAATCTGATGGTCTTCGGAATCAAAACATTGGAATTCAACCATGCTGTTCTTTTCGGCCAAAAAGTGGATAATTAATTTCTCGCCTGGCTTAAGATTATGGGTAAATTTCGCTCGGCTAAACGACCTGATTTTTCGCTTAGGAGAAAATTGCCTAAAGGCAATCCGCACATATTCCAAGGTCACCACGCCTGGCAAAATGGGATTGCCTTCAAAATGGCCCTCACATGCGGGATGGTTGGATAAAAGCTCCACATTGTAGACATGAAGACTATTAGTATCGCTCAATTGACCTGTTCTAGCTTCTGGCATAGGAAATCTTTCAAAGAACATAAGGAGTGAAAGGCGGTTTTGACCTCATTACCATCCACGGTAATGCCATAGGCCTTCTTGATGGCCATACCAACTTCCAAGCCATCAATGGAATCCAAGCCCAGGCCTTCACCAAACAACGGGCCCTTAGGGTCTATTTCCTCCGCGCGGATCTCAAGACTAAGAGTATTTACAATCAATTGCGCTAAATCTAATTCACTGGGAAGGGTCATTGGTATACCTCAGTACCGCGGGCTCTCTATTAAGAGCTCTTTTATACTGGTAGCGAGGGATTAGCATTTTTGGACCAAAAATTTTGGCAATGAGCTTTTTTTATTCGTAAGGCAAATTATGCGGACAAAAATCACGGGAACTGGCGGTTTTCTCCCCAAGCGTGTTATCACGAACGACGATCTCGCAAAAACTCTTGATACTTCCGATGAATGGATAAACACGCGCACCGGCATTCGGCAAAGACAGCTTGCCGATTACCAGGGTGATGAGTCCTGCTCAAGGATGGGCTTGAAAGCAGCTCTACGAGCGCTGGCCATGGCCAATCTTGCGCCTTCGGAGCTCGATCTGATCATCACCGCAACGATAACGCCAGATTTTCGGCTCCCCACGGTGTCATGTTTGATTCAAAAGGAACTCGGCGCCATCAATGTGCCGGCTTTTGATTTGGCTGCAGCCTGTGCGGGCTCCCTCTATGCGCTAAGCATTGCCGATGGTTTCATCAGAAGCGGCACGTATAAGAATATCCTGGTAATAGCCTCAGAAGCCATGTCTTCCATCGTGAACTGGCAAGATCGCAACACGGCGGTTCTTTTTGGCGATGGCGCATCAGCGGCAGTGGTCTCGGCAAACAGCATCTCCGATTCAGGCTTTATGGACATCGATCTTTACGCTGACGGCCGCCTCAAAGACATCATTTGTATACCTGACGGCGGCTCATTCTCGCCCATCGATACCGACAAACCGCGACGCGACAAAATCATCATGAACGGCCGCGAAACCTATAAATTCGCCGTGCGCGCCGTATGCGAAGCCGTGGAAAAAATCATCCACGATAACCAAATCGACCTTCGAGACATCAAGTTCGCCGTGCCTCATCAGGCCAATTTGCGCATTATCGAAGCAATCGCCCATCGCCTCGATCTCCCCACGGACCGCTTTCTCATCAACCTTGACCGCTGCGCCAACACCTCCGCCGTATCTCTGCTCCTGGCCTACGACGAAGCCAACCGCAAACACCTGTTCAAACCCGGCGACCTGATCTTGCTGCTCGCCATCGGCGCCGGCTTCGTCTGGGGCGCCGGCCTCTACCGAGTTTAATCGCTAACGCTCGGATTAATTGCACTGGCCTGTTGGTTTTGATTCCGCTCGGCTTTAGCTGCGGGTTTGACATGAGAATGGGATGGGTGTTGGCGTGTGTGGTTTTGATGCTTTCGACTATTGTTGAGGCTGGGTCTGGAATAACGAGAGAAAAGAAAACTAGCTATGCAAAACTAGCGAAGGAAGCTGAACAATCACCTGCAGAAGCCAAGTTGCCGGAAGAAGCGGTAGCACAGGAAGAAGAAAGCACTGAGGAGTCAGAAGAAATAGCGCCGTCAAAAATTAAACTCATTTACTACAGCGAAAGCGAGAAATATTGTAAAACTTGCGCGACAGAAGAGAGCTTTGTTCTTGATATAAAAGTCATGAATATTGAAAACAATGCATATTTAAGACTCTCTACCACGGAAGATCCTGAGATTTTCATTAAGGTACTTTCCCAGGCTCCAGAAGAAGGTGTGCGGCGCCTAGTCGAAGTGATCAAACAACAGAGCAAGAGCAATCTTACAGAAATTCTTGCTACCCGAAGGCTTGAACAATTCACCTTAACAAAAATCGTCATTAACGGTGAACGGCTAGATATTACAGGCATCGTGGAGCATTTGGACGAAACAACAAACCCAAAGGAGAATGAAGTAATAAAGCCGAGAAGTATCATGTTCTGCCATCAAGACAAGCGACATGATGACCGTCAACATTTTAAATTGCAAAGCGCTGTTCGCCACTTGAGCGTCAGCAACCATAGGAATAGGGCAATTTTAAGACTCTCGACGGAGGATATTGCGGAGGTTTTCGTTCATGTACTTTCCGATGCTAGCGGCGAAGGGATAATACAATTGATAGACACGATAAAACGGGAGAGCAAAGACAAGACCGTGAACATTTGGGCTGTTAGCAAACCGTGGGAGCCTGAATCTCACTTCGCTCTAAAAAAGATTGTCGTGAACAATGAATCGCTAAATATCATGGGCCTCGTCGAGCAGCACTAACTCTGATTTCGTCGTCATGGCGAGTAGGCGAAGTTTCCGTGGCCATCCAGTTATTGGCGTCCATGCTCATACTGGATGGCCACGCCCCTTTCAGGGGCTCGCCATGACGATAGAAATAGAGAAAATGGGCGTGCTGCTGGTGACGGGCGTGCCGGTTTTTATGTGGATGGCTGAAATTCTCGCGGGTTTTTCTCCTTGATATTTTAGCGGGTAGAAAGATTTCATTACTTCTATTAGGCCAAGGGTTTGCCCTTTAACGACGGTGTCGCTCACGTTCACGTATGGAGGGCTATCGGGCGATGAGGACAAATAAAACATACCGTCCATCGGCGCATTGATGGTGATCACATTCCGAGTCTTTTCTTCACCGGAACTCTTTTTTGCTCCGTCGACAACATCTCGCGCAACATGCAAAAACACATCGCCATAGGCGAGACTGATTATGCGATCTTGATGCAGGATTTGTGAAACCGTGCCGGAGCAGTTGGCCGGAGTTTTGAGTAAATAGTGCTGACCGAGACACCAAAAATCAGCGATGATTTGGCCTGCTAAAACTGCCTCCCCCAGCTTCACGCGCAAGATAGCTCTGCCGATTTTCGGGCTCTTGAGCTCGACAACATTCCCGCGATCGATCACGTCGCATATGAGAAACCGATCCGACATGAAAACTCCCATCAAACTTGCAGATCGTGCAAGGACCAAATCCGCGGGTTTTTTATCCGACGATAGCCGCTTGCTTGGTAGGAGCATTCGGCGAAACAGGCCAAATATTTTCTGATCTCCGATAGCGTTACTATCTCGTCGGTATCCATTTGCGAGGCTGCCTTATAGGGATCCATATCTGCTTCGATGCGCGCACTTACTTCTTCCATACCCTTTTCAATACGGATTCGTTCTTCCGGATCTCTCGTTGCGATTTGAAAATTGTCGTCAAGCTTAGTGTGATATGCGCCAATGGCCAAAGTTTGGCCCTCCATCACAGCGAGCCGCGAGAGGCAGGTGCTAAGCTGTAAAACCGGATCGTAAGGCATGCCCGCCATAGCATAATAACCAGCCCCCGACGCCTTTCTCAAAAGAACCGTCATCATGGGAGTTTGGTGGGTGGAGTTGGCGTAGATTAAGCTGGATCCATAGCTCAACAGGCCTTGCTTTTCCGCTTCGATACCAACATCGAAACCCGAGACGTCTTGTAACCAACACATGGGGATGCCATCGTCATTGAGGGCTCGGCAGAACCGCGCGAGCTTTTTTACTCCTTCACGATAAAGAATGCCTCCGGCACGCTGTTGGCCAGTTTTCAGCGGGTGGTCAAACAAAAGGAGCGAATTGGCCAAAAATCCCATCGCTAATCCTGAAACGCGCCCAACTCCGCAAACCACTTCTCGTCCAACACTCGGCTCAAACTCATAAAACAGGCTGCTGTCCAAAAGGCGCGCCAACACTTCGCGGATGTCGTAACTTTCTCGCACTTGGGCGGGCACGACAAAAGACAGCTCATCAGGACGATAACTCGGTGTCATTGTCTCAATGTTTCCACGGTAGAATTCCGTGGCCGAGCTTGGTAGTTTCCGTATCTCATCCTTGATCCTCACGAGCAACGTTTGATCGTCAGGCACCCGCTCATCGGCGCAATTGGACAGGTGCACATGCACGTGGGGACCGCCGATATCGTGCGAGCTCAAATGTTGGCTCTTAGCACCCCGAATCAAAGCGGCGCCGGCGATAACCATGTAGGCCTGCTCGGTCATAAAAACCCGATCGGAGATGATGGGCATGTAGCCACCACCGGCAATGCAATCACCGCATACTCCGGCGATCTGCGGCACACCCTGATCGCTCAGCAGACTATTCATTTTGAAAATATGGCCAGCACCAGTTTTTCCCGGAAACGTCGCTCCTTGCTCCGGTAAATACAGGCCTGAGCAATCTACCAAATAGATCACTGGTAGCCTGAGCTTCAGCGCTATCTCCTGCGCGCGAATAATTTTTTCCGGCGTATGTGGCCACCACGATCCCGATGCCACCGTATTGTCGTTCGCGATCACCATGACGTAGCGACCACCGATGCGGACAAAAGCTGTAATCACGCCGGCATTGGGCGATCGCTTCTTGTCCTCGCCAAAGGCGAGTGCGTCGTTAACAAACGTGTTGATGGGAAAAATATCATCGAGGCTATCTGCCAGTTTTTGCACACGTTCATGGGCCGTCATCTTGCCTTTATCCCTGACGCGCGCTTGATAGCTTTCGCCCCAGCCTTGGGCAATCTCGCGACGTTTTGCGCGCAATCTCTCCTCAAGTGCTTCGATGAGCTGGTGATTTTTTAAGAGAGGCGGATCTCTTTCATCCACTTTGGAGCCGATTGGCTCAAAGATCAGCTTGGCCATTTCTTATTCCTTTGGCATCTTTTCAAGCAAGGTCGACCAATGCCGCGCAATAAATGAGCAATCGTATCGACCAGCGATAAATTCGTCGGTGGCCAATATGGCCTTATGGAAATCGATGGTGGTGTGAAGGCCTTGAATGCGTGTCTGGTTCAACGTTTTGCGCATCAGCTCGAGTGCTTCACTACGCGATTTTCCGTGGGTGATAATTTTGGCCAGCATAGAATCGTAAAAAGGTGGAACACGGTAGCCTTCTATAATGTGCGTATCGATGCGTATCGGTCCTTGAGCGTCGTTGTCCGGTAAATGCAGCAAAGAAATAGTTCCCGGGTTTGGCAGAAAATCTCGCGCTGGATCTTCGGCATTAATGCGGCATTCGATGGCGGCACCGTTTATCGCCAGATCCCCGGTGGAAAATGTGAG
>Ga0187783_10004079_pt1 | contig 10816 bp, 10 predicted proteins | sample 1015_SJ02_MP02_2_FD_132471 | JGI IMG/M metagenome (GOLD analysis project Ga0187783, IMG submission 132471) | Tropical peat soil microbial communities from peatlands in Department of Meta, Colombia - 1015_SJ02_MP02_20_MG | ecosystem: Environmental > Terrestrial > Soil > Wetlands > Peat | place...
ATATGGTCATCGTGCCTTATCGCGGCGGGCCGCCGGCCATCACCGACGCACTCGGCGGCCAGATCGACGGCGTCATCGGCACGGTGCTGTTGTTGATCGATTTCATTCGCGCCGAAAACCTGCGCGCTCTGGCGGTGACCGGGTCGACGCCGTCGGAGCTGCTGCCGGACGTGCCGACGGTGGCCTCGTTCGTGCCGAACTTCGAGGCGAGCCAGTGGGTCGGCATCGGCGCGCCGGCGAACACCCCGGCGCCGGTCATCGAAACGCTCAACCGCGAGGTCAACGCCGGCCTTGCCGATCCGCAAGTCAGAAAGAAACTGATCGATCTCGGCGGCACGCCGCTTCCCGGTCCGCAGGCGCAATTCGGCGCCTTCATCGTTGCGGAAACCGCGAAGTGGGGCAAGGTCGTGAAGTTCGCCAATCTCAAGCCGGAGTGAAAACAAAAGGAAACCGCTCGTCCCCGCGAAAGCGGGGACCCAGTGGCTCGCGTAGCATTGGTCTGGATTCCCGCTTACGCGGGAATGAGCCGAAGAGTTTTACTTCCCGCGCGTCCGGGAGGCTTGCCCGTTCAAAATCTGCTTTAGCCGCTGTGGCGTCACCGGCAGTTCGCGCACCGCGCCGGGCATGCCGAGCGCGTCGTCGATGGCGGACGCAATCGCCGCACCGACCCCGGTGATGCCGCTCTCGCCGGCGCCCTTGATGCCGAGCGGATTGAGCGGCGAAGTGCAGTCCTCGCGCAGCAACACTTCCGGTGCGGTGGTCTCGTGCACGGCGGGAAGGAGATAATCCGCAAGCGTCACCGCGAGCGGATCGCCGCGCTCGCTGTAGGTGAATTCCTCGAACAGCGCGCCACCCAATCCCTGCGCATAGCCGCCGACGATCTGGCCCTCGACCAGCGCCGGGTTGATGGCGCGGCCGATATCGTAGGCGATGCAATAGCGCTCGACTGCAACGCCGCCGGTCTCGCGGTCGACGCGCACGACGGCGACGTGGCTGCCGTAGGGGTAGACCTGATGCTCGGTGCGAAACCAGCCTTCGGCGGCAAGCCCCGGCGTGCGGCCGCCGAGCGATTTGGCGCCGGGCGCGAGATGGCGTGCGATCTGCCCGAGCCCGATCGAGGGACCAGCTTTGTCGCCTTTGCGCAAAACCACGCCATCGACGATGTCGAGCGCATCGGGCGCGGTCTGCAACAGTTCGGCCGCCACTTCGAGCGCCTTCTTGCGTACATTGAGCGCGGCGACATGGGTCGCCGACGCCGTCATCACCGTGGCGCGCGAGGCGTGCGCGCCGATGCCGAACGCGATGCGGTCGGTCTGGCCGTGGATGACGCGGCAGCGGCGGTAATCGACGCCGAGCGCGTCGGCGGCGACCTGCGCCATCACCGTTTCGAAGCCTTGGCCGAGCGAGGCGCCGCCGGTGACGATTTCGACCTGGCCCGAAGTATCGACCGAAATGTTCACGCCGTCGGTCGGGCCGAGTCCGCTTTTCTCGACGAACATGGCGACGCCGATGCCGACGAGTTCGCCACTGGCCTTGCGCTTTTGCACCGCGGCGTTGAGCTCGTCCCAGCCGATCTTGGCGAACAGCTTGTCGAGGAGCCCGATGTAGTCGCCGGTGTCGTAGTGGATTTCTTCGCCCAAGGCTTCGAGCGGCCGCGGGTAGGGCATTTCGGCGGAGGCGATCGTATTGCGGCGGCGGATTTCGACGCGATCGATACCGAGTTTCTGCGCGATGGCATCGACGAGCCGCTCGCGCACGAAGGTGGTCTCGTAGCGGCCCGGCGCGCGGTAGGTCGCCGCCGGCGTCTTGTTGGTGAGGCGGAAATGGCCGATGGCGCGATAGGCCGGCACGCGATAGGGGCCGGGCAGAATGCCCGCCGTCATGTGCACGACGCGCGCCGCATGCGTGCGCACGTAGGCGCCCTGATCGTGAAAATAACGGTCGTCGATCGCGCGAATGATACCATCGTTGTCGACCGCGGCGCGGATGGTGTGCACCTGCTGGCGCGAATGATTGGCGGCGATCAAATGCTCGCGCCGGTCTTCGAGCCATTTCACCGGCCGATTGAATCGTTTTGCCGCGACACAGACCAGCACGTCCTCGGGATAAAGCTCGCCGCGCACGCCGAAGCCGCCGCCGACGTGCGATTCATGGATATGGATTGCGCTCGGCGGAATGTTCAGCATGCGCGAAATGAGTTCCTGATTGCGGTGCGGCACCTTGGCGGCGCCGTGCAGCTCCAAAATGTCGTGCGCGGCGTCGTAGCGGCCGATGGCGCCGCGGGTCTCCAGCGGCACGCCGGAATGCCGGCCGATGACGAGCTCAAGTTCGACGATGTGGGCAGCGTCGCGGAAGGCGGCGTCGGCGTCGCCGTAGCCCTGGCGGATCAGCGCCGCCTCGCTCGAGTCGCCGGGCGAGAATTCGACCGGCGGCGCTTGCGCATCGAGGAGCGGCGGCAGTTCCTCGATGTCGATGGCGACCAGGTCGGCGGCGTCTTCGGCGACGTAGGCGTCGACGGCGAACACCGCGGCGATCGGATCGCCGACATAGCGCACGCGTTCTTTCGCCAGCACCGGCTGGCGATAGGGATCGAGCGCCGGGATCGAGCCCTCGCGAAAATCGATCGGCGGCACCTCGGCGATGTCAGCTGCGGTCCACACCGCGAACACGCCGGGCAGCGCGTGCGCCGCAGCAGTGTCGATGGCGACGATACGGCCGTGAGCGTGTGCCGAGCGCACCACGCGCATGACGAGCTGATGCGGGAAATTGATGTCGCCGGCAAAGCTGCCGCGCCCGGCGATCAGTGGCGGATCCTCCAACCGCGCCACCGACTGGCCGATCCAGCTCCGCGTCCGCCCCCGCGACACGCGGGTCTCTGCATCGGCCCCCGCGATAGCGGGGGAGGGGGCGTCGATTCGCGCCGTTTTCAATTCGGCAGTCATCGTCATGCGATCAATCTCGACTGTCATGCCCCGCGCAGGCGGGGCGCCCAGTAATCACCAATACCGACATGATATCGGCAGCGTCGGCGCTTACTGGATCGTCCGCCTTCGCGGACGTTGACAACGTGAGGAAAGTAGCATTCACGACTTCGCCGCGCGTTCGAGCGCCCGGCGCGTGACCGCAAGCACGAGGTCGCGGCGGAATTCGGCGGTGTTGACGATGTCCTCCATCGGATCGATCGCGGCGGTGGCCGCGGCGGCGGCGGCGCGGAATGCCGCGTCGCCCGGCGCCACGCCGTCGAGCGCGCGTTCGGCTTCGGCGATCCGCCGCGGCTTGACCTCGGCGCCGCCGACTGCGAGCCGCGGCTCGACCATTTTGCCGCCGGCAACGCGATAGACTCCGAGCGCCATGGCCAGTGCGAAATCGCCGACGCGCCGGCTGAATTCGTAGAAGCCAGCACGCGCGTCGTCGGGCAAAAGCGGCAGCCGCGCCTCGACCAAGAGCTCGTCGTCAGCGAGCGCCGTGGTCATGATGCCCTTGAAGAAATCGCGCGCCTTAATGACGCGCTCGCCGCGCGCGCTCTTGGCCAGCACCTCGCCGTCGAGCGCCGCCAGCACCAAGCACCATTCGGCCGCCGGGTCGGCATGCGCGAGGCTGCCGCAAAACGTGCCGCGGTTGCGGATCGGATAATGCGCAATGTGGCGAACGACGTCGGCGAGGAGCTTGCCGAGCGGGCCGGCGCAGACCGGGCTGCGGAACGCGGCGTGGCGCACGCAGGCGCCGATGACGAGGTTGCCGTCGGCGACGGTGAGGCGATTGAGCGCGGCGACGCCGTTGATGTCGACGAGGTGCGAAGGCTTGGCGAGCCGAAACGCCATGGTCGGGACCAGTGACTGGCCGCCGGCCAACACGCGGCCGTCCTCGGCGGCGACTTCGGCGAGCAGCACGACCGCCTCGTCGACGGTTTTCGGCGCGTGATAGCGGAACGCCGCGGGCTTCATCGGCTGGTCTCAACTTTGGGATTGGCTTATGTTTTTGAATTGGTGCACGGTTTTCGGCACTAAGTCAAAGCGCGGCAAGTCTGCAAGGATGCCATGAAACCCCCGGCATTTTCCTATCACGATCCGCGCAACGTCGCCGAAGTCGTCGACCTGTTAACGAGCCTCGACAACGCCAAATTGCTCGCCGGCGGGCAGTCGCTGATGCCGATGCTGAACATGCGCTTCGTGCTGCCCGATCACGTCATCGATCTTAACCGCGTCGATGGCTTGAGCTACATCCGCGAGGGCTCCGGCACGCTCGACATCGGCGCTATGACGCGCCAGCGCGACATCGAATTCTCCGATGTGGTGCGCGCCCGTTGCCCGCTGATGCACGAAGCGATCGCCCAGGTCGGGCATCGCCAGACGCGCAACCGCGGCACGCTCGGCGGCTCGCTGTGCCATCTCGATCCGGCGGCCGAGCTGGTTGCGGTGGCCGCCGCGCTCGACGCCGAATTGACGGTGACCGGCAAGAACGGCGCTCGCCGCATCGCCTTTGCCGACTTTCCGGTCGCCTATATGACGCCCGCGCTCGAGGCCGACGAGCTCCTCACCGGCGCCAGCTTTCCATGCTGGTCGAAGCGGCACGGCCACGCCTTCGTCGAATTTTCCCGTCGCCACGGCGATTTCGCCATCGTCGCGGCGGCGGCGCTCGTTGAGCAAGACGGCAACGGCAAAGTGATGCGCGCCGCGCTGGCGCTGGGCGGCCTCGGCCCGGCGCCGGTGCGCCCGCGCGAAGTCGAGCGGACGCTGATCGGCGAAATAATCGAGGAGCGGCGGCTGCGCGAGATCTGCGAGCCGTTGCGGCAGCTTGATGCGGTCGACGATATCCATGCGCCGTCGTCCTACCGGCAGCAGCTCGCGACCGTGCTGTCGCGCCGCGCGCTTCTCAAAGCGCACGCGCGCATCGTTGCTCGGAACTAGGTGACCGATTGAATGGGATTTTTATGAATAACGACGAGGTCGGAAGCCCCTCCCCCGTTGCGCCTTCGCTTGCTTCGCGAGCTACGGCGGGCGACCTCTCCCCACCGGGCAGAGGTGAGGAAACAGGCCGAACATTTTTCACCTCTCCCGTTGGGGAGAGAGGTCGGCGAGCATCGCAGTTGCGAGCCGGGTGAGGGGGACCGCGCGCAAGGTGAATTCGACGATGGCCGAGCAAAGAACGATCGCCGTGACGGTGAACGGCGAGCGCCGCGAAGCGACGGTGCCGGTGCGGCTGACGCTGGCGGATTTCTTGCGCCATCAGCTCGGTCTGACCGGCACCCATCTCGGCTGCGAGCACGGCGTCTGTGGCGCCTGCACCGTCCTGTTTGACGGCCGCTCGGCGCGATCCTGTCTGCTGCTGGCGGTGCAGGCCGACGGCGGCGACGTCGTGACCGTGGAAGGGCTGGCGCCGGACGCCAACACGCTGCATCCGCTGCAGCAGGCGTTCCACGACCATCACGGCCTGCAATGCGGCTTCTGCACGCCGGGGATCTTGCTGACGCTCCTCGAACTCGTGCGCGACAATCCGAACCCGACCGAGCAGGACATCCGCATCGGCATTTCCGGCAATCTGTGCCGCTGCACCGGCTACCACAACATTGTCGTTGCGGCGCTGGATGCAGCGCGGCGCTTGCGCGCGGACGACGGACGACTGACGACGGACGACGGAAAGAGAGTCTCGTCGCCATGACGTTATCCATCCTTCGTCCTCTGTCCTCCTTCCTCCGATGATTCGCTTCGACGATATCGGCAACCGACTCAAGGCGTTTCGCCTCGGCTCCGGGCTATCGGCCGAGGAGATCGCGGAAAAACTCGGCATTTCGCGCACCGCGCTGTACCGCTTCGAAAAGGGCGAGGTGGCGAAGATCGAGACGCTGGAAAAGCTCGCCGAGTTGCTCAACGTCTCGGTGCCGACGCTGCTCGGCGTCGGCGTCGAATACATCGCGTCCGCGGTCAGCTATTTCGAACGCATGCGGCAGATCGAGGAGACCGCCGAGCACATCATCGTGCTGGCCGGTCCGATCTCCTATGTGCTGGCCTCCGACGGCTTTCATCGCGCGCTCGGCGACATCCTGCGCGAATCGGTGCCGGACGGCATCGCCCGGCGCGAGCGCGCGCTGGCCCAGGTCGACGAACTGATGGCGGTGCTGCACCGGCGCAAGGACATCTACCGTCGCCGCCGCCCCGCCGTCGTCAATTTGATCGCGGCGGCCGAAATGGAGCGGTTTTTGCGCAACGGCCTGGTCGGCCGCCACGATCTGCCCGGCACCATCCGGCGCCGGCGCCGCGCCCTCGCCCGCGCCGAGGCCACCCATTTCACGGCGCTGATGGCGGAGGAACCGATCGGGGTGCAGATCGGCATCGTGCGCGATACGCTGCCGCATACGAGCTTTCAGATTTTCCGCCAGCCCGACCGCAAGATCCTGGCGCTCTCCCCGTTCCGGCTCGGCGAGGAGCCGAACATCCGCACCGGCGTCGCCATGATTACCTCGGCGCCGGAGGCGCTGGCGTTGCACGAAAAAATGGCGCGCGAACTGTGGGCCAACGCGCTCAAAGGCCCCGCCGCGGTGCGGTTTATGAAAGCGATGATGGGGAAGAAGGTGGGTGGGTAATTCTCATCCACCCCGCTATCGCGGGGCGGGAAGGTGTTCCCTCACCGGATGCGCGCGCTAGCCGTCGGCGGCGGTCGCGGCCGCGACAACGGGTTCTGCGGCGCCGCGGCTCTCCCACAGACGATACGCCAACATGCCGGCCGCCATGGCGACGACAAATACCGCCACCGCCAGCGACTGCGTCGCCAGGTTTTCGATCGCCGGTCCCGGACAAAGTCCGACCAGGCCCCAGCCGATGCCGAACAGCGCCGCGCCGGCAACGAGCGATCGATCGATCGCCGTCTGCGTCGGCCATTGGTTTTGCGCTTCGAAAAGCGGCGCGCGCCGTCGGGCGAAAGCGTAGCCCAGGCCGGTCACCGCCAGCGCAGCCGCCATCACCACGGCAAGGCTCGGGTCCCAATTGCCGCTCGGGATCGCCAATACGTCGAGGAAGCCCAAAACCTTGTCCGGCCGGATCATGCCGGAAATGAACAAGCCCCAGCCGAAGATAAAGCCGCAGAACAGACTTGCGAGCGCGCGCATCGTTCAACCTCCGACCAGCTGTCGCGTCAGCCCCACGACGATCATCGCCGCGGCCATGAACACGCCGGTCGCGACGATCGAGCGTGATGACAGCCGCGCGATGCCGCAAACGCCGTGGCCCGACGTGCAGCCGTTGCTGAGCCTGGTCCCAAACCCGACCAGAAGGCCCGCGGCGGCAACGACGGCGAGATTGGGCGGCAGCTGCGGAATTGGCACCGTGTAGCCGATCAACGCGGCGGAGAGCGGCGCCGCTAGGAGACCGACGACGAAAGTCGCGCGCCAGCCCCAATCGCTGCCTTGCGGTATGAAGAGGCCGGCAACGATGCCGGTTATGCCGGCGATGCGGCCGTTGAGGCGCATCAACAGGACGGCGGCAAGTCCGATCAGCGCGCCGCCGATTGCCGCGGAGATCGGAGTGAAATTGGCCATGCTTTGCCTCGTGGCGAGAGTTTGAACGCTGTGTTGCCGCGACGGCGACGAGCACCGCAACGACCGAACAAAATATGTCGCGAATGTCTCGTTCGCAACCGTCGCCGCCGCATGGGGTTTGCGGGAACGAGAACGCTTTTGTACCTCGCCCCGCTTGCGGGGAGTGGTCGGCGAAGCATTGTTAGATGCGAACCGGGTGAGGGGGCGTTGCCACTTACCGTACCCTCACGGCTCTACATTGCTGACGCGCGCCCTCACCGGATTTGCTTCGCGCCTGCGGCGCTCGCAAATCCCTCCTCTCCCCGCACGCGGGAGAGAGGGAAAGCGAACAAGTTGCGCTCACGCCCTTGCGTATTTGCCGCGGTTGAAGAAGCGGTCCTTCTGGTCGTCGGTCGCGGTGTCGCGGTTCGACTTGATGGCGGCGATCTTGGCGAGCGCCGCCTTTACTGCCGGCCGTTCGCTGATGGCGTTGAACCAGCGGGCGAGATTCGGATTGTCCTCCCACCTGACGCCCTGCATGTCGTGCTGGCGCGTCCACGGGAAGGTGGCGATGTCGGCGATCGAATAGTCCTGTCCGCCGATATAGGGCACCTGGCCGAGCCGCTTTTCCAGAACCTCGTAGAGCCGTTTCACCTCGGTGTGGAAGCGCGACATCGAATAGGAGTGATCCTTGTCCTTCGGCGCGAAATTCTTGAAATGGAACAGCTGGCCGAAATTGGGTCCGACGCCGGTCATCTGGATCATCATCCATTGCAGCACTTCGTATTTCCTCGCCGTGTCCTTCGCTAAAAACTGTCCGGTCTTTTCCGCAAGATATATTAGGATCGCGCCGGACTCGAAGATGGTGATCGGCTTGCCACCGGGGCCGTCGTGATCGACGATCGCCGGGATTTTGCCGTTCGGATTGATTTTCAGGAATTGCGGATCGTATTGTTCGCTCTTCCACACGTCGACGAAACGCTCCCGATAGGGCAACTTTGTCTCTTCGAGCATGATGTAGATTTTCTGCACGTTCGGGCTGGTCAACGCATACAGATCGATCATGGCAATATCCCCATTTTGGTCTGGCAATGCGGCAAGGCGGCGAAAACTATCGGGCGGAGCCGGTGCCGACAAGATGCCGTGTCGCGGCCCTGATCACTTGTGCGCTATCGGCGATGCCGCGTAGGCTCTCTCGCTTTCGGACGGAGTGAGGAAAAATGCAATTTGCCGTTCAACGCGTCGCCGCGATCGCCGTGGCGCTTGCCCCTTTCGCCGACCCCGGCGCAGCGCGGGCCGACGATTATCCGAACCACGCGGTGCGCTGGCTGGTCGGCTATCCGCCCGCTGGCTCGACCGACATCTGCGCCCGGCTGATCGGCCAATATCTGTCCGAGCACCTGCATCAGCAATTCGCGGTCGAGAACAAGCCGGGCGCCGGCAACAATCTCGCCACCGAACTCGCCGCGCATTCGCCGCCGGACGGCTACACCGTGTTCCTGGTCAATCCCGCCAACGCCATCAACGCCACGCTCTACAAGAATCTGCCGTTCGATTTCATCCGCGACATGGCGCCGGTCGCCGGCTTCATGCGGGTGCCCAATGTGATGGAGGTGAACCCGGAAGTGCCGGCGCATAGCGTCAAGGAGTTGATCGACTACGCCAAGGCCAATCCCGGCAAGGTCAACCTCGCCTCATCCGGCATCGGCACCTCGGTGCATCTGTCCGGCGCCCTGTTCATGATGATGACCCACGTCGATCTGGTGCACGTGCCGTATCGCGGCGCCGGGCCGGCGCTGACCGACCTGATGGGCGGGCAGGTGCAGGTGATGTTCGACAATCTGCCGTCCTCGATCAGCTACATCAAAGCCGGGCGGCTGCGCGCGCTCGCGGTGACGACGACTACGCGCGCGCAAGCCTTGCCCGACGCGCCGACCGTTGGCGAAACCGTGCCGGGCTACGAGGCAAGCGCCTTTTTCGGCATGGCGGTGCCGGCAGGAACGCCGCGTCCCATCATCGACAAGCTGAACAAGACGGTGAACGAGGCGCTCGCCGATCCCGGCGTGCAAGCCAAGCTCGCCGAGCTCGGCGGCACGCTCATCCCCGGAACGTCGGAGGATTTCGGCAAAATCATCGCCGAGGAAACGGCGAAATGGGCACCGGTGGTCACGGCCACCGGCGCGACGGCGGAGTAGAGTAGGGCGCACGATCAAGCATGTCAGAGCTGGTGGCTTGAGCGTGACAGTGCGTCCCTATAGGCTTTTCACATCAATTAAGGGGAGGCGAACGCATGGAAACCACGGCTCGCATTCTTCTGACGTTGACCGCACTCGGCTACAGCGCCGTCACCGTCATCGCGGACTTCAACAACACCCACGCCACCAATCCGTTATGGACGCCGCACGCGCGCTTCCACGTCGTCTGGCAGGTGCTGTCCTATTGCGGCATCGGGCTGATCGCGCTCTATCTGATCTGGGCGCCCGGCGCGATGGCGATCGAGCGGCTTTATCTCGCCGCCGCGCTGTCGGTCGCGGTCTATGGCGGATTTTTCGGCGCGGTGTTCGCCCGACCGGCCTATGGCGGCGGATTGTACGACAATAACGGCTATCCGTCGTTCCGCGCGCCGATCGGGCCGAAGACCTGGATGTGGGACGTCAACGTCACGGTGTTCACCGTCACCTCGGCGATCCTTGTCGCGGCCGTTGTCGCGGTCGCCGCCAGCTAACGTCGGCGTCGCCGCCCGGCTGACGAGTTCGCGCATGGCGTTCCGTAAATCCCCCGAAGACCTGCGCAGCTATCGCTGGCTCGGCAAGAACGATCTGCGCTCGTTCGGCCATCGCTCGCGGCTTAAGCAGCTCGGCTACGATCGGCCCGACTGGGTCGGCAAGCCGGTGATCGGCATCATCAATACCTGGAGCGACATCAACGCCTGTCATGGCCATTTGCGGGCGCGGGCCGAGGACGTCAAACGCGGCGTGTTTCAGGCCGGCGGCCTGCCGATCGAACTGCCGGCGATGTCGCTGGCTGAGCCGATGGTGAAGCCATCGACCATGCTCTACCGCAATTTCCTCGCCATGGAGTGCGAAGAACTTTTACGCAGCCATCCGATCGACGGCGCGGTGCTCATCGGCGGCTGCGACAAGACCACGCCCGGGCTGATCATGGGCGCGATCTCGATGGGCGTGCCGGCGGTTTACGTGCCGGCCGGGCCGATGCTGCGCGGCAATTGGCGCGGCCACACGCTGGGCTCCGGCTCCGACGCCTGGAAATACTGGGACGAAAAACGCGCCGGGCGCATCGCCGACG
>Ga0187783_10004080_pt1 | contig 10816 bp, 9 predicted proteins | sample 1015_SJ02_MP02_2_FD_132471 | JGI IMG/M metagenome (GOLD analysis project Ga0187783, IMG submission 132471) | Tropical peat soil microbial communities from peatlands in Department of Meta, Colombia - 1015_SJ02_MP02_20_MG | ecosystem: Environmental > Terrestrial > Soil > Wetlands > Peat | place...
AATCTGCCGGTGAGTATTTTGCCAAGTCTAGATTTTGCGCCAGGTCTTGTTGCTGGCGATTGAGGCTAGCCCAATGAGTTTTCACTAATGCTCTCAAGGAAGTCGCTGAGATGGCTTTAGTTGTCTTGGTCCTTATCCAAAGCTCTTGCGCATCGTTAAAGAGATCACGATCTTTAACTGCTTCTCCACGACGCATGAGACCATAAAGCATAGCCTTATATGGATCGTCTTCGACGAAGCCCCTTAGCTTCGAATTTGATGAGTCATAACCACCGGATAATTTGCTCAAACATAACTCCGCCGATAGCGATGGGTTTGAGCCGCATAATATAGTGAGGCCCAATATAATATGTTGGATGTACTTCATGCGCCCTCTCCCTTTATCCCTCTCCCGCGAGCGGGAGAGGGGGATCTTCGTCAGGAGAGATGTTTCTCAAGAGAGATGTTCGTCAATTGGGGGGAGTAACTATTCGTCGTCGTGGGAGGTGGGGGCGCTAGCGGCGGCTTGGTCGACGAGCTGGTTGAGAGTGGCGATATCGTCGGCGTCGCCCTCCTTTGCCAGCCAGCCATCGATTGTGTCTTCGGCCTGCTCCTCGGTGATACGGCGACTGGAGTTCATGACCGTGGATATCAGGACTGCGCGGCAGCGAGCCAATCGAGCTTTGATTACAGTTAGACTGTTATTTCGTATTTCATCGATCAGGGTGCGGCTCATGTCGTCCATTTTTCTAACCAGATGTTTTTCGCTCTTTTTGGAGAAATACCAGCTGGTCAACGTATCACAGCAATAGGTGGCCGCGACCCCAAAGAGTGAGATAAAGGCTCCAAACAATGTGTAGACAAAAGCTTGATAGGCATTAACACCAGGAACCGGCGCGGTGTAGCCTGCAATGGTTGTAAGAAGTTCCGTATTATTAAACTGGCATAAATTGAGGTTTTGCTGGCATAGATCCACCAGATCCATACAGCGAGCCAGCTGGGTGATGTTTTCCGTCCCTTCCCCCGTTTGCGGCCCGCCTCCCATGGCCGCGGCCGGAAAGCCCATCCACAGATTCAACACCATAAGTATGCAAAGAATCGATGAATTACGGCGCACCATTACAAACGATCCTCTTGATCGGGACCGGAAGTAACGCATTCGTTGGAGCTCTTATTTCATCGAGATTGATAGAGGCTTATTTCCCTTCGGCCTTTTTGGCTTTCTCGGCAAAGCGTTGCAAAGCAGCCTCGGCTTTTCCGTAAACCGAGTCCTTGGGAAAGTTGCCTTCGCTATCTCTTGCGCCCGCGGGCAGTCCAGTGAGAAGGGCTAGGGCTTCGTCCAGCGTGCTAACCGCATAGATATTGAATTGCCCCCTCTTGGAGGCCAAAACTACATCTTGTCGCAGCATGAGTCGCTCGATGTTGGCGCTGGGAATAATAACACCCTGCTCACCCGAAAAACCGCGCTCTTGGCACAGATCAAAAAAGCCCTCGATCTTCTCATTGACGCCGCCTATAGCTTGGATGTGGCCGTGTTGGTTCAAGGAACCGGTGATGGCGATAGATTGTTTGATGGGCACTTCGGCAAGAGCGGAGAGCAAAGCGCATGCCTCGGCCGCCGAAGCACTATCGCCTTCCACCCCACCATAGCTTTGCTCAAATACGAGACTGGCCGAAAGTGACCACGGAGCAAGTGCTGAGAACTGGCCACGAAGATAGCCCGCTAAAATCAATACGCCCTTTGAATGAAGGGGCCCGCCCAGCTTCACCACCCGCTCAATATCGATCAATTCGCCCTTGCCGGCGCTTACCCGCGCTGTGATCCGTGTCGGAACACCAAAGGCAAAGTTGCCGAGCTTAAGGTAAGACAAGCCATTGATCTGTCCCATGGCCGCGCCGTCGGTGTCGATCAAGATCTCTCCTCGCTCGATGCTTTGGTAATGTTCTTCCTTAATGCGCGATGCGCGAATACGCTTGCTAGCAATCGCCTCTTCCACATCGCGGGAATCTGCCACCTTTTTGTTGGCCACACGCGCGTAATAGTCCGCTTCGTGCAGTAGATCGCTCAACTGCCTCACGTGGGTGGAGATTTTGCGCGAATCGCCGATCATGCGCGAGGCATGATCAATGACGGCGGAAACCGCCTCTTTGCTCAGGGGCAAAAGATTGTCTCTTTTTATGAGATTTTTTAGCAGGCTTGCGAAGAGATGACCGTTTTTCGGGTTTCTCTCGATATATTCGTCAAAATCAGCGGCCACCTTAAACAGCTGTAAAAAATCCGGATCGGCTCCGCAAAGTAAATAGTAAACGTAAGGGTCGCCGAATAATACTACTTTGACATCGAGCGAAACAGATTGTGGCTCAAGTGAAGGAGAGCCTAAGATCCCCATAACCTGATAGATGTTTTCTACCCGCAGTTCTTTGGCGCGTAAGGCGCGCTTCAAACCTTCCCACGCATAGGGTTGGGTGAGCAGTTTTACAGCATCCAACAGCAAATAGCCGCCGTTCGCCTTATGCAGTGCGCCGGCCCGAATCAACGTGAAATCCGTCACCAAGGCACCAAATCGCGACATCTGGTCAATTCGTCCTACCAAATTGGAAAACGTTGGGTTGTCTTCAAAAACGATGGGTGCGCCTGAAGATGCGCTGTGGTCAACGAGCACGTTAACGCGATAGCGATTGAGCGCCGAATCATCAGCGGCGAAGCCAAAAGCCTCAGTGACTCCTTCTGGCCGACGACGAAAATCATTGGGATTGTCTAGAATAGCCTGCTGAACCTCGCTGAGATAGGATGCAATCTCTGGCTGCTCTTTATATTTCTTTTTTAGCTCATCGATGGCCGTGCCCACCTGCAACATGGTGAAATACTTAAACGCTTCTTTCACCTTTTCTCGCTGTTGCTTTTGCCACTGGGGAATTTTCTCCAAATATTCTTGTAGATGCTCATGCAAATCGTGCATAAGCGCTTCCTTGCTTTTTCTCTCGTCCTCTGACAGCGCATCAAATTCTTTGTCTGAGATTATATCGCCGTTGTCCTTAGTGGCAGCGATGATAAAGCCTTGCGGCGTGCTCAAGATTGTCAAGTGATGGCTACTTGCGAGTTTCTCTAACTTTTTTAGAGCTTCTTCTTGGGCCTTTAGGGCTTCATCCTGAATTTCCTTAATGCGGGCTGCGTAGTCTTTGCTCTCAAAAATCGCAGGTATGGAAATACGCAAAATTTCGATAAGCTGCTGCATATCGAAGGCTAGCTTGCTTCCAAGGCCCGGAGTTAACGTGAGCACCAAGGGCTGTCTTGGATGTTTAAAGTTGTGGATATAGCAGATATCTTTGGCCAAAGCCTTTTTAGCCGCAGCTTTTTCAAGCAGGTCAGAAACAATGGACCGTTTGCCGATACCTGCTGGACCAAGGGCGAAAATATTCCAGCCATCCCGATCGATGTTGATACCGAAATTGGCCGCCGTAAGGGCCCGAACTTGGCCGACAACTTCTTTGGCATCAGGAAGTTCATCGGTGGTTTTAAAGGTAAACTGCTGGGGGTCAAAAACGCTCCGCAGGCTGCCTGTCGCTAATGGCTTAATTTTTGCTTCTGGCATCCCGAGACCTCGACCTATTGCACCAAATAATTTCTTTTTCTTAATCGATATTTACGAAATTAGTGAATATTTAATGCAGCTTAGTTAAACCGATTGATACAATATATTTAATAACTGGAGAGGCTTATGCAAATCCCAGCAACGATTACTTTTCATAACGTGGATCCATCACTTGCATTAAAAACCCGAATTGATGAAAAAATTGCCAAGTTAGACGCTCGTTATCCCAATGTTATGGGCTGCCACGTAATCGTAGAATCGGCTCACCATCATCAGAATAAGGGCAGGCTTTATACCGTACGAATACATGTAACCCTTCCCGGTGGGGCGGTAATGGTTAGTCACCATCCAGGAAAGAACCCAAGAAAACACGATAAAGTATATGCCGCGATGAATAGTGCTTTTTCGGCGATTGGCCGGCAGCTTGCACGTATAATGCAGTTTCAGCGCGCCGACATCAAAAGCCATAAAACTCACCTTGAGACGGGTGTGGTTTCCAACTATTTTCCTGAAGAAGGGTATGGGTTCGTGGCGACGGCCGATGGAAGCGAGGTTTACTTTCATCAACATGCGGTCCATAACGATCGCTTTTTCGACCTGGACATTGGCACCAAAGTACAATTCTATGTGATACCCGGAGAAGGTCGCAAAGGCCCACAGGCGCCCATGGTGCGTATTGCCCGATAACGGTATTGACCAAATAAATAAAATTAAAAACGATGCGCTCGCCTAAACAGGACGGGAAGCTCCGCTTTCCGCAAAAAAGCAAGACAGGTTTTTATTGATGAATCGGAAAAAACTCGCGTCAATGATCGAGCATACGTTGTTGGGCGAGAATATCGATGAAGCGCGTCTTGTTTCTCATGTGAACGCCGCTCTTGCCCTCGACGTTTTAGGGGTCTGTGTGCCCATGGCCTTCGTTCCGTTAGCGAAAGCTCTCTTGCGCGGTACCAATAAGATTGTCGTGACGGTCATTGATTTTCCTCTGGGCAAAAAATCGGGAAGAGAAAAGGCCCAAGAAGCGTTTGCTGCCTGTGCCCTTGGTGCCGATGAGATCGACATGGTTTTAGACTATCAGGCCCTGATTGAAAAAGATTATAAAAAGGTTCTCTCGGATATCCAAGCGGTTATAGAAAGTTCGTCTCCGACGCCGATCAAAGTGATAGTAGAAACCTCGGCGCTCAGCCGTGAGCAATTGGCCATTGCCTGTGCCTTGGTCGCCCTGTCGGGCGCGCCTTTTATCAAGACTTCCACCGGGTTTCATAAAGGCGGTGCCACTCCACAGGACGTTTCGCTGATGCGCTCTCTATTACCCGACAATGTTGCCATTAAGGCATCGGGAGGGATTCGCGATTATTCTTGCGCCGAGGCTCTCGTCAAGGCCGGTGCAACAAGAATTGGCGCCTCAAAATCTAGGGAGATTTTAGATACAGCGCCAGTCAGGTGAGGATTAACTTGCATATCTTGAAGATTATTGAAAAAAAGCGTGACAAATTAGGCCTCACTCAACAAGAAATAGAATATCTGGTGCAGCAATATGTCGCAGGCGCTGTGCCTGATTATCAGATAGCCGCCTTTCTCATGGCCACCTGTATTAATGGCATGAGCGAGGAAGAAATCTCTTGGCTTACCAGCGCCATGCTCCATTCGGGTGAAGTGATAGAGCACAATGCCCTAGGAGGTCCTTTAGTCGACAAGCATTCCACTGGCGGGGTGGGCGACAAAATCAGTATTCCACTGGCACCGGCGATGGCAGCTTGCGGGCTAAGAGTTCCCATGATAGCCGGACGTGGCCTGGGACACACCGGTGGAACGCTGGATAAACTGGAGAGCATCCCCGGGTTTAGATGTGAACTTAAAAGCCGCGAATACCAGGATGTGGTGGAGAGAGTCGGCTGTGTCATCATGGGCGCGACTGATAAAATTGTGCCGGCCGACCGAAAATTCTATGCGCTGCGTGATGTCACGGCGACGGTGCCATCGCTCGCACTTTTATCCTCATCCATCATGTCAAAGAAACTTGCTGAAGGGATTGATGCTCTAGTACTCGACGTCAAATTTGGCTCCGGCGCCTTCATGCAAACGAAAAATGACGCCAAATCCTTGGCCCACGCAATGGTCGCGATTGGCGATCATCTTGGAAAGAAAGTAACCGCGAGACTAACTAATATGGACCAACCCTTGGGCCGCATGGTGGGAAATGCCCTGGAAATCGCTGAAAGCATCGACATTCTTAAGGGCTCTGGTCCAAAAGACAGCACGGACTTAACCGTTCTGTTAGGAGCAGAAATGCTCCTGCTCGGCAATATGGCCACGAGTCTAGCTGAAGGGCGAAAACAGGTAGAGGAAGCCTTATCGTCTGGACGTGCCTTTAATAAATTTGTCGAGATGGTGAAAGCTCAGGGTGGCAATATCGAAGTCCTTCACCAACCTAGTAAACTTCCGCAAGCACCCAATAAAATTGAAATTCTCGCGAGCGACGACGGTTTTGTCGAAGCCATAGATTGTCGGTCCATCGGCCTTGCTTTAAACGTCCTGGGCGGCGGACGCTGCCAACTTACCGATACCATCGACCACAGCGTTGGCATCGAAGCGCTCATCAAGATCGGCGACAAACTAGAAAAACATCAGCCAATGTTTTTGCTCCACACCAATGGCAAGGGCGTCGAGGAAGCAAAAAGCCGAGTTCTTCACGCGATTTCCCTCTGCCCTCACCCGGTCACCAAATCCGAACTATGCCATGACAGAATTACCAATAAAAATCTCTTATAGGATGCCTTATGTTGTTTAAAAGTCAGGAATTGCATCAATCGCTGCTTGAGCGCTCGACCGGCATTTTGGGCATTATATTTATTTTGCTTGTGGCCTGGCTAATGTCTACTAACCGTCGAGGTATTTCCTGGCGCGTGGTGATCTATGGCATAGCCTTGCAGTTTTTGTTGGCCATCGTCGTATTAAAGACCCATGTGGGCCGGCTCTTATTCGATGGTGCCAATGACGTCGTGGTAAAGATTTTGAGTTTTTCCGTCGAAGGATCGCGTTTTGTTTTTGGTAATCTCGTGGCCTTGAATGTGCCCGTGGGCATCCCTGCTTCAGTCAGCGCTCCTGCCCACATGGCCGATTTGTCACTTAGCGGTGCCTATGCCAATACTGGGGCTTATTTTGCCTTCGCCGTATTGCCGACAATTATCTTTTTCTCTGCGCTTACAGCCATCCTTTATTATTTTGGCATCTTGCAATTCATCGTGCGCGGTATTTCTCGCTGCATGCAGTCCACCCTGGGAACTTCAGGTGCTGAGAGCTTTTCTACCGCCGCCAACATCTTTCTCGGACAAACCGAAGCTCCGCTTTTAGTAAAGCCCTTCCTACATAGCCTCACCAAATCAGAGATTATGGCAGTAATGACAGGTGGCTTTGCTACCGTGTCTGGTGGCGTATTGGTGGCCTTCGTCGGTATGCTTGTGGCTAATTTTCCCGACATTGCTGGACATTTGCTCGCGGCAAGCGTTATGAGCGCACCAGCGGCCTTGGTGGTGGCTAAAATGATGGTGCCTGAAACTGAGGTTCCACTAACTCTATCCACTAAAAAAATAGACGTGGAAATTACGGATACCAACGTATTTGACGCGGCCACCCGTGGCACATCAGATGGACTCTATCTTTGTCTTAACGTCGCGGCCATGCTCATAGCTTTCGTCGCGCTCATCGCCTTGGTCAACTGGCTACTTGGCGCCCTAGGATCGATGTTTGGCACGCCGGGCCTTTCCTTGGACTTGATCTTCTCCTTCTTTTTTTCACCCTTCGCCTTTCTTTTAGGAGTCCCCTGGGAAGATGCGACAACGGTGGGCAAATTGTTAGGCGTGAAGACCGCCATCAATGAATTTGTCGCCTATCTCAACCTGGCCGATCTTTTGGAGGATGGCGTGATTAAAAACGCCAAGAGCGCGGTTATTGCCACCTATGCCTTGTGCGGCTTTGCCAATTTTGCGTCGATTGGAGTGCAAATCGGCGGGCTTTCCGCACTCGCCCCAAGCAGACGACAGGATTTTGCCGTGTTAGGTTTTCGCGCCATGGTTGCAGGAACGCTAGCCTGTTTGCTCACCGCCGCTATTGCGGGAATTTTGTTATAAGATTTTTGGAGCGAAAGCCGATGACGAATATGCATCAATTACAAGAAGCCGCAAATTTTATCGGACGCGCGCTTTCGTTGGAGAAGAAGCCGAAGGCAACGACAGCCATTGTTTTGGGCTCTGGTCTTGGACCTTTTGCCAAAAATCTGAAATTAGCGTCGAGCTCTTCATCGGTTTTGTTTTGCGATATCCCCCATTTTGCCCCATCCACGGTGGAAGGACACAAGGGCGAAGTGATCTACGCCATGGCAGATGACACCCCTGTTATTGTGGTAAATGGCCGCCTCCATTTTTACGAAGGCTATGATGCGCAGCAGGTAGTTTTTCCCATTCGGGCACTCCATCTTTTGGGCATAAAAAATCTAATTTTAACCAACGCCAGCGGTGCGATTGGCGAGGGCTTCGAACCGGGCCATCTCATGGCCCTTACCGACCACATTAATCTCACCGGCACTTCCCCCTTGATCGGCAAAAATCTCGACGAGCTGGGCCCGCGATTTGTCGACATGAGCAAGAGCTACGATTCAGAGCTTATAACGCTGGCAAAAGAGGCCGCATGTAAAGCCAACGTCATCATGCACGAAGGAGTATATGCGGGCCTTACGGGACCTTGTTACGAAACGCCGGCCGAAATTCGCGTCCTTAAAATGATGGGTGCTCACGCGGTGGGCATGAGCACCGTTTTTGAGACCATCGCTGCGCGGCATATGGGCCTTAGAGTGTTGGCCATCGCCTGCTTGACTAACAAGGCGGCTGGCCTTTCCAAGACCCCCATCTCCCACGACGAGGTCATGGAAAATAACGCGAAAGTCGCGAGCCTGCTCGGCGCCATCTTAACCGAAGTGGTTAGAAAAATCGTCATGGCGAGCCCTTAGGGCGTGGCCATTGTAATAGCCTAGGTGTCCATAACTGGATGGCCACGGAAGGCTTTGCCTCCTCGCCATGACGATGAGCTCATCAGGACGAAGAAAGTACGTTATGGTCTGATGGAGAAATCGCGGTCCATGACGGTTTTGCGCTTTTCTCTCCTGGCGCTATCCATGGCTTTATTGCATTCATGCTCCACCACCTTGGTCAAAGCTTCCATCACCGACGCCGAGGTATTCATTCCCCCTTTCTCCTTGATATAAGCCTTGACTTTACTTGCGACAACCAAAACCTGAGACATAGCTCCTCCCCATTTCACCTGTTGACTGCAACAAATCCTAACGCCGAGCGACAAAAAACTGCCACTAGCGCTAAAAGAATTACCATTTACCTGGTGCAAAAAGGGGAATTGGTCATGAAAATTCACCACCTGGTCCTATCGCAAATTCTAATGTTGTCGCTGCCCATTGATGCGGCCAACCGTCAGTTCACATCCGAGGAGAGCGTTTCGATTCTTCAAAATAGACTCGGAGGCATAATTGAAAAAATCCTCGCGACCAAGAAAATTGTTTTACCGGGCAACGAGCAGCTAATCGCATTTGCCATTCAAATACGCGACTCGGGGTTAACGTTTGCTGAATTAGAAGATCGCGTGGTTCGTTATATTGGCAAAGATACGCCGCCATTCACCGCGCTAACACGCGCCATTGCCCGAGAGAAATTCGCCCGCTTTAAAACTAGGCGAAATCAGGAAGTCTTAAACGAAAATGGCGTTTTTATGCGAGCGCTTAACCAGTTGGGCTTAGCCGCCGCCGACAGGAAAAAGGTAGAAAACGCGTTTGCCATGTGTATCGACTCATTTCGCCAACCACAAAATCGCCGAAGGATGCAACCCGCCGTATGTGAACCTCTGAACGATTATCAGACGCCGCGCTGCCATAAAACTCGGGTAAGCGTCAAGGAAAAAAAATCCCTAAAACCAACTAATAAGAGTCTGGCCTACTCCGCGTTGGTCGCCGAAGCCAAAGACGTGGCCGAGCAAGAAGAGCTCGACATTTTCGAGAAGGTGATGATGGCAAAATGCATCGCTGATCAATCACTTAGATTTTTCGAGCCGTCAGCCAAACCTTTGCGAGCCCTCAAAAAAACTTGGGCTATGAATCGAAAATCACCCGATGAAGCATTTTTTATGAAAAGCGGCGTATGCGGCAATTTTTCTGGCATCGCCTACAACCTCGGCAACGAGCTCGGTTTAGGAAACCAGATCTTCCTCACCAAAACCGGCCTACACATCTACCTGGAGTTTCGGGTGGGCCAAACCTGGTATCACACACATCCGCTCAGCAGCATGTCAGATTGCGACATCATCAAATTCAATTCAGATCCACCGAACTAATGCGAGGAAACGCGCCGTCCAAACGGCCGCGTAAGATTCCGCCACCGAGCATGACGTCGCCGTGATAGAACACCGCAGCTTGGCCAAGGGCGACGCCGAATACGTGATCTTTAAATTGCAGGGAGAGAGTTTGGTCCTGATTGTTAAGCTCTACGACCTCTGCCAAAACAGCGGGCGATCGGGCTCTAATTTTTACGCCGATCTCTTTGGGCCATAGCTCATGGGGTATTAGAAGGCGTAACTGAGCAACCGACACCTTGGAGCAGCGCAAAGACTCGCGTTTACCTAAAACCACCAGCTGTTCTTTTGCGTCAATATCAGCAACAAACAAGCGTTCCAAAGCGCTGATGCCAACGCCGCGTCGCTGGCCGATAGTGAATTGATGAACGCCCTTATGCTCACCGAGCACGGCACCATTCTCGTCAACCACCTGACCCTTGAAATTTTTGCCCCTAGCTTTTTCTACCACGCGCGCATGATCGCCATCGGGCACAAAGCAAATTTCGTGGCTATCTTTTTTATCGTGGACCACCAGGCCGATTTTTTTGGCTATGGCGCGAACTTCTGGCTTTTTGAGCTCTCCGAGCGGAAAGTGCAGATTTGGTAAGGTTTGTGGATCGGTGCCATAAAGATAATAGGTTTGGTCGCGATCGAGATCTAAGGGCCGAGCAATAGTTCTTTGCCCATGATAATCCGCCAACCGAGCATAATGTCCAGTCGCCAGATCCGCGTTCAATTTGGCGGCCGTGCGATAGAGATCGCCAAATTTAACCGTGTGATTACAGGCCAAGCAGGGGATGGGCGTAATGCCGTTTTCATAAGCGCGGACAAAGGGGTCAAAAACTGCTTCT
>Ga0187783_10004081_pt1 | contig 10816 bp, 7 predicted proteins | sample 1015_SJ02_MP02_2_FD_132471 | JGI IMG/M metagenome (GOLD analysis project Ga0187783, IMG submission 132471) | Tropical peat soil microbial communities from peatlands in Department of Meta, Colombia - 1015_SJ02_MP02_20_MG | ecosystem: Environmental > Terrestrial > Soil > Wetlands > Peat | place...
ACTTCCAGCTTGTCGAAACTCTCTTCCCAGAATTGGCGATAGCTAATCGCCCAATCGCTGACTGTCTTTATGGCCTCTGGCCTAAGCGTGCAGATACTCTCTCGTCCGCGCTTCGTCTTGATCACAATCCGCGCCCGCACCAGGTAGGCAATATGTTTTGAAATCATCTGCTGCGACAGTGCAAACGGCTCCGTCAAGCCATGCACCGAAGCAGGCCCGCGGGAGAGCCGTCCAACCATCGCCCGCCGGGTTGGATCGGACAAAGCCGCAAACGTAGTGCCCAATCGATCCACAACCATATGGTAGTGGATTTCCGTTGAATGTCAATGGCTATTTTCGCGATTCCAGATTTCTGCTCTCTGATCTCGCCTCACACCGCACGACGAGCGCAAAATCGCCGAGTCACTCATTGAGCTCCCGAAGTCGGGCTGTGGGCGGATTACCGCCCAATCGGAAACTGCACCATTTTTGGAGAACTTCCGTATAGGCGACAATACATTCGGAACTACAATCAGCCTGAAGGAGAACATTATGCAAGGACGGATGTTCGTTCCGGCAAGCATTGCTCTCGCTGTTCTCGTTGCCGGTTGCGCCCCTGCAACGCCACCTGCCACTCCTGATATGCGTGACGCCGACGCCAAGGCGATTCGGCAAGTGGAGGCGGATTGGTCGCAGTCGTTTGCAACGAAGGACGCCGGGAAAGCGTCGGCATTCTACGCGGATGATGCGTCGCTATTCATCGCGGGCATGCCTGTGGTTACCGGCAAGGCCAACATTGCAAACGTCTGGAAACAGTACATGGCCGACAACAATTTCTCCTTGACATTTTCGGCGGACAAAGTTGTCGTCTCCAAGTCCGGCGACATGGGCTCAACGCAAGGCAGTTACGCGATTACGTACACGGACCCAAAGACCAGGAAGGCTGTCTCGGAAAAAGGCAAATACGTCGAGATTTACATGAAGCAGGCAGACGGCAGCTGGAAGGATGAGGCCGACATCGGCAACGCGGACGGCCCAACGACGCCGGCAAGCAAGTAGCCTAGGCGATACGACGACCTTAGAAGAGCAATTTATTCTTAGACGCCTGATATGATCTGGGGCATGCAAACGTCAGCGATCGTGCAATTCAACGCGCTGGTTTTGGTTGCGCTCGGCATGGGCGTCCACTTCGGCACCTGGCTGCTCGAAGCTCCCATACGGGAGACAAAATCCGGAACCATGTTCACCGAAATGAACCAGGGAAGAGACCGCGTCGCCGCGCGCGTCATGCCGCTCCTGGGGAGTGCCGCGATCCTTTCCGTGGCGTTTTGCGTTTACCTGGTGAAGGCTGTCCCCGGCGCTTTTTGGCTCTCCCTCCTGGGGCTTCTATTTCTCATCGGAGATATGACCGTCACGCTCGCTGGAAACGTGCCCATCAACAAACAAGTACAAAGCTGGAATGCCGCGGCGCCGCCACCCAGTTGGTTCGAGCTTCGTGATCGTTGGGAGAGATTCCACACACTCCGCACCGTGCTCGCTGTCACGGGGTTCACCCTGTTCGCGTCGAGTGTTGTTTTCTTTCGAGGCGCCTGATTCCAGTTCCCGGAGTTGGGTTTTGGGGCCCGTATGACCGGCAATACTGACGTTTCGGGCCGCAAAGCGAAGGATTGCCGACCATGTACCCGGAACGCTGTCAATGACAGTAATTTGCTCGTTTGGCAACTTTAGACAGATTGCGTCGAGGGGAATCTCTGCATGCCGGCCTCTTGTAATTACGAGTTCGCGTCTGGGCTGTCAGAACAGCGGAGGCGCCTGAGGAGAGATGGGGATCTCCAAAATCGGTATGAACTGGGGCATCCAGAAGCGCCGGCCACCGAAGGAACAGGCGCAGCCGCAATGCAGTCAAGCTTTGTCTTATTGGTCGTTGCTGCTTACGCAGGGCGTGATATTCCCCTGGACGTTCCATTGGACACCTGAGTGGCGTTCGGTGGGGATTCTCGTGGCGCAGATCCGATCATGGGATGGACCCGGCCGTAGATCCCGACCTTCACACAGTAACCAATGCCGCCACGCGGTTCTCCAGTGACCGGTCCCCTGACAGTGCCAGAGCGTCCAGCTGAGCCAGCATACGCTCAACGCGCTGCCGCACGTGATCGCGCTCGCCGCGCAGAACGCTCAGCTCGCTTTCCATCTGTCCCATCGCCGACGCATACCCGTGCACTTCGACCTGCAGAGTTTCGACGCGCTGCCGCACGTTATCGCGCTCGCCGCGCAGAACGCTCAGCTCGTTCTGCATCTGTTCCATCACCGGCGCATACGCTTGCACATGCGCTTTGGCTTTCAACGCCCACTCTTCAGTCTGCGCAGCACGCATCTCCGACAGTAAGGCGCGCTCCTGAGCCGCGGTGAGAGCCTGGCACAGCTTACTCACCAGCTCCGCGGTGCGCTGGATGCGATCTTCCAGCGCCACGATCTCGTCCACGCTCAATGCCGGTGCGCACGGCTCGTCTGGCAACCCATGCTGCTCACGCTCGCTCAAAGTATCCACGGTAACCTCCATTCCCAGGAACGATTGAAATCCCGATTTTAACCCGCGATCTGGCTCTATTTGCGGTAGAGTATAACGCCAGTCTGCGAAAGAGACTGTGATTAACTGGGCCGTAATTGCTTGTTGAAGAGCTTGCTCATGGAATTTTCCGGCCGCGGTTGAGGGCCCTCGATGGGCGCTTTCTTCCGAGTCCGCGAACCCCGCGACGTGATCGCAACAGTGTTAACAGGCCTGGGCCGCACCGGCTGAGACAACCGGCGCTGTTCGCCATTTCGGTCTAGATCGTGTCTTATTCGTCTCCACCACTCTCGCGCACTGCTCCAGCCGGGTGCTGGAGTTCCAGGGGTTTTCCGGATTTCTCCCTGTATTTCCACAAGTTGATCGGAACGCGCCTCGATTTTCGCAATCTCTTTCGACAAAGCCGGTTTATGATGCGGCTGAGGTTTGTGTCATGAACGTGCCCTTGATTGAACTCGGTTTGGAAGAGATCGCGGGAGATATGCGGAAAGGTGATGCGGAAGTCGAGCGCATGAGCGCTGAAATTGCACGCATGAGCGCGGAGATTGAGCACATGATGACGGAATCCGAACGCATCCGGCGCGGCAGAGCGACGTTAGAGCCGGGAAGCGTGCGTCCCCCGTTGAATAATCAGGAAGTCACGATCAGCCCTCGACAGGTCGCCGAACTTGCTCACAAGCACTGGGCCGAGCGCGGCTACCCCGATGGTGGTCACGAGCAAGACTGGCTCCGCGCCGAGCAGGAGCTGCGAACCATGGCGCACGCCGGCGCAACGGAGGCAGAGCAGATCGTCGTCTCCTAGGCCCTCATAGCCAAGTCGGAAGTTTCGACTGTCAACGTCGGTATCGAGTATCGAGGGTGCGGTTCACCAACCGGCTATCTCCAGTTGCCCATAAGGACGAAGGGCGCCCAATAAAATGGACGTGCGTAGCTGGCGGGCGGCGGCGCATTACCGTTTGCGCCCTCCATTGCAGTGAGGCCGCGGCCACTTGCATCGGATTGCGGCGTGAGCTTGCCCTCCAGCAGATCCAATTGCGCTTGGCGCAGGGCCTCGACCTTCATTACGTTTCCGCGGCCATCGGCCCATCGCTTGTAAAAGTCGGCCATCAGCGCGCCGGTGCTCGCGTCATCCACTTCCCAGAGCGACGAAATGACGGCCTTCGCGCCCTTGCGCTGCGCTGTCGTACCCAGCCCGTCCACCTCGCGTCCGTTGCTCGCTACACCGCTGATTCCGGTTTCGCAAGCTGAGAGCGTCAGCAACTCGGTTTCGTCCAATGCCAGCAGTTGGTCGTCGCGGAAACCAGCGACGGTCAGATGGTATCCCGCGGGGCTTTCCAAATCCTGGCCGGCAAGCAGAAGGTACGACTGGCTGTCGTCGCCGGGCTTGAAGACGAAGTGGCTGGCGATGTGGACAACAGAGAATTGCTTGCCAAGCAGGTTTTCCATCGCCTTCTCAGTGAACGCCCCGTCGAGCAGAATGCTGCCAGGCAATGCGCCACGTGCAGTCTTTGACTGCGCGTCATGAACCACGCCGTCAAGTTCGCCTGCGACGGCGGGCAGCGCGGGAAGATCGGGTTCGTATTTGCGCGAGATTCCCATGGCCGCCGCGCTCAGGCTGCTAACGTCGGGTCTCTCGGCAAGGTGGGGAATGCTCACTGGAGTTATGGTCACGGTGTTGTACTTTTCGACCATATAGTGTGCGCCATCGTAGAGCGCCGCAATGGGAACGTAGCGCAGCACGCCGTCGAGCGACCAGATTAGGGTCGTGGCCTGGGCCTGATCGAGGTCGCCGGCCACCGGCCCGATGAGAATGTTGTAGAGCTCTGCCGCGAGTGGTCGGGCATCGCGCAGCGGATCGCGCAGCACTTGCCGGAAAGCAGCGACCTTCTGATTGAGAGCGGTCCTGGAGATCGCATACTCGCGCGCCACCTGCGTCGAGCCCGTGATCACGATGACCCGGTAGCGGTCGTTGCCGGCGAGCGTGTAGAGCGCGACGGCGCCCGGCGACCTGGCGATTGCCTGTCGCAACAGGCTCACATCCCCTGTGATGTTCTCAAGTTTGTCGTTTGCCGTGCTGTCGCCGCCGAAGGCCACGTAAAGCCGCGCGTAATAGTCATTCAAAGCTTTGTTCGCGGCGTCGAGTTGCGTGTTGAGCTGCTGGAACGTCTTCTCCTGCTCCGGCGTGCGCGCGTCATTCCGGCGGAGCTGCGCCCATTCTTCGCCGATGGCGACAATGTGCGCTGTCGACCTCTCGTAGTCCGCCTGCGCTTGTTGTTCCGCTGGCGCAAGCGCGAGCGCCTGAAGGGTGTCTTGCGTCGCGCCACGCACGTAATCGGCGTATTCCTGGTCCTTCAGCAGATCCAGCACTTGCTGCGCCTCGGGCAGGCGCCCCTGCGCGATGAGCAGTGACGCCAGATCGTGATAAAAGTCGTCTTTCGTCAAGACGAAGCTCTTTTGCAGCGACTGATCGAGTCCTTGCATCGCTCCGCGCATGCGTTGCAGCAGATTGACGGCCTGCTTGCCATAAAAAATCGCCAGCGCTGGATGAGTATTCCGCTCGTTCAGCATCAGGTCATGAAAGATCTTCGCCTGACGGGCTGCATCGCCAACCGCCCTGGCCAGCGGCAAGGCCTGCGAATAATAATCCCGCGCCTTTTCTTTGTCTTCTGAACTCGAATAGAAACTGCCAAGGCTGTCGAGGACCGACGCCTCGCCGTCGCGATCGCCGATATCGTGCCGAATGGCAAGCGATTGCTGGTACGAATCGAGTGCTTTCTGCTTCTCGCCGAGATCTTCATAGGCCAGGCCCATGTTGTTCAGGGTCAGCGCTTCGCCGTTGCGGTTTTGCGCGGTTCGTTCCAGTTGCAAGGCCCTGGTTTGGAGCTCGATTGCATGCATCGCTTGGCTCGGGGCGTTGTAAAGGCCGGCGATGTTATTCAGCGCCGTTGCCTGCCCGTCAGGATCCTGCAGTTCTTCATACTTCACGAGCGCGCGCGAGTAGTATTGTTCGGCCTGTTGCGGCTGGCCGAGATCGTCAAATACAATGCCGATCGCGTTCAGGGTGTCGGCTTCTCCGCGGGCATTTTCGGCAATCGTGAAAAGCGCGAGGGCTTTCTGGAGGGCGTCGAGCGCCTTCTCGAGCTCGCCCATTTGCAGCCATACACCGCTCATGTTGTATAGCGCGCCGGCCTCGCCCGCCGGGTTGTTCAGGCTGGTGTGAATGGCGAGGGCCTTGTTGAAGGCGTCGAGAGCTTCGCGGCTGCGCCCAAGATCAAAGTAGGCGTTGCCGATGTTCATGAGCACCGGCGCTTCGCCTCTGCGGTTTCCCAAAGCACGTTCGATGGGAAGCGCTTCTTGAAACTCGGCCAGCGCCTTTTGCTCATCGCCGGTGGTGCGATAGAGAACTCCAAGGTCATTGAGGATTCCGGCTGCGTGGGCTCGATCGCCAGCCTGCCGATAGAGCGGCAGAGACTTCGAATAATTCTCGAGAGCTTTGGGCGCGTTGCTGATCTCTGAGTAATAAACACCGATGTTATTCAGCGCCATGGCCTGGCCTTCGCCATTGCCTGCCGCCCGCCAGATGTTCAGCGCCTGCTGATAGTCATCGAGCGCGGCTGCGCCGTTGCCCATATCGTCGTCGATGCCGCCGACGCGATTGAGAACCTGCGCTTCGAGGTCGGAATCCCTCGCTTGATGGGCGAGAGCCAGAGCCTGGCTGTAGAGGCTACGCGCCTTTTGAGGCTGTCCAGTGTTTTCGTTCAATATTCCCGTGCCCAGCAGCGCGCTTGCCTGTCCTTTCGCGTCATTCGCAGCGGTGGCCACGCTCAGTGCCTCCTGGTAGATGCGGAGCGCGTCGTCGTTTGCCGACTCGCTGCGGGAGCAGCTGGCGAGGCCATTCAGCGCGGCTGCCTCCAGCGCGGGATCTTTGCCGTCTCGAGCTAGCATCAGCGCCTGGTTGTAATCGTCCGATGCCTTCTTTTCTTCAGAGATGAGGAGGTGGAAGTCTCCGAGCAGGATACGCGCCGCGGCTTCTTTCCGGCCGTCGTGCGAGGCATGCGCGGCACGAACATTGGCTTGCAGGCGATTAAGCTTTTCCTGAGCTTCTGCGCTCAGAACGGGCGGGGAGCTTTCTGGAGCAGGCGCCTGCAGGCCGGCCTGGCCGACCGCACTGACCGAGGCAAGTGCTGCAGCTACGCAACAAATGACAGGGCAGACACCGGACAGAGCGGCGATGTTGCGCATAGCCCAACCCCCGGCTCTCAGTACGCAACTTGGATTGCAACAGTTTAGAACACGACATCAAGCGCCGGCCGAATTGCGGTGCAGAGGGTAACTCCATGATTTGGTAGCGGGTCAGTTTGAATTTCGGTTTGAAGGGGCTCGGCTTGTCGGGGTCCCCACGGATGAGTCTTCGTCCGTGGGGTGACTTTAGCCGTGCCGCTAAGGTCTGGAAGGACCCGATCTTCCTCTTGCAGCGAAAAAGCTTCCGCGAGCGATGAGCGAGCCGCCGCTCCATGCAATGGCTGCTCCATGCAATGGTGGTGGCGGAGGACGGGATCGAACCGTCGACCTTGGGGTTATGAATCCCACGCTCTAACCATCTGAGCTACTCCGCCGGGAGAGCGCAGTGCCGGAGCGAAAAACGCCGCGGCCGCGCCAAATTTGATGATACGGGCGCACAAGTAGCAGGTCAAACATGGGTGCCCCACCCTCGCCGCGCCTTTGTTTTTGCGGCTAGGGTGGGACTGTGGCCGGGTGCCCCACATCTCGATTCTGAGATGTGGGATACCACATCCCTCGCATTGTCATCCTGAGCGAGCGGAGCGAGTCGAAGGACCTGCATCTCGCAACCGCCATCCCACCACGAACATGGGTGCCCCAGAGCCTGTCCTGAGCGAAGCCGAAGGATCCGGATTCTCGGACTTGGGATAGCTCGAACTCAACCAGGTTTAGCGGGCGCGCGCATTTACACTCGACTGCATGAGTTCACTCCGCATCGCGGCCGTAATTCCCGCGCGGCTCGCCTCGACGCGCATGACGCGCAAGGTGCTCCGTCCCATCGCGGGGCGGCCCATGGTGGAGTGGGTATGGCGAGCGGCACAGGCAAGCGGCCTCATGGATCCGGTGGTCGTGGCCGCCGACGCGGACGAAGTGGCTGAAGCTTGCCGCGCGCGCGGCATTCCCGTCATCATGACTTCGCCGGCAGCGGCGAGCGGCAGCGACCGGGTCAGAGAAGCGGCGCGGCAGATCGATGCCGACATCTATGTCAACATCCAGGGCGATGAGCCGATGCTCACGGCCGATTTTTTCCCGCCCCTGCTCGGGCTGTTTGACCGCCCCGAAGTTGAGGTTGCGACGCTGGCGGTCCGCTGCCCGCCCGAGGAGTTCACAAATCCCAATGCGGTCAAGGTTGTCACGGCTCTGGATGGCCGCGCACTCTATTTTTCCCGGGCCACGATCCCCTTCGATCGAGATGCATCGCAATTCACGGGCTATCGAAAGCACCTGGGCATTTACGCCTACCGCAAGCACGCGCTGGCGCGATTTGGGGCGCTGGCGCCCTCCCCGCTTGAAAAACTTGAGCGGCTCGAGCAACTGCGGCTGCTCGAAAACGGCATTGCGATCTATGTGGCCGAAGCTCCGCGCGACACCGTCGGCGTGGACACGGAAGAGGATCTGGCTCGAGCCGAAGCGGTGCTGGCCCAGTCGCTGATGGGAGAAGACGAGGGCGGCTTATCGCGGTGAGAACACTCTTTTGCGTGAGGCTCTCCTCCCGATGAGTCGCCGCGACTCTTCGAGCGCCGCCACGGTGAGGTCCTTGAAGACGGAGGCTTCGAAGAGCGATTGCCCTCCTGCATTTCGTCTCAAATCGGGAAGCTTTCGCCGAATTGCGCGGTAACTCGCGAGCATCTCTGGGACAGTGGTCGCATCGTTGGGCTGGCGAAAAATGTTGCGAAGTCCAGCCATGACGCCTTTGGGCTTTCCATGATGGATCAGCGGATCAATCCCATTAATGTCGCTCGTCGATCGCTGCGCCCGATAGACCTTTCTTTCAAAGACAAATACACCATGCCGTCCTCGAGTTACGTGAGACCGGTAAAGAGCCAAGCCAAGCTCAACCGGCATGTTGAAGCGGGGAATACCCTTTGTGAGCTCGATCCGGGATAGATCGTGGATTGAAAAATCTGATTCCTCGATCAATTGGATGATGGTTTCAAGCCTGCCCTGATGCGGCACAGCCAAGGTCGCATTGACTTCGAGCCCCAGCTGTGTCAATCCGACGATGTAAGCCAAATAGAGGTCTTCGAATGGCACGTCGTACGGGATGTTGAGAAAGACGGACTGCCTGCGCTTAGGTCTTGCCACGCTAATTTATCGCCTTCCGCGACCCCGGGAAGCACCGCGAGTACGAGCCGACTTCCTGGCCGTCACTCGGAAGGAACTGCTTGAGCGCTTGCGAGTCATGCGAGGAGCGGGTGCATTCATTATCGCGCGCACAGCTTCAACATGTTCGGGGCTCAGCCCCAACCTGCGGCCCATTTCCTCGGGGGTCGGCACCGGATTCGCGATTACATGCACAGCCATGGTCCGATTATAGACTGATTCCCCTTTCGGCAACTAACGTCACACACACGCTACTTGCCTACCTCAAGAATCTGAAACGACCCCGGGATCATGGGCGCGCGCGCTCCGCGCATGTAGGTCGGCATCCCCGCCGGTGCCTCGGCTGCGGGCGTCGCCGGCGCGGCCGGAGTCGGACCGTATTCCGCTGTGATCAAGTAAATGTTGCCGGTTTTGGTGTCTAGCGTATGCGTTTTCGCGCGCGCCGGTGTCGAGACCGTTTGCTCGACAGCAAAGCTTGTGGGAGAGTTTTCCTTGATCACCGTGAGCGTGCCGTCACCCTGCGAGCTGAAGGCCTCCATTGTCGCGGGGTTGAAGGTGACGCCATCGCAGCCAACGCCTATGGGTAGCTCGGCAACAACGTGGCCGTCAGCAGCCGATACGATAACCATATTGTTCTTGTCGCGGCAAGCAGCAAAGAGAATTCCATTCCCTGCATCGAGCGCAAGGCCCGCGCAGCCCCCACCGCGGCTCGAGATATCGTATTTGCCCACCATTTTCATTGCATCCGCGTCAATCACCGCGATCGCTGCTTTGTCTTCTATATCGACATAGATGCGCCCGTGGCCGTCGGTTGCGGCCTGTTCGGGCGCGCCTCCAATATCGATCGTGCCCAGAATTGAACCGTCCTTGTCGTCAAGAACGGTAATGTTCGGCGCCGAGTGACTGAGCACGTAGAACCGATGATTGTAAGCGTCGTTCAGGTAGCCGTCGGGATTGCCATTAACATCGATCTTCCTGATCACCGCGAAAGTTCTGGCGTCGAACATCGTCACGGGCTTAGAGGTCGCAAAGCCGTGACTCGTCGCCGTGTCTACCCCCGCGCCATGTGCGCTGGCGTTGGGAATGTCGCCGACCTGCATCAGCGTGTCGAGATTGAAGACGCCGATGTGGCCCGCCGGGCCGGAGCGCGCAACAAATAATTTGCGGCCGTCGGGATCGGCTGTCACGTAATCGAATCCGCCGTCGCCGCCAACAAGCTGGATTCTCTGCACCTGGTATGGGCTGGTAGCCTGCGCTTTCATCAAGCCGGCAATCGCCAGAAGCATCGTCGGAACAAAAATCGCGAATGACTTTTTGGGCATCACGGCAATTCCTCGGTGTGTCGCAAAAGTTGGTCAACCCGAAAGGAAACGAGTCCGCTCATCAGCCGCCGTTATCTGCAGATTGAGCATACACTCGGTCGGCGGCGCATATCCCTGCAGGCTTTAAAGTGAAGTCAGAGTTTCATGCAAGTGCCAACGGCATCATCTTCCTTGTAACCGACTGGAAACAAATCGCAAATTGCCGCCTTCCACTTGCAGAGAATTAGGCCTCTTCGGCGCACAATGGTTTCAGAATCGGGCTCGGCAAAACGCCCTCTGCAAGGGCAGTATTGTGACCAAACCGCTGCAACGCAAAAAGTCGCAATCGACGGTCGAAATTCGCTTGGTTTGTACCGGATTTCGCCGAAAATTGCCGGTTTCGAACCTTGAAACGACAAATATGTTCCTCGATTTCCCCCTTTTTGACGCCTCCAAAATGACGGCGCTCCGTCCATCTCGTTTCGTTCCTTCAGCCTCTTCTCCAAACTTCGTACACCCACCCCCCATAGCATCGAAAATGGCGACTGTGAAACTGTGAATCTGTGAAACTGTGAAACTGTGAAAC
>Ga0187783_10004082_pt1 | contig 10813 bp, 7 predicted proteins | sample 1015_SJ02_MP02_2_FD_132471 | JGI IMG/M metagenome (GOLD analysis project Ga0187783, IMG submission 132471) | Tropical peat soil microbial communities from peatlands in Department of Meta, Colombia - 1015_SJ02_MP02_20_MG | ecosystem: Environmental > Terrestrial > Soil > Wetlands > Peat | place...
CGCGATCGGCATCGCGGCAACTGGCGGCGCCTCGGCCTCGACGACCGCGCCACCCGTCGACACCGCGACGAACACCCTGGCCGCGACCCCGAGTACTAGCACCAGCGCCGGCGCCAGCACGGGTACCGGCACCTCCCGCTGCACCAGGCTCGTCGAGGAACTCGTCCTCGGCAACCACCTCAGGCTCGCGACCCGGCTACACGCGCTGTGTACCCATCCGCTGCTGCGGCTCGCCCTCGTCGGCGGCGAGCACGGCACTGTGACCTTCAACAGCAAGTCGGGGCCGGTCACGGCAGTGTTTGAGCGGGGCACCGTGGAGTCGGACACCGGCTCGGTCATCACTGTCACCGCACAAGACGGAACGACGTGGACATGGGACCTCGTAACCAACACGGTCGTCAGGCAAGACGGCCAGACCGCGACGGTCGCCACGGGCGACCAGGTGTTGGTGGTGGGCACGCAGGTCAGCGGCGTCAACAACGCCCGGCTCATCCGCATCCACAGCACCTCATAGCCGACCGCACCCTGGGCGAGGGCCTGCCGACAGGGCAGGTCCTTGCCTGTGCGCCGGTAACGTGGCAAAAGGCGCGGTCCACACCAGCGCTCAGGCCGGTAGCCTTCATGACGCTGAGCGCCACGACGCCATGACCAGGACACGATGACAGAAAACGCCCGGATACCCCAGGTACTCGTCGTCGACGACGAGCCGAACATCCGCGAGCTTGTGCAGGTCGCGCTCAAGTTCCACGGCTGCTCGGTGACCACCGCCAGTTCCGGCCGGGAGGCGCTGCGCCAGGCGGAGGCGACCAGGCCGGACCTGATCGTGCTGGACGTGATGCTTCCGGACCTGGATGGCTTCGAGGTCTGCAGGCAGCTCAGGGCAGCCGGCAACGAGGTGCCCGTCATCTTCCTGACCGCTCGCGACACCTCCTCCGACACCGTCACCGGGCTGGCCCTCGGTGGGGATGACTACGTCACCAAGCCCTTCTCGGTCGAGGCCCTGGTCGCGCGCGTCCGGGCGGTGCTGCGCCGCGCGTCCCGGACGGCCGGGGCGGATCAGACCGACCGGGCCGGGGCGCCACTGCGGGTAGCAGACCTCGAACTCGACGAGAACCGCTGGACCGTGCGCCGGGCCGGCATTCCCGTCGAGCTATCGCCGACCGAGTTCCGGCTCCTCGCCTACCTCATGCGGCACGAGGGCCTCGTGCTGACCAGGGCTCAGCTGCTGGAAAACGTCTGGGGGTGGGATTACTCGGGCGCCTCCCAGATCGTCGAGACCTACATGAGCTACCTGCGCCGCAAGCTCGACCCGCTCGGCCCGCCGCTCATCCACACCCAGCGCGGCGTCGGGTACAGCCTGCGGCCAGAGCGCGGCGCCGAGCGCTCGGACGGGCCGCCGTAAGTGCGCCGCCGCAAGCTCTCGCTGCGGGGCCGGATGCTGGTGATGCTCGTCGCGGTCACCGTCATCATCCTGCTGATCATGGGCACGGTGAGCGCGTACCTCGTTACTAGCCGGGCCAACGCTCAGACGGCGTCCCGCGACGTGACGCTGAACGGGGTTGCCACGCTGCTCGCCAGATACCCGAGGGTGGCGCAGAACCAAAGCCAGACCGGATACGCCGCCGTCGAGCTCCCGCTCTCGTCACCCTCGACGGTGGTAGCCCTGACCAGGGACGCGCTGACGAGCCGACTAGAGACAGCCGTCGACCGGTGGCTGGCCAGGCCTGCCATCACCTCGATCGTGCAGCTCATCGAGCAGGGCCACCGCCACGAGGCAGAAGTGCAGCTAAGAGCCCTCGGCTGCCAGCAGCTACCCCGGGCAAGCTGCAAGCCCATTGATCTGGCACCGGGCCTCGCCGTCGTCAGCCGATTCACTGTCCCGACCACCATCGGTCCGGCCGGGACAGCAGGGCGCGCCATCCTGTTCGTCGGCACGGACGTTAGCGCGAGCTCCAGCCAGGCCCGTGACTTCGTCATCGCCGAGCTCATCACCGGCGTGGCACTGATCCTGCTGCTAGGGCTCGGCGGTGAGTGGCTCATCGGCAGGGGCCTGGAGCCGCTCGACGAGATGACCAGAACCGCGAACGAGATCACATCCCGTGGCGACCTCACCGCCCGGATGCCCGACGACGGCGACCGGACTGAGATCGGCCGGCTCGGCGGGGCCATCAACACCATGCTCGACAGGATCCAGCAGGCGTTCACCTCGCGGCTGCGGTCCGAGCAGAAGGTGCGCGAGTTCGCCGCCGACGCGTCGCACGAGCTACGAACGCCGCTGACCACGATCCGCGGCTACGCCGAGCTGTACCGGCAGGGCGCGCTCGGCCCGGCCGAGCTGCCGAACGCCATGCGGCGGATCGAGCAGGAGTCCGAGCGGATGAGCATGCTCGTGGCCGAGCTGCTCGAGCTCGCGCGGCTCGACCGGACCTCCTCGCTGGACCTGGCCGAGACCGACCTCGCCAGCCTGGTGCGCGACGCCGTCTCCGATGCGATCGCGGTCGAGCCGGACCGCCCGGTGCACGCCGAAGCCCCGGCCCGCCTCGTCGCAGTCGTCGACGAGGCGCGGATCAGGCAGGTGCTGGCGAACCTGCTGGGCAACATCCGCGAGCACACGCCGACGGGCACACCCGCAGTCGTGCGTCTCGCCCAGGGGCGCGGCGGCGTGCTGATCGAAGTTGCCGACGCCGGACCCGGCATGACGCCGGAGGACGCAGCCCGCGCCTTCGACCGGTTCCATCGGGCCGGGCCGTCGGCCGACGAGCCGGCGGGCGCCGGGCAGCACCACTACCAGGAGGGGAACGAGGCCGACCGGGATACGGCGCCCTACCGGGTCGCGGCCGGACCGCGACTCGGCGGCCGCGCACCGGGCTCGCAGCGCGGGCCCGTCCCGCCGGAGCGGACCTCAGCCAGGGCCGAGCCAGGCCGCGGCGGGTCGCACCCGGAGCCCGGCGGCGGACGCGGGCGCGCCGAGCGCACCAGTGGCAGCGGTCTGGGGCTATCAATAGTCCAGGCCATCGCCACCGCGCACGGCGGCTGGGCGACTCTCGACTCGGCCCTGGGCCGGGGCACCAGCGTTCGCATCTGGCTGCCGGTCAGGGTCGTGCCCTAGGCACGCGATCAGCTGTCGTCCCCGGCGCCGTCGGCGTCCGGAGCCGGACTGGGCAGGTGCTCGAACACGTAGTAGACGGCCAGCAGCCCGAAAATGACCAGCCCGGCGACGGCCGATACGAACGCGGCGATCAGCGTGCCCGCCACGTAGCCGAGGTTGCCGCCGGTGAACCGCAAGGTCGACGCCGTCCGACGCCCAAGCTGCGGGCTGCCACCCAGCTCGCCAGCGTGTCGGGCCAGGTACACCCAGGTAGCCCCGAAGGCAACCGAGATGAAGATCATGTTGAGCCCGTAGACGACTACCGCCAGCTGACCGCCGCCCGGTTTCGCCGTCAGATGCCCGGCTACCAGCGCTGTCGGGAATGGCAGCGCGACGATGCCCAGCAGCAACAGCATGTTCAGCATCAGCAACGGCCGGTCCACCCGGGTGATCTGGGCGAGCATGCCGTGATGGTTGACCCACATGATGCCGATGGTCAGGAAGCTGACCACGTACGCAAAGTAGCTCGGCCAGTAGCTGCCAAGCAGCGCCGCCGTGAGCGCCACGTGGTTGCCGATTGGCAGCAGGTTGAAGACCAGCACAGTGATCGCGACGGCGAATACTCCGTCGCTGAACGACTCAGCCCGCCGGGAGTCCACTCACGTATCGTCGTCGGTGTCCGCGGCTGGCCCGTCCGACCCCGGTCCGGCGGCCATGGCGGCCGGCTGAACGGAGCGGACCAGTAGCTGGGCCACGTCCACAACCTCGAGCGACTCCTTGGCCTCACCGGAGCCCTGCTTGGCCGCTACCGCATCGCCGAGCATGACCAGGCAGAACGGGCACCCGGTGGAGATGGTGTCGGGATCGGTGCCGAGCGCCTCGTCAATCCGCTCGGTGTTGATGCGCTTGCCGATCCGCTCCTCCATCCACATCCGCGCGCCGCCGGCTCCGCAGCAGAAGCCGCGCTCCTTGCACCGGTGCATCTCCTGCGCCTGCACTCCGGGCACGTGCTCCATGATCTCCCGCGGCGGGGTGAACACCCGGTTGTGCCGGCCGAGGAAGCACGGGTCGTGATAGGTGACCTTCTCCTCGATCGGGGTGACCGGCTTGATCCGGCCCTCGGCAACGAGCCGGGCGAGCAGCTGGGTGTGGTGAATCACCTCGTAGCTGCCGCCGAGCTGCGGGTACTCGCGCGCGATGGTGTTGAAGCAGTGCGGGCAGCTCGCGACGATCTTGCGGGCGCCCGCCTCGTTCAGCGTCTCGATGTTCTGCTGGGCCAGCATGCTGAACACGAACTCATTGCCCATCCGCCTGGCCGGGTCGCCGGTGCACGACTCGGCAGGTCCGAGCACGGCGAAGTTGACTCCCGCGGTGTGCAGCAGCTGCGCGATGGCCCTGGTGGTCTTCTTGGCGCGATCCTCAAGCGCACCTGCGCAGCCAACCCAGAACAGGTACTCGACGTCGTCGCCGATCTTCCCCTCGACGACCGGGACCTCGAAGTCCAGGTCCGTCATCCAGTCCGCGCGGCGGGATTCACCCATCCCCCATGGGTCGCCCTTGTTCTCCAGGTTCTTGAGCATGGTGGCCGCCTCGGTGGGGAAGGCGGACTCAACAAGCACCTGGTACCTGCGCATCCCGGTGATGTGATCGATGTGCTCGATGTCGACCGGGCATTCCTCGACACACGCGCCGCAGTTCGTGCAGGACCACAGCTCGTCCGGGTGGATGACCCCGTGGGCGTCGGCGTCGCCGATGATCGGCCGCTCCGCTTCGGCCTTTGCCGCGTCCGGTAGCGCTGCCCGCGCCTCATCCGACGAGGCCAGCAGGTAGGGGGCCTTGGCGAACGCATGGTCGCGTAGCTCCAGAATGATCATCTTCGGGGACAGCGGCTTGCCGGTGGCCCACGCCGGGCACTGCGACTGGCACCGCCCGCACTCCGTGCAGGTAGCGAGGTCGAGCATGCCCTTCCAGCTCAGATCCTCGATCTTGCCGATGCCGAAGACGTCGGTGTCCGGGTCGGCCTCCTCGAAGTCGAGCACCTTTCCGTTCGACCGCATCGGCTGCAGCGGGCCGAGCCCGTTCGGGCGGCGAGAGAACAGCACGTTGATCGGGGCTATCACGATGTGCAGATGCTTGGAGTAGGTGAGGAATACGAGGAAGGCCAGGATGACAGCCAGCTGCAGGAGGATGAAGGTCGTCGCGAGGCCCGCGTTCGCCGCGCCGAGCGGGTGCAGCCAGTGGCCCACGAGCTGCGAGGCGAAGGCGCCGCGCGGGTAGGGGAATTGCCCGCTGTTGATCTGCGCGCCGCGGTAGATCAGCAGGGTCGCGATGACCAGGAAGATGCCCAGCAGCACGAGCCAGGCGGCGCCGGTGTGCGAGCCGGCGAACCGCGACCGCCGCCCTTCCCGCTTGGGGTTAGTGGTCAGCCTGATCACCGCGAAGGTGATGATTCCGACCAGCACCAGGACCGCGAACAAGTCCTCGAGAAAGCCCACCCACGCCCAGGTACCGATCAGCACGATCGCGAAGTGCCGACTGAACAACGAACCGTAGGCCTCGATGATCGTAAGCGCCAAGACAATAAAGCCCCAGAAGGTGAACGCGTGCGCGAGTCCCGGCACCGACCACTGGAGCAATTTCCGCTGGCCGATGACCTCCGTAACCTGGGTTTCCCCTTGCCTGCCCGGGTGCTCGCGCACCGCCTCGATCCGCTCGGGGGCGGGCTGCCCGGTCCGGCCTATCCGGTACAGCCACCCCAGTCGCCGGCCGGCGATCGCGAACGAGACGACCGTCAGCACGAGCCCGATGATGATGCGCAATGCCAAGGCGACCTCCAGGTGCGGCAATGGGTGACAGCGTACGCGGAACCGGCGGTAGCGATCTTCCCTAGTCCCATCGCTGCAGCCGGTCGGATGACGCTTTTGACCGGCCGCGGGATCCTGCGCAGCGCGTAGGGTAAGCGCAGCACACGTCAGGGTGACCAGGAGAGCGGTGACCACCAGCACAGCAGCCAGTCGAGCCCGCGCCGTCGTGGCCCGGCAGACCGCGAGGGTCGAGGGGCTGCGCGGCTGGCTTCCCGCCCTGCGGTATTGCGCGGTCGTGTACCTGGCATTGCGAGTCGGGCTGTTCCTGCTCGGCGCCGCGGCGTGGGGGCTCACCACGGAGCAGAATTCCGTGGGACCGAACGGCAAGGTGCAGGCTCTGTCCAATGGCTGGCACAACATCATCACCGGCTGGAACAAGCAGGACTCGCTCTGGTACCTACAGATCGCGAGCCACGGCTACAGCGCCGCCAATGCCAGCGCCGCGTTCTACCCCGGCTATCCCCTGCTGATACGACTGGTCGGCTACATCTGCCTGGGCCACCTACTGCTCGCGGCTTACCTTGTCTCTAACGGCGCGCTCCTGGTGGCGCTGGTCATCTTTTATCGGCTGACAGAGCGAGAGTACGACCTGGCCATGGCCCGTCGTGCGGTGCTCTATCTCGCAATCTTCCCGACCGCGTTCTTCCTCTTCGATACCTATTCCGAGGCACTCTTTCTGCTCTTCGTCGTCAGCGCCCTGGCGTTGGCCAGACGCGGCTGCTGGTGGTGGGCGGGTCTGGCCGGCGCTGGCGCCACGCTCACGCGCAGCACAGGCGTGGTACTGGTCGCCGCCCTGGCCGTCGAGGCCGTGCACCAGAGCGTGACGGAGCGACGGCTTGCCTCCGGAAGCGGCGCCGGGCAGGGTTGGCCGACCGCCAGGCTGGTAACCCGCCTCGGCGCGAGCGTGCTGCCGCTGGCCGGCGTAGGCGCCTATCTGCTCTTCTGGCAACTGCGCTATCACGACTGGTACCAGCCGGTCCGACTGGAGAACAGCGTCTGGGGCCGCGTCTTCACTGTCCCGTGGCTGACGCTCTGGCGCGGCCTGACCATGGCTTGGCGGTACGCACCCGGCAGCAACGGCGGCTGGTGGATGCTGGACTTCGTGCTCGTGGCCGCGGGTCTCGCGCTGGCCGTCTGGGTCGCGGTGCGCGCCCGGCCGAGCTACGCCGTCTATACATGGGGCAGCATCCTGTTCTTCCTGTGCACGGCGTGGCCAGACCGGCCGCTGATGAGCGACCCGCGGTTCCTCGTGGTGATCTTCCCGCTGGTCTGGCCGCTCGCTAGGCTCGGCCGACGGCCCGGCTGGCACGAGGCGGTCGTGGCGCTCTCGGCAGCCTCGATGGCGATCGTCGCCTGGCTATTTCTGTCTACGACGCTGGTCTTCTGAGGCCAGTCGCCGCTCTAAGCTATCCGCAGCATCGCCGGCACGTATCGAGCGGACCGCGATCTCCAGGAGAACCCGTGATAGTCCGCGTTGGCTCAGTGCGCCGCGCCCCCAGCGCCAGGGAGCAGTCGGCCCTCGTGCGGGCCTCGCGCGACTGGCTGCCAGCGCTGCGGTACTGCGCTGCCGTCTACCTGGCCGTGCGAATCGGCCTGTTCCTGCTGGCGGCCGCCGCGTGGGGGCTGACCAGCGAGCAGCAGTCCTCGATGCCGAACGGGCAGCCTCTGCCGCTCACCAACGGCTGGCACAACGCCTTTACCGACTGGGACAAGCTGGACGCCAACTGGTTCCTCTACATCGCCCAGCACGGTTACAGCAACACCGACGGCACCGCGGCCTTCTTTCCCGGCTATCCGATGCTGGTCCGCCTCGTCAGCTACCTCTGCCTCGGCCACCAGTTGCTGGCGGGCTACCTAGTTTCCAACGCAGCGCTGCTCGCAGCGCTGGCCATCCTCTATCGGCTGACCGAGCAGGAGTACGACCTGGCCACCGCCCGGCGCGCGGTGCTCTATCTCGCGCTCTTTCCGACCGCGGTCTTCCTGTTTGGCCTGTACTCCGAGTCGCTCTTCCTGCTCGCCGCCGTCGGCGCGTTCTACCTGGCCAGGCGAGGCCAGTGGTGGTGGGCTGGCTTGGTCGGGATCGCCGCCACGGCGACTCGCAGCATGGGCGTGATCGTTGCGCTGGCGCTGGCGGTCGAGGCCATCCACCAGACGGTCGAGGACCGGCGTAGCCAAGCTGAGGATGCCTCCGTCCGCAGGTTGGCTGCCAGCGCTGTGCGCCGTCTCGGCGCGAGCGTTCTGCCGCTGGTTGGCATCGCTGGTTACCTGTTGTTCTGGCAGTTGCGCTACCACGACTGGTCCCGCCCCATCACCCTCGAGAAGACCTGGTGGCAGCGCCAGTTCACGCTGCCGTGGCAGACGCTCTGGCACGGCTTGCGGCTGGCGGCGCAGACTGGCCAGGTCGGCGGCCAGGGCTGGCCGACCTTCGACTTCGTACTCGTCGTGGTCGGGCTGGCACTGGCCGCCTGGGTCGCCGTCCGCGCGCGTCCGGTCTACGCCGTCTACGCCTGGGGCAGCATCCTGCTGTTCCTGTCCGATCCCTGGCCGGTCCGGCCGCTATCGAGCGACCCGCGCTTCCTGGTGGTGCTCTTCCCCCTGGTGTGGCCGCTCGCGAAGCTCGGCCGAAAGGCGGGCTGGCACGAAGGGGTAGTCGCCGTCTTGGCCGCATCCATGGCGATCGTCTGCTGGCTGTTCCTGACCACGATGGAGGTCTTCTGAGTCGGCAGCGGCTAGCCGCTCCGGCGGAACACGAAGACGCCGTTGCTGTCGTAAACCTGGTCGTAGTGGGCGTGGTGGCTGAGGCCCTCGACGAACGCCAGCACGGTCGCGGGCCTCGGTGACAGGCAGATCGCCTCCCAGGCTGTGCAGTCCGTGCTCTGCGTGTCGAACACTACGTAGCGCGTCGCCGGGTTAGATCCCGCGTTGCCGAGCCAGTATGTGTCGGTCCTTGAGGCCAGCGGGGCCAGCAGATCAAGATCGGTCGACACGCTCGCGCCGTCCGGGATGAGTGCCATCGCCGCATTCTCGGCTGCCACGTGCGGGCCCAGCACGTAGGTGGCCGGTGTCCACAGGCTGCTGAGCGGGAACTGGAAGGCCAGCGCGGCGCAGATCGCGATCATGGCCGCAGCGCCGTACCGCTCTGCAGCAAACTCGAGCCCCGCCATTATCCGGAGCCGCCGCCGAGCACGTCCGGCCGAGCTCGCCCGCGGCTCACCGAGCCAGGATGGCTGGCCAGCCTCGCCGCGTTCGCGAGCTCGAATCCGCGCCATGGCGTCGATCGCGGCGATGAAGACAATGGGCATCACGGTCGCGTTGTAGTGCCAGGCGGTCCCCCAGTAGGCGGGATTGGTGTTGATGGCGCGCAGGGCCAGACTCGGCAATGCGGCGAACACCACCGGCGACCGGAGCGCGATAAACGCGGTGGGCAGCAAGATCAAGGCCAGGGTCGGGAGCTTAGTCGACGCGCCGTCGCTGAGGGTCGACCACAGCGCGCCGATGCTGAAGTGACCGGCGACCGGGTTGAATGCGCCGGCCTCGGACCAGTACTGATAGGTGTGCGCCGGGTTGAAGTGCGGAATTATCACCAAAATGGCCAGCAGCGACCAGGCCACCCCCCAGCACGCCAGCAACAGCCCGGCACCCTGCCGACGGTAGGCAAACGCCAGGATCAGCCCCATGGCCAGCAGGGTGAAGCCCTGGTCCTCCTTCACGAAAACCAGCGGCAGCGCCCACAGCACGGCGGCCCTGATGCGGCCCCGCACCATCGCCGACAGCGAGAAGGCGAGCAGTGGCACGGCAAAGGCGATCTCGTGGAAGTCGTAGTTCGCCATCTGCTGCAGGCCCCACGACAGCCCGTACGCCGCTGCTATCGACCGGCCGGCTGCGTTTCCCAGCAACTCACGGCCAAGCTGGCTGACCGGAAGCACGGACACGCCAGCCAACAGTGCCTGGGCCACCAGGAGCGTCACTGAGGATGGGAAGAGCCGGAAAAATGGAGCTATGAGGGCCACGATCGGGTGGAAGTGATCGCCGAGCAAGTCGAATCCCGGCGCCTTGATGTCGACGATCGGCGCATTAAGGTGGGCGTACTGTTTGACGTACTCGGTGAAGATGCCAAGGTCCCAGGAAGTGGGATCATGCCGGAGATAACGAAAGACGGAGATGATCGTGTAGACGGTGACGACTCCCGCCCCGATCAGACAGGTCGCCGGGTCCCACAATCCCACGGACCGAGCTGGCTCCTGCCCCGCCGTCCCTGGGTCATCGCGCCCTTCCTTGGCAGCCGCCGAAGGCCGGTCTGCGACCGCCGCGTCCGCCGCCGTGCTGCTGATGGCGGTCGGCTCACTGGTGGGCTGCGCCGCGTCGCCCATGCTCGCCAGCCAGCCCCGCATGTCGGCAGTCGAGTCATCCAGCGGCACTGCCGACCCTCCCGCCGATCCGTCGCCGACCCAGCTATAACCCCCGCTCACAGCCACCGCCGATGCTAGCGGGGCGAAGGTACTGCCACCGTACGCGCCGTGGCCGGTCCACGCGGTCGGGCAAGGTCGCCGACGGCCAGGGAATACCGGGGCACCAGGCGTAGTTCACGCTTGTGCGGCTAGAAAGTTGAGCTGGTTAGGCTCAACTAGTTTGCCTGCCGAGAGGCGGCGTGGCAGACTTGAGCCGTCAGGACTCAACCTTTCAGATCGGACCAAGGACAGAACACATGGCACGTGCGGTAGGCATCGACCTGGGGACGACCAACTCCGTCGTCGCCGTCCTCGAGGGCGGAGAGCCCTCAGTCATCGCCAACGCTGAGGGCTCCCGGACCACGCCGTCCGTCGTGGCCTTCGCGAAAAACGGCGAGGTGCTCGTCGGTGAG
>Ga0187783_10004083_pt1 | contig 10811 bp, 10 predicted proteins | sample 1015_SJ02_MP02_2_FD_132471 | JGI IMG/M metagenome (GOLD analysis project Ga0187783, IMG submission 132471) | Tropical peat soil microbial communities from peatlands in Department of Meta, Colombia - 1015_SJ02_MP02_20_MG | ecosystem: Environmental > Terrestrial > Soil > Wetlands > Peat | place...
CTTAAACGCAGGAACGCCCCAGGTCGTGGGCAGGCCGGCGACGTCAAAGGATTCCTTGACCACGATCGGAATGCCGAGCAGCGGTCGCCGCTCGCCGCGCCTGAGCGCGCCATCGGCAAGCCGGGCCGCCTCCCGCGCCCGATCGAAATCGCGCACCACCACGGCGTTGAGTTTGCCATCGAGCGCCTCGATGCGCGTAATGACGTGGTCGGTCAACTCGCGCGCGGAAATCTTTCGCGCTGCCAGTGCGTCGGCAAGCTCTTTGGCCGTGCCGTAATTCAAGGAAATATCGCTAGTTTGACTAGGCATGACCGGATGGTCCCGATGTGGCTTCACAGCCCCAGATAAAATTTCTTGATCAGATCATTGTTATTGAGCTCGTCGGTCGAGCGGCCTTCGAAGGCGATCTTGCCGTGGACGATGACATAACCGCGGTCGGCAATGCGGATCGCCTGGTTGAAATTCTGTTCGGCCATCAGCACGGTCAGCGCGTAGCGCTGTTTCATTTCGTTGATGGCGTCAATGGTGCGGCTGACCAGGATCGGCGCCAGGCCCACCGACGGCTCGTCGACCAGCAGGATTTTGGGCGCTAGCATTAGGGCGCGGCCGAGCGCCAGCATCTGCTGTTCGCCGCCGGACAGGCTGCCGGCAAGCTGCCGCCGCCGTTCGGCGAGCCGCGGAAAAGTCTCGAAACAAACGCCGAGATTGCGATTGAGTTCCACCCGCGCGGCGCGGCGGAAGGCGCCGAGCAGGAGATTTTCCTCCACCGTCAGTTTGGGAAACAGCCGGCGGCCCTCCGGCACCAGCGCAATACCGAGGTCGACGATCTCCTCGGTGGTGCGCCCGATCAGATCGTGCCGGATGCCGTCGATCTCGGCAGTGATCGCGCCCGCGCTCGGCCGCACCATGCCCATGATGCACTTCATCAGCGTCGATTTGCCATTGCCGTTGGTGCCGAGCAGCACAACGGTCTCGCCGCCGCCGACTTTGAGCGAGACGTCGTCGATCACGCGCACCGCGCCGTAGGCGGCGTTGATGCCGGCAATGTTGAGGCTACTGGCCAAGGTACGCCCTTTCGACTTCGGGATCGCGCATCACCTCGTTGGGCGCGCCGTCGGCGATTTTCCGCCCGGAAACCAGCACCACGAGACGGCGCGAGAAGCTCATGACGGCGCGCATAATGTGCTCGATCAGGATGATGGTGACGCCCTGTTCGTTCAGCCGAACGAGAAGCGCCAATATGTCCTCGACCTCCGAAGGGGTGAGGCCGGCCATAGCTTCGTCGGCCATCAAAAGCTTGGGCTCGGACGCCATGGCGCGGGCGAGTTCGAGCTTGCGCATTTCGACCTGGGTGAGGTCGCGCGGCCGCTGCCGGGCCTTGGTTTCGAGGCCGACTTCGCGGAGAAGCGCGGCGCAGCGCTCCTCCACATCGGATGCGGCGTGGCTGTGGCCGCGCGCCGCCACCGTGTAGAGGCGTGGGATCCGGATATTGTCGATGAGGCTCAAACTGACGAACGGGCGGGGCAGCTGAAAACTGCGCGCCAGGCCGAGATGGGTGCGTTGGTGCGCGCGCAGCCCGTCAAGCTTGCGGCCATCGAAATGCACGCTGCCCTCTTCGTTGCGCAGCGTGCCGCAGATGCAGTTGACCAGCGTCGACTTGCCGGAGCCGTTGGGCCCGATCAGGCCGAGCCGCTCGCCCGCTGTCACCGCGAGCGAAATATTTTCCAGCGCCACGAAGCCGCCGAACCGTTTGCCGAGATTGTCGACCTGAAGAAGTTCGGTGTTCGCGTCGGTCATGACAGCGACCCTGCTGCATCGGCGCCGACGCGGCGGCGGCCGACGAAGTCCTCCGGCTTGCGCTGCAGGTAGGTGTGAACGAGGCCGACGATGCCGTTCGGCGCCACGATCACGAAGAGGACCAGCAGACAGCCGACGAGCAACAGATTGACCGCGGACGAGATAGTGACGGTGATGATCTGCTGCAGCGTACCGAGCAGAAGCGTGCCGATAAGTGGGCCGGCCCAGGAGGTGGTGCCGCCGATGAGCGGCATGGCGATCGAGTTGACGGCGTAATCGAGCGCGAAGGTCGAATCGGGCTGCAGAAAGCCGATATAGTAGGGAAATGGCGCGCCGGCCATGCCCATCAGCGTGCCGGAGATCGTGGTGGCGATGAGCTTCAACCGCAGCGTCGGCACGCCGGAGGCTTCGGCTGCCAGTTCGTCGTCGCGGATGGTGGCGAAGCCGTAGCCGAGCCGCGAGTGCTCGATCAGCCGGGCAATGGTGATCGCCGCCACCGCCAGCAGCAGCATCATGAGGAACAGGTATCTGATGTAATTGCCGATCAGCGGCAGTTCCTCGGGGCGGATGACGTAGGCGCCGCGCGAGCCGCCGACATAGTCCCAGTTGACCACCAGCGTCTCCAACACGACGGCGAGCGCCAACGTGGCGATCGAAAAGAACGCCCCGCGCAGCCGCAACGTCAAGTAACCCATGCCGAACCCGACGATGCCGGACACCACGCCGCCAATGAGCATCAGGACCGGAATAGGAACGACATGCGGCAATTCGCTGACCGCGATCAACTTGTAGATCGCCACCGTCGAATAGGCGCCGAGTGCGAAGAAGGCGGCGGTGCCGAAGTTGACGTAGCCGCAATAGCCGCCGAGGATGTTCCACGCAGTCGAGAGCACGACATATTGCAACACCACATAGCCGGCGAAAAACACATAATCGTTGCCGACTCCGACCGCGGTCGCAAACACCGCGGCAGCGACGATGAGGCAAATGACGAGGAAGGCGGGCGTGCGCACGGCTCAGCGTCCGAGCAAGCCGGCTGGCCGGACGGCCAGCGTCAACAGCAGGAAGCCGAACGACACCGCGGGCGCCCAGGACGGCCCGTAGAACGTCGCGGTAAAGCTTTCGACGACGCCGAGCAGCATCGCCGCGATCACGGTTCCCGGCAGGCTGCCCATGCCGCCGAGCACACAGATCGCGAACACCCGGCCGATATATTCGCGCCCGACCGAAGGCTCGACCGGCTGGATGATGATGAGGAAGGCGCCGGCCAACGATGCCGTCGCAATCGAAATACCGAACGCGATGCGTTTGATGCGGACCGGATCGACCGCCATCAGCCGCAACGCCTGCTGATCCTGCGCCACCGCCATGATGGCGCGGCCGATGAAGGTGCGGGTCAGGACGAGCTCCAGCGCGGCAATCAAAACAAGTGACACCAGGCACGGCACCAGAATGCGCAGCGGCATGTCGATGTTGCCGAAATGCCAGGTCGGCCCGATATAGGGCGCGTCGACGTAGCGGTAATCGACGCCGAAATACAGGACCAACGACACTTCGGTGATGAACAGCAGGCCGAAGAAGAAAGCCAGCCCGCGCAAGGACTCCTGGCCGCGTTTTTCAAACGAGACGTAATAGATTTGATAGATGGCGGCGCCAAGCGCGTAGAAAGCCGGTATCACGACGATCGAGGTCAGGATCGGATCGAAGCCGAAGCTGGCGTTGACGATATAGGCGACGTAGGAGCCGAGGATGATGAATGCCGGATGGGCGATGTTGACGATGTCGAGAATACCGAACGCCAGCGACACGCCTGACGTGACCGCGGCATAGAAGCCGCCGATCAGGATGCCTGACACGATGGCGTTGATGAATAGATTGAACGAAAAGATCATTAGCCAGCCACCTAAGGTCCAAGCGAGTGTGCAGGAAGCGCCTCGGGTTGCCTAGCCATAGAGAAAACCTCCCCCCGCCGCGCGGGGAGAGGTCGATTGCGGAACAAGCCGGGTGAGGCGGCTTCGCCCCTGTACCAAAAGCTTGGCGCAGACGCCGCCCCACGCAAACCCTTTCCCCGCACGCGGCGAAAGGGGGATTACGCTACGCCGCCGCGCGCACCTCGCCCGGGATGGCGAGCGGCTTGTTGGCGCTGTTGAGGAATTCGACGGTCATGAAGACCATCTCCTTGTCGCCGAGGTTTTCAAGGTCATGGACTTTGAACTGGCCCGGACCGTAGGTCTCATGCCGGGTTTCGCCCGGCCGGTAGGTATATTCGACAGTGGTGCCGTCATGCACATGCTGGCGGCCGCGACCCCCTGTCACCGAGGTCCAGAAATAATCGAGCACGTGGCGGTGAAACCCGATCCGTTCGCCCGGCGCCAGCCGGATGATCCAGACCCGCACTTGGTCGCTCTCCGACAACAGCGTCGATCCGACGCAGCCGTTAGGGTTCTGCTTTTCGCATTCAAACTCGGCCGCAATGGCGGGTGGCCATGCCGATTTATCGGCACGATCGGTCGCTTTATCCAGCATGGTCAGGGCCATGGTGTTCCTCCAAGGATTATCGGCGCAATATAGAAAACCTTTGCCGCCGGGGAAATAGCAGGATTTTCAGATGGAAAGGAAGCGCCGTGCGCTCGTTGTCGGCGGCTCGATGAGCGGGCTGTTGGCCGGCATCATGCTGGCAAGGCGCGGCTGGGACGTCGATATTTTCGAGCGTGTCGAACAGGAGTTGGCGGGCCGCGGCGCCGGCATCGTGGCCCAGGCCGAGCTGATCGCGCAGCTCGATGCACTCGGCCTTCGCACTGGCGACCTCGGAGTCGCCATGACGACGCGTAAAATCCTCGACCGCGCCGGCCGCGTCACCACGACGCTCGAATGTCCTCAGGTGCTGACCGCCTGGGAACGCGTCTACCGCGTGCTGCGCGATGCCTTTGCGCCGCAACGCTATCACCGCGGCGTTGGCTTGCAGGCGTTCGAGCAAAGCGCGGACAGCGCACTCGCGCATTTCAGCGACGGCAGCACCGTCGCGGCTGACGTCCTCATCGGCGCCGACGGTTTGCGCTCGACCGTGCGCCAGCAATGTGCGCCCGAGGTCGTGCCGCTCTATGTCGGTTACGTGGCCTGGCGCGCGCTATTGCCGGAAAGCACCATCCCCCCGGCGATCCATCGCGAGCTGTTCATGAATATGACGTTCTGTCTGCCGCCGGGCGAGCAATGTCTCGGCTATCCGGTCACCGGGCCGAACAACGAGCTGCGCCCAGGCCAGCGCCGCTACAACGTGGTGTGGTACCGCCCGGCCGACGAGGCGACCGAGCTGTCGGCGCTGCTCACCGACAAGACCGGCGTCGTCCGTTCGATCTCGATCCCGCCGCCGCTGATCCGCGACGCGCCAATTGCCGCCATGCGCGCAGCGGCGGAGCGGCTGTTGGCGCCGCAGTTCTGCGCGATCGTCCGCCTGATCGATGAGCCGATTCTGCAGCCGATTTACGATCTGGAAACTCCGCGGCTCGCCTTCGGCCGCGTCGCCGTCATCGGCGATGCGGCGTTCGTGGCGCGTCCACATGTCGCCGCCGGCGTGTCGAAGGCGGCGGATGACGCAGCGGCGCTCGCCGCGGCGCTGGACAGTGACAATGTCGTAGCGGCGTTGCGCCGCTTCGAGGCGGAACGGCTGCCGGACAACAGAAAGATCATCGAGCGCGCGCGGCAGCTAGGCGCCTATTTGCAGGCGACGCAGACGTCGGAGGAGCGCGCCCGCTCGGCTCGCCACAGCATTCCCGAAGCCGTGCTTGCCGAGACCGCGGTGCTCGACTTTTTGTACGCGTGAAGGGATGCTTACGCCGTTGTTCGACGCGACGCCGAGTAGATGAAGCGCAGCAAAAAGGCGATGGCCGGCAAGTTCGATATTTTTCGCAAGACAATCAGCGGTGAGACTACAAACAGCGCAAGCGTGATCGCGATCATGGCTAGCATTGCCGGATAGCCGATCAGGCCCTCGGACAGCCAGACCGCACCGCGGAGGCAAGTGACGCCGGTGAAGGCGACCGCAGCGGCCACGTAGGCGATGCCGACAAGCATCGTGCCCAGCGAATTCGGCATTCCGCCCAATTCGGCAGCCGGATCGACGGGCCAAGCATTGTCGGTATGGATGAGGCCAGGTGGAGATTTCGCCGCTGGCGCCGTCGCCGCGTCGAGCGGCGCGCGGGCCGAGACAGGTGAGGCGCTGTGGCGCGGCGCATCCGGTTGCAGGACTTCGAGAATGCTGGCGAGCGATTTGGCGGTCGCCTTGGCGCGCGCTTCGGCTTCGACCTTGCCGATCGCCACCTCCAGCGCCGACGCCAATTCCCGGGCGCCCGGCCCACGCGATCGCTCGGCAAAGATGGTCCGAGCGTGCGCATACAGATCCTGGCGTGCCTCGGGGTCATTGCGTCGCAAACGCGCCACCGCATCGGCCAGAACAGGATAGAAATCAGCCATTGCCCGGCTGCCCCAGCCACAACCCTTAAGTGATACTAGGTCACTTCCGTGACGAAATCCACCATGCTTGGCGACCGATCGCGAATTTGGCGGTCGTCAATCCGGCAATCCCGCCTTGGCCAGGCCGTCGGCGATCCGCTGCACGTCCTCGGTCCTCTTGAAAGGGAGGCGGCCGACGTATTCGGTGAACGAATAATTCGGGTTGATTTCTTTGAGTTCATGCCAGATGCGGCGGGCCTCATCGGCCTCACCCAAATGCCCCAGCGCGGAAGCCAGGATGGCGCGGGAAAAATCGGTGCCGGGCGCGGCCAGAATCCGCTGACGCAGCAAGGCCGCCGCCGTTTCAAACTTGCCGGCGAGCAGGTAGGCGACGCCGAGAAAGTGAAGAAGTTGCGGGCTGAAGGCCGGGTCGAGCCGGATCGCGTGCTCGATCTCGGGGATGGCTTCAAGCGGATGTCCTGAATAATTCCGTATGTTGCCAAGAATGTTATGGGCAAAGGGCGAACTCGGATTGAGCGACAGCGCAATGTCGATTTCGGCCTGCGCCTTATCGTGATCCCTTTCAAACAGCGCGACCAATGCCGCGATGCAATGCGCGAGCGACTCTTTGGCGTCTTTTGCGATCGCCTGCTGTGCGTACTGCCTGGCAAGTCGTAAAGACCCGTCGGGATTGTCGCTCCAGCGGTTCTGATAATCGAACATGTGCGCGAAACCAAGACAGGCATAGGCCAGCGAATAGTTCGGATCGAGCTCCAGCGCTTTCTTGAAAAATGCCACCGCCTCGTCGAAGGTCTTACGGGTCTTCTCCTTCCCCAGCATAATCTCACGGCCACGCAAAATGCAGTCGTAGGCGGCGATGTTGGATTTCTCGGTATCGGCCAGCCGTGCCTTGTCGGCCGGGCTGAGCGTCACCTTCAGTGCGTCGACGATGCGATGCGTGACGTCGTCCTGAACCGCGAATATGTCGGTCAAGTCGCGGTCGTAGCGTTCGGCCCAGATATGCGCGCCGCTTGCGGCGTCGATCAACTGCGCGGAGATCCGCACACGATTACCGGCGCGGCGGATCGAGCCCTCGAGCACCGAACGTACCCCAAGTTCGCGGCCGATGGCGCGAACGTCGATGGCGCGCTGCTTGTAGGCGAAGCTCGAATTTCGCGCGATCACCACGAGCCCGGCGATCTTCGACAGGTCGGTAATGATGTCCTCGCTGATCCCGTCGGAGAAATATTCTTGCTCCGAATCGCCCGACATGTTGGTAAACGGCAGAACCGCGATTGAAGCAGTTGCCGCGTCTGATTCCGGCCTCGCTGCGTCGGCGCGCGGGGCGGGCGTCGAATCGGTGTCGGGATGCCATTTCCAGATGCGGATCGGTCGCTCGATGTTCTTGACGTTGATCTCACCGCCATACTGGAAGCTCACGTCGACTCGATTGCCGACGCTCTCGTTGACGATCGAGGAGATGCAGATGCCGCCCGGCTCGGCCAACGGCTCAAGCCGTGCGGCGACATTTACGCCGTCGCCGTAGATGTCGTCGTCTTCGAGGATGACGTCGCCCAGATTGATGCCGATGCGCAGTACGATGGCGGGTGCGTGCGAACCGTTGCCCGGCGAAGACGCGCCCGAGCGTTGCACTGAGACCGCACAATTCACGGCATCGACCACGCTGCCAAATTCGACGATGGCGCCATCACCGACGAGCTTGACGATGCGGCCGTGATGGGCGACGACGGCCGGCTCGAGGACGGTTTCGCGGTGGCGCTTGAGTGCGGCGAGCGTGCCGGCCTCGTCGGCCCCCATCAGTCGCGAATAGCCGACCACGTCGGACGCCAGAACTGCCGCGAGCTTGCGGTTAAGCGCTTGATGAACGTCGGACATCGGCTATCTCGGAAGCATTCCGCCTCCTCTATCATATAGGGTCGTGGCGGCACACAACCAGGATGCGCGCCAGCGCCCTATAAATAGCCGGCGCCGGCCGTCGCCGCGAATTTCGCCGGTTCACCCTCCCAGACGATGCGCGCGTGTTCGAGCACGTAGACGCGGTCGGAATGCGGCAGCGCAAAGGTGACGTTCTGCTCGCCAAGCAGCACCGTAATCGAGGTGGTCTGGCGCAGCCGTTCCAGCGCCTTGGACAGCAGTTCGAGGATGACCGGCGCCAGGCCGAGCGTCGGTTCGTCGAGAATGAGCAGCTTCGGCTTCATCATCAGCGCGCGGGCGATGGTCAGCATCTGCTGCTCGCCGCCCGAGAGCGTGCCGGCCGCCTGCCGCTGCCGCTCGCGCAGGATCGGGAACAGGTCGAACAGCCAGACGATCTGATGCGCGCTTTCGGCCGGCGAGAGATGCTGGCCGCCGAGGTCGAGATTTTCGCGCACCGTCATGTCAACGAACAGTTCGCGCCCTTCCGGGCACTGCACGATGCCGCCGCGCGCGATCGCCGCAGCGGTCTGCCCGCGCAGCGTCGCGCCCTCGCGCCGGATAGTGCCGGTGTAGGGCAGCAAGCCGGATACGGCATTGAACAAAGTGGTCTTGCCGGCGCCGTTCAATCCAACCACCGAGACAAACTCGCCGGCATGAACATGGATCGACACGTTATCGAGCGCCTGCGCCTTGCCGTAATGGACGCTGACGTTGTCGACTTCGAGGAACGGGACGGCGGCGTCGCGGAATGACGATTCCGGTCGCGCCGCCGTGTCGATCGAGCCGCCGAGATAGACGCGCCGTACCGTTTCGTTGCGCATCACCTCCTCGGCGGTGCCTTCGGCAATGCGCTCGCCGACATACATGGCAAGTACGCGGTCGACCAGCTTGGCCACGCTTTTGACGTTGTGATCGACCAGAAGCAGCGCGCGCCCGTCGTCGCGCAGCTCGCAAATGAGCTCGGAGAACGCCGCAGTTTCCGTCGCGGTCAGCCCCGCGAACGGTTCGTCGATCAACAGCACCTGCGGATCGCGCGCGATGGCCTTGGCGATCTCCATCTTGCGCAGATCGGCAAACGGCAAGGTGGCGGGCCGCCGGTCGAGCACGCCGCTCAAACCGACCCGCGCTGCGATGGTCCGCGCCCGCTGGTCGGTCTGCGGATCGGCGAACAGCCGCATGAGCTTGTCGGGGAGAAGGGCAAGCTTGATGTTTTCGAGAACGGTCTGGCGGTGCAGGGGTCGCGAATGCTGAAACACGATGCCGGCACCCATGCGCGCGATCTTGTGCGAGGGCCAGCCGGCGACCTCGACGCCGTTGATGCGCACCGAGCCGGCGTCGGGGCGTTCGATGCCCATGATGAGCTTCATCACCGTGGACTTGCCGGAGCCGTTGGGGCCGATCAGGCCCAAAATCTCACTGGCCTTTACGTCAAGCGCCATGTCCTTGACGGCGGCCAGGCCGCCGAAGCGCTTGGTGAGGCCGGAGACTTCGAGATGAGCGCCCGTGCTCATGATCAGCCTGGCTCGTTCGTCCGGGTCAGCAGACCGAAAAATCCATTGGGGAAGAAGAGCACGACGCCCAGCGCGAGCGTAAAGACCACGAAGTTCGACAGATCGCCCAGCGGCCGCAGCAGTTCGCTCATGGCAACAAGAAAGATCGCGCCCAACACGGCGCCAAGGATCGTGCGCCGACCGCCGAGCACGGCAGCAATGATGATTTGAACGCCGACCGTGATATCGACGAGGGTGCTGACCGAAGCCGAGCCCACGTAAAACACCAAGAGCGCGCCGGCGAGGCCGGAAAAAAAGGCGCTGATGGTAAAAGCGGTAAGTTTATGCTTGGTGACGTTGAAGCCAAGCGCGCCGGCCTGCACCGCGTCCTGGCCGCTAGCTTGCAGAATGAGTCCGACCGGCGAGCGCGCTAGGGAAAACAAGATCGCGCCGCTCACAGCCATGAACCACAGCGCGATCTCATAATTGATCGTATCGCTGATCGTGATCACATCGGGCACTGCCAGTCCGTTCTCACCGCCGGTCAAGTGGGCGTCGACGATAATGAAGTTTTGCAGCATGAGGACGGCGACCAGCGTCGTCAGGCCGAAATACGGCCCGCGCACCCGCAGCGCCGGCAGCGCCAGCACCACGCCGCCGGCGACGGCCGCGAACGTGCCGGCGACGATGCAGAGCCAGATTGGCGGTTGATAGAGGCTGTCCAGGATGCCGGCCGTATAGGCGCCGGTACCGATGAGGAAAGTTGGTCCGAAATTGACTTCGCCGGCGAAGCCGAACAAGAGGTCCCACGCCATCGCGAATACGCCGGAATAATAGGCCATCGTTAACAGCCCGAGAATGTAGACGTTGACCCACAGCGGCAGAGCCGAAGCCAACACCACCACGCCGAGAGCGACGAGCAGGATGCGGGTCGTTTGCGAAAGCATCTAGCGGCGTCCCAACAGGCCGCGCGGGCGGACATACATTACCGCTACAAGCAGGAGCAGCGCCGGAATGGTGCGATAGGCGGGCGAGATCAAATACGCGGTCACAGTTTCCAGATAGCCGACTACATAGGCTGCGATCAGCGCCCCGGAGACGCTGCCGAGCCCGCCGAGCACGACGATGGCAAACGCGCTC
>Ga0187783_10004084_pt1 | contig 10810 bp, 9 predicted proteins | sample 1015_SJ02_MP02_2_FD_132471 | JGI IMG/M metagenome (GOLD analysis project Ga0187783, IMG submission 132471) | Tropical peat soil microbial communities from peatlands in Department of Meta, Colombia - 1015_SJ02_MP02_20_MG | ecosystem: Environmental > Terrestrial > Soil > Wetlands > Peat | place...
CGGTGGCGCGTCTTGCGGCGGCGCAGGCCGCGGTCGAAGCCCGACAGAAGAAAGCCGCCTTCAAGGATGTCTGAAGCTGTGGCGGAACCTCACCAGACGCGGATGCTTTTGCGGCAAGGTGCGTTTCGAGGTCCGCGCCAAGGGATCGGTCGCCGCATACTGTCACTGCCCGATCTGTCGCAAGACGGCGAGCGCACCGGTTACCACGTGGGTGATTATAGCCCGGAGATAGCGAGCGCCGGCTCTCGCTAGCTTTTGTACTTCTGCTCGGCCGCAGAATATTCGGGCACCCGCATCAGGCGCGTGAATTCCTCGAATACGCCGCGGCCGGTGCGCAGCTCGCCGCTGCGCTTCAACTCCCGCATCGCGTCACGCGCCGACTCGAAGGCACGCAGCAGGGTGCCGATGTGGATGGTCAGCTTGAACCCAAGCTTCGCGAGTTGGTCGAGCGGCAGCAGGTTTCCATTGTAGACCAGCGGCAGGTCGCTCAGCCGTTCGGAGTAGGTGTGGAGATCTTCGGCGGTCCTAATACCGTCAACGAAAATCAGGTCCGCCCCCGCATCGCGGTAGGCTCGCGCGCGGCGGACCACGTCGTCCCAGCCGCTAACCGCCAGTGCGTCGGTGCGCGCGATGATCACCGTGTCGCGCCGCGCGTCGCAGGCCGCGCGCACCTTCGGCACCATCTCGTCCATCGATATTACCTGCTTACCCGCAAGGAACCCGCAGCGCTTCGGGAATACCTGATCTTCAATATGCAGCGCGGCAGCGCCCGCCCGCTCGTACTCGCGCACCGTGCGCTGCACGTTGACCGGATTGCCATAGCCAGTGTCTGCGTCGGCGACGACCGGGACCTCCACAGCACCCGCAATCGCGCCCACGTTCGCGATCATTTCGGTCATGGTTAGCAGGCCGAGATCCGGAAAGCCGCGCGAGGCCGCGGTGCCGAAGCCGGTCATGTAGACCGCTTCGAAACCGGTGTCTTCGGCAAGCCGCGCCTGCAAGCAGTCGAACACGAATGGGGCGACAATCATTGCCGGCCGCGCGAGCAGCTCGCGCAGACGCTTTCCCGCATCACTCATCGCGTCCTCCTGTCAGAGAGCGGTGGGAAGTGTCGCAACGAACCGGCGCGTTTCGGCCGGCTCACGCAAAATAGTCCTCGGCGCGTATCGCCGGAATCTCGAGCTGAAACACGCGGTTGTTGCGCAACACCTTAACCTGCACATTGCCTCCGACCGGATGGTCGCGCAGCGCCTCGTAAAGCAGCCGCCGCTCGCTTACATCCTTGCCGTCGATCGCGAGCACCAGGTCGCCCTGCCGAAGTCCCGCCTTGTCCCCGGGCCCGCCAGGCATCACGTTGGCGATGATGACATGCTCGCGCAGCGTGTAGGAGAGCACGCCGAGATAGGCGCGTTGCGGCGCGCTCACGCGCCGCCCGTGAAGCGCCAGCTCGTCGCGCGTCGAGAGAAAGTACTCGCCCGGAATTCCGAGAATCGCCCGGCCCAGATCAGCAAAGTTCAGGTACGAAACCCCAATCACCTCGCAACGGCGGTTGAGAATTGGTCCACCCGGGAAGCCGATGTTCAGCGACGGGGCCGTAACGCACACGCAGCGGTCGAGCACGAACTCCCAAACCGCGTCGAACGGGCCCAGGTAGGTGATCATGCCGCTGTCGGCGCAGCGCTTGTCATTACCAAGACTCGCGACGGTGAAGGTATCCTCGCCGGGCGTGCAACCTGTCGAGGAAACGACCTGCATATGCGGCAGGTTCGCTCCGGCGATCTTGAGCAGGCCGAGACCAGTGCTGTAATCCTTGCCCACTATGGTGGCGTCGTGCTGCTCGCCGTTCGGCAACGTCACGATGACCTTGGTCGCGCCGAGTAGAAGGTAATGAGTGGTGAGAATCAGCCCGTCAGGACTGACAATGGTGCCGGTCCCGCGCCGATCCGTCCCCAGAATGGCGTTCGAGACGTGAGTGGGCGGAGTGTGAGAGTGAACCCCGACCGTAGCACGCAGCGCCTTCTCGAGCAGGTAGACCGGGGCGTTCACTGGCGATTCTCGCGAGCGTCAACTCGCCTGTCATGATTCAAGCACGAATGAAGTCGCACCTCTAGGCGAAACAAAAGGAGGCGGTCCATCTGGAACCGCCTCCGCAATACGACCTGTGGAGAGCTCGTCAGTTAGCGGCCTGATGCAGAGTTTCCGGAGCAGGCATTGCCGTGCTGTGCGCCCGGATCGTCAGCATCTGAAGCGCCTCATCGAGATCGAGGTCACTGTAGTGCTGATTGGCGTAGAGCTCATCGAGCCGCTTCACCGCTTCCTGGGAGGTCAGGTTGGCCACTGCGAGTTGACTCGTCAACTGGCGGATGATTTGGCGCGCGCCCTTCCAGTGGAACATGTCGGCAGCAGTGTTGAGGCTGTCGATCTGGGTGACGCTCGCCTTCATGGCGTCCGAGTAGCCATTGACGTAGCCGTCTTTGGCGGACGCATTCAGCTTGTTCCAGAAGGTGCCGTTGTGAGCCACGGTTGGAGCCGCAATTGCCGCCGTCCAGCTGGCGAGAAACCCAACCAGCACTCCAAGTGCGAATCTTTTCATCTGACTCAGCCTCTCCCCGCCGAACCGCTACCTGTCTAACAGAAATGCATTCTTATGAACAACCCGTTGCTCTTGCTACGCGGAGTTAGACGCGTCGTGTCGAGAAAAGTTTCGAGCTTCCGATCCGAGGACCTGCAGCTGCGCGGTTTACCCGCCCTGCCGGTACGTCCCGCCCCCTCCTCCGCGTTACCGACTCTATAGCAATCCAAAGGTAAGGTAAACAACGGTTTCCTTTCGATGTGTTAACGCAGCTGCCAAAGCGGTGTCGACGCATTGGACCGCCTGAACCGCAGATGACATCATCGCATCGACTAAGGGCCGACTCACTCTCGTCCACCCAATGATCACGATCAGCCAGCAGGTAATGCAGTTTATCCACAGGCCGCAGCCGGAGCACTTCGAAGAACTGGCGTGCGCGGTCTTTGTTCATCAGTACGAAACCGTCGCGCCCTACCGCAGATACTGCCAGAACTTAGCGGTGTCTCCGGACTCGCTACGGTCATTGAACGAGATCCCTTTCGTGAGCACCTTGGCATTCAAATACGCGGATCTAACTCCCAAAACCAACCGGCCAGACTCGCGCTCTTTTCTGACCAGCGGAACTACCTCGGGCGGAGAACGTCGCGGCCGTCATGTCGTGGTGGAACCCGAGATCTATCGCGCGTCGGCGCTCGCGCATCTTCGGACAATGCTCCTTCCGGATGATCCAAAGCCCATGCGGATGCTCGCGATTCACCCGACCGCCGACGTGCTTCCGGAGTCCTCGCTTTCGACCATGATTAGCTGGGCTCTGGCGGAGTTCGGTTGCGAGCCCTCGATTGCGGCGGTTGATAGCGGAGGTGTCGATGCCGCCCTCGCCCACCGCTTTCTTGCACGGGCGGAGCATGACCGAGCCGCGGTTTGTATCCTCGGAACAACCGCAGCCTTCGCCACGCTGTTCGCACACCTGAGCGAGACGGGACGGCCTCTCAGACTCGCGCCGGGGTCGCGCATGATGGACACCGGCGGCCCGAAAGGGCAGGTAGTACCGCTCGATGCGGCCACGGTTGCCGAACTCGCGAGCAGTGAGCTCGGAATCCCTCCGGAGCTTGTGATCAACGAGTATGGGATGACTGAACTGTGCTCGCAGATGTACGACGCAACTCCATTCAACTCGAAGTTGAGTGGTCCTCCGGGGCAACGCGTCAAAATTCCGCCGCCCTGGCTACGGGCCTTTGCAATCGATCCGGTCACGATGGGTTCGGTACCCGAAGGCAAGCCGGGAGTGCTCGGTTTCTTTGATCTCGCCAACGTGAACTCGGTCTCCGCGATTGTCACCGACGATCTCGGCGTGGTTGAGGGATCGCGGGTTCGGATGCTCGGACGCGCAGGCGGTGCCGAGGCGCGAGGATGCGCGCTCGCGCTCGAAAGCTTCCCAAACCGATGACCGAGGAGTCGCAGATCGTGGCGGCCGCGAGGCGAATCCGGACGGAGCTCAGGACTCCACTGGATGGGGAACGGGTGGGGGGCTCGCTCGCACGCCTCATGGATCGCTGGCGCGACCGGGGTTTCGTGGCGCGCCGCGACACAATTGCGCGCCTCGCGAATGAATCGTGCTTCTCGCGGGCGCTCCTCGACGAGTCGCTCGACGCCTTGTTCGCGCCGTTCAATCTCGATTCGCTCCGGAAATTTGCGGGCCGTGCGGTGTCGCGCGCCGAGGTCGGAGGATTTGTAACGGCGGGAAACATTGCTGGTGCAGGACTTCACGAACTCCTCATGACCCTGCTCGCGGGCCGCGGCGCGATCGTCAAGACCGCAACTGGCGAGCCGCACTTCTTCGCAGCTTTTTCCGCCACACTTGCGGAATTCGATCCGCAACTAGGCAAACGCATCGCAGTGTTCAAGTGGAGCCGTGAAAACCCGGCGCTGACATGCGCCCTCGCCGCGGCCTCCGATTTCATCGTCGCATACGGGGATGACAAGACGATTGCGGCATTGGATGGATCGTGCGCGAAACGATTCAGCTTCGGCAGCCGGATGAGTATTGCGGTGCTCGCCGACCCCGCACTGAACGCCGCGATCGCGAGCACTGTTGCGCGCGACGTCACGCTCTTCGAACAACTGGGCTGCCTTTCACCTCATCAGATCTTCGTCGAGGGAACGGAACTGCGGACCCGAGAGTTCGCGGTCAGCCTGGCGCGATCGTTGGAAGAACTGTCGGCTGTCCTTTCTCCCGCCAGTCCTGGGCTCGAAGACGCCGCGGCGGTTCGACGGGCGCGCGAGACTGCGCGCTGGCGCGCGATCGCCGGAGAGGCACTCGAACTCTTCGAAGGCCGCCGCTTGGCCTGGACCGTGATCTACGATCCGGCGGCGCGCCTGACGGTGGCGCCGGGATTCCGCACGGTACGCGTGAGTACCTATGCAGGATTTAGCGATCTCAGTGACAGACTTGCGCTCGGACGAGGCAGGATCGAAGCTTGCGCGGTCGCCGGCAGCACAGAACTCAAGGGCAGCCTTGCGTCACTCGAAATTCCTTACATCTGCGAGCCTGGCGCGATGCAGTCGCCACCACTCGAGTGGCGCCATGGCGGCGGTCAGTTTCTGGACTATCTGAGCGCACGATGAGTTCGCTTGAAGAAAGATTCCGACGCCATGTCGCCCAGACCTCTGCCGAACCAATGGGGCTAGAGATCGAACGCGCCGCGGGCGCCTGGCTCTACGCGAAGAACGGAAAGCGATATCTCGACTTCATTGCGGGCATCGGCGTTTCCGCGCTTGGCCATGGGCACCCCGAGATTGTCGCCGCGATCGAGCACCAGCTACACCGCCATCTGCACGTGATGGTCTACGGCGAGTATGTCATAGAGGCCCAAGTGCGGCTCGCCGAGCGTCTTGCCGGGCTGCTGCCTGCGCGGCTCTCGCGCGTGTATTTGACCACCAGCGGCGCCGAGGCGATCGAGGGCGCGCTCAAGCTGGCGCGCAAGTTCACGGGTCGCCACGGGTTCGCGGCGTTCGACGGTGCCTACCATGGCGACACCACCGGAGCGCTCGCGTTGGCTGGCAATTCCACATTCCGAACCCCGTTCGAACCGTTGATCGGCCCCGTACGGCGCCTCCCTTACGGCGACAAGTCCGCGCTCCAGAGCCTGGATGACTCACTTGCGGCGGTGATCATCGAGCCGGTACAGGCCGAGGGCGGAGTTCGTGTCCCGGCTGTCGATTTCATGCGCGAACTGCGTTCGCGATGCGACCACACCGGCGCGCTGCTGGTATTCGACGAGGTGCTGAGCGGACTCGGCCGCACCGGACGTCTGTTTGCACTCGAACACTTTGGAGTCATCCCAGACGTGGTCGTGCTAGCGAAGGCGCTGGGCGGCGGGCTTCCACTCGGGGCGTTCGTCGCGCGCGACGAGCTGCTCGCAACCCTGGCGCACGACCCGCCGCTAGGGCACATCACGACCTTCGGCGGTCATCCGCTCTCCTGCGCCGCCGGTCTGGCGACGCTGGACACTATCGTTCACGAGAGTCTCGCCGCTCGCGCCGCCGAGCTGGGCGCCGATCTGCTCGAGCGTTTGCGCGTGGCGCACGCCCCGGAAGTCTCCGAGGTGCGCGGAATTGGATTGCTGGTCGGCATAGAGTTTCGTAACGCAAGCCTTGCACGCCGCTTCGTCGCTGAGTCACTCGCGCGTGAGGTGGTAGTCAACTGGACGTTGAATGCGGACCGGGTGGTCAGACTCGCGCCGCCGCTCAACGTTACCGCGTCGGAAGTTGACTTCGCTCTAGGCGTGTTCGATTCGGCATTTGAACAGTTGCGCACGTGAAGTCGCGCGCTTGCCGCCGGTGCTCTTCTTGGCTCGCGATTCCTCCTCTATCATCTACTGGCAGATAGCGCGCATGACACCTCGACCTGTGAGGAGATTCTGAATGAGTTCCGCCGCCCGCGACGGGCTCCAGTCGGACGTCGCCGTTTCGAGGTTTCGTCGATCGGTGGCCTGGACCAGCGATGACGATGAGTCGTTGCAGATTCTCAAGCTCGCGGGTGCGATCGGGCTCCTGTTCCTGCTCGCATACACCGCATTCGACCTGCGAGTGGTTCACGGCTCGCCATCGCACGCGGGCTACTACTGGCTGGCGGTGGGCGGCACGCTGCTGTTCTTCGGAGTTACCTGGACCCAATGGTTTCGCCGCTTCTGGAAGGCTTGGACGCTGGGCTTTTGCCTGTTCCTGATGGCGCTGATGGTAATGATCAGCAGCGTGACCCAGGATCCCGAGTCGCGCTGTCTGGCGATGATCCTGATGCCGCTCGCGGCTGCGTCGTTCGTAAGCTGGGGACCGCGGTGGCAGGCGGCGCTCGGCGCAGGCTCGCTGGGCGGGTACGCGCTCGCTAACTATCTGGTTCCCATTTCGAATCGGTTCAACTTCTACCGGTGGCTGGGGGTGCTAGCGGCGGTGATCTTCGCCCAGGCAACCGCAACCTTCATCGAGCGCTACCGCCTGCGGTTGCGGGGCCAGCTTGCTGAACTGGAGGCTGCCGCGCGCTTTCGCGAGACCCAGATCGCAACCATGGCGCACGATATCCGTAGCCCGGTCGCCGCGCTCGCCGGCTACGCAGAGTTGCTCGGCGAAGATCAAGTGAGTCCCGCGGAGCGCTCGGAACTGCTTGCCCGGATCTCCTCCACCGCCTGGAACACGAACCTGGTCGTGACCAACGTGCTCGACCTCTATCGCTTCGAGGAGAACGCGCGCTCAGAACTCCAAACGGCGCGCTTCGATCCGAATCCAACCATTGCCGAAGTTTCCGAGGACTGCTCAGCGCAGGCGCGGCGCAAGGGTCTCGACCTCGAGGCCAGCGCGGAGCAGGTGCCGGAGATCGCGATTGAGCCGAGTCAGCTCGAACGCATCGTGCGCAATCTCGCGGCACAGGCGATTGCACGTTCCACGGCGGGCAGAATCACGCTACGCGTGTCGAGCAACGATGGGCACCTGGTCGTGCAAGTTTCGGCGCCCCAGGCAAAACCGTCGGCCGCCGAGCTGCGTCAGATGGTCAACCGGCCAAACGAGAACGGCGGCCGCGGACTCGGACTCTACGTCGCACGCCTCATCGCGGAGTCGGCGCAAGGGACCGTCAATGTATCAGCGGAGCCCGATCGCGGCCTCCTTATGACTGCCGAACTGCCGCTCGCAAGCTCGGCTCCGCACTTGCCAGCGCGTTGATAGGCGCCGCCGTGGCTCGGGTGCGCAATTCTCGCAATTCGGACTCGCGCTCCAACCGGCGCCCGCCCGGCGAGTTTGACCTGATCACGCGGCTCACATCGGAGTTGCGGCGCTCGCCACGCACGATTCTCGGTCCGGGAGACGACTGTGCGATCCTCAGACGCCCGGCCGGAGCGCAGTTGTTCACCATCGACTCGATGGTCGAGGGTGTCCACTTTGACCTCGGGTGGGGCACGCCAGAATTGCTCGGGGCACGCGCGCTCGAGGTCAACCTAAGCGACATCGCTGCGATGGGTGGCGAGCCGTGGGTCTGCGTGGTGAACCTCGGGGTGCGCGACGGCCTCGACACGAGCTTCTTCCAACGGCTTTACCGGGGACTCAGCCGGGCAGCGCGTGAGGCTGGCGTCGACCTCGCCGGCGGCAACATCACCAGCGCAAAACAGCTTACGATCACGATCGCTCTGCTCGGCGACGCCCCGGTACATCCCTTGCGCCGCGACGCGGCCCGGCCGGGCGACGACATCTTCGTGACCGGAACGCTCGGAGACGCCGCGCTGGGTTGGCGAATTCTCGCGGGGAAACTCGAGGTGCGCGAGGCCGGCGCGCGCAAGCACCTGATTGACCGGGCCCTTGCACCGAGCGCGCGAGTCGCCGCGGGGCGTGCGCTCGCGAAATTGCTCCCCGCCGCGGCAATCGATATCAGCGATGGGCTCTTGCAGGATCTGGGTCATATTCTGGAACGGAGCGAGGTTGGCGCCGAGATAGACCCCCGAAGCCTGCCGCTCTCCTCCGCGTACCGTGAGGTGATGGGTGGCGATCTCTCTCACGCGCTCACCGGGGGCGAAGACTACGAGCTACTGTTCTGCGCCCGGGCGGGGAGCTCGGCGCGTGAACTCACTCGCCGTCTCGGAATCCAGGTCACACGAATCGGGCGCATTGTGCGCGGCAGTGGAACGCGGATAATTGACGCTCCCGAGCTCTCGCGCAGGATAGCCGCCAACCGGGGATGGGACCAACTTCGCGATGGTCACTGACGCGTGGCTGTTCCTGCTCGCGCTGTTGGTGGGATTGCTGATTCTCACCAGCGCGGCATTTGCGGCTTCCGAGACCGCGATCTTCACCCTGGTGCGGCTCGAACACACGCGCGAGCAGTTGAGCCCCCGGGTCCGGCGTGCGCTGCAGAAACTGTTGCGCCGCCCGGTCGAGTCGCTGGTGGTCGTCATCGCGTTTAACGAGGCTTCCAACGTGTTTGCCGAATGCCTCGCGACCACGGTGCTGCTCGGAATTCTGGGGCCGGTGGCGCCCTGGGTCGCAGCCCCCCTGATGCTGGTGGTGGTGCTGATCTTCTGCGACATCACGCCCAAGACTTTCGCGCTCGGCTACGCGGGACTGGTTGCGACCTTTACCGCGCGCCCGCTAGCGCTGCTGATCGAAGCGGCCCACCCGCTGGCGCAGTTTTTCGCGCCGATCTCCGATACCCCGTCGCTCGAACCGGTTTCCGAATCGGAGTTCAAGGCGCTGCTCCGGCTCGGCGAACATCAGGGGACAATCGAGCCGGGCGAGCGCGAGCTGATCCACCGGGTGTTCGATTTCGGCAATCGGCGCGCGTCCGAAGTTATGACGCCGCGCGAGCGAATCTTCTCGCTCGATATCGATACCCCGCCGCCGCAGTTGGTGAGCGCGATCGCGCACGGCCACTACACCCGCGTCCCGGTCTACCGCGGTGACACCGCAAATATCGTCGGCATCCTCCATGCCAAGGACCTTGCCGCGCGGCGGCTCGAAAGCCAGCCTCCGCGAATCGATCGACTAGTGCGTCCCGCGTACTTCGTCCCGCCGGGCAAGGCACTTGGCGAGCTGTTCGACGAGATGCGGCGCGGCCGGTTCCAGATGGCGCTGGTAGTTAATGAATTCGGACTGTTGCTCGGGCTGGTGACGCTCGAAGACCTGCTGGAGGAGTTGTTCGGCGAAATCCGCGATGAATTCGATCTCGAAATCCCCGAATTCACCCGCGTCACGGATCGCGAGTGGACGGTTTCCGGCGGAATTGAAATCCGCAAGCTCAACGAAGACCTCAGGGGTCAACCTCCGATCGAAACCGACACTACGGGTCGGACGCTCTCGGCGCTGGTACTGCGCAAGTTGCGGCGGGTGCCGGCCGCCGGCGAGAGGCTTCGGCTGGGCGAGTACCAGGCGACCGTGGAGCGGGTCCGTGGCGCGACTATCGAGCTTGTGAGGCTGGAGCGATGAGTCCGATCGAGCTGATCGCGGCGGTGGTGGCGTGCCTGATGGTGCAGGCGTTTTTTGCGGCGAGCGAAATCGCGCTGGTCTCCGCCGATGAGCTCAAGGTGCGCGCCGAAAGTGCCCAGGGCAGCGCGGAGGCACGCGCGCTCGCCGCGCTGCTCGCGCGGCGGGATCGGTTGCTCGCACTTACCCTGACCTCGAACAACCTGGCGACAGTGATCGCGGCGGTCACGCTCACCTCGTTCCTGCACATGATACGTCCGGCGTTCTCGGTATGGGCGCCGATCATTCTCGCGCCGATGTCGTTGCTACTCGGCGAGTCTTTGCCAAAGCAGCTTACGCTCCGCAATCCGACCGTGTTCGCACGCTATGCCGCGCCGTTCTTGCGCGTGCTCGCGATCGTGCTAGGTCCGCTGCTCGCGGCCGAGACCCTGCTGACGCGCGGTATCCGCGCCCTGTTCGGGGTTTCGCCCGAGGGCGACACCATGTTCCTCAGCCGCGAAGATCTCGCGCGCGTGGTTCGCCGGCGCGGGCAGCCCGAGGCCCAGCACGACGCGATTCTGCCGGCTGAGCGTCAGATGATTAGCCGCATCTTCCGCTTCTCGCGCGCCGACGCGCGCAAGGCGATGGTGCCGCTTGTGCGGGTGGACGCGGTCCCGGAGGAGACCACGGTGGCCGGCGCGATCGAGATGGTACGGCGCGAAGGTTTCAGCCGGTTGCCGGTGTTCCGCGGGCGCATCACCGACATCGTCGGGATCGTGCACGTGTTCGACTTGTTGC
>Ga0187783_10004085_pt1 | contig 10808 bp, 12 predicted proteins | sample 1015_SJ02_MP02_2_FD_132471 | JGI IMG/M metagenome (GOLD analysis project Ga0187783, IMG submission 132471) | Tropical peat soil microbial communities from peatlands in Department of Meta, Colombia - 1015_SJ02_MP02_20_MG | ecosystem: Environmental > Terrestrial > Soil > Wetlands > Peat | place...
CGAAGGCCGCGTCGGCCTGCCAGCCAGTCCTTCCAGCGTCCCCAGCGCACCGGCCAAGCCTAGCCCGAAGTGCCCGCTCCGCAGGTGCCGGGCGCCGCCAGAAATGTCAGCACCCCACGGTAGAACAGCCGTACGGGCCAGCGCTTGCCGCGGCCCGGGCGGGGTAACCGGGGGCGGGGACCGGCCAGGCGGGAGATCACGATGACGGACGACATTGCCGACGCGGTCGAGGCGGAGCTCATCGCGCTGTCGGGCGCGCTGACCGAGCCTGACGACCGCGAGTGCCTGCGCTGCTTCCTGCTCCGGATGATCAGCGAGTTCGGCTGTGATGGCACGCACCGGTGGACGGTGCGGTGGCGCGACGTGCGAGCGCCGGGGGCAACCGGGCTGCTCGGCAAGCTCGCGGAGTTGGGTGGGGGCTGCGACTGCGGGGCGCTGCTCACCGTGTTCCCCGATTACCCGCACACCAGACGGGTGCTGCCATGTGCCGGGCAGCCGCAGCCGGGCTCGGCCGTGCCGTGCGACCTGCGCGTGCTGCCCCGCACGGCCTGACGGGGGGCTGCCGGCCGACTACTCGGAGCCCTTCTCCAGGATTCGCAGCAGCGCCTTGGTCAGCGGGATAGTGGTCAGCTCGGCCTGCCATGGCCGGGCTCCGAAGCCAACCAGGTCGGCCGCCACCGCCGCGGGGCTGAGCTCGGCCGGCGGCTCCCAGGCGAGCCGGCGGACCGCGTCGGGCGGCAGCACGTTCTCGGCCGGGAGTCCGTGCGAGTCAGCCAGCGCGGCTACCACCGCGCGCGCCGCGGTCAGCCGCTGCGCGGCCTCTGGGTCGCGGTCTGGCCATCGATGGGCAGGCGGCGGACCGTCGCCCCGCGGTGCCGAGGCCGGGGGAAGTGACCGGTCCGGGAGCGCCCTGGCCCGGCCGATCGCTCGGAGCCACTCGGCCTGGTGCCGACTCGGGTTGCGCCCAGAGAAACCGCGAATGCCGGCCAGCTCGGCCGGTCCGTCCGGAAGCACCCTGGCTGCTTCGATGATCGCAGCGTCGGGCAGCACCTTTGTCGGGGACATGTCGCGGCGCTGCGCGATCGTGTCTCGCTCCAGCCAGAGCTCGCGCACGACGGCGAGCCCGCGGCGGGTCCGGACCCGGTGGATACCCGATGTTCGCCGCCACGGGTCCGTCCGGGCCGGATGCGGCTGGGCCGCCAGCACCGCGGCGAACTCCTGTCGCGCCCACTCGGCCTTGCCCTGCTCGGCGAGTAGCCCCGCGAGCATGTCGCGGAGCTCGACCAGGACCTCCACGTCGAGTGCGGCGTACCGCAGCCACTCCGCTGGCAGCGGCCTCGTCGACCAGTCGGCGGCCGAGTGGGTCTTCTCCAGGCCGAAGCCCAGCATGGACTCGACCATCGCGGCCAGACCCACCCGCGGGCAGCCGAGCAGCCGACCGGCCACTTCGGTGTCGAACAGTCGCCGCGGCCGGTAGCCAAGCTCGGCCAGGCAGGCCAGATCCTGGGACGCCGCGTGCAGCACCGCCTCGGCGTCGGCGAGCGCCGCGTCCAGCGCGGACAGGTCGGGACACGCCACCGGGTCGATGAGCACGGTCCCCGCGCCGGCCCGCCGGAACTGGACCAGGAAGGCGCGCTGCCCGTACCGGAAGCCCGACGCCCGCTCAGCGTCGACGGCCACCGGTCCGGCACCCGCGGCCAGCGCGGCCGTCGCAGCGGCGAGGTCGGCCGCGGTGGTCACCAGCGGGGGCAGTCCGTCGCGCGGCTCCAGGAGCAGCTCGACGATGCGCTCATGGGCCTCCGCGTCGCGATCGGCCGTCCGACCGCCGTCCGTGCTGCCGGTCATGGCCGCGGCCTGCGGCGCGGCGGCCGCAGAGCCGCGACCCCCGGTGCGGGCGGCGGCAGCCCGGCCGCCACGCAGACGACGTCACACCAGGCGGCCAGGTGCCCGTCAAGCCCGGTCGGCGAGCCGCCGGAGAACTCCGGTGACCATGACGCGCGCAGCTCGAAGCTCGTCGAGGTTGGTTCATCCTGCTTGCTGCCGAAGCCCTGCGTCACGACTGTCGTCACGGTCCCGCTGATATTCCTGTAACCGGTCGTCCGGCCGTCCAGCGCCTCGGTCAGCCAGCTCCAGCCGACCTCGTTGATGAGCGGGTCGGCCGCTATTTCCGGCTCGAGCTCGGCCCGGACATAGCCGATGATGCGATGCTTCCCATCCCAGCCTGGTTGACCCGCCGCGTCAAATAGCAGCACGAGCCGGCCCCAGCCGATCTCCGCCTCGGCATCGCCCGGTGTGGCCGACGCGGTGGCCGCCACCGCGTAGGCAAACGGCGCCAGCCGCCGTGGTGGCGTCTCGGCCTCCAGCCTGAGCTCGCGGCGAAGCAGGCGCTGTGCCGTCATCCCCCGCTCGACCTCGGCGACCGCGCGGCGGAACTCCGCCGCACCGGCCGGGGATGCCGGACCGGGGCCGCTCGGGTGACCGGAGTGTGCGCTCATCGACTGCTGGGCGGGCCAGGCGGCCTGGCGGCGCGGCGCGCGGAGCGGCCGGTCATGCCACGCGATCGCGCCGGCCAGCCGACCGGCTCGCGGTGCTCGCGGCCGGGACGGCGCCGATCAGCAGGGTGGCTCCGCACACCACGCAGTACCACTCGGGGCAGCACTGGTCCGCGCTGTCCGGGCAGCACCCGGCCAGGCCGTGATGCTGAACGAAGAACCGCCCCCGGCCGCAGTCAGGACAGTGCCGGATGATCTCGGTCATCAGAGCCTCCAGAACGCACCGTTCGCTAACGATGCTGACACGTGGCCGGCGCTATGCCCCGGACCGCGGCGGCGTGTCTCGCGGCAGAGTCGCCGGCCGGGCCGGCGGGCGCAGGTGTTGTGGGATCATCCTGGAGTGACACCGAAAGCCCAGGAATCGCCGTTCCTCCTTGCCTGCCGCCGGCAGAAGGTGCCGTATACACCGGTCTGGTACATGCGCCAGGCCGGCCGGTCGCTGCCCGAGTACCGGGCGCTGCGGACCGACAGGAAGATGCTGGACGCCTGCTCGAACGCCGACCTGATCACCGAGATCACGCTGCAGCCGGTGCGCCGCTACGACGTGGACGCCGCGATCCTCTTCAGCGACATCGTCGTCCCGCTCCGCGCGATCGGCATCGGCGTCGACATCAAGCCGGGCGTGGGTCCCGTGGTGGACCACCCGATCCGGTCCGCGGCAGACGTGGCGAGGCTCCGACCACTGCAGCCCGAGGACGTACCGTTCGTGTCAGCCGCCGTGACCAGCCTGGTCGGCGAGCTGAGCGGCAAGCCTCTGATCGGTTTCGCGGGCGGGCCGTTTACCCTCGCCAGCTACCTGGTCGAGGGCGGACCGTCGAAGAACTTCGAGCTGACCAAGACGCTGATGTACAGCACCCCGGACCTCTGGGCGGATCTGATGAGCAGGCTCGCCGAGATCACTATCGGCTTTCTGCGAACGCAGATCGCCGCCGGCGCGAGCGCCATCCAGCTGTTCGACTCCTGGATCGGGTCACTCAGCCTGGACGACTATCGCGCGAGCGTGCTGCCCTATAGCCGGCGGATCTTCGCCGCACTCGCCGACACCGGCGTGCCCCGGATCCACTTCGGCGTCAACACCGGTGAACTGCTCGGCGCGATGGGCGAGGCAGGGGCGGACGTGGTCGGGGTGGACTGGCGGGTGCCGCTAGACGAGGCCGTCAGCAGGGTCGAGCCGGGGAAGGCGCTCCAGGGGAATCTCGATCCGGTCATCCTGATGGCCCCCTGGGAGGTGGTCAGGCCCCGCGCGCTGCAGGTGCTCGACCGGGGCCGGACGGCTGAGGGCCACATCTTTAACCTCGGACACGGCGTGCTGCCGGAGACCGATCCTGATGTGCTGGTCAGGCTGACCGAGCTGGTGCATACCGAGTCAGCCCGGTCAGCCTGACCACCCCCGCCCCCGGGGTCCCCGTGGTTACTCGGGGGCAGGCGGCCCGATCCGGCGGCGCACGTAGCGGCGCCTGCCCGCGTAGCCGAGCGCGGCGAGCACGGCGGCGATGGCCAGGAACGGCAGCCCCGCCCCGAGCGCGGTAGCCGCCCAGCCGCTCGCGTGCCGTAGCGCGTGCCACCCGGCCAGCAGCCCGGACAGGAAGCTGTGCTCCGCCGGCTTCTTGTGCGGCTTGACGTGCGGCGGGCTGACGAGCGTCATCGTCACGGTCGCGTAGCTCGTCTCGTCGTTCAGCGCTCGCTGCTGAGCGAGCAGCGAGTTGAGCGTCGACTCGTCGGCGCTGATCTGCTGCTGGACCTGCAGCAGGTCGGTCACCGACGCGGCGCGCTGGAGCAGGCCGTCCAGCGCGGCGATGGCGTCTTCCTGCGACGTGACCAGGCTGCTGACGTTCGCGACCTGCTGGGTCACATCGGTCGCCTGCACGTGCATGCTCAGCTGCCGGCCGAGGGCGGGTGCCGACAGCTGGCCAAGCACCGCCTGATAAGCGGGCACGGGGATCTTCACGGTGATGTCGATCGTCCGGCCGGTCCCGCCGGGACCGGCCGAGCCGGCGTTCTCGGCGGAGACGTAGCCGCCCGCCGACTCGACGATCCCGGTGATGCGGCTCGCGGTAGCGGTCACGTTTGCCGCGCGCACCTCGATGGACGCCGTGTAGACGATGCTCTGATTGGTCGCGGTGAGGCCCGCGGTCAGGCTGGCCGAGCTGCCGGTCGCCGAGCCGCCGCTGGCGGCGCGGCCGGCCTGGCCGACGGCTCCGTTGACGGCGTTCGGCGGCGCGGCTGCGAACGGGCGTGACTCGGACCCGGCAGCCGACGGGGATGCGCTGCCTGCACCGCCGCACGCGGCGAGGAGGAGGCAGCCTGCGAGCAGGATGGCGGCGCCGAACGCACAGCGCCGGACAAGAACCGTGCTAGTCATGCACCTCGGACGCGACGGCCGGGCGGCCGGTTCCGGGGGCGGGATAACGATTCCGGAACGACCGGGAGGGTTGGCGATAATCGGTGCTGTGACGTTCCCGAAGATCGAGCTGCACGTTCACCTGGAAGGAACCGTCCGGGCCGGGACGCTGCTGGCGATAGCGAGGCGCAACGACGTGCCGCTGCCAGCCGCCACCGAAGCGGAGCTGATCCGGCTCTATGAGTTCACCGACTTCGCGCACTTCGCCCGCGTGTGGCAGCTCACCACCGGGGCACTGCGCCAGGACCGCGACTTCCGCCAGGTGCTCGTGGACTACGCAGGTGAGGCGGCGAGCCACGGCGCGGTGTACCTCGAGGGCATCGTGGCGCCGTCGGAGCACGTGGCCAGGGGAGCGAGCTGGGACGAGGTGTTCTCCGGATTCTGCGACGGCGTTCAGGAGGCCCTGGAGGTGCACGGCGTTGAGGTCCGGCTCACTCCGGACGTGAACCGGAGCTACCCGACCGAAGCGGCGGAGCTGACCGCCAGGTACGCGGTGGCCTACGCCGGGCGCGGCGTCGTCGGCCTCGGCCTAGGCGGCCGGGAAGCCGAGTACCCGCCGGAGCCGTTCGCGCGCGCCTTCGCCATCGCGCGAGAAGGCGGCCTCGCCTCGGTGCCCCACGCCGGGGAAGTGGCGGGCGTCGCGTCGATCCGGGGGGCACTGGACGCGCTGCGCGCCGACCGGTTGCGGCACGGCATTCGCGCGATCGAAGATCCCGGTCTGGTCCGCGAGCTGGCGGACCGCGGCACCGTGCTCGACGTCTGCCCGATCTCCAACCTGCGCACCCGGGTGGTAGCGTCGCTCGCCGTGCACCCGTTGCCCGCGCTGCTCGCTGCTGGCGTGCCCTGCTCGGTCTCGACCGACGACCCGGCGATGTTCGGCACGGACCTCGGCACCGAGTACGCGGCTGCGGCCGAGCTCGGGGTGGAGCCGTTCCAGTGCTATCAGGCGGGCGTACACGGCGCGCTCTGTGACGAAGACACCCGGGCCGGGCTGGCGCGCATCGGCGCGGAGTTCGACTGGACCGCGGCCGTAGTCACGAGCGAGCCTCGGTGACGGAGCGACCGCCTGCCGCCGCGTCGGGCCGCGGCGCAGAACGGACTGGCCGTGCCGCGGTGGCGATCATCGGCGGCGGCGTCGCCGGCCTGTCGGCCGCGTTCCTGCTTCGGGACGCCGGGCTGACGGTCACGGTGCTGGAAGGCTCACCGCGGCTCGGCGGCAAGCTCGCGGTGTCGGAGGTCGCGGGCGTGCCCGTCGACGCCGGCGCCGAGGCGTTGCTCGCCCGGCGCCCGGAGGGCACTGGCATCATCGCGGAGCTGGGTCTCGCTGGCGAGCTCGAGGTGCCGGGAACGACGTCGGCCGGGATCTGGACGCGCGGCCGCGTCCGGCCGCTGCCGCGGCGCCAGTTCATGGGGGTGCCGGCGGACTTCGACGAGCTGGCTGCGACCGGGATCGTATCCGCGCGGGGCGTGGCCAGGGCGCGCCAGGACCGCAGCCGGCCGGCCAGCGAGCCGGGCGGCGACGAGTCGGTGACCACGAGGGTCGGCGGCCGGCTGGGCAGCGAAGTGGTAGACCGGCTAGTGGAGCCGCTGCTGGGCGGCGTGTACGCCGGGCGGTGCGAGGACCTGTCCTTCGAGGCGACGCTGCCGGCCCTGGCCAAGGCGGCGCACGAGCACGGCTCGCTGGCCGACGCCGCGGCCTCGCTGCTCCCGCCGTCAGCGGACCGGGACGCTGACGGAGCGGCCCGGCCGGCCTCGCCGGTGTTCACCACGCTGACCCGCGGACTCGGCGGCCTGCCGGCCGCGCTCGCGGCGGCGTCGGGCGCGGTCGTCCGCACCAGCGCCATGGTCAGGGAGCTGACGCGCACCGGGACCGGCTGGCGGCTGACCGTCGGCTCGGCGCACGCGCCCGAGTGGCTCGACGCGGACGCGGTTATCCTCGCGGTTCCCGCCACGCCGGCCGGCCGGCTGCTGGCCGGCGCGGCGGGTCGGGTGCCTCCGGCGGGTCAGGCCGCCGCCGCGCTTGTCGAGATTAAGTACGCGAGCATGGCGATCGTCACGCTCGCCTACCCGGTGCACGCCTTCGCCGGGCCGCTGACCGGCAGCGGTTTCCTGGTGCCCCCGGTCGACGGCCGCGCCGTGAAGGCCGTCACCTTCAGCACCGTGAAGTGGCCGCACCTACGGCGCGAGCAGCCGGCCGCGCACGTGGTCCGCTGCTCGGTCGGCCGGCTGGGCGAAGACGGCGTGCTGCAGCGTGACGACGCGGACCTGGCCGCCCTCGCCGCGGCGGACCTGGCCGCCGCCATCGGGGTGCGCGGCAACCCGGTGGACGCGCGGGTCACCCGGTGGGGTGGCGGGCTGCCGCAGTACAGCGTCGGGCACCTCGACCGGGTCGCCCGGATCAGGGCCGCGATCGCGGCTGCGCCGGGCCTCGCCGTCTGCGGCGCGGCCTACGACGGGGTCGGCATCCCGGCGTGCATCGCGACCGCCAGGCTGGCGGCCGACCAGGTGCTCGGTTACCTGGGCAGCCACGGCACGGCTGCGCGAGCTCCACAGTGATCCGATCGGGCCCGGCCGACCGCCCGCGCCCGACAGCCTTCCGCGCTGGCTCCCGGACGAGACCATCGCCCGCTCCGGGACCGGTACTGACACCATGACCCCATGGCGGTGGGACCCGTGCTCGGCGTGGATGCGTGCCCGGCGGGCTGGGTCGGCGTCGTGCTGTCTGCGGACGGCGTGCGCGCGCTCGTGCGAGGCGAAATCGGCGCGCTCGTCCGCACCGCGGCCAGCGACGCCGGGCCGCTGCAGGTCGTGGCCATCGACATCCCGATCGGGCTGGCGGACGCCGGCGCCCGGCGGGCGGACCTGCTGGCCAGGAAGGCGGCCGGCCCGCGCTGGGCGTCGGTATTCGTGACGCCGGTCCGCGCCGCCCTGCAGGCCGCCGCCTACGCCGACGCGCTCGCGGTGAGCCGGGAGCTGACCGGGTACGGCATCTCCAGCCAGGCGTTCCGGCTCCGGGACAAGATCCTTCAGGTCGACGGCTGGCGGGACGGAGCGCCGTGCCCGGTCGTCGAGGCGCACCCTGAGCTGAGCTTCGCGGCGATGGCGGGGGCGCCGCTCGCCGACGCCAAATCCACGTGGGCCGGCGCGGTGCGCCGCCGGGAGCTGCTCGGGGCGCACGGTATCGACCTGACTGGCGATCTTGCTCTGGCCGGGGCGCGGGTCGGGGTCGACGACGTGCTGGACGCGGCCGCCGTAGCCTGGACCGCTCGGCGGGTGGCGGCCGGGACCGCCAGCCGCCTTCCGGCCGAGCCTGAGCGGTTCAGCGACGGCGTCGACTGCGCGATCTGGACCTGACCGGCACTGCTCGCCCGCGGGCTTGACCGCCCGTCAGCGGCGTACGGGAGGACGTAAGCGGTTGTCCGGGGTCGCCGCGGCTGCGAGGATCGCGCCCATGCCCGCTCGCCTGATCCGCGTCGGCGGTCTCTACCCCGGTGCGCCGTACGCCTACGCGTCCGTTGCGCCGCCCGGCAGCCTGGTGTTCACGGCGGGTGCGTGCCCGATCGACGAGGGCGGCGTCGTCACCCACCCGGGCGACTACGCCGCGCAGGCCGAGCGCGTCATCGCTAACCTGCGGACGGTCCTGGCGGCGGCCGGCGCCAGTCTCACGGACGTGCTCAAGACCACGGTGTACGTGGCGTCGGCGGACCGCGGCGACCTGCTCGACGTGTGGCGGGTGGTGCACGGGGCGTTCGGCGCTCACGACGCGCCGAGCACGCTGCTCGGCGTCGGCACCCTTGGGTACGAAGGACAGCTCGTCGAGATCGAGGCGGTCGCGCTCGCTCCGGCGAGCGGCTCACTCGGCTGAGTCGGTTGCCTCCGCGCGCGGACGGCCTGGGCGTCGGATCGGCCCGGCCCGTGACGGCAGCCGTCCCGCCTCGGCGAGCGCGCGGCGCAGCAGGAACTCGATCTGGGCGTTGGTGCTCCGCAGCTCGTCGGCCGCCCATCGGCTCAGCGCGTCGTGCACGGACGGGTCCAGCCGGAGCAGGATCCCCTTGCGCTCGCTCACCGTAGCCACGTGCCTGTGCTCACCGATACGCGAATGTCACTGATAGAGCGAACCGGTATTGACCACCTGCTGGGTTGCCTGCTCGCTGCACAACACCACCAGCAGGTTGGACACCATGGCGGCCTTGCGTTCCTCGTCGAGCTCGACGACCCCCTCTTCCTCCAGCCGCTCGAGCGCGAGCCGGACCATGCCCACCGCGCCCTCCACAATCCGCTGGCGGGCCCCGACGACGGCGTTCGCCTGCTGCTGGCGGAGCATCGCCTGCGCGATCTCCGGCGCGTAGGACAGCCGGGTGAGGCGGGACTCGATGATCAGCACGCCGGCCGGCCGCACCCGGTCGGCGATCTCGGCCGACAGCCGCTCGGTGATCTCGTCGGCGTTGTCGCGGAGCGAGAGCGCACCGGTGCCTCGGCTGTCGTAGGGGTAACTGGACGCAATGTGCCGGACGGCGGTCTCCGTCTGGGTCGCGACGAACCTGGCGAACTCGTCGACCGCATAGATCGCCTTGGCGGTGTCCTGCACCTGCCAGACGACCACGGCGGCGATCTCGATGGGGTTGCCGTCCGCGTCGTTCACCTTGGCAATCGGCGTCTCGTGATTGCGGACCCGGACCGAGACTCGCCGCCGGCGCGTGAACGGGTTGACCCACCGCAGGCCAGGGGTGCGCACGGTGCCGCGGTAGGCGCCGAAGAGCTGCAGCACGCGCGCCTCGCCCGGGACCACCGCCGTCAGCCCGTGGAAGCAGAAGTCCATGGGCAGGAACAACACGGCGGCGACCACCCAGGCATTTTTTTCGAGGGCGCCGTAGATCGTCAGCCCGGTGGCCACCGCCCCCAGCACGATGCCCATGATCAGCACCGGGATGCCCGCCACCGAGAACCCCTCCGTCTCGACCGCACCGGTCGGCGGCTGCTGAGCCGGACTGGCCAGAACGTCTGATACCAACTCCGCCACCTCCGCATGAGCTCCAACGTCACATGCTAGCATAGTGATATCAATTTGCCTCACCACGCCCCCGATGGCCAGCATCATCAGGGTGGCAGCCAGCGGGCGCGTAAGCCAGCATCGGCGCGAGTGGCGTGGTGCGGCCCGCACGGCCGGTCACCGATGCCCTGGCCGACCGCGGCTCTGGTAGACATGACTACATGGCAGGCAACGAGGCACCCGAGCCGGCCGCCCGCCCTCGAGCGCGCGAGCTCAACGAGCTGATCCGCTACACCATGTGGTCGGTGTTCAGGGTGACCTCGCCCGCCGCGCTCGAGGCGGCCGCGAGTCAGACCCAGAGCGGCCGCCCCGGCCTGGCCGCCGAGATCACCGAGCTGTGCCAGCACGCCGCGGACAAGGACGTGATCACCCGCGGCTGCTACGACGTGCAGGGACTGCGCGCCGACGCGGACTACCTGTTCTGGTGGATCGGCCCGACCGCCGACGACCTGCAGGAGATGTACGCCAGGTTCCGCCGCACCGGCCTCGGCCGGGCCAGCGAGCCGGTCTGGTCGGTGCTGGCGCTGCACCGGCCCGCCGAGTTCAACAAGAGCCACGTCCCCGCGTTCCTGGCCGGCGAGGAGCCCAGGAACTATGTCAGCGTCTACCCGTTCGTCCGCTCCTACGAGTGGTACCTGCTGGACGACGCCGAGCGGCGTGAGCTGCTGGCGGAGCACGGCCGGATGGCCCGCGACTACCCCGACGTCCGAGCGAACACCGTGGCCAGCTTCTCGCTGAACGATTACGAGTGGATACTCGCCTTCGAGGCCGACGAGCTGCACCGCATCGTGGACCTGATGCGACA
>Ga0187783_10004086_pt1 | contig 10807 bp, 7 predicted proteins | sample 1015_SJ02_MP02_2_FD_132471 | JGI IMG/M metagenome (GOLD analysis project Ga0187783, IMG submission 132471) | Tropical peat soil microbial communities from peatlands in Department of Meta, Colombia - 1015_SJ02_MP02_20_MG | ecosystem: Environmental > Terrestrial > Soil > Wetlands > Peat | place...
CTACCTCGGCGGCGAACAATCTCTCGCCGTCCTGCTCGTGGAGTGGGAGCGCTGGTCCGCGGAGCTGCTCGAAAGCCACATCTCCTATCCGCTCCTTTGCTATTTCCGCTCGCAGCACAGCAACCAAAGCTGGCTCAGCGCCCTCACCGCCATTCTCGACACTTCAGCGCTGCTCATTTCCGGCATTCAGGGTCAGGAAGCACGCCAGGCTCAGCTCACATTTGCCATGGCACGCCACGCCGTCGTCGACCTTGCGCAGATCTTTTCCCTGCGTCCGGCTCAAAACACACCTGACCGCCTGCCGCCGGAACTCTACCAAAGATTATTCGACGTTTTGTGCCAGAGTGGCGCCAGGGTCTGCCATGACTCGCTTTCGAGCGAGCGCCTCCGCGAGATGCGCGTGCTTTACGAGGGATACGCCGAAGTCCTCAGCCGGCACCTTGAGATGCCCTTGCCGCCCTGGATCGCCGATCATCCCTTCAAGGACAATTGGCAGACCGTCGCCAAAGTGCGCGCTCAAACCGAAATCGCCGCCGGGCCATCCGCCGGCCGACCGTCTCACGAGCAGGATTCTGCGCGCGCCGTTCCCGCCGGCCTTGAACATCACCACGATTTCTGATCGCCGGTTCTGATCGCCGGCGCCTTCGAAATCGACTGCCTGTCTACTGTTCCGAAGCAACCAGAGCTGCCTGGCCGCCGCTCGACCTCTTCTGAGCAAACACCCGGTTAATCGCCATGGCGCCGTTTTTCATCGAGTAGTTCTTCAGAAAGAAGGGATAGGTCCTTGCGCACATGGCGTCGCGCTCGCACTGGCGCATCTCCAGCCATCTCCGCATCAGGCGCTCGGTACCCTCCAGTGTGTCGTCCTCCACCAACCCAACCTGCCCCTCCTGAATGTCAGGCCAGATATTCACTTGATTGCTGATCAGCACAGGACGATTCGCGGCCAGCGATTCCACCACCGCAATGCCGAAATTCTCCTGATGTGACGGCAGGATAAATGCATCGGCGCCGCGCAACGCGCCCCACTTCAAATCATTGGCAATAATCCCAGGCCACACAATCCGGTTTGCAATGCCCAGCTCCTCGGCAAGTCGCTGAAGAGTTGTCTTGAATCCATCCTGATCCGGGCCTGCAATAACGAGGTCGAGATTTGGCGCCTGCGGCGCTATGCGCGCAAACGCCTTCAACAGCAGGTCGCACCCCTTCTTCTCGTGAATTCTCGCCAGATAAAGGAAGTAGCGCCGATTCCTCAGCGACGGAAACGCCTTGTAAAACGTCGTGATCGTTCCCTGCGGATCGCTCGCCGGCTCATAAATCCCGTTCGGGAAGACCACTGCATTCCAGTCGTTCGGAGTAAAGCTGGTCTTGGCCAGGTCGGGCTCCAGTTTGCTCGTGAAGAATACCGCTTTGGCGTCGCGCAAAACTGCATATTGAATCGGCCAGTAAACCAGCTTCTTCAAATGCTTCAACGGGTACTTCTTGTTAAACCACGGATCCAGCGCGCCGTGCGGAAACACCCCGTACTGCACCCCTGCCTTGCGCGCCGCGCGCCGCACTGCTACGCCCGGAAACGTCCAGATGCCTTGCATCACGACCGCATCGAACCGGCAGACGTTCCTGTGGATCCACGACCACAACCTGGGAGAGAAACCATATCGCCCCAGCCATCGCTGCCCCAGCGCATGTACCGGGCAGGGCAGGTCATTGAGAAATGGCGACCCCGGCGGGTCCTGGCAAGCCACCTCCATCCGGTCGCCCGCATCCAGATACGAGCGCGCCAGTTGCCGCGTAACTTCGGGTGGACCACCCTCGCGCGGCGAGAGGCTTCCGATGACGTGGAGGACGTTCATAGCATGCCTGAAATCGATTCCATCTGCGCTTCTGGCTTTAGGAAGAATCCTTGCATGCCGCCGCTGTCACTTCCAGGTTACCGTCGGCATGATCTGTGTCTTATCCGCTCTGCACTTGTAGCGAATGGCGAAGTGGAGCAGCGAATCGAGCAGAGATTCGCTCAGCAGATGTGGCGTCAACCCAAGGTCCAAAAGCGCCGTGTGCTTGGCATTGTAGTAGTGATCTTCCTTCTCCACTCTCGGGTTGTCCACGTGGCGCACCTCAATCGACAGACCCTCTGCCGAGCCCACTTTTTCCACCATCGTGGCCAGGTCGTTGAGGTTGAACTGCTCCGTAAACTGATTGAAAACCCTGAACTCACCGCGTGCCGCCGGATTCGTCGCCGCCAACTCAACACAGCGCACTGTATCGCGAATGTCGAGAAAGCCGCGCGTCTGCCCGCCCTTGCCGTAGACCGTGAGTGGATGCCCGATTGCCGCCTGAAGACAGAACCGGTTCAGCACCGTACCGAATACTTCGTCATAATCGAAGCGATTCACCAGCAATTCGTCTCGCGACGTCTCGTCGGTCAGCACTCCGTAAACCACGCCCTGGTTCAAATCGGTCGCGCGTATGCCCCAGATCTTGCACGCAAAACGGATGTTGTGGCTGTCGTGAACTTTGCTCAGATGATAAAAAGAGCCTGGCTGCATCGGATACGGCAATCGGTCCTCGCGGCCGTTGTGCTGGATCGTGATGTATCCTTCTTCAATGTCGATGTTGGGCTGGCCATATTCGCCCATCGTGCCCAGCTTCACCAGGTGAATCTCCGGGTTGAATTCCTTGATCGCGAATAGCAGGTTCAGCGTTCCCGCAACGTTCGTCACCTGGGTCATCACCGCATGCTCGCGATCGATCATCGAAAACGGGGCCGAACGCTGCTCGCCAAAGTGCACGATCGACTCGGGCTCGAACTCCCGCATGAAGCGCTGCACGAACGGATAATCGCAGATATCGCCGATATAAATGGGAATTTGCTTTCCGGTCAACTCGTGCCACCGCGCGGCGCGCTGCTTGATCGGAGCAATTGGTGTTAGAGTGTCAACGCCGAGCGTCAAATCCCAATGGCGCCGGATCAGGCTGTCGGCGATCGCCACTTCGTGGCCGCGCTCGGAAAGATAAAGAGCCGTCGCCCATCCACAATAACCATCCCCTCCAACTACGAGGACTTTCACGAATTCACCCCTCCTTGTTACGCTCCCGGGTGCGTTTTTGCAGGCTTTGCAAGTTTCCAGGTAAAAACGAACCATCAATCAATCTGTGAGCAAGAATTTCCTGGCCAATGTCGTCAGTTTACGGGCCTTGCTTCGGGTCGACCAAGTGGCATCGCAGGTTCCGTCTCCCGCGCCTCCTCGAAATCGGACTCGTGTGCATTGTGGATTTGAATGTGAACGATCCCGGCAAACACGGTACTGCCCCGCCGCGAGTGGGATCACTCGCAAAGTACCTTCTATACCGACGATCCCGGGAATGTCCAGATTACTAAGATGCAGTATTTCTTGAGAATGCACTGTGGATTTCACGTCACTGAATTCATAATCGCTTGAACTGCCGCTAATCGCACACCAACGCCCCATCGGGAAACGCATCCACCGTTCCTTCCTCTTCGGCGAGCGAATCTGCGGACGGTTCCTCTCCCGCCTCGATCAGCGGTACGAAGAACCGCTCCAGCTCGGCCAGCACACCTTCACCCGTCCGCGCCTGGTAAATGGCCGCGCGCAGTTTTGCGCCGCCCGGCACTCCATGCGTGAACCACGTCGCAAACTGCTTCATCTTTCCTACTGGATCGCCCAGCCTCGCATCGCGCGGCAAATCCTTGGTCGCTTCCGTTTCGGCGATCAACATCTCAAAATATGCGCGGATCATGCGGTAGCGGTCCTCCACCGATGGCCGCTCGTAGCTGCCTGTCGCCGTGTATTGTGCAATCTGCCGGAAGATCCACGGGTTTGCCGGCGCCGCGCGGCCGATCATCACCGCGTCGCAGCCGGTCTCAGCCACCATCGAAGCCGCATCCTCCGGCGTGCGCACATCGCCATTTCCGGTCACGGGAATGCTCACCGCCTGCTTTACCGCTGCGATCCAGCCCCACTGCGCCTGCCCGCTATAGCCTTGCTCCCGTGTGCGCGCATGAAGCGCCAGGCCGTTCAACCCTTCCGCCTCAGCCATACGCGCCAGCTCCACGCAGACGATCTGCGCATCGTTCCAGCCCGTGCGGAACTTGACGGTGAAGGGAATTGTCACATTTGCGCGAATCGCCCGAAAAATTTCGCCGATCTTCGGCAAATCGCGCAGCAGCCCCGACCCTCCGTTGCAACCGACCACGCGTTTCGCCGGGCAGCCCAGGTTCAAATCCACCGTGTCAAAGCCCGTCTCCTCGACAATGCGCGCGGCCTCGGCCAGCGTTTCGGGATTCGAGCCGAACAGCTGTGCCCCGATAGGATGTTCATCGTCATAAAAAGTCAGATAGCGCCGTCGCTTCGACTCGCGCATCCGCGCCAGCCCGTCCGCCGACGTGAACTCCGTCATCAACAGCCCGCACCCCGACTCCACGTTGCTGATCGCTGCATCGACTCCGTCGATCTCTAATCTCTGATCTCTTATCTCTGTTCTCTGATCCCTGACCCCTGACCCCTGATCCCTGCTCGCTGTTCTCTGATCTCTGATCTCTAGTCTCTGTTCTCTCGTAAACAAACTCGCGGGTGCCCCACATCTCGATTCTGAGATCTGGGAGGCCAAGGCAGCAGCCCGATCGGCCATGGTGTGAGTGAATAAGCTGGCATGGCGTATAAACCTCCGAAACACCGTGTCCGTCACGCCGACCATCGGCGCGAGCACCGTCGCCGGCCGCACCCTGACCGTCCCGATGCGCACTTCCGCCGGAACCCGCGCCTCCGCAGGCATCGCGTGCTCCACCGGATTGTCCCAGTTCTTCTTCACCGTAAACCCTCTGCGCGGCATAAAGGCGAACCTAGACTCTTACTTCGATATCTGGGCGGCTCTTCGCTAAGAGCTTGGTTTCGATCGCTTTGAGCTTCGCCGGGTCCACCCGAAAACGTTCGGGTGTGAAAACCACTTCAGCTGTCGGTGAATCTGAACCTCGCTCCGTAATCGCGGCAATCCCGAGTCGCCCAATGCCGTCATCTGCATACAGTCCGAGTTGATGAAGATTACCGCCCAGGGCTTCGAGATCTGCTGCCGGAACTGCGAGATAGCGAAAATGCGCCGGCATGGACATCAATCCGTGTGCGCTCCTGACCATTTCCAACAGCCGAGTTCGTGGCCCGATGAGTGACTTACTCTTACTCCCGAAGAGCTTTATCTCAACGGCGTGCAGGTCACCAGATCCACCACGATCCACCGCCAGCACGTCTGCAGAGATCAGGGCGGCAGGTGGATCCAGATAGATATTCGGCACCGACAGCGTTCGCCGCAAGAGATCCGCAATCGCGTTGACGGCGCGCCCCTCTCTCTGGCGTGGCGTCAGCTTCAACGGGGTTTCCTTTACGGTCATTTCGATCACCTTCCTTTGCGCTGCTTGAGGATCCGTTCCGCCCAGACCTGAAATCGTTCGGCGGTTGTGCGGAGTTTGTTAACTGTTTCGTCGTCGACCCGCTTTTCACCGTAGGAAATGTCGGTCTTTGCGCTGATCAGAGTCTGAAAGTGCTTAATTCCGTTCTGATCGACTCTCGCCTTCGTACATGCGCGTCGCAGAGCGGCAACAGCATCGCCATGATTCTCGCCACGAGGCCTCGTCCCACCAAACCCAATCAAAAGGGCGTCGCTATAAGAAATGGCACTGTGTACGGCCAGTAACGCTACAGCGGACGCATAACCCGGCAAGTCGTCCCCGCAGAGCTTCATTGCATCGGCAAGCTGCGAAGCCCGGCGATGGTACACACTGAAACTTGCCTCGATCATGCACCACTATCATCGCACGCGAAAAAGCCCCCGCCGCAGCGGAGGCCCACTCGTTACTCTCTCCGTCCGGCTTAGCTTGCCTTCGCCTTCGCCTCGGTGGCCTTCGCATACTTCCGCCGGAACCGCTCCACGCGTCCAGCCGTATCAACCAACCTCTGTTTGCCTGTAAAGAAAGGGTGGCAAACCGAACAGATCTCCACGTGAATGTCGCCCTTGTGAGTCGACCTCGTCTCAAAGTTGTTTCCGCAGGCGCAAACCACTCGCACTGCGGCGTAATTGGGATGAATCTTTTCCTTCGGCATCGTTGAAAATATTGACCTTTCCCGCAATTCGTCTCGTATCTATATTGTAGGGGCATTCGCCCTGCCACGCAAACTGGAAGCAGGGAAGTGGTAAGACAGCATTCATTGAATCCCGTATATCCAATGTTCTGGCAAACGCGCCGGAGGCGCAGAGGTCACTAGCCCCGCGCTTCAGCGTGGGGAAGCGGATTATATAGATGGTCTCGGAGTCCCGTAGGGACGGTGCCATGAAATTTCTTTTGCAGGGATCGATAGCTCTTAGCTCCGACTTTTCCAGAGTGATCCCGGCGCTGACTCGCTAACTTGCAGACCTGCTGACTCGCTGCTTCACCGAAAATCTACTGGCTATTGGCTACTGGCTGCTTCACCGAAAATCCCTGGACCTCACCTCCGCACTCGTCACCTCCAGCGGCAGAATCCGCTGCGCCTTCACGTGAATCACGCCCTCCTGGTTCTGCACCGGCCCCTCGATCCTCAAAAACCGGTTCCGCGTCACTACGAGCCGGTCGCGCTCAAACACATCCGGCGTCAGGATCACGTTGGCAATCCCTGTCTCATCCTCCACCGACAGAAACACAAATCCCTTGGCCGTCCCCGGCCGCTGCCTGGCAATCACGCACCCGGCAATCGCGACCCATCCTCCGCTGTGGCAGTCTGCCAGCTCCTTCGCCGTGCGAATCCCCTCGGCCCGCAACTCCGCACGCACATACGCCATGGGATGCGGTCCCGTTGTCAATCCCGTCCCGGCAAAATCCGCCGCCAGCCGCTCCTCCGCCGTCATCTGCCGCAGCGGACTGCCATTCTGCGCGCATGATTCAGCTTGACCGATAAATGGGGTGCCCCACCCTCGGCGCGTTTTTGTTTTTGCGCCTAGGGTGGGGTCTGTCTCTCGTTCGCCAACTTCCTGCGTCGTCACAGAGTTCCGCGGGTGCTCCTGGTCTCGATTCTGAAACCTGGGATCGCACGAACCTGACTCGCCGCCTGCTTTGAAAGGGCTCGGCTGGTAGGTCAGGGCTTCAGCCCTGACTGCCGTATCGCCGTTAACAAAATTGTGGGGCTTTAGCCCCTGAGGGATGTTTTTTGCGTCATTCGCCGACTCGCTGACTCGCTGACTTGCTGACTGGCTGACTTGCTCTTCTCCGCACCCAGACTCCGCGCCCCTCAGCAGCTCTCCCACCGGCCGTCCCGCCCACTCCACTTGCCACAGCGCATCGCGCCGGTGCTCCACCTCGCCCAGCGAATTCAGCGCCCCGATCTGCGCCAGAGCCACCAGCTCTTTCCGGTTCAGTTCCGGCACCCGCCGCGTCAAATCATCCACACTCCTGAACGCACCCTCGCTTCGCGCCGCTGCCAGCGCCTCCGCCGAGCTTTTCCTTACGCCCTTCGCATAATTCATCCCCAGCCGCAGCGAAATCGATCCGTCCGTCTCTTTCTCCGGCCCGCACAGCCAATCCGATCGCTGCACATCGATCGGCCGCACCCTCAGCCCGTGCCTCTGCGCATCCTTCACCAGCACCGCCGGCGCATAGAACCCCATCGGCTGGTTGTTCATCAACCCGCACGTGAACGCCGCCAGGTAATGCTCCTTCAGATACGCCGACGCATACGCGATCAGCGCAAAGCTCGCCGCATGGCTCTCGGGAAACCCATACATGGCAAACGACGAAATCGCCTGCACAATGTTGTCCTGCGCCTCCGCGCCAAGCCCGTTGCGCTCCATCCCCGAACGCAGCCGCCCTTCGAGATCCTTCATCCGCTGCATCGACCGCCGCATGCCCACCGCCCGCTGCAGTTCCTCAGCCTCCGCGCCCGAAAAACTCGCCACCGTCATCGCCATCCTTAGCAGTTGCTCCTGGAACAGTGGCACGCCTAGCGTCCGCTTCAGCACCGGCTCGAGCGATGGGTGCGGATACGTCACTTCCTCCTTGCCCTGCCGCCGCCGCATGTACGGGTGCATCATCTTGCCCACAATCGGCCCCGGCCTGATGATCGCCACCTGTACCACCAGGTCGTAAAATCGCACCGGCGCGTTATGCGGCAGCGACGCCATCTGCGCGCGGCTCTCCACCTGGAACATGCCCACCGTATCGGCCTTGCGCAGCGTCTCGTAAACCACCGGGTCCTCAGGCAGCGTTGCCAGATCGATCTGCCTGCCGTAGTGCCGCGGAATCAGCTCAATCGTCTCCTTCACTGCGGCCAGCATTCCCAGCCCCAGCAGGTCCACCTTGATCAGCCCCAGGTCGGCGCAGTCTTCCTTGTCCCACTGCACCACTGCGCGCCCCGGCATCGACGCGCGCTCAATCGGCACCACGCGATTCAAAAGCCCCGCGCAGATCACCATGCCTCCCGAGTGCTGCCCCAGGTGCCGCGGCAGATCCTGCATGCGCATGCAAAGGTCCAGATAATGCGCGATCCGCGGGTGCCGCACATCGAACCCCGCATTGGCAAAATGCTTCTCCATCGTGTCGTTTGGGCCGCGCCACTCCCAGTGGCCCATCAGCCCCGACAGCTGTGCTGCCTGTTCTTCCTCGAATCCCAGCACCTTGCCCACCTCGCGCGCCGCCGACCGCCCGCGATACGTGATCACGTTCGCCGTCATCGCCGACCCCAGTGCTCCATAGCGCTCATATACGTACTGGATCACCTGCTCGCGCTCGTCGCCCGATGCCAGGTCAAGATCGATATCCGGCCACTCGCCGCGGTTCTCGCTCAGAAATCTCTCGAAAAGCAGCTCCATCCCCACCGGATCGACCGCCGTAATCTCCAGCGCGTAGCACACCGCTGAATTTGCTGCCGATCCCCGCCCCTGCACCAGGAATCCCCGCCATTGGCAGTAGCGAATAATGTCCCACACGATCAGGAAATAGCCGGCGAATCCCAGCTTCGCAATCAGATCCAGTTCGCGTTTCACCTGCACCCGCGCCTTGTCGAGCAGATGCCGTTTCGCTGGCGACCCATACCGCTTGCGCACTCCCTCCTCCACGCGCTTGGCCAGAAAGCTATCCATCGTCTCGCCCTCCGGCATCGGATAATGCGGAAACTCGTAACCCAGATTCGCCAGCGAAAACTCCAGCCGGTCGCTCACAATCCGCGTGTTGGCAATCGCCTCGGGAATGTCTCGGAACAGCTCCGCCATCTCGCGCGCCGTGCGCACATGCCGCGCCGCATTCGCCGTCAGTAACCGTCCCGCCTCGTCCAGCGTGGTGTGATGGCGGATCGCTGTGAATACATCCAGCAGCTCGCGGTCTTTCTCCACCGCGTAGCGCACGCCGTTCGTGGCAATCACCGGCAGACCCATGCTCGCCGCCAGCCCGAGCAGAACCTGGTTGCGGCACTCCTCTTCGCGCTCCTGGTGCCGTTGCAATTCAATGTAGAGATTCCCGCGCCCATAGATCGCCGCCAGCCGATCGGCCATCTTTCGCGCCTCACCATCACCCCCTCGTCCGAGCGCCGCCGCCAGCGGCCCTTCGTCGCCGCCAGTCAGGCAGATCAATCCGCCGGCGAACTCTTCGAGGTCCTCCGCCGTCGCCGCACCTTCAGCCTTCGTCGCTTCGCGCATCTTGAAGCGCGTAATCATCTGGCAAAGATTCTGGTAGCCCCTCTGCGAAGCGCACAGCAAAGTTACGCGAGCCGGTTCGTCAGGGAATTGGTGCGGCAGCCAATTCGGCGGCGTCAGCCGGTTGCCGAAGCTCGATACCGCGATCTCCGCGCCGATATGCGCCTTCGTCCCGCACCCCTGCGCTGCCGTGTGAAAGCGCGCCCCGCCATACACCCCGTTGCGATCGGCAATCGCCATCGCCGGCATCTCCAGCTCCTTCGCCCGTTCCATCAGCCGTTCCGGCAGCGACCCCCCGGCCAGAAAACTGAACGCGCTCGCCGCGTGCAGCTCGATGTACTCCTGGGTGTTTTGAAGGGTACGGGCTTCAGCCCGTACATCAGATGGCTCAATAAAGGAAGGGGCTTTAGCCCCAGAGGGAATTTTGTCGGCACCTACGTCATCATCAGGAACGCATGAAGTATCAGGGCACGAGGGGGCGCCCTCTGGGCCGCGTGCCGAATGCGCGCCCAAATGATTTGGGGCTTTAGCCTCTGAGGAATCCTCTATCCTGCGGGCCTCAGCGTGAAGGGTACGGGCTTCAGCCCGTACATCAGATGCCTCAATAACAGAAGGGGCTTTAGCCCCGGAGAAATCTTCTGTCCTGCGCAATACCCGCGCCCCGTGCGCATCATTCGGGTGACACACCGGTGTCCCCGGCGAACGCTCGTTCGCAACACCCAGGCCTCTCTCAGTCATAAAATGCTTCCAGCCGCCACACATTCCGCGCCCTGTCATGAGCCAGCAGGCACGCAATTGTTTCTCGCCTGTCATCCTGAGCGAAGCCCTGCGCAGCGGGACGGAGTCGAAGGATCTGCAGTTGCTTTTCCTCTGCAGGCACCATTTCATCAGGAGCGCCAGGGCACGGCTGGTAGGTCAGGGCTTTAGCCCTGGCTGCCGTATCGTCGCCAAAATGTGTGGGGGCTTTGGCCCCTGAGGGAAGCTTGTCGGCTCGCACCGCCAGCACATCCCACTCCTCCGTATCCCACGTGTCCAATGCCCACCAGCACCCGCTCGTTCGCCACGGCCCATATGCCGCCTGAATCGTGTACGCCTGCTCTCCATCGCGAAACCACACCGGCCTCGTTCCCTCGTTCCC
>Ga0187783_10004087_pt1 | contig 10805 bp, 9 predicted proteins | sample 1015_SJ02_MP02_2_FD_132471 | JGI IMG/M metagenome (GOLD analysis project Ga0187783, IMG submission 132471) | Tropical peat soil microbial communities from peatlands in Department of Meta, Colombia - 1015_SJ02_MP02_20_MG | ecosystem: Environmental > Terrestrial > Soil > Wetlands > Peat | place...
CCGGCAGGGGCACGAAGCTGATGGCGAGCCCCGCGCCGAAGGCCGCGGTGACTGCGCGGCGGTGCAGGGTCCAGAGCTGCGGGTCGGCAATGCGCGCGCCGAACAGCCGCAGCAGCCAGCGCTCCCGCAGCGCATGCGGGGCGGGCACGATCCGTTTCAGCAGCTGCCGGGGCATTCGACCAATGACTCTACCAGAAGGCCGCGGGGGCCGGATTCTGCGCGGCGGCGCACACCCCGGCGCGCTCGCCTTGAGCGCTGACGCTCCTCCGGTATGATGCGGTCGTTGCGGGTCAGCTCCTCCGGGGTCGCCTGGGATGTGGGAAATAGTGCGGGCCGGCGGCCCGCTGATGTGGCCGATCATTCTGTGCTCGATCATCGCCGCCGCCATCATTCTCGAGCGGTTGTGGACGCTGCAGGACAAGCGGGTGCTGCCACGGGAGCTGCCGCAGAAGGTGTGGCAGCTCATCGAGGCGAACCAGATCAACGACAAGGTGATCGCCGCGCTCGAGCAGAACTCGCCGCTCGGGCGGCTGCTCGCGACCGGGCTCGCCAACCGCCATCGCCCGCGTGAGATCCTCATGGAGCGCCTCGAGGATACCGGGCGCCACGTGGTGCACGAGCTCGAGCGCTTCATCAATACTCTCGGCACCATCGCCGGGGTCGCACCGCTCCTCGGGCTGCTCGGCACGGTGACCGGCATCATCCGCTCCTTCAATGCCATCGAGGCGGGCGGCATGGGCGACCCGCGCGCGCTCTCGGGCGGTATCGCCGAAGCGCTGATCTGCACCGTTGCGGGTCTGTGTGTCGCCATCCCGGCACTCATTTTCTACCGCTACCTGCGCGGCCGTGTCGAAGGCATCGTGGTGGAGATGGAGAAGCAGGCGATCCGCATGGCCGATGCGCTCGAAGCCGCGCGCGGGCGCGAACGTCCGCTGCCGGCCGCCGTGGCGTTCGAGCCGCTCAGGCCGGGGGCTGTCGGATGAACCTGAGACAGAGCCGCCTCGAGGATCCGGAGATCAACGTGGTCTCCCTCATCGACGTGGTGCTGCTGCTGGTGGTGTTCTTCATCCTCTCGAGCCGCTTCACCGACGAGGGACGGCTGCGCGTGCATCTGCCGCAGGCAAGCGCGGTGCCGAGTCAGCAGGCAGAGGGCGAGCCGCTCACCATCAGCGTCACGCAGCAGGGCCGCTACCTCGTCAACCAGCGCGAACTGATCAATTCCTCTCCCGAGACCTTGCGCGCCGCGCTGCTGAAGGAGACCGGCAGCAATCGCGCACTGCCCGTCACGCTGCGCGCCGATGCACGCGCCACGCATCAGTCCGTCATCACCGCCATGGATGTGCTCGGGCGGCTCGGTTTCGCCGAGGTCAACATTGCCACCGTCAAGGAAGGCCCGGCGGGCAAGCCTTGAACGACAGCCAGCGAGCGCCGCTCCGCACCGGCAGTGCGCCGGCGGCACGCGACAGCGCACTGCGCGACTACCGCCGGCTGCTGGGCTACATTGCACCGTACCGCGGGCGCTTCACGCTCGGGCTTCTCGGCAGCGTGCTCTTCGCCGCCTGCAACACCAGCTTCGCGCTCTTCGGCAAGATCTTCGGCGACAGCACGCTGCAGCACCAGGACCCGCGCACCATCGTGTGGCTGCCGCTGGCGCTGGTCGGGCTGTTCCTGCTGCGCGGCTTGGGCGATTTCACCCAGACCTACTTCATGGGCTACGTCGGGCGCAGCATCGTCAGCCGGCTGCGCGGGGAGATGTTTCATCACATCCTGCTGCTGCCGATCGGCTACTTCGATCGCAGCTCCTCCCCGGCGCTGCTGTCGCGCCTCACCTACAACAGCGAGCAGATCGGCCAGGCCACCACCGACGCGGTGATCGTGACACTGCGCAGCACGCTCACCATTATCGGCTCGATTGGATTCCTGCTGTGGATGAACCTGCGCCTGGCGCTGATCGCCCTCATCATGGGGCCGTTGATCGCATGGCTGGTGTCGGTGATCAATCTCAAGTTCCGCCGCTACAGCCGCCGTATCCAGGATTCGATGGGGGATATCACGCGCGTGGCCAAGGAGAGCTTCGAGGCGCCGCGCCTCATCAAGGTGTACAACGCCGAAGCTCACTTCGATCGCCAGTTCGCGGCAGTGAACCAGCACAACCTGCGCTCCAACATGCGGCTGGTACTCACCAGGGGCCTGTCGAATCCGATCGTGCAGCTGCTGACGGCAACCGGCTGCGCGTTCGTGCTGTCGATCGCGATCGCCGACACGATCCATCAGCACATGACCATGGGCGAGCTGCTGGGGTTTTTCGTCGCGCTGGTCAGCATCGCGCAGCCGCTGCGCGACCTGGTAGGGGTGGCGGGCCCGCTGCAGCAGGGAATCGCCGCCGGCCAGAGCCTCTTCGAGCTGCTCGATGAGACGGTCGAGCCGCAGGGCGGCAGCCACCGCGCCGCGCGCGCGCGCGGCGCCGTACGCTTCGAGCACGTGTCGTTCGCCTATCCGGCGGGCGCGGCCGCCCCGGGCGCGGACACGTCCGCCGGGCGCCGGCCGGCGGCGTTGTCGGACGTGTCGCTCGAGGTGGCCGTCGGCGAGAGCCTGGCGATCGTCGGCCGCTCGGGCAGCGGCAAATCGACCCTGGTGAATCTGCTACCGCGCTTCTACGACGTCGGCGCCGGCAGTGTGCGCATCGACGGCCGCGACGTGCGCGAGTACGACCTGCGGAACCTGCGCGAGCAGATCGCCGTAGTCAGCCAGGACGTGGTGCTCTTCGACGACACCATCCGCAACAACATCGCCTTCGGCCGCGATCTGCCGGACGCGGCCATCGAGCGCGCCGCGGCAGCCGCCCACATCCTCGAGTTCGTGCGCGATCAGCCCGGCGGGCTGGATGCACTGGTGGGCGATCGCGGCATGCTGCTCTCCGGTGGCCAGCGCCAGCGCATCGCCATCGCGCGCGCGCTGCTCAAGGATGCGCCGATCCTGATCCTCGATGAGGCCACTTCCGCACTCGATACCGAAGCCGAGCGGCAGATCCAGGCGGCACTGGCGCAGCTGAAACGCAACCGCACCACCTTCGTCATCGCGCACCGGCTCTCGACGGTCGAGCAGGCCGATCGCATCGTGGTGCTCGACGCCGGCGCCATCGTCGAGAGCGGCACGCACACGCAGCTGCTCGCGCACGGCGGGCTGTACGCGCAGCTGCACCGGCTGCAGTTCGCCGACTGAGCGGCCGCGCGGCGATGGCAGATACCCTCACCGCGCTGTGGTACGGGGAGCATCCGGCAGCCGCGCTCCTGCAGCCGCTCGCCTCATTCTATGGCGCGCTGCTCACGCTGCGTCGGCGCGCCTACCGCTCCGGCTGGCTGCGCAGCGAGAGCGCCGGAAAGCCGGTGGTGGTGGTGGGCAATCTCACCGTCGGTGGCACCGGCAAGACCCCGCTCACTTTATGGCTGGCGCTCGAGCTCGAGGCGCAGGGCCTCAAGGTTGGAATCGTCTCGCGCGGTTACGGCCGCTCCGGCAGCGAGCCGTGCCGGGTCAAGCCCGGATCCAACTGGCGCGACGTGGGAGACGAGCCGCTGATCCTCGCCCGCCGCAGCGGCTGCCCGACGGTGGTCGGCGCCGACCGCCTGGCCGCCGCCCGCAGCCTGGCCGCACGCGGCGTCGACGTCATCCTCGCCGACGACGGGCTGCAGCACCTGCGGCTGGCGCGCGACTGCGAGATCGTCGTGATCGACGGTATGCGCGGCTTCGGCAACGGCCGGCTGCTGCCCGCGGGCCCGCTGCGCGAGCCGGCGGTGCAGCTGTGGCAGGCCGATGCGGTGGTGGTCAACGGCGCGCCGGAGCATGCCTCGCTCGCGCACTCGCTGCCGCCCCAAGGAACGCTGGCAATGCAACTGACGCCTCTCGAGGCCGAGCGCATCGATGCGCTCGGTCCGACGCGGCCGCTGGAGGCATTCCGCGGCCAGCCGGTGCACGCGGTGGCCGGGATCGGCAATCCGCAGCGCTTCTTCATGGCACTGCGCGAGCAGGGCCTTGACGTGAGCGAGCACGCCTTTGCCGATCATCATGCACTCACCCCGGCGGATCTCGCCTTTGCCGACGAGCTGCCGGTGCTCATGACGGAGAAAGATGCCGTAAAATGCGCAGCATTCGCCGATGCGCGGCTGTGGTCCGTGCCGGTCAGCGCCGCGCTCGCCGCGGCCGATGCCGAAGAGCTCCTCGCCCGCGTGCTGGCGAAAGTGCGCGCGGCGCGACAGAGCGGAGGTCAGTTGTGATGGACGCGGGCCTGCTCGAGATCCTCGCCTGCCCGGTGTGCAAGGGTACGCTGCTCTTCAAGCGCGACGCGCAGGTACTCGTGTGCCGCCTTGATCGGCTCGCCTATCCGATCCGCGACGCCATCCCCGTGATGCTCGAGGAAGAGGCGCGTCAGCTCGCCGCCGACGACCCGCTGCTCGATCGCTGAAGGCGCGGCGGGCGCACTCGTGTTTCGCGTGGTAATTCCGGCGCGCTATGCCTCCACGAGGCTGCCCGGCAAGGCGCTGTTGCCGATCGCAGGCAAACCACTGGTGCAGTGGGTGTACGAGCGCGCCTGCGCAGCGGGTGCCGCCGAGGTGCTGATCGCGACCGACGATGAGCGCATCGCTGCGGCCGCGGCCGGCTTCGGCGCAGCGGCCGTGCTCACCGCGCGCACGCATCCTTCAGGCACCGACCGCATCGCCGAGGTCGCCCGGGTGCGCGGCTGGGCGGCAAGCGAGATCGTGGTGAACGTCCAGGGCGATGAGCCGCTCATGCCGCCCGCGCTCATCGCCCAGGTGGCGGGGTTGCTCGAGAGGCAGCCGCGCGCGCACATCGCCACGCTCGCCACGCCGATTTCCTCCGTCGATGAGTTGATGGATCCGAACGTCGTGAAGGTGGTGACGGACGCGCGCGGCGTGGCGCTCTACTTCAGCCGCGCGCCGATTCCGTGGAATCGCGCCGGCGCACCGGGCGGGCTCCTCAGCCAGAAAGAGACCGACGGCGCCCGTCGGCACCGCGGGCTGTACGCCTACCGGGTGGAATCGCTCCTGCGGCTCGCGCAGCTGGCGCAGGGGGTACTCGAGTCGCGCGAGCAACTCGAGCAGCTGCGCGCGCTCGAGCACGGGCTGACGATCTTCGTGGGCAACGCCGCAGGGGACCCCGGCCCGGACGTGAACACCCCCGCTGATCTGGAGCGGGTCGGCGTGCAGCTTGCACGCGGCAGCCGGTGAGGGGCTACACTGGAGCGGTGTGTGGTTCGTTCGGACGGTAACAATTGATCACACTCGCGGACGGCCGCCAGCCGTGGCGGCTGGCTTCCGACCCTTGCGCAATCAGGAACTTACGGGCGCGGGGCTGCGTCCAAGTGATGGGGCTCGGTGGCGCCTTGAACTGTCAACCCTGAGCCCGCAAACAGCGTTCTGTGGGACGCCCCACGCTCAAGCATGGAACCTTCAACCATCATGAACAGAAGCCAAACGATCCGTCGCGCGGCCTTCGCCGGCGCGGCCCTCTCAGCTGTCGCCGCTTTACTCGCCGGATGCGTGGCAGCGCCGCCCCCTCGGCCGATGCCGCCGCCGCCGCCCCCGCCGTCAGCGCCGCCGCCAAATGTCGATGTATACGCCTACCCGCTGCACAGCCAGCCGGCGGAGCAGCAGGACCGCGATCACTACGAGTGCAGCCAGTGGGCGACTCAGCAGACCGGCTTCGACCCGAGCGCCCCGGGAGTGCCGCCGCACGACCGCGTACACGTGGTGTCCGCCGGCCCGCCGCCCGGTACCAATACCGCCATCGGCGCCGTCGCCGGCGCGATACTCGGTGCGGTGATTGCGCCGCGCTGGCAGGCCGCGCCCGCGGCGCTTGCCGGAGCTGTGGTCGGCGGCGCAGTCGGCAGCACGGCCGATGCCGCCAATGCCCAGGCCAACATGGCCAACGCACAGGCTGCACGCGCGCAGGCCGCGACGGATCGGCAGGCTGCGGCGGTGCAGGAACAGAAGGCCGCCGACTATCGGCGCGCGATCGGCGCGTGTCTCGACGCGCGCGGCTACAGTGTACGGTGAGGCCATGAAGAACAGGATCACGACCCTCGGGGCCGGTGTCGTCATGTTCGTGTTGCTGACGCTTGCGGTCGCAGTTGCGCAGGCGCAGCCCTTCCGCGACCGCGGTGGCGGGCCGCGCAGCAGCGAGCACTACGACGCGCGCTTCAGCCACAATCACTACTACGCCAACCGTGGAATGTTCGTGGGCCATGTGCCGACCGCCGGCGCCTGGGTCACTGCCCGCGGGGGCGGGCGCTTCTACTACTCCGGCGGTGTGTGGTACGCCGCACGTGGCCCGGGCTTCGTGGTCGTCGGTCCGCCGATCGGGGTCTTCGTCCCGTTGCTGCCGCCCTTTTACACGACCCTCTGGGTCGGCGGTCTGCCGTACTACTACGCGAATGACACGTACTACGTCTGGGACGCTGGCCAGAACGGCTACGAGGTGGTCGATCCGCCGGGCGATCAGGGCGCGACGACGACACAGGCGCCGCCGAGCGATGACCTCTACATCTATCCGCAGAGCGGCCAGACCGAAGAGCAGCAGGCGAACGACAAGTACGAATGCCACAAGTGGGCCTCGTCGCAAAGCGGCTTCGACCCGACTCAGTCCCTGGGTGGCGTGTCGCCCGATGAGGTGGCTGCCAAGCGCGCCGACTATCAGCGCGCGATACGCGCCTGCCTCGAGGGCCGCGGCTACAGCGTGAGATAGCCGCTTCAAGGCATCGCTGCGGCTGCCTGGAGCCGTGCCAGGTAAGCCGTTATGCTGGTGGGGCGTTGAACGACGTTGCGGGTCGACGCCTGCCGCGGGAGGTGCTGATTGAGTCGCGACAGCCGCTACAGCGCTTGGAAAGCGCCTCTGGCTGCGAGCGGATTTATGCTGCTGCTCGCTGGCTGCGGGAAGAGTTCGGTCGTGCCTACCGCTCCTTCCGCTCCCCCCGCTTACGAACTGAGTGCAGCGGCACTCAGCCCGGGGACCGTCACTGCCGGAAACGACGCGAGCTCCACCGTCATCGTTACGCCCCAGGGCGGCTACACCGGCACCGTAAGCGTCTCATGCAAGGTGGTGAGCGGCGGCAGCCCGGCGCCTGCCTGCTCGTTGAGTCCCTCTTCGGTCGTCATCAATAGTGGCGCCCCAGGCACATCGACCCTGACCGTGTCGAGCACGAGCAAGACGCCGGGGGGCAGCTATTCGATCTCGCTGAGTGCGATCGATGCCAAGGGCCTCGCTCCGAGCAATGGGGCACAGACGCTTGCCTTGATCATGGCAGCCGTCCTGCAGCACATCGTGATCATCGTTCAGGAGAACCGCACTCCCGACAATCTCTTCCACGATACCGTGCTGATCTCCCGCGGCGCCGATATCGCGAGCAGCGGCCTGAACTCACTGGGTCAGACCATTCCACTCGTTTCCATAGATCTCGGCACCGCCGGGGCCAACCCGCAAAACTACGATCTGGATCATTCTCACCACGGTTTCGTGACGATGTACGACGGGGGCAAGATGGATGGCGCCAATCTCGTCAGCTGCAGTCCGGCGGCGGAGTGCCCTCCCAACGCGCATCCCAATCCTCAGTTCAAGTACGTCCTGCCCTCCGACGTTCAGCCTTATTTTGCGCTGGCCGAGCAATACACCTTCGCCGACCGGATGTTCCAGACCAGCGAGGGCCCAAGCTTCCCGGCGCACCAGTTCCTCCTGGCAGGCACCTCGGCACCGACGGCCACCAGTCCTCTCTTCGCCTCTGAAAATCCGTCGCTGAGTCCTGCCGGATGCATCGCGACTGCGAATACAACAATCACAATGATCAACGCCCTGGGGAGCGAATCCGCACAGCCGCCGCAATACCCTTGCTTCGAGCATCCGACTCTCACGGACCTCCTCATCAGCAAAAGCGCCACATGGCGCTGGTACACGCCTTCGGTGGGCTCGATCTGGACGGCGCCGGTCGCCATCGAGCACATCTGTCAGCAGCAGTCGATCAATGGCTCACTCACCTGCACGGGTCCCGAATTTACTGGCGGCGTGATCGTCCCGCAAACGCAGGTGCTGACCGATATCGCCAACGGGCAGCTCGCGCAGGTGACCTGGATCATTCCGGATGGTACGAGCTCGGATCATGCCAACATCAACGACGGCAGCGGGCCCTCGTGGGTTGCCTCGATCGTGAATGCGATCGGCAACAGTGACTTCTGGGCGAACACCGCCATCCTCATCACCTGGGATGATTGGGGTGGCTGGTACGATCACGTCGCCCCGACGGTCATCAACGACGGTGTCAGTTGGGGATCCGGCTATGTGTACGGCTTCCGGGTGCCGCTGATCTTTGTCTCGCCGTACGCGAAGGCGGCGTATATCTCTCATGTGACCCACGACGACGGCAGTATCCTGAAATTCGTCGAGACCACCTTCGGCCTGCCCTCGCTCGGCTACGCCGACGCGGCGGCCGATGACCTGTCGGACTGTTACGACCTCACGCAGACGCCCCTGAAGTTCCAGACCATTGCTGCGCCGCTCGATGCTGTGCACTTCATCAACGACAAGCGTCCCGCCGTCGATCCCGATGACGACTAGCGCGCGGGAGCGCTGCGCCAGGTCAGCTGGGTGAATGTGCTCCCGCGAGAGCCCCTGAGACGCTATATTGCGATGGTGAACACTCGGACAACAGGGTGCAGAGAAGGATCGTCGCTCGCGTGGGCATCCGCTCAATCCTGAAGAAGGTCTCCGCGCGCAAACGCGCCCCGACCCTCGAGCGCGCGGAGGAGGCCTATACGGCCGGCCGCAAGGCGGACGCTGCGGCGATGTTCCGCGCCCTGGCGGAGGGGCGGATGACGCAGGCTCAGCTGCGTCTCGCGCAACTCTACGAGCGCGGGGGAGGGGTGCTGCAGAGCTTCGTCGAGGCGGTGCGCTGGTACAGGTGTGCGGCCGAGCAGGGCTCGGTTACGGCCATGGCGCGCCTCGGGGAGATCTATCTCACCGGGCTGGCCGCGCCCGGCACCGCAACGCCGGCCGCCTTGATGCGCATCGAGAAAGGGGCCGACGAGAAATCGCTCCTCAAGCGCCTCTATCCGCAAGGGCTTTCCGTCGCGCAGGATCTCGAGCAGGCGGCCTACTGGAATACCTGCGCGGCGGACGCGGCGGATGCGGCGGCTCAGGCGCGCCTCGGATACCAGTACGCGAGCGGGCTCGGCAAGCCTCGGGATCTCAAGGAGGCCGAGCGGTGGTTTAAGGCGGCGGCCAGCCAGGAGCACCCGGCGGGGCAGCTCGGTCTCGGGATGCTCCATGCCGGAAGCTACGGAGAGCCGCACGATCATGCCGCCGCGCAACGCTGGCTCGAGCCTTGTGCCGCCGGAGGCAACTCCACGGCGCAACTGTGCCTCGCGATGCTGCTGCTCTTTGGCGAGGGCGTCGAGCACGACGAGAAGCGCGCGGCAACACTCCTCATGCAAGCGGCGCAGTCGGGCCAGCCCGCCGCAATGTTTCACCTGGGCGAGCTCTATCGGCGCGGCGGCGCTGTCGAAAAGAGCTCCTCCGAGGCCGAGACCTGGCTGCGCCGTGCGGCCACACGCGGATATCTGAAGGCGTGGCCGTCGCTCGTGCATCTGCTGCGCTCCGGTGCGGACGCGGATCTGTACACCGCGGCCGTGATTTGCCGGCAGGCAGCGGAGCTAGGCGACGGCGAAGCGCAGTACCTTCTCGGACAGTTCTATCTTTCCGGTGAAGGAGTGCCGCGCGATCCGACGGAGGCCGCGCGCTGGCTCAAGTGCGCCGCCGAACAGAACGTGACCGCTGCGTATGAGCGGCTGGGCGCGCTCCAGGCAGAGGGCCTGGGGCTCCCGCAGGATTTTCAGGCCGCGGCGGACTGGTTTCACCGCGCCGCGGCGCAGGGCGATACCAACGCGCTCTACCACCTCGGTACGTTGCGGCTCGGCGGACTCGGTGTGCCGCAGGATCCCCGCGCTGCAGGACACTGGTACCGAAAAGCCGCCCGCCAGGGAAGCGCGGCGGCAAGCCTTCAGCTCGGGATTCTCTACGCCTCCGGGAAGGGCGTGCAGCGCGATTACAAAATGGCCGCGCGGTGGTACCAACTTGCCGCGAAGCAAGGCGCCTCCACAGGACTCTACAACCTCGCTTTCCTCCATCTGCGCGGCCTGGGGGTCCCGCAGGACGTCACTCAGGGGCTGCAGCTGCTTGCACAGGCTGCGGAGGCCGGCAACAGTGAAGCCGCGTGGGCGCTCTATCGGCAGTACTCGGAAGGCGAATATGTTGAGGCCAACCCGGATCAAGCCACGAAGTGGCTGATGCGCGCCGCGGAACTCGGCGGCGGCGCCGCGGCATGCCTCCTCGCGCAGCAGCTGAAGCGCACCGATCCGCCGCCACCGCCGTTCGAGCCCGTGCTGAGGTTGCTCGAGCAGTGCGCCGACCGCGGACACGCGGACGCCCAGTCGACGCTCGGCCTTTGGTACTACGAGGGCAAGTACGTGCCACAGGACCGGACGAAGGCGCGGAGTTGGCTGACGCGCGCCGCGGACGGAGGGAACGCCTTTGCGCAGGCCTGGTACGGCGACATCCTGATCCGGGGCGAAGAGGTGCCGGCCGATCGCGAGGCGGCGGCTGCCTGGTACGAGCGTGCGGCACTTCAGGGCCACGCGGGGGCGATTGCAGCGCTCACCGCGCTGCGCATCGCAGGGGGCGCCGCCGAGGATGAGCTCGGACAGGTGTTCAAGCTCTGGCGGCGCGCTGCAGAGCAGGGGCACGCC
>Ga0187783_10004088_pt1 | contig 10805 bp, 12 predicted proteins | sample 1015_SJ02_MP02_2_FD_132471 | JGI IMG/M metagenome (GOLD analysis project Ga0187783, IMG submission 132471) | Tropical peat soil microbial communities from peatlands in Department of Meta, Colombia - 1015_SJ02_MP02_20_MG | ecosystem: Environmental > Terrestrial > Soil > Wetlands > Peat | place...
GGGCTGCCGCCGCTGCTGATCCAGGTCGGCACGGCCGACCTGCTGCTCAGCGATTCCGAACGCCTGGCCGCGGCCGCGACCCAAGCCGGGGTCGACGTCACCCTGCAGGTCGGCCAGGGCCTGCCCCACGTCTACCCGATCATGCTCGGCACCCCCGAGGCAGCCGAGGCCACCGAGCAGACCGGAAAGTTCCTGCGGGCCCGGGTCCGCTAACCGGACAGCCCATACCCAGCAGGCTCCCCGGCGCCCGGCCCGTCCCATACCGGCGCAACACCCGGAGAGCTTGCTCATCACCCCAACGGAGCCTGCCGAAAGGCCACCGAACAGAACTGCCACAACGACGGGAGAAACCCATGACCGGCCAGCCAGACTCACCCGCAGGGCTGAGCTTCGAGCGTGATGTCCGTCCTCTGTTCCGCGCAAAGGACCGCGACTCGATGCTCAGACGTTTCGACCTCTGGTCCCACAGCGACGTCCAAGCGCACCAGGACGCGATCCTCGAGCGCCTCCGCAACGGCACGATGCCCTGCGACGGGGCATGGCCGCCGGAGCGCGTCGCCATATTCCAGCGCTGGATCGCCAGCGGGTCGGCGCCCTGAGCGCATGCCGCTGTGACCGAGCAGAGCACGCTGGATGGGCGTATGGACATCAGTACCGCGCAGGAGCTGGCGTGGAGCAACAAGCAGGCTAAGGGCTTCAATACCAGCGATGTAGCCCTGGAGTTCGGCCTGCTCACCGCCGAGATCGGTGAGGCGTTCACGGCCTGGCGCAAGCGGTTGCCGGACTGCGGCGAGGAGCTTGCCGATGTGTTCATCTACCTAGCGGGGCTAGCGCAGATGACCGGCATCGACCTTAGTGCGGAAGTTGAGCGCAAGCTCGCGAAGAACGACGTACGCCTGTACGAGACTGACTCGCGTGGCGTCCTGAGCCGAACCGAGGAAGCAGCCGCTCCCGGAATATCCGGTGAGCGGACCCAGCCTGATTCAGGAGACTGCGCCCGTCCTGGGTGACTAACTGCGTGACGATCGCCTCGTCCCTGCGCGGACGTCCACGGACGTTGACGGACAGTCTCAGCAGGTCGGCCGGGAGATAAGCCCTGCGTGACGACCCATGAACTTGGCTTCGGGACGAAGAGGCCGCCGGTTCAAATCCGGCCACCCCGACTATAAAGCTGCAGGTTGCAGCATGTTTTCGTAATTAATATCGGGCTTTCAGCTCTGGCCAAGTTCCGGTTTGGGAGTAAACGGGAGCCGATCATGGTCAGATTGCGCCGGATAACGGCCGCGACGGGCCTCCTGCGCACCTGGGCGTGACGGCTGGATTGCCGGACAGGCCAAGCATGAGACTTCGCCTGCGCGGACTGCACAAGCCAGGATCTCGAGAAGCTGGAAAAGAGGCCTCCCGGCTGTGTGATGGTTCCCGCGTCCGCGGCATGGCGCTGGTGGTGCCGGTGGTCCTCCGGTCGTGGGCCTAAGGGCCCTGTCGCAGGCGTCGTCGCCCGGGGATGGTTAGCGGGTGGCTGAGCCTGAGCGCCGCGATGGCCGGGCGGCCGGGCCGGGAACGCCGCCCCGCCAGCTCGTCGATGAGCTGGTGGGCGCGGCCGTGGCCGCGCCGTCGCTGCACAACACCCAGCCGTGGCGGTTCCGGATCCGCAACGGCGGGTCGGTGATCGGGCTGTCTGTTGACCCGGCCAGGATGCTGCCGGCGGCCGACCGGAATGGCCGTGCCGCACACATCGCCTGCGGCGCGGCGCTGTTCAACCTGCGCCTGGCGGCCGCGGTGGCCGGCCTGCGGCCCGACATCTGGCTGCTCCCCGATCCGGGCCAGCCGCTGCTTGTGGCCGAGGTGCGGCTGGCCGCCACGCACCAGGCCGCGGCGCCGTGGGAGCGCGACCTGCATGCGGCCATCGCCCGGCGGCAGACCAACCGGGAGCCCTACAGCACCCGGCCGGTGGCACCGGAGTCCCGGGCGGACCTGGCCGGGGCCGCCAGCGCCGAAGCGGCGATCTTGCATTTCCTGGACCGCGACGAGGCGCTGCGGGTGCGGCGGCTGGCCGCCGATGCCGAGCTGTCCCTGCTGGCCGACCCGGCCTACCGCGCCGAGGTGACCCGCTGGACGGGCGGCGCGCGCGAGGGCGATGGCATCCCCGACAGCGCGCTGGGACCCACCTCTCCCGAGGGCGGGCAGCCGGTCCGTCGTTTCGTCCCGGGCCACCCGGCGCCCGTTCGTTACGAGCGGTTTGAGGAAAACCCTCAGCTGGCCGTATTGTCCGTGCGCGCCGGCGGCGTCCGGAACTGGCTGGCCGCCGGGCAGGCGCTGCAACGGGTCTGGCTGACCGCCACCAGCCGCGGGATCTCCTGCTGCCCGCTGACCCAGCCGCTGGAGACCGCCGATGCGTGGCTGGTCCGCGACCCGCGGTCGGGGACCGAGCACCCGCAGATGATCCTGCGGATCGGCTACGGGCCGCCGATCCCAGCCGGAGCGCCCAGACGGCCGGTCAGCGACGTCATCGACTGGGCCCAGGCCAGTGAACCGCAGCCGGAAGGCCACGAGCACAACTAGCCCTCGCGCCCTGCGACCGCCAAGAGCCTGGCCACGCGGTCGGCGCGCACTTCGCTGGTCTGGCTCGGAGGCCGTAGCCCGCGGCGTTCCCGGGCTTCCAGCCTTGCCTTTGGGGACGTTGGTCACCGTTTGGAACGGTATTAAGACCCTGACGTTCGGCCCCTCACCGGGCGGATTCTGCCTGGCAAGCAAGGCAGGTGAGCAGGATGAGCAAGGAGACTGCCCGGCGGATGTCGGTCCTGGCCGGCCAGGCCGACTACCTGATCGCCGTGGCGGCGCGTGCGCCGTCGGTGCACAACACCCAGCCGTGGCGGTTCCGGCCCGGCAAGTACGCGATCGAGCTGTACGCCGACCCGGCCCGCAAGCTTGCGGTGGATCCGGTGGGCCGGGAGATGCTGATCAGCTGTGGTGCGGCGTTGTTCGGGCTGCGGCTGGCGGTGCGCTCGCTGGGATACCAGCCGGTGGTCGACCTGCTCCCGGTCCCGAAGCGGCTGCGGCTGCTCGCTATGGTAAGGCTGGGCGCGGCGCAGCAGATGACCGTCCGGGAACGTCAGCTGCTGGAGGCGCTGCCGCACCGGCACACCCACCGCGGCCCGTGGGAGCCCGGCCGGCTGCCCGCCGGGCTGGCCGCCGGACTGCAGCACGACGCCTTGGCCGAAGGCGCCGAGCTGGTGATCATTGACCGAGCACTCTCCTACTACAAGCTCGCCGACATCATGACCGCCGCGGGCCGCCGGCAAGACCTCGACCCGGCGGCCCGCGAAGAGATGCTCCGGTGGACCCGGGGTGCGGCCGATCCGGCGTATGACGGTGTCCCCGCGCACGCCTTCCTCGCCGGTACCGGCCGCCAGCCCGGGCAGCTGCCGCAGCGTGACTTCGACCAGGGCCGCAGCCTGGGACTGCTGCCCGGCGGCGGCTCGCCGCCAGCCGCCACCGCGGTGCTGGTCACATCCGGCGATGGCCGGGCCGACTGGCTGCGGGCCGGGCAGGCGCTGCACCGGCTGCTGGCCCACGCCGCCAGCCAATGGGTGTTCGCGAGCCTTTACACCCAGCCGCTGGAGGCCGCCGCGATCCGGGCCCTGATCCAAGACCGCCTGGACCTGCCCGGGCACCCGCAGATCCTGCTGCAACTGGGCCTGGCGCACACCGCCCGCGCCACCGCCCGCCGGCCCCCCGCTGACATGGTCGAGCCCTAGCCCGGCCCGCAGCGGCGGAAGGCCGCCCTCTTGCAGGCCGGTCCATCCCCCGGGCACGCCCGTCGTGCTTCGGCCGTGCCCGGCACGATGATCGCCAGCCCGGTGTCCCCGGGGCATGCCCGGCCCGCCATTCTGGCTGACCTTCGGCCAGCCAGGGCGGTGACGTTCGTCCCTACGGCCGCCCCGCCGGAAGCCGCAAGCTCCTGGTTATGAATGAGGGTGGCGGCCTGATCCCTGAACCGGAGTGCTGGGAACTGCTCGCCAGCGCATCGGTGGGGCGCATAGCGTTGTCGATCCGTGCTCTTCCGGCCATCCTGCCGGTCCAGTACTACCTAGACGGGCGCATGCTCGCGGTCTGCGTGGGGCACCGGGACCTGCCCGAGCGGGCGCTGAACGCGGTCGTCGCCTTCGCCGCCGACGCCATCGACCCGCAGACCCGGTCCGGCTGGTCGGTCCAGGTCCAGGGCCGGTCCGCGATCCCCCGCCAGCCGCGGATCGACACCGCCTGCGGCTGGCCGACCGCCGGTCAGGTTGTGCGGATCGAACCGGAGATCATTAGCGGCTACCGGATGCAGCTATGCCCGTTCATCGATTCGCTCCTGGCCGGCAAGATGACCCTTGACCCGGCGCGCTGAGCACCGGGAGGCGGCCGTCACCGGCGGACCTGCGTTGCGCACGTCCGGGTACCAGCACCTGGCCCCGTGCCCCGGCAGGTCCTGGGCGCAGGCCGTTTACCCCTCACCGGTGTCGCTGTCTTCGCCGCCGCTGGTGGACAGCACGTCTTCGGGCGGGCGCCGGACGCTGGCTTCTGCCTGGATGACGGTCCCGAACCGGAGCACCAGCTGCGGGTAAGCACCGTCACTGAGCCGGATCCGGATGGACTCACGCAGCCGACCGAACTCAAGCGGCTGGGTGTGCAGCGCGGCGGCGGCCCCGAAGGCGGCTGCGGTGAGCAGGATCCGCTGTAGGCACTGCCCGGCATTGATCCAGTCCTGCGGGCGGTCGTGGGCGGTAGTGAGCAGGGCGACGATCCCGGCGGACCTGGGCCACGGCGCGGTGCTGAGCGGCGGCAGGCCCCACCCGTGGCCGTGGGCGTAGTCCCGGCCGGGGAAGTCCGGGCTGGTGTGCTCGGCCCGCGCCGGGTAGGACTGCGGCGGCACCCCGTCGGCCCGCGGGCTGCCCGGCGCCGGAGCCCACTCGGCCAGTTCCGCGGCCCGCTCGCCGTCGGCCCGCTGGGCACGTTCGGCTTCCTCAACGGTCGCGGCCAGCACGGCCCGCCGCCCGTCGTCAGCGATGACGCGCAGCGCCGCGCCGTAGCGTGCGGCGCCCTCGCGCAGCGCAGCCAGCAGGCCCGCCGGCGGCGGCGCCAGGTCGAACCCGCCGCGGTGCGTCCGGCGCTGCCGCACCTGGCCGAAGAGCTGCTGCTCGAACTCGGTGCGGGCGGCCCGCCGCGGCCAGCTCACCCGCGCGACCAGCAGCGGCTGGCCCGGATCGGGCAGCACGCAAGTCTCAGGAACAAGATCAAGCGACCGCAGCGCCAGCCGCGCGGTGAACAACGCCGCGCCGCAGCTGATCATCATCTCCCGGCCGTCGGGATCGGCCACGCGCAACTGCCGCCCAGCGTCGGCATACAGGATGAGCTGCTGCCCGCCGGCCGTGAACCGCCACGGCTGGGTGTTGTGCACCGAGGGCGCCCATACCGCCGCGGTCACCACATACCGGCCGATCTCCTCCGCGGTCAGCGGCCCCAGGCTGGCCGGTACCTCCTTAGGTAGCGGCACCGCATCCACCAATTCGCACGGCATCAAGGCAGGCATTGGTAGCCATGCCCCAATCTCATCCCCTGGGCACCATTGAAGTGCAGATCCAAAGGTCCCGCCTGCCAGGTGACCTTCGGGCTTGTCCGGGTTGAGCGGGCATGGTGATCCGGACTGTTGTACCTAGTGCAGCCGTGCCAAGCTGCTGTCATGGCTGAGGGCATCGATCCAGCGGCCTTGGCTGGCCGGCAGGCGGTGGTGGGCTTTCCTGCGCGGGTTGATGGGTCGAATGCGGCGCGGATCGGTGAGCAGCTGCTGATGGCGCTAGACGGGGGCGCCGGCGTGGTTATCGCGGACATGTCGGCGACGGCGTCGTGTGATCGCGCTGGCATTGACACGCTGGGCCGGGCCTACCAGGGAGCGCTGGTCCGCCAGGCCGAGTTGCGGCTGGTGGTGACCGGGCCGGTGGTCCGGCAGATGGTGAGCGCTGAGGGCTTGGACCGCCTGGTCGCGGTGTACCCCTCGCTGGAGGCAGCCGTCGCCGCCAGGGTCCCGGATGGGCGGCCGACAGCGGATGATCCGGTGTCAGGCCGGGCACCGCAGTGGCCGACACGGCTGCGCGCCGGGCGAGGTGACGGGCTGGGACCTGCCTGGCTGGACGAGGCGATCTTGCGCCAGCTGATCGACGCGCTGGACGACGGGATCGCGCTGACCGATGACGAGGGCAGGATGGTGCTGGCGAACCGGCGGCTGGCAGCCATGTTCGGTTACGCGCCCGGCGAGCTGACTGGCCAGTTCGTGGAGGCCCTGGTGCCGGCGGGCCTGCGGGAGGCCCACCGCAGGGACCGCGCCGCCTATGTCCTGGAGCCGGTACAGCGGCCGATGGCAGACAGGCCCCGGCTGGTAGGAGTGCGCAGGGACGGCGCCACCGTTCCGGTAACGATCACGCTGAGCCCGGTGCCGACAGCAAACGGGCAGCTTGTTCTGGCCGTCGTCAAGGACGCCACGCAGGCGCGGCGGTGGGACGACCTCGCCAGCCTGATCGGGGCGGCGGCGGCCGAGCAGGCGCAACACAGCCAGGAGCTATTCGAGCGGGTTGTGGGCAGCTTGTTCCGTACCGGGCTGAGCATGCATGCGGCCGCGAGCCTGCCCACGGACGCGGCCCGGGAGCGCATCGGCGAGGCGCTGGAGCGGCTGGACGAGACGATTCACGAGATCCGCGATCATGTCTTCCGGTCCCAGAGACACAGCAGGGACAGCACGACGACCTCGTGACGTGATGACAGGCGCAGCGGCCGGGCTGGTTTGCCGCCCGGGGACGTACGACGCAGATGCCGGGACCAACGGCCCTGCCGGCCTGATCGCCCCGGCCGGTGCACTGCGGGCATGTTCGTCGGCGATGAAATGCAGGTACAGATCAGCGCCGTTGCTGCGGCGGCGCGGCTGGCCAGCCTGATCGGCGGCAGTTCGCTCAGCCACGCGTCGCGCTCAGCCTGGGACGAGGGGATAGCGAGGGTCGGCCCGGCCGGACCTGTGCCAGGCCTGTCCAAGCTGGTACGCGTGCAAATCCTGCCACCCGTCGAGCGCGGCGCGGTCACCGTGCTGGCGCTGCGGTGGGAAGCCACCGGCGCGGGCGGCCGGCTGTTCCCCGGGCCGGATCTGCTTGCGGTAGACAGGTCAGCGGCCAGGCCCGGAGGACGCGCGGCGGACCTCCGCACCCATGACATCATCTGGGCATGGCTGAGCGGGTGACACTGCGGCCGGTCAGCGAAGATGACTTGCCGGTGCCGCAGAAGCTGACGCAAGACCCCGAGACCGCCGGGGAGTTCGCGTGGACCGGTTGGTCCGACCCCGGGGACTGGCGGCGAAGATGGGATGAAAACGGCCTCATCGGGCCGGACGACGGAACGTTGATGGTAATCCGCAATGATGAACCGATTGGCCTGGTGAACTGGCGCCGCCGCCGGACCGGTCGCGCCCCGCACTGCTGGGAAATGGGCATCGCGCTGCTTCCGGAAGCCCGCGGCCACGGGTACGGCACCGAGGCGCATCGGCTCCTGGTTCGCTATCTGTTTGCGCACACCACGGTCCACCGGATCGAGGCCGTTACCGAGGTTGGCAACGTCGCGGAGCAGAAGGCATTGGAGAAGGCAGGATTTATCAGAGAGGGCGTGATGCGCGGCAACTGCTGGCGCGACGGCGCGTGGCGGGATGAGGTGCTTTACAGCATCCTCCGTACCGATCCCCTCGTGTGACGCGGAGTGATCTCCGGCGTAGACTGCCACGCACGTGTGCGTCGCCGGGCACGGCCCGCCAGATGTCCTCTTACTGGTCGATGCCGTTGGAGGGTGAGCCACCGGGCCGGGCACAGCGGGGGGGAAGCGGCGAACCGGCGGGCCGCTCCCAGGGGGGTAGTCATGCGAGTCATGGCCAAGATCACAGTCCCGGTCGAGTCCGGTAGCCAGGCGGTCAAGGACGGGCGCATAGGCACGATCATGCAAGGTGCCGCGGAGCGCTGGAAGCCAGAGTCGATGTACTTCGCTGCCCCTGAAGGGCGGCGGACGGCATTCATGGTGTTCGACATGGCGGACCCATCCGACTTGGTCCCGTTCTGCGAGCCGTTCTTCCAGGAGCTGGACGCCGATGTGGAGATCATCCCGGTGATGGTCCCCGACGACTTGCAGAGGGGACTCGGCAAGCTCGGCTGACGAGCAAGTATCCCTAGCTGGTCAGTACCAATCGCCACCGCCAGCAGTGGACGCCAGCGGACGCTGAAGGACGGCCGTTCCCAGGTCAGGCATGGCGCGGCGCTGGCAGTCCGCGCCGGACTTGGCTTCGGGACGAATCAGCGCCGTATCGCGGCGGCCCAGTCTGTCTCGTCTCGCAGCTGCCGCTTGAGCAGCTTGCCGCCGGGATTGCGCGGCAGGGGCGCCGCGCTGACCGCGACGTACTGCGGGATCTTGAAGTCGGCGATGTGGGCGCCGAGGTAGTCGAATACCGCCGCCACGTCGAACGTGGCGCCCGGCGCTGGCACGATCACGGCGCCCACCTTCTCGCCCATCATCTCGTCGGGCACGCCGAGCACCGCCGCCTCGTAGACCCCGGGTGCCCCGGCCAGGGCATTCTCGACCTCGACGCAGTACACGTTCTCGCCGCCGCGGTTGATCATGTCCTTCATGCGGTCCACCAGGTAGACCAGGCCCTCGTCATCGATCCGGGCGAGGTCACCGGTGTGCAGCCAGCCCCCGCTGAAAGCCTCGGCGGTGGCTTCGGGTTTGTTCCAGTAGCCCGAGACGACGTTGGGCCCGCGGACCAGTAGCTCGCCGGTGCCGTCGGGGAACACGGCGTCGAGGCGGACATCGCACACCGGGGCCGGGAAGCCGACCGAGTCGGCGTGGGCCACGAACTCGTGCGGCAGGAACGTCGCGACGCTCGAGGTCTCGGTCAGGCCGAAGCCGTTGCCGAGCCGCGCCTGCGGGAAGGCCTTGGCCAGACGGGCGACCAGCTCGGGCGCGATCGGCGCCCCGCCGTAGGAGACCGAGCGCACCGAGGAGATATCGATGCCGGCGAAGGCCGGCTGGCTGATCGCCAGCCAGTAGATCGCCGGCACCGTGACCATGGTGTCGATCCGCTCTTCGGCGATGGCGCGCAGGAACACGCCGACATCGAAGGCCGGCATGATCACCGCCGTCCCGCCCACGTACGCCGCGGCCAGCAGCTGGCTGTTGCAGCCGGTCACGTGGAACAGCGGCACCGAGATCAGGGTCCGCAGGTCATCGGGCGCCACGGAGAGCGCGCGGCGGCAGGTCTCGGCGTTGGACAGGAAGTTCTCATGACTGGTCACCGCGCCCTTGGGGAAACCCGTGGTGCCGCTGGTGTAGAAGATCGCGGCCGGGTCGGCCCGGCGCTGGTCGTCGACGACGAGCGGATTACCGTCCGGCAGCGCAGCTCCGGGCGCGAACACGTAGCGCGCCCCCGAGTCGCTGATCACGTAGCCGACCTCTTCGTCGGTGAAGCGGGTGTTAACCGGCACGACTATGGCGCCGGCCAGCACGCCGCCGAAGAACGCCAGCACCCAGTCGATGCCGTTGCCCAGCCGGATCGCCACCCGGTCGCCGCGCTCCACGCCGAGGGCACGCAACCCGCCGGCCACGCGCGCGGCCCGGTCCCACAGCTCGGCGTAACTCAGCCTCGGGCCGCCGCCGGTTTCCGCGACGGCCTCCGCGCTGCCCCGCCGCTCCACGCTCGCGCGCAGCATGTGCGCCAGGTTGGCGGGCAGGACGTCATAGCGCTTGATGCCGTCGGCGCCCCGGGTGACCCCGGTCAGGTCGAAGATTCCGCCGAGGCGGCTGCGGTCGGCATCGGCCGGGCTGCTCATGCCGCACCTCTTTTCGGCGACGCTGCCGGAGATCAGGACGAGGCATTTTCCGGCAGCGTCTCAAGGGGCCCAGGCCGTGTCAACGGTCCGCTGAACAGGCCCGTTTGGGGGTTAGGATCAGCCGGTGACCGCGCCAGGAACGTGCTCGGTCCGTTCCGCCCGGCCCGACGATGCCGTGCAGGTAGCGGCGCTGTTGGCCGAGCTCGGGTATCCGGATAATCAGGTGGCCGACGTACGGCGGCGCCTGGCCTTGTGGGCGGGTGAGACAACTAGCCGTGCCCTGGTCGCCGAGCGTCACGGGCAGGTGCTGGGGATCGTCGCGGTGACGGCGATTCCGTACCTGGAGCACGAGGGGCGCTGGGGACGCATCGTGGCGCTCGTCGTGTCCTCCGCGTGCCGGGGCCAGGGAATCGGCCGGCAGCTGGTCCAGGCCGCTGAGAACGCGGCCAGCGAGCTGGGCTGCGTCGTCATGGAGGTAACCAGCGCGCGTAGCCGGACTGAATCCCATCCGTTCTACCAGAACCTCGGCTACCGGGATTGGGGGGACCGCAGTGCGCGTTACCTCAAAGACCTCGTCCCGGGTGCCTCCGTGACCAGTTACAGTTCCCGCTTCCCCGCACCGCCGCGTTCATGAGTCATCGGGCGCGCTGACAGCCAGACGTCCAGCAGCGCCGCTAGTTCGGGACGAAGCGGCCGCCGGTCAACTCCGGGCACCCCGACCCAGGTCACCGCCCGCTCGCGGGCTCCGCAGGTAGGTTCTTACGCGGGCCAGTGCGCGAGCGGCCTGGGCCCATGATCCGCCCGTCAGCATGGACGTATTCAGTGATCGAGATGTGTCTTGTCTTCACCGGACGGCCGCGATTAAGCCGGAGGAGCTCCACCCATGAGCACGTCACCACTTTCTCCGCAAGA
>Ga0187783_10004089_pt1 | contig 10805 bp, 6 predicted proteins | sample 1015_SJ02_MP02_2_FD_132471 | JGI IMG/M metagenome (GOLD analysis project Ga0187783, IMG submission 132471) | Tropical peat soil microbial communities from peatlands in Department of Meta, Colombia - 1015_SJ02_MP02_20_MG | ecosystem: Environmental > Terrestrial > Soil > Wetlands > Peat | place...
CGATGTTTGGCGCCAGAAAGAGATCGGCGCCGTGCCCGGCGAATTTTCCTCCGAGGTTCCCCCCCATGGGGTTATTCTGGTGCGGCTCTCGTCATTGTAGAAGGGCCGCGGACCAACAGGGAGTGACAATGAGACTTTTTCGCATCTTCCTTACCGCAGGATTATTTGTACTGCTTTTGCAAAATCAGGCATTTGCTCAAAAAGCCACTGGGGCGAATGATCCGCCCAGAATACTCGAATTTCTTGGGGCCCAACCGATGACTCGGGTTGGGCGTCCGTTTACAGTTCTGGCTTCGATCAGCAACCCCGCCACCGTTCCCATCAATGTCACGGCAACATTGAAATTACCCGAAGGTGCTTACCTTCAAGGCCCAGCCGAGCGCCCGATTATGCTTTCATCAAACGAGAAAGTCACCCTGCGGTGGACTCTCTTTGGCGACAAACCCTTCTATGGAGAATTATTGCTCGAAATTAATAACAAGGAGGATGTGCTTGCGGCGGGCAGACTGCCGGTGCGCTTCTTGCCGGCAATGGCCAAAACTGGACCTGCTTACTTGCCCCAGCCGGAGCCCCTCAAAAAAAATACTATACTGCTGATTGGGGCCCACAATTGCCCGCTCTGGGAAGCTGATTCGTATGAAAGATGGTCTCAACTGATTAAACATCCGGAACGCACTCCCGCCCTTGGTTTTTATGCGCAGGAAAATCCCGAGGTTGCTGATTGGGAGACCAAATGGGCAGTTGAACACGGAGTGGACTTCTTTATCTATTGTTGGTATCGCGACGGGCAGGGAGGCCCGGTAAACCAACTTTATGGAAGTGCCCTGCACCAGGCACTTTTTAACTCCAGGTTCCAAAACCTCCTGAAATTTACGATTATGTGGGAGAACCAGGGGAAAGGAAAAGCTGGGGTCGCCAGCGAAGATGACCTGATGAATAACTTGTTACCTTTCTGGATGACTAATTACTTCCAACGACCCAACTACCTTGTTGTGGACAACAAACCCGTCCTGTTTATTTACCGTCCGGAATTTCTTGTTGGCGATTTGGGGGGCATTGATAACGTGCGCCTGGCTTTCGACAAAATGCGAAAGGCTTGTCGCGATGCCGGTTTCGATGGTTTGTGGCTGCTGGGAGAGTATCGCGAGTTAGATCCCAAACACCTCGAATTAATGAAGAGCCTCGGCTTGGATTACACTTTTGCTTATTGTTGGCATGTTCCAAATAGCCCTCGTCCGCAGGAAGCCATTGACGCCCAGATGACCAAAATCCGCGCGACTCAGGAACTTGGAATCTTGCCTCAGGTGGTAACTGTTTCCCAAGCCTGGAGCGGATGGAAAGATGAAGGATCGATCTGGAAGATTCCGCCCACTGAGTACGAGACTTTATTGCGACAGGCCAGGGGTTTTGTTGAAAAGCTGCCCAAAGACCAACTCAGCGGTCGAATGTTGTTGCTCGACAACTGGAACGAGTGGGGAGAAGGACATTACATTTTGCCTTATACCGAATATGGCTTTGGGTATCTCGATGCCATCCGTAAAGTTTTTTCAGACGCTCCGGCCCAACACACAGACCTTATCCCGGAGGATGTCGGCATGGGCCCTTACGATACCGCATACCGGGAATGGCTGGCGGCAAAACGAGGGAAGTGAAACGCAGACAATCCCCTACAACCGTCTTTTGGCTTTCGCTGGCGGTTGGGCTTTCTGCCTTCCGCCATCTGTCCAATGCCTACGGCATACCGCCTACTGCCCACTGTTCTTTGCTAATCGTACTCTCGTGCCAACTGCACAAAGAGCGCGTCATTGGGGTAGAGGCGGTTCACATTTTCAGGAGTTACCAATTGGTGGGTTGTGTAGGCAGCGGGGGTGGTGCTCTTTCCTAACAGGACATCCGTGGCAATGCGCACGATCGTGTCGCCATACCTTTCCGGAAAGAAGGCCACTGAGCCAATTAATCGAGTCCCATTCTCGCGCATTTCCGCACGTGCTTCCGGTTCGCCGCCCTCTCCCACGACGGTGCAATAGGCACTGCGACCACATTCCTGAAAGGCCCGCAGTGCGCCCAAAGCGCTTGAATCGTTGGCTGCCCCAACCAATACGCGCCGGGGGGGACTGTCGCGAAGGTATTTCCGCACGCACTCCAAAGCCGGCCCGAACTCGCCTTGAGTATCCAGCCGGACGACCCGGCATTTGGCCGCTGCCGGAAAGAAATCCTTGATCCCGTCCATGATTCCCTCCACCCGCGTGCCCACCACCGGACCCGATCGTACAATCTCTAGCAGGAGTATGTCGTCTACGGAACCCCGCCATTGTTGCGCAGCGTACTGGCCCAAGCAACGCCCGCCCATTAATCCTGCCAGGTGATTATCAGCCCCAAAATAGGTGGCGCCGGGGTAGGGAATATCGACGGCGAGAATAGGTATCCCCGCATTCTGGAATTTCGCGGCGACCTCTGGCGCCGAACCCTCGTACATCACTGCCAAGTCCACGTGCTCCCGGATCAACCCGTCGGCATTCCGAATCGCTGCCTTCAGGTTATGGTGGTTGGCTGCCACAATCAGTTCGAATTGTGTTTTTTGACAGGCTCGAACCAGCCCATCTAGCAGTTGCCGGCAAAACGAAGACGACCGGTCCTGGCCGGCATATCCGATGCGGAATCGATGCTGTCCGCTTAGTGGAAACGAAATTCGGTATTCATTCTCTCCCACCTTTTCCAGAAGCCCGCAATCGTGCATGGTGTAAAGCAATCGGAAACACATTCCTTTCCTCAGCCCGGAACGGGAAACAATGTCTCGCAGCCGAAGGACTTCACCGGGGGAACGGAATGATCCTAAGATGGCCGACGCATGCACAACGGATTTCACAATGTATCGGGTTTTAGAATCCGGAGAGCCGGATGGCATTCACCACCTCTCGAAAAAGTCGGGTATCAGTACACTCGCAATGTGAAACAGTCCAACGATGCCCAATGATGCCAGGCGATTTTGGCGGCTGCCTGGAGCTGTCGCGTGGTGTCAAAATGTCGCTTGTCCAGTTTTCGCGCTGATCCTTTGGGCCCCTTCAGCCATTTCTGTGAGTTCGGCCGCCAATGTGCCCAGCCGGGACCTGCGTCGCTCGAAGAGACGCGCGTTTCGCATTGTAATACCGGCGCGGTCAGCCTGCAACGGGCAAAGTCAACCAAAATTTGCTTGGACGTTTTCCAAATCCCCTTCCATCTGAGCCAGTTGTCGCCCGGCGGACAGGCCAGCCCCGAGTTTTGCATAGCAGAACACCGGCTTCAAACCAGAAATTTCTTGTAGGCTTAATGCCTTCAGCATACAACCTGAGCCGCGAATTGGTGACATGGCCATTTTTGCCATGACGCGCTTTACTAACCCGTCCAGAGATCATGGGTAGAGTCGTTAAGGGGGTCATCCTATGAAGTCCAGTCTGCTCTTTTGTTCGATCCTGCTCGCGGTCCTGTGTCTCATCGGCATGGGCGCGGGCCATCCTGCCACGAAGCGGTCCACACCGTACCAGATCGCCGTTTACTACTGGCCCAACTACCACGTCGATCCCCGCAATGAGGCGAAACTGGGCAAGGGTTGGACCGAATGGGAACTGGTGAAGGCGGGCAAAGTCAAATATCCGGGACAGGACCAGCCGCACGTGCCACTCTGGGGCTACCGCGATGAGTCCGACCCCAAGCAGATGGCGCGCAGCATCGACGCCATGGCCGATCATGGAATCACTGCCATCATATTTGATTGGTACCGCTACAACGACGGAAGCTTTCTGGATGACTGCCTGCGCAAGGGCTTTCTACAGGCCCCAAATCGCAACCGCATCAAGTTCGCTCTCATGTGGGCCAACCATAATTTTACGGATATCTTTCCCCGAAAGAGCGATAACCCTCCCCTCTGGTACCCCGGCGCGGTTACCCGCCCGACCTTCGACCGCGTCACCGGCGAAGCAGTCCGCGACTTTTTCTCCCAGCCCAATTACTGGAAGATCGACGGCAAGCCTTATTTCTCGATCTACGAACTGCACACCATGATCAAGGGCCTGGGCGGCTTGCAACAGACGCGTGATGCCCTGCAAAGCTTCCGCGCCCGCACCCAGGCGGCGGGCTTCCCGGGATTGCACCTGGACATTGTGGGTTGGGGCCTGACGCAGGCGATGGACCTGGTAAAGGGTCAGCCCATGACGGGCGTGGATCCCTCCCGAACCATCCAGACCGAGGCCGATCTGCTGGCTTATCTGAAGGCCGACAGCGTCAACTGGTATACCTGGACCCACGTCGCTTCGCCCGCCGAACCCACTGAAACTTACGACCACTGGGGCGCGCGCTCCGTACCGCTCTGGGCCGAGTGGCAGAAGGACGTGCGCATCCCCTTCTATCCGAATGTCAGCGTCGGCTGGGACGGGAGCCCCAGGAACTACGCGGGAGGCGTTGTCGTGGACAATTCTCCGGCGCTCTTCCGCAAGTACCTGGAGGAGGCGAAGAGCTATCTTGACCAGCAGCCGCCGGACCGCCGCATCCTGACCCTGAACGCCTGGAACGAGTGGGTGGAGGGCAGCTACCTCGAGCCTGACAAGAGAACCGGTTTGGCTTACCTCGATGCCATCCAGCAAGTCTTCGGCTCGAGCTCGATGGGCGGCAATCTGCGAGCCGGATCCGCTCAATGAGTGTTGCCGATAGTTTACAAGCACGTTTCGCGCTTTAAAACGGACGGGGTCGAACCGGTTAAAGCCAAGTTGTCTGAATTCTTGGCGCTTGAATTGAAAATCTCCTTTGATTTTAGGCGATTAGCGTCAAGCTGAAGTGCGCTTCTAAGTTTCGCACCGCGGAACTCAAGTGAATAGTTGATTACTTCTTGACGATCTAATGGCTTTGGACTAGAAGGTTCGGCAAGCTCGGGTGGTCGGTAATTTTGACTTTACTACTGAAAGATTGAAAGCTTGTCCGGGTCTTGGGTCAACGTTTGAAGAATTAATAAGAAGGGAGTGACAAAGTTTATGAAGCTTCTTCGCATCTTCCAGAATATTTTCGGGCCCCTCCGTGGGGCCCGCTGTTCACCTTATGCAACGTTGGCCTTGATGGCAATTGTCCTCGCGGTGTTGGCATTCCCTAACTATGCCCGAGCCCAGGCGCCCACCGGCTCCATCACCGGCATCGTAACGGATGCGCAAGGTGGGGTTGTGCCTGGTGCGGCTATCACAGCCACCAATCCGCAGACGGGCGTCGCCGCTAAGACAACCACAAACGCGGAGGGCGTCTACAATATTCCCTACCTCAAGCCCGGCACGTATGAAGTTAAGATCACTGCCAACGGGTTGAAGGAGGCGGTTATTACCGGCGTTCTGGTGGATGTGGGCAACATCGCCCGCGTCGACACCTCACTGCAAATGGGCAGCACCACCCAAACCATAACAGTTCAGGACACCGCCCCGCTGGTGCAGCAGGACACCACGACGTACGATGCGCAAGTCAACAGAAAGTTCGTCGAGGACCTTCCGAATGCGGTTGCTGGCGGCACTCGCACCGCCTCCGACCTGGTGCAGCTAACCCCCGGCGCTCAAACCCCTGGCGGTACCAGCGGACAATCGTACGGCTCCCAGTTCGGCGTGAACATCGACGGCGGCCGGCAGTTCGCTACGGAATGGCAAATCGACGGCATGAACATGGCTTACCAGGGAGCCACAACCAACGTTTCCCTGGACAACCGGCCAGACATGGATTTAGTGAGCGAGGTTAAAGTCCTGGAAGGCGCCCCCGCCGCGGAATACGGCCGCACCGCGGGCGGTGTCATTTCTTACATCACCCGCTCCGGCAGCAACGATATTCATGGAAATCTCACCGGGTTCCTGAGGAATACCGTCCTCGATTCGCGGCCTTACAATGCGGCTAAAGTTCCACTGGATCAGCAGTGGGAGATGGCGGACTCCGTGGGTGGACCGGTTTGGATTCCCAAGGTTTACAATGGCAGGGACAAGACCTTCTTCTTCTTCAACTTGACCACCTTCCGGCAGCCTCCTACCGCTGGTCCGGGAACCGTTACGGTCCCCACGGCGCAGGAGCGCACCGGCAACTTCAGCGACTTCCCGGAGCCCATCTTCGATCCGGCGACGGGCTTACAATTTCCAGGGAACATCATCCCGACGGCAGATATCGGCCCCACCGCCACATTTCTGAACAAGCTCTACCCCCTGCCGACCAACTCCAACCTCGTCAATAATTACACCGGGACTACGCCCGGGTACAACAAGCAGACCGATTGGTTCCTCAGGCTTGATCAGAATTTCGGCACCAATAACCGCGTGTATGGCAGCTTCCGCGCCCGCTCCACGCCCGCGCTGCTGGCCGAAGGGCCGCCCTTTGGCGATGCCCTGTCCAGCAACTTCACTCCGCGCGGCATTTCGCAGTTTACCCTGGCCGACGATTGGGTATTAAATCCACACGTGGTCAATCACTTTGCGGCCAGCGAAGTGGGTTTCCACATCACCCAGAATTCGCAGCCCTTGAGTCCGTCCGACTGGCCATCCATCCCCGGTACCTACGTGCCGGCCTTCCCCAGCTTCTGTTTCACCACCAACGCCTATGCACCCATGGGCATGGGTCTGGGGAATTGCGCCGTGAACTCGGTCACTTACGAGGAAGACCGCAGCCGGGACCTCCAGGATTCGGTTTCCTGGGTCAAAGGCAAGCACAGCATCAAGTTCGGCGCCCGTTACCTATGGTTCCAGGCGGCCACCGGTGAATATGACACCCGGAGCGGGGAATACCAGTTCGCCAATGCCGAAACCGCCCAAGTGGTAAGCGGCGCAACGGTGCCTAATACGGGAAATTCCTATGCTAGCTTCCTGCTCGGGGATGCGAATTATGCATCGATGCAAGATAATCCATTTCCCGATCAGCACGATCAGGCCATAGCCTTTTACGCCCAAGACGACTTTAAGCTCAGCAAAAATCTCACCCTCAACTATGGGCTACGCTGGGATTATGAGGGCGCGGAGTGGGAACAGAACAACCAGATGGCGGAAATGGATCCGACCCTGGCCAATGCGGCGGCCGGTGGTCTGCCCGGGGCTTACAAATTCGCTCGACAGCTACACGTGCGAAACTTCGTTAACAACTGGCACAGGGGATTCTCGCCCCGCCTTGGCGTGGCATACGCCGTTTCGCCCACCCTGGTTGTCCGGGCCAGCGGGGGGCTCCTGCTGGCGCCGCCCGAAGGCGGTATCCTGGACGAAGCCGGTTACGGCGCTGCCATATCTGTGAATAGCCCCAACGGCGGCATTACGCCAGCCATCAATTGGGACACCGGCTGGATAAACGCGCCTCGTCCGCCGGACTTCAACCCGGCCATCTATAACGGCGGGAGCGCCGGTACCGACGCGGGAAATGCCGACCGTTGGCCCGATAGCTACATCTGGCAGTTGGATGTCCAGAAGTCTTTCGCCCGGAACTACATGATAAATGTCGGCTACGTTGGCCAGTCGAACCACCACATCCCCGGCGGCTTGGACCTGCCCAATCAGGTGAACCCCAAGTACCTGGCGCTCGGGCCGCTGCTCACGGATTCGATCACCGATCCGGCCGTGGTGGCGGCAGGTTTCACACCTCCCTACGCCACCTTTGCTGCGGATTGGGGTGCGGGCGCGACGCTGGCGCAAGCTCTCAAGTTGTACCCCCAGTATTATTCGGTTGGCGTCTATAGTGATAACCCGGGGAACTCCAGCTACAACGCCCTGTTCATCAAGGTGGAAAAGCGGTTCGCCAACGGGCTCCAATTCCTGACTTCCTTCACCGGCTCGAAGACGTTAACCGATACCTCATTGAATGTCGAAGTCGGGGCGCCTGGACCGCAGGATACCTATAACCGGGGAGTGGAAAAGGCGCTGTATACCTTGGACATTCCCAGAACCTTAAGGTTTAGCGGCACCTATGCGCTGCCGTGGGGCCCGGGGCGGCCCTTCCTCCATAGTGGTGCTCTCAGCCAAGTGGTGGGCGGCTGGGCGGTTTCTGGAATTCTGGATTACGATTCCGGTGTCCCCATAGCGATAGCGGCGCCGGACACCCTGCCGATCGCCAATGGCCACCTCGACAGCGACTATCTGGGGGGCCAGATCAAGACGGGCGTTGGCCGCGGCAACACCGTCATAGAAAACGGCCTCTCCGGCCAAGCGGGAACCGTCGCGCTCAATCGGGCAGCGTTCGGTTTCCCCGCGCCATTCACGTTCGGCAACACATATATTCTGCCGAACGTTCGTACCCTGGGATTCGATTCGGAGAACCTCTCGCTCTTCAAACGCGAAACATTCCGGGAAAGGTTTCAAGTCGAATTGCGCTTGGACGCGTTCAATGCGTTCAACCGCAAAGACCCCAATGCCCTTGTTACCGACCTGACGAACCCGGCGTTCGGCCAATATACCGGCAGCGCCATAGGCCCGAGGCAATGTCAGGTAGGACTCAAAATCACGTTTTGACCTTTTGGTAGGGGGTCAGCGAACCAACTGGCCCTCTACCGACCTTTTGGGTGTATAGTTGGGGGAAGAGACGAGAATGAGGAGTGTCATATTACTCTTCGTATTCGCCGCTTCCCTCAATGCTCAGGCGCCGCCCTCTTGCCAAGCCGGGCTGGATCAGGTAAAGCGCGGCGACTATGTCAGTGCCCAAAATTCTTTGTGGGCCTGTGTCGAGTCAGGATCAGGAAACCCAACTGACACCTTCTATCTCACCCTTACCTATCGCCAACTGAAGAATTACGATTCCGGCTTGAGCAAAGCAAACGCCGACCTTAAGCAATCCCCCGACAATGTTGAGTTGCTGTACCTCGCGGCATTCTTGGATTATCGGCAAGGCGATACCAAGGATTCGATGCTCTTGCTGAGCAAAGCATACAAGCAGGCCCCCAACGACTGGCGCATCCATCAGCTTTTTGCATTGAATTACATAACCTTTAAAATGTATGCGGCGGTGGAGGCGGAATTGAATAAAGCCATCGCCCTCAATCCTACCAACGCGGAGTTGGAGTATCAGTTGGGCCGGTTGTATTTCACCCAAAATTCGTTTGACAAGTCCATTGCCGCGATGCAGCGCGCGTTGGCGATTACTCCAGACTATCCCGAGGTCTACGACAGCTTGGGATTGACTTACGGTGCGCTGCAAGATCCGAAGCAGGCCGCGGAGTGCTATGCCAAGGCGATCGAACTCGATCGCCAGCATGGCATCAAGGACGAATGGCCTCTGATCGACTACGCGGAGTTTCTTTTCTACCAGGAGTCCCCGCAGGCGAGTTTCCCTTTGCTGAGCCAGGCCCTGGAGATCAACCCTCGCTCCTCTGAGGCGAACTACCAGATGGGGCGCGTCCTGCGGGCTTTGCACCGGGACCGGGAAGCGGAGAAATACTTCCAGACAACCATCGAAGTGAATCCTTCCTTCCCGAGCGCCTATTATGAGCTCGGAAAGCTGCTGCAAAAGCGTGGAGAAAAAGCCCGTGCCGCTGCGCTGCTGGACCGCTTCAAAATCTTGAGCGAGACGATCCAGCAGCCCACGGTGCCAATTCCTAGCCGGTAAGAGAGAGCAGAGGGCTTCGAACGGGTCAGAGGGACTGTCGGGATGGCAGAGGATTGCTATGTACAATTGGGGAAAGAGGCGAAAATGAGGAGTGTCCTACTACTCTGCGTGATCGCCGTCTCCCTCAAGGCCCAGGCGCCGCCCGCGTGCCAGGCCGGGCTGGATCAGGTCAAGAGCGGCGATTATGTCAGCGCCCAAAGCTCCCTGTGGTCCTGTGTCGAGTCGGGAGCAGGAAACCCCACTCATACCTTCTACCTCACTCTAACCTATCGCGAATTGAAGAATTACGATTCCGGCTTGAACAGAGCGAACGCCGACCTCAAGCAAACTCCCGACAGCGTTGAGTTGCTGTACCTGGCAGCGTTTTTGCATTACCGGCAAGGCGACAGCAAAGATTCGATGCTCTTGCTAAGCAAAGCGTATAAGCTCGACCCGAACGACTGGCGCATCCATCAGCTTTTCGCGCTGAATTATATAACCTTTAAAATGAATGAGGCGGTGGAAGCGGAATTGAAGAAGGCCATTGCCCTCAACCCCACCAATGCCGAGTTGGAGTATCAATTGGGCCGGCTGTATTTCACCCTAAACCGGTTTGACGAATCGATTGCAGCGATGAAGCGCGCACTGGCGATTACTCCAGACTATCCCGAGGTCTACGACAATCTGGGATTGACCTATGCGGGGTTGCGCGAGCCGAAGTTGGCGGAGGAGAGTTTCTCCAGGGCGATCGAAATCGATCGCAAGCAGGGGATTAAGGACCCCCTTCCTTTGATCAATTGCGCGAAATTCTATTTCTTCTACGAAACCGCGCCAGAGAAGAGTTTACCCTTGCTGAGCCAGGCCCTGGAAATGGATCCCCACTCACGCGAGGCGAACTACCAGATGGGGCGAGTTCTGCGGGCCCTGCGCCGCGACGATGAGGCGGAGAAATACTTCGAAGAAACTATCGAAGTGGATCCGTCATTCCCGTACGCTTACTACGAACTCGGGAAGCTTTTGCAAAAACGTGGAGATAATGCCCGCGCCGCGGTGCTCCTGGACCGCTTCAAGGTTTTGACCGCGAATACCGAGAAAACCAAGAAGCTCACCCCATAGCAGGCTGATGAAAGCGGTTGTAGCGGCGGGTTTAGCCCTAGCAGGCTGCGGAAAAACGTTGCGGAGCAGCCTGCCCTGAAAGGGCTTAATACAATAGCCGGGGGCAGCGCCCCCGGAAAGCGTCGCCGAATATAATCTGACCCTGTAAG
>Ga0187783_10004090_pt1 | contig 10804 bp, 5 predicted proteins | sample 1015_SJ02_MP02_2_FD_132471 | JGI IMG/M metagenome (GOLD analysis project Ga0187783, IMG submission 132471) | Tropical peat soil microbial communities from peatlands in Department of Meta, Colombia - 1015_SJ02_MP02_20_MG | ecosystem: Environmental > Terrestrial > Soil > Wetlands > Peat | place...
AACAGCGACGCCAGCGCCGTGAGCACGACCACCAGTCCGTTCGCCCAGATCTTGGCGAACATGAGCTCGTACGGCCGCAGCGGCATCACCAGCAGGTGCTCGAGGGTGCCGTGTTCCCGCTCGCGCAGCACCGCGGCCCCCGTCAGAAAGATCGCCAGCACCGTGATGTTGTTGATGATCTGGTTGATCGCGACGAACCAGCTTTGCTGATAGTTGGGATTGAAACGGGCACGGGTGTTGAGCTCCACCAGGTCCTGATTCTGGGGGGCCTGCGCGCCCGGCCAGAATGGCGCAGCGGTGCGTGTCATGATCTTTCTGATGTAGTCCGGGCCCCGGCCGGCCTGGCTCATCGCCGTGGCGTCCGCCGTGATCTCGACGGTCGGTTGCGCGTCATTGCCAATGTCACGCTGGAAGTAGTGGGGAATGTCGACGATGAACGTGTATTCACCTTTGTTCATCGCGTGATTGATGTCGCTGAACACGATCTCCCTGGGGGGAAGGAACAGCGGCGGTAGAAATGCCTCGGTAATGCGTCTGGACAAAACCGAACTGTCCTCGTCGACGACGGCTATGGAGGCGTTGATTACGTCCATTACGGCACTCTTGGCCGGGGTGTACACGGAGAACGTGAACGAATAGATGATGAGGAACAGCAGCACCGGATCGCGCAACAGGCTCATCAGCTCTTTGAGTCCAAGCCAGAGGATGTGGTTGGCGTTGCGCATCCCCTAAGCCTCCTGCTTCTTGAGCAGCGCGGCGGAGACGACGAAGTAGACGATTGCGATCACCGCCAGCGCGACGATGCTTGGCCACAACACCGCCAGGCCCAGCGCCTTGGTAAAGGTGCCGACGCTGACCGACTGGAAATAGGTGCTCGGAAAGATCTTCCCGGCCAGCCACGCCCCGCCTTTCAGGGAGGAAACCGGCACGAACATGCCGGAGAACTGCACCGCCGGAAGGATCGCGATGATGGCCGCGGCGAAAATGGCCGCGGTCTGGCTGCTGGCGAACACCGACAGCAACAGCCCGAAGCCCGTGCTCGCGAGCAGATAGACAACCCCGCCCAGAATGAGCGTGCCGACACTGCCCTTGATTGGCACTCCAAACAACAGCACGGCGAGTGCCACCAGGGTCGCAAACTGGATCAGCGCGACGGAGAAATAGGGCAGCTGCTTGCCGAAGAGGAATTCGAGCCGCGTCGCAGGGGCTGCGTAGAAGTTGGCAATCGAACCGAGCTCCTTTTCGCGCACGACGCTGAGTGCCGTGAGCATGCTCGGAATCAGCATCAGCAGCAGCATGATGTCGCCCGGCACCATGGCGTAGATGCTGTCGAAACTCTGGTTGAACAACGCGCGCGTCTGCACATCGAACGCCGTCGTCTGCGGCGGCAGCCCTTTCTCATCGCGGAGGCGCGTGTTGTACTGGTTGTGGACGCCCTCGATGTAGCTGCGGGTGGTCTCGGCGCGGAACGGTACGGCGGCGTCGATGTATGCGGCGACTTGGGGTTGCCGGCCGCGCTCCAGGTCGCGCTGAAAGCCGGACGGCATCTCCAGCGCGAAGCGCAGCTCGCCGTCGCGCAGCCGCCGGTCGAGCTGCTGGTAGTTTTGTATCGGCGCTTTTTCGACGAAGTAGTACCACGGGCCGCGGAAGCCGTCGGCATAGAGGCGGCTGGCCCGGCTGCCATCGAAATCCAGCACGGCAAACGTCAGGTGATTGACGTCGAGCGAGATCCCGTAGCCGAAGACGGTCATCAGCAGAATCGGTCCCAACACGGCGAAGGCGAGGCGCACGCGGTCGTGCATCAGCTCCACTGCCTCGCGGCGCGCGAAAGCCCAGGTGCGCCCCCAGGTGAACCGGCCGGCGGTCTTGGTGGGGTCGCTCTTCTGCGCGGGGTCCCAGACCGCAGCTGCTGCCGCCGCAGGTGCGGGCGTTGCCGCCCCCGTGCCCGCCATTTTTTTGTCTCTGGCGTTTGGGTCCTTGGCCGCATCCTCCAGGTAGCCGATGAAAGCGTCCTCGAGGTTCTTGGCGTGCCGCTCGCGGACCAGCTCAGCCGGCGGGCCCTGCGCCAGCACCTTGCCGGCATGCATCATCGACATGCGGTCGCAGCGCGCCGCTTCGTTCATGAAATGGGTCGAGAGGAAGATGGTGACGCCGTTCTCGCGCGACAGTTTGATGAGCAGTTCCCAGAACCCGTCGCGCGCGACCGGATCGACCCCGGAAGTTGGCTCATCGAGGATCAGCATGTCCGGCTCATGGATGACCGCCACCGCGAGCGACAGCCGCTGGCGGATCCCAAGGGGCAGGCTCTCGGTCAGGGTATCGGCCTCGTTCTCCAGGCCGAACATCTTGATCAGATCCTCGACACGCTTGCGGCCCTGCTCCACGGGAAGATCGAAGAGCCGCGCGTGCAGCATCATGTTCTGGCGGATCGTGAGCTCGGTGTAGAGCGAGAAGGCCTGCGTCATGAATCCCACACGCCGGCGCGACTCCACATCGCCACCCTTGACCGGCTTACCGAAGAGCAGCGCAGTCCCCTCGGTCGGGGGCAGCAGCCCGGTCAGCATCTTCATGGTGGTCGTCTTGCCGCAGCCATTGGACCCGAGAAAGCCGAAGATCTCCCCGGCCTGGATCTTGAAGCTGACGTGGTCGACAGCGGTAAAGGTACCGAACCTCTGGGTGAGCCCCTCCGCTTCGATCGCCGGAGGCCCCCCCTTCGCTTTGAAAGGTGGCACGACCGGTTCCTTGTGACCGCGCTTCGCCTCCTCCGGCAGCAGCTCGATGAAGGCTTTTTCGAGCGTATCGACTTTGGTGCGCTGTTTGAGCTCAGCGGGAGTTCCGGTGGCCAGCACCTTGCCCGCGTCCATGGCCACCAGCCAGTCGAAGCCATCGGCCTCGTCCATGTAGGCGGTTGCCACCATGACGCTCATTTGCGGGCGCTCTTTGCGGATACGCGCGATGAGCTCCCAGAACTGCCGCCGCGCGAGCGGATCCACGCCCGTCGTGGGCTCATCGAGGATCAATAGATCCGGATCATGTATCAAGGAGCAGCACAGCCCCAACTTCTGCTTCATGCCGCCCGACAACTTGCCCGCGGGACGCTCGCGGAAAGGCAAGAGATCGGTGCTGGTGAACAGGTCGGTGATGCGCCACTCACGCTCCTCGCGCGACTGGCCGAAGAGACGTCCGAAAAAATCGGCGTTCTCGGTGATGGACAGCGTTGGATAGAGGTTCTTGCCGAGACCCTGCGGGAGGTAGGCGATGCGCGAGGCCACCATGTCACGAAAGTGCGCATCGGCGATATTGCCGCCCAGAACCGTCACCTTGCCGGTCTGAATCTTGCGCACGCCGGCGGCCATGCCGAGAAGCGTGGACTTGCCGACCCCGTCGGGGCCGATCAGGCCGATCATCTTCCCGGCGGGTACGTCCAGGGTGACATCATCGAGCGCGACCGCCTTGCCGTAATGTTGACTGACCTTCTCCAGGCGGACGACGGGCTCGCTGCCGGTGCTCTCCATGAGGGCACGCCTGCCGTCGATCACTTACCTGAATCGGCGGTCGAACTGGCGGCGCCCGTCTCGTGCCACCAGGGCGCATTCCGCGGATCCTTCCACTGGAGTTGCGCCGGCCACTCGAGGTTCTGGTCGAGGCGTACGTAGCCCATGCCAGGGACGCCGGCCTTCACGAGCGGTTCGAACTCACGCAACCGGTCCTTGGGGATCTGCAACTTCACACGAAAGGTGAGGTTATGACGCTCCTGGGCCGTTTCCACCGTCTTGGGCGTGAATTGCGCGTTCGGCGAGATGAACGATACGAAGGCTCTGATCGGATAGTTCGGGATCGCATCGAGAACGATGCGAGCCTCTGAATTGAGTGCCACCTTGCCGACCGTATCGGTCGGCAGGAAGACGTACATGTAGACGTCGGACAGATCGTCGAGTGTCAACACCTTGCCGCCGGCTCCGAGGACCTCGCCCGGCTGGGCGTCCCGGGTCTCAACCCGGGCCCTCAAGGGAGCCCTGAGCGTGTAGTCGGCGATCTCAGCCCTGAGTCTCTCGGCATCCGCAGTCGCGGAATCGATCGCGGACTGTGCGGCTGCTGCCTGCGACCTTGCCGCAAGGAGGTCCGCCTGGCTTGCGTCCGCCTTGGCACGATCGAGATCCGCCTCCTGCTGGCTCACTGCACCGCGCGTAACCAGCTGTTTCGAGCGCTTGTACTCCTGGGTGTTGTACGCGAGCTCCGCTTGCTTGGCCTGTATCCGCGCCTGCGCTGTGCGCAGATCGTCCTGTGCCTGTCTGATTTTTGCCTCGGAGGAACGCAGCTGGGCTTCGAGGGGTTCGGTGTCTACCGTCGCAACAACCTGTGCCTTGTCAACCGTGTCTCCCTCGTCGACCAGCACCTTCGTGAGGCGGCCCGGCCACTTGGTCGCAACGTCATACTGTTGCATCTCGAGTCGGCCGTTGCCACCGGCGAAGCCGGGAGGTAGCCCGGGCTTGGAAAGGAACCACCAGAGGACTCCGGCAGCGACGACCACCGCGACAGCCACGACGATGAGTAGCGTTTTTTTTGACATGTTAAGGAGCACCCTTGCGCCGGGCTGCCCGCGAACCTGGCTGGAGGCTAGCAATCGCTCATTCAGCGCGACACTGCCCGGAAGGGCAGGTGCATATCGTGGGCGTGGCCGTGGCAATTCCCTGATTGGTCAACGGCGCTCGCGCCACCGCGTGGCCTTCTCAGCTGGGTGCCGCCTCCAGCGCGACCCTCACCGGCTTGGCAGCCCAAATATTGTCGCAGTACTCGCGCACCGCACGGTCGGAGGAGAACTTGCCGCTGCGCGCGGTGTTGAGGATCGACATGCGTGTCCAGCGGTCGCTGTCCTGCCATGTTACATTGACACGCTCCTGGCAGGCGACGTAGTCGGCATAGTCCGCCAACACGAGGAACGGATCGGAATTCCGCAGGTTGTCGATGAGTGGCCGGAAGATCTCCCGGTCGCCGTGGGAGAACGTACCGGCCGCAATCAGCTCGAGCACTTGCGCCAGCTCGGGGTTGCGTTCGAGCTCGCGCGCGGGCTGATATCCCTCGCCGCGCAGCCGTTCCGCCTGCTCGACCGTCAGCCCGAAGAGGAAGAAGTTCTCCGCCCCGGCCTCCTCGCGGATCTCCACGTTCGCGCCGTCGAGCGTGCCGATCGTGAGCGCGCCATTCATCATGAACTTCATGTTGCCGGTGCCGGAAGCCTCCTTGCCGGCGGTCGAGATCTGCTCGGAGAGGTCGGCCGCGGGATAGATGACGAGCGAGTTCTTCACGTTGAAATTGGGAATGAAAACGACCTTCAGCCGACCGCCGATGGCGGGGTCGTTATTCACGACCTCCGCCACTCCGTTGATCAGGCGGATGATGAGCTTCGCCATGTAATAGCCGGGCGCGGCCTTGCCGCCGAAGATGCAGCAGCGAGGCGCCGCGTCCAGCCGCGGGTCGCTGCGCAATCGGTTGTAGAGCGTGACGATGTGCAACGCATTCAGATGCTGGCGCTTGTACTCATGAATGCGCTTGACCTGGATGTCGAACAGCGCCGCCGGATCGACCACAACGCCGGTGTGCTCGCGGATATACCGCGCCAGCACTTCCTTATTGGTGCGCTTGACCCGACGCCACTGCTCCCTGAATCCCCGGTCCTCGGCGCGGGCTTCGAGCGCCTTGAGGCGCGAGAGGTCGGTAACCCACGCCTCGCCGAGGGTGTCATCGAGAAGCTCTGTGAGGGCGGGATTGGCGAGCACCATGAAACGACGGGGCGTGACACCGTTCGTAATGTTGCAGAAGCGCTCGGGCCACAGCTCGGCGAAGTCCCGCAGCACCGTCTGCCGCAGCAGCCGCGAGTGCAGTGCTGCGACGCCATTCACCGCGTGGCTGCCGACGGTCGCGAGGTTCGCCATGCGCACCCGCTTCTCCCCGGATTCATCGATCAGCGACAGCCGCGCGAGCCGGGCATCGTCGCCGGGATACTTTTGCCGCACCTCCTCGAGAAAGCGCCGATTGATCTCGTAGATGATCTCGAGCGGTCGCGGCAGCAGGTCGCGGAACAGCGGCAGACCCCACGTCTCCAGGGCTTCCGGGAGCAGTGTGTGGTTGGTGTAGGCCAGTGTGCGCCGCGTCAGGTCCCAGGCCTGCTCCCAGGGCAGCAGCCGCTCATCGACGAGCAGCCGCATGAGCTCGGCGACCGCGATGGCGGGGTGGGTATCGTTCAGCTGCACGGCGAACACCTCGGGCAGGCGCGTTACCGGCTCGCGCTTGAGCTCGAGCAGGCGCAGCATGTCCTGGAGTGAGCAGGAGACGAAGAAGTACTGTTGGGCAAGACGGAGGCGCTTGCCGATCTCGGGCTCGTCGTTCGGGTAGAGCACCTTGGAGAGCGTCTCCGAGGTGACCTTCTCGTGCACCGCGCCGTAATAGTCGCCGACGTTGAATTCCTGAAAATCAAATGACTCCACGGCTTCGCTCTTCCACAGGCGAAGCGTGTCGCAGGTGTTGACCCGGAAGCCGAGCACCGGCGTGTCGCAGGCGATGCCCTTGACGCGGTTCGCCGGGATCCAGCGCACCCGGTAGCGTCCCTGGGCGTCGGTGAACGACTCCGTGCAGCCACCGAACCCTACATAGGGAGTCACATCGGTCCGCACGATCTCCCAGGGGAAACCCTTCTGCAGCCACTTGTCAGTGACCTCGACCTGCCATCCATCGCGGAATTCCTGGTCGAAGATGCCGAACTCGTAGCGGATGCCGTAACCGATCGCCGGTACTTCGAGCGTCGCGAGCGAGTCGAGGTAACAGGCCGCCAGCCGCCCGAGACCGCCGTTGCCGAGCCCCGGCTCCTCCTCGAGCGCGAGCAATGCATCGAGGTCCTGATCGAGCGCCGCCATCGCCTCGCGCGCGCTGGCCAAAACGCCGAGATTGACCAGGTTGTTGCCAAGTTGCGGGCCAATGAGGAACTCCGCGGACAGGTAGCAGGCGACTTTCGCCTCGCGCCGTGCCGCCATGTGCGTCGTGCTCTCCCAGCGCGCCAGCATCCGGTCGCGCACGCTGTAGGCCAGAGCCATGTACCAGTCATGCGGGGTGGCAATGGCGCGAAAGCGCGCCTGCGCGTAGAGCAGATTGTCGAGCACCGCGCGCTGCAAGGCGCCAGCGTCGAGTCCGGCGCGGATCGCGTCAGCCGGCGGCGCCCTGGGGGTCGGGGATTTCGTGCTCACGGAGGTTCTCCCGAGGTGTTTGCGATGGCTGCGCCGCGTCGGCACGGGGCCGCGACAGGAGGGGCGCGTTCCAGCGCCGCACGGCGGGCACGCCGTGGTAGGAGCTCAGCACGCACAGCGTGGCGGTCTCGAGCATGAAATGGCTGCCGGCGGATGCCGGCAGGGTGAGCCAGCGGGCGGCGAACACCCGCAGCACGTGTCCATGAGCGAATACCGCTACGTCGCCCTGTGCGGCCCGGATTCGGGCGATCACCCGGTCGACACGCGCACCGATCTCCGCGGGACCCTCGCCGCCCGGGCAACCATCGCGGAAGATCAGCCAATCGGGCTGCTCGGCACGAATCTGCTGCGGAGTGAGCCCCTCGTACTCGCCATAGTCCCACTCCCTGAGGTCACGCTCGATCTGCGCCTGCATCCCGAGTCCCGCAAGCTCGCAGGTCTCCCGCGCTCGCTGCAGCGGGCTGGTCAGCACCAGGGCGAATGTTCGCGCTGTCGCGTAGGGCTGCCACAGCCGCGCCACGTTCCGGCCGTTTTCGGTGAGCGGAATATCGGTGCTGCCCGTGTGTCGCCCGTTGAGGCTCCACTCGGTCTCGCCATGGCGGATCAGAAAGACTTCACGGGTAGCCATGGTTGGCGCTCCGCGCCTACCCAGGCCAGACCCAGTTGGCGAGTTCGGCGCGGTCGGTGCCCTCGCGGTGTGCGTAGGCCATGTTGTCGATGATGGCGTTCTTCATTTGCTCCTTCAGGTGGGCGGCCCGCTCGGCAAGTCCCGGCACGCGGTCGATGACATCGATGACCAGATCGAAGCGGTCGACCTGGTTGAGTATGGCGAGCTCGAGCGGCGTATTGATGTTGCCCTTCTCCTTGTAGCCACGCACGTGCATGTTGTCGTGGTTCCCGAAGCGGTAGGCGAGCTTGTGGATCAGCCACGGGTAGCCGTGGAAGTTGAAGATCACCGGCTTGTCACGGGTAAAGAGGCTGTCGAACTCGCGCTCGCTGGAGCCGTGCGGGTGCTCGCTGGCGGGCTGCAGCTTGAACAGATCCACCACGTTGACGAACCTCACTTTGAGATCGGGCAGGCGCTCGCGCAGGATGGCGGTGGCGGCGAGCGCCTCCTGGGTGGCGACATCGCCGCAGGAGGCCATGACCACATCCGGCTCGCTGCCTTCATCGTTGCTCGCCGCGGCCCAGATCCCGATCCCCTTGGCACAGTGCACTACCGCTTCATCCATCGTGGTGAACTGCAGATGCTTCTGCTTGTCCGCCACGATGACATTGATGCAGTCGGTCGAGCGCAGACACTGGTCCGCCACCACCAGCAGCGTGTTCGCGTCGGGTGGCAGGTAGACCCGCGTTACGCTCGGACTCTTGTTGGTCGCGAGATCGATGAATCCCGGATCCTGGTGCGAGAAGCCATTGTGGTCCTGCCGCCAGACAGTCGAGGACAGCAGGATGTTCTCCGAGGCAACCTCGGCCCGCCAGCGAACGTGGTTCTTGCAGATGTCCAGCCACTTGGCGTGCTGGTTGAACATCGAGTCGACGACGTGGGCGAAGGCCTCGTAGGTATGGATGAGGCCGTGGCGCCCGGTGAGCAGATACCCTTCGATCCAGCCCATGAGCGTGTGCTCTGAGAGCATCTCCATGACCCGTCCGTCGCGCGCCAGCTCGCCGCCGTCGGCATCCTCCGGGAGCATCTCCGCCATCCAGGTCTTCTTGCTCACCTCGTAGATCGCCTGCAGGCGATTGGAAGCGGTCTCATCCGGGCCGAAAACGCGGAAGTTCGTCATGTTGTTGCGCATGACATCACGCAGGAACTCACCCAGCGGCCGCGTGTTCTCGTGCAGCACGGCGCCGGCTTTGGCGACCTTGACCGCGTAGTCGCGGATGTCCGGAAGCTTCAACTCCTTGCGCAGGAGGCCACCGTTGGCGTGCGGGTTGGCGCTCATGCGGCGCGGCCCCACCGGCGCCAGCGCCTTGAGCTCGGCGCGCAGCCGGCCGTTGGCATCGAACAGTTCCTCTGGCTGGTAGCTACGCATCCAGCTCTCCAGCAGCTGCAGATGGGCGGGATTGCTGCGCACATCGGAGAAGGGAACCTGGTGCGAGCGCCACGAGCCCTCGACCTTGTGACCGTCGACCTCCTTTGGACCGGTCCAGCCCTTCGGCGTCCGCAGCACGATCATCGGCCAGCGCACACGCTCCGCCTTGCCGCTCTCGCGCGCTTTCTTCTGCAACGCACGGATCTCGCCAATGGCGGTATCGAGGGTCGCGGCCATCGTCTGGTGTACCTTGCCCGGATCCGAGCCCTCGACGAAGTGAGGCTTGTAGCCATAGCCCACGAAGAGGGATTCCAGCTCCTCGTGGGAGATGCGCGCCAGCACCGTGGGGTTGGCGATCTTGTAGCCGTTCAAGCTGAGGATCGGCAACACCGCTCCGTCACGGATCGGATTGAGAAACTTATTGGAGTGCCAGGCGGTGGCCAGCGGGCCGGTCTCGGCCTCCCCATCGCCGACCACGCAGGCGACGATGAGATCGGGGTTGTCGAGCGCTGCGCCGTAGGCATGTCCAACGCTGTAGCCGAGCTCGCCGCCCTCGTGAATCGAGCCCGGCGTCTCCGGCGTGCAGTGGGAGCCGATGTGGCCGGGAAAAGAGAATTGCATGAAGAATTTCTGCAGCCCTTCGATGTCCTCGCTCTTGTCGGGGTAGACCTCCGAATACGTACCTTCGAGATAGGTGGGACCGAGAACACCCGGTGCACCGTGACCAGGTCCGGCCATGAACACTACGTCGAGATCGTCGCGCTTGATGAGGCGGTTGAGGTGCGCCCACACGAAGGACAGCGCCGGGCTTGCACCCCAGTGACCGAGCAGGCGGTATTTCACGTGCTCGGGCTTGAGTGGCTCCCTGAGCAGCGGGTTAGCCCGCAGATAAATCATTCCAACGGAAAGGTAGTTACAGGCACGCCACCAGGCATCGATCAGATGTAACTCTTCGCTGGAGAGTGGAGTGCGTGTGCTGGCGTGCGATGATTCTCGACTGGCCATGTCCGATTCCTCCGGAGGACGTGGCTCCTCGCTGTCACAATTCAGTCATAAAATCAGCGAGCAGCGGACGCATCTGATCCTGCGCGCCGGTCCGCTGCGTTGCCAGCGGCCGCACATGCCCTTGTGGGCAGTACCGTGCTCACCTGCTCGATGCTAGGTTGCGAATAAGCTGCGGGTGATGCGCGAGGCGTGTCGTCCCGTGCCGTGCAGTCTCTGAAACCCAGTCCTTGGGCTGTGGCTTTACCGCAGGTGAGGAGCCCGAGGCTGCGGGGCTCGGATTCCAGGACGGAGACGCGTTCGAAGCTCCCTGCACAACAGAACGTCCGCTTCGAGAGGGCGCACCATGAACCGCGAATCAGATGCATCTGCGCGGCTAGGCGACGAGGGGGATGATGTCGTAAGGGAGTTTCCCCTGGGCGCGGACCGCCGGTCCTTTCTCATGCGAAGCGCGGTGATCAGCGCCGCTGCGCTCATCACGGGCCGTACGCTTTCGCCCGCGGCCCGAGCCGCCGCAGCGGCCGCGCCGCC
>Ga0187783_10004091_pt1 | contig 10803 bp, 5 predicted proteins | sample 1015_SJ02_MP02_2_FD_132471 | JGI IMG/M metagenome (GOLD analysis project Ga0187783, IMG submission 132471) | Tropical peat soil microbial communities from peatlands in Department of Meta, Colombia - 1015_SJ02_MP02_20_MG | ecosystem: Environmental > Terrestrial > Soil > Wetlands > Peat | place...
TGCTCAAGGTGGAAGAGGGAACGCTGTATCCGGCGCTCTATCGCATCGAGCAGCGCGGGTGGATCAAGAGCGAGTGGGGAGTATCGGAGAATAAACGGCGGGCGCGCTTCTACAGGCTGACGCGCACTGGCCGCAAGCAGTTGGAAGTGGAAGAGGAGAAGTGGTCGCATCTTTCACTGGCCATCGGCAAGGTCCTGCGGACGGCCTGAAGAGAACCATGGGCTGGTTGACGAGACTTGGCACGCGTTTGCGGGCGCTGGGACATGGCGACGAAGTGCATCGCGAGATCGCGGAAGAATGGCAGTTTCACATCGATCTGCGGACCGAAGAGAATATCCGCCGTGGAATGACGCCAGAAGAAGCGCGGCAAAACGCAGAGCGGCATTTTGGAAATAGCGCCTATCTCAAGGATGTGAGCTGGGACGTGCGGGGAGGAGGGCTCGTGGAGACGCTTTGGCAGGATGTTCGCTACGGCCTGCGCGTGCTGCGCAAATCCCCCGGCTTCGCCGCCGTAGCCATTCTTACTCTCGCCCTCGGCGTCGGCGCCAACACCGCCATCTTCAGCCTTCTCGATGCTCTCGTCCTTCGAGATTTGTCCGTGCCTCACCCGGAGCAGCTTGTTCGCTTTGGCGCGCACACACCCGGCGGCGACTACGCGTCCGTCTCGTTGCCAATGTTTGAGGAAATCATGCGCGACCAAGACGTTTTCTCCGGAGCATTCGCTATAGAGGGCGGACCGTTGATGAACGTCGAAACGAACGGCCAACTTACGCGCGCCGTCGTTGATCCGGTCACAGGGACTTATTACTCGGTTCTCGGTGCTACGCCGGAAATCGGACGGCTGCTCGCGCTCTCTGATGTTGACCTCAAGTCTGCCGGGCCCCAACAAATCGCCGTGCTCGGCTACGGCTTTTGGCAACGCCAATTTAACGGAGCGCGCGACGCAATCGGAAAAACTCTCAAAATCGAAAATGTTCCTTTCACCATCATCGGCGTGACGCGCAAAGGTTTCAGTGGGACGAGCGCCGACGAGGAAGACGACATCGTTGTTCCGCTCAACGCGGAGCCGCTGATTTATGGATCGTCGAATGAACAAATAACTCTTCAGCGCCGCGATGTTTTGTGGCTCGACCCCGTCGGTCGCCTCAAACCCGGCGTCACAGTTGACCAGGCTCGTGCGGAGCTCGATTCACTTTGGCCCGCGATTCGCCAAGCCGTTGCGCCTGCAGAAGAAACACGTGTGGCGCGCGACACTTTTCGCTCGCTGCAGTTGACGGTGAAATCCGACGCGACCGGCGGTTCTGATTTGCGAACCAGGTTTGCAAAGCCAGTTTACGTTCTTCTCGGTATCTCGGCCGTTGTGCTGCTGCTCGCGTGCGTCAATCTCGCCAGCCTCATGCTCTCGCGCGCGGCTGTGCGCAATCATGAATTCGGCGTGCGCACCACACTTGGCGCTTCGCGTTCGCGTCTTGCGCAACAACTTCTCGTCGAAAGCATCATGCTTTCGGTAGCGGGAACGGTCGCGGGTTTCTTGCTGGCGAGTTGGGGAAACCACGGGCTGGTCGATTTTCTTTTCCGCCACATCGGCTTGTACGGCTATGTGGGTACGAAAGTGCTCGATCTTTCGCCCAATTTGCGGGTCCTCGGTTTCACTGCTAGCATTGCAATCTTGACCGGCGTCCTCTTCGGCCTTGCGCCTGCCTGGCATGCAACGCGCGAGGATCCGAATTCCGCTCTGCAGCAAAGTTCGCGAACTCTCGGACGCGGCACGGGCATGCTTGGAAAAAGTTTGATCGTCACACAAGTTGCTCTTTCTATCGTTCTTCTCGCTGGCGCAGGACTCTTCATCCGCACACTCGAAAAATTGCGCGAGGTTCAACCCGGTTTTCGAATTGGCGGCGTGCTCCGAGTCGGAGTCTTTCCCAAGCCAGGCGCATTCAAGAATGCTGATCCGCTCACTTATTTCCACGAACTCACCGTCCGCATCTCGCACGTCCCCGGCGTCGTTTCCGCATCGTTCTCGCATGGAGACGTTGGCGGTGGCTATCATTGGCCGCTACAAATTCGCGTCCACGGCCTGAACAGCGAGTTGTTTTTTTCCGAGTTTGACCGCGTGATGCCGGATTTCTTTCGCACCGAAGGCATTTCGCTGCTTCAGGGCCGCGCGTTTAATTGGCAAGACGACACACATGCGCCCCGCGCCGTCGTCGTCAGCGAAAATTGTGCTGAAGAAGTTTTCCCTCGGGGAAATGCGATCGGCCAGCACATCGACATCTCTGCGGATCCGCGATTCCAGGATCTGGAAATCATCGGTATCGTCAGCAATGCTAGCCTCTACGATATTCACAAGCCGCCGGAGCCGACCGTCTACGTGGATACTCTGCAGAATGGGATGGCCGCGGAGTTCGACACGCTGCTTGTCCGGACTGATCTCCCGCCCGCCACAATGCTTCCCGCACTACAGGAAGCAGTGAGCTCACTCGGGCGCCAGTACGTTGCTTCCGTAAGCGCGCTCGCAGATACCGTCAACGATTCCATTTTGCCAGAACGAATCATCGCGGTGCTCTCCGGATTTTTCGGTGCATTGGCGCTGCTGATTGCCGCTATCGGACTTTTCGGCCTAATGGCCTACGACGTGGCGCGCCGTACCCGCGAACTGGGTATTCGTTTCGCGCTCGGCGCGCAACGCACCGCTGTGCTGCGAATCATTCTCCGCGAGACCTTAATGCTGACGCTGATCGGCGTGGCCCTCGGCCTGCCCTGCGCGCTCGCCGCGACGCGGCTCATTGCCCATATGCTTTTTGGCGTGACGCCTTACGATCCGTGCACATTAGCTACTGTAATCATTGCCCTTCTCGCCGTCGGAGCGCTCGCAGGTTACATCCCCGCGCGACGAGCGATGCGCGTGGATCCCATGGTCGCTTTGAGATACGAGTAGGAACGCCGGGATCAACCGGCGTGGAGGAGAGGATGAAAGAGCCTTACGGTTAAGGCGTAGCGAGCCACACCGGCCCCGAGTCATGCGTGGTCAGTCGAGAGGCCGGGCACGAAGTGTTGACAGGGGTACACGCAGACGGGGTATTGAGCCGCGAAATATCTGGGAATCAGGATGCCGACCTTGTTTAGTGGGCCGTGCGGTTCTTCTTATTCGTTCCTTCGTGGATGTTCATTCGGGCGAAAACTGCGAATCGTACTCTCACCGCATCACCCGATGGCATCTCGACCGAATTTGGTCGAATCAATTCCTTGGAACAAGATAAGAACGGTCACCAACACGCGTCAATTCATCCTGATTGCTCGCACCAACGGCAACGCCTTTTTCATACCAAATCGAGCGTTTTCAGGGCCCGATCAAAAGAGGCAATTTCTCGTCGCAGTTCGGCACTGGATGGGTCGAAACTAAATACCTGCAACACCGTAACGTGCGAACGGTAGTGGGGCCCAGTCCAGTACTTGGTTGCCTCCGTGCCTCAAGGTCTGCGAGAAACTCGTAAATTTCGAATTTTCACACAACGGGAAAGAACGCGGAATTGCGCTAACTTCGCGAAGCACGCGAACGGGAGAAAGCGGTCAGTTCGCTGACGGCTCTTCGAGATGATCAATGGCAATTGCTCCGGCGGGGCCTCGTTCGCCCCTCAGTCGCAGTCCGAGTTGCTCATTTACGGCAGCGAACAATGTCGGCCAATCAGAGTCCGGCCTGGTATTCTCTTGGGACGAAACATCTTCGCTGCGAGATGGTTGTACTTCCTCGTCCGGAGTCCAGTGGATCGTAAAATCGAAGTCACCTTTGAGCCCAGTGTGATCGATTACGGGACGCCCCAGTTGATCTGTGAGCATCTGCGTAATTAGCTCCATCGGAACACAAAGACCGAGCACATAACCTCGCCCCATCATTCGTAGCGTCTGGCTGTGTTCCACCAACGGGCCACAATCGTCGGGTTTCGATGGCCGAAGCTTTGAGCCATTCTTCGAGATTACTAGCGTATAGACGGGGACATTCTTCTCCACTTCATGGAAGCGAAGCTGAAAACGATCGCCCAAGAGCGGGCGGATCATCTGCTTGCGTTGTTCTGTCGAGAGCTTTCTCAAGTCCTTTTCTAGGGCTTTGGCGGTGATATCAAATCTCTCAGTCTTAACCCATCGAGGGAGGCCAACGATCTGATCTTCCTCTACGCCATATGCCAGCTTGAGCAGCATGATGACGGAAATGTTTGTAGCGTTGAATCCATCGGCGGTAAATACAAACCGCACCCCGACATCATGAGACTTGTTCACCCGGATCGATGCAACATCAAATTCTGCTTCCTCTTTACGATCGGATTGCGCATCGACGTGCGGTCCGGCAAATACACCGACAGCAACAGTGGCAATGACTGCGACGTGTGTTTTCGCCGATAGAAAGCGCCGCACGCTGTCGCCTCCCAGACCCTTGCAACCACAGACACCGCTGCGAGCACATAGTTCCCAAGACCCCGATAAAACGTGCTGCACTTGGTCGCACTCGGCTCAGCTGCGCTGGCGCCCCCTTCGAATTACACTCTCACTCTCTGCTTGGAGGTGAACCCTGAGCGATACGGAGAATCAGTCGTGCGCGCGTGCCGCGTTTTGTCCCGGCAGTCGGTGGGAGGGGGTGTATCACTTTTCCCGACCGTATAGCCTACCCGTCAAAAACTGAAGGGGTATGCGTATACGACAGAAAAAAGGGACCACCCCCTGGTCACACCCCTCGGTTGTCTAGGGCTGGCACCGGCGACGCGCGCGAGCTGCAGAGGACTTGCTCACATCTTTAGGGCGTAGACGTCCTACACGCATGGGTGTAGACTTTCTACATCCGGGGGCCGAATGAAGCTGCGCTACCAAAATCGCATTGAGCTCCTTCAAGGAACGCTCGACTTGCTGATCCTTCAGACTCTACGCTGGGGGCCAAGTCACGGCTATGGCATCAGCCAGGCCATCCGCGCGAATTCCGGGGAAATCCTACAGGTTGATACGGGTTCCCTTTATCCCGCGCTGCATCGCCTCGAACGGCAGAAATGGATCCGCGCGGAGTGGAAACTGTCCGAGAACAACCAGCGCGTGAGGCTCTATCACTTGACTCCAGCAGGGAAAAAGCAGCTGGCTTCGGAACGTTCGCGTTGGGAGCAGTTGCAGGAGGCCATCGGCGGCATACTGAACCCAGGTGCCGAGGAGAGCGAGCCATGAGATTCCTTTTGTGGCGAAAGCGACGACAAGCGGAGATGAACGAGGAGATTCAGAGTCACCTCGAAATGGCCGTCCGCGACCGGATGGATCGAGGTGAAGCTGCGGCCGAGGCCAGAGCCGCGGCCCATCGCGAATTCGGCAATGCCGCAGTCGTTCGTGAAGTCACGCGTGACCAATGGGGATGGACGCGGCTCGAAAACCTCTGCCGAGACTTACATGGTGGCCTGCGCCTGTTGTACAAATCTCCCGGCTTCACTATTGTCGCGATCCTGACCCTGGCCCTCGGCATCGGCGCCAACACCGCGATTTTCGGCGTAGTCGACGCGGTCTTGCTGCGGCCCTTGCCCTTTAGGAACTCGTCGCGCCTGGTATGGGCCACGGAGCGCTTTGCCTTCAACCATGGGAGTGCGGGGGTGATCAGTCCGGACTTTACTGCCTGGCAGGAACACAACCGAGTGTTCGAAGAAATTGGCGCCTCCAGCGGCGGCGTGGGCGCGAACCTTACCGGCGTTGGCCAAGCGGCGCGCGTCAGCATTACCAACGTCACGGTTAGTTTCTTCCCTATGCTGGGTGTGCGGCCGATTCTCGGTCGATTGTTCGCGCCGCAGGAAGGAAGATTAGGACGGGAACACGTTGCGCTGCTTAGCGAGACGCTGTGGCGCAATCAATTTGGCGCTGATTCTCGCGTCCTGGGAAGAACGATTCAACTCGACGGTGCCGGTTACACAGTCGTCGGCGTCATGCCCGCCAGTTTGCGTCCAAGCGCGGATCTCTGGACGCCATTCGCGATAAATGAGGCGAGGTTTTCTCCTCAATCGCCGGCCTGGGCGATCCTAACCGTCGTCGGGCGCCTTAAACCGCACGTTGACATTGCAAAGGCGCAGTCCGATCTGCTCGTCATCACCCATCAGATGGACAACCAATATCCTCCGCAGGCCGTGACATTTCGAGCCCAGGAAACCGTGGAAGTGATCCCCCTGCAGGAGTTCCTTGTCCATAACGTCCGACCGCTACTTCTACTTCTACTGGGAGCCACCGGACTCGTCTTACTGATCGCCTGCGTCAACGTAGCGAACCTGCTGCTCTGTCGCAGCGCTGGTCGAGCGAGGGAGATGGCGGTGCGCGCGTCGCTCGGAGCCGGCCGGGGGAGGTTGGTTCGGCAATCCCTTACAGAGGATTTGCTGCTGGCGGCCACAGGAGGTGGGTTCGGAGGGCTTGTGGGATTTTGGGGAACGACGATTCTAAGGCAGCTCATCCCTCCGACCATTTCCGTGGACATCCACCTCGATCTGCGATCTCTTGCGTTTTCGACTGCCATCTCCGCGCTGGCTGTGCTTGTGTTCGGCCTTGGCCCCGCACTGACCGCTTCGCGAACAGATTTTTGCGAAGCACTCAAGGACGGACCTTTGCGCCTGGGGGCCGGTCGCACAGCCCGCCGCCTGCGCACGCTCCTGTGCGCTTCCGAAATCGCCTTGTCGTTGGTTTTGCTGGTCGGCGCCAGCCTTCTGGCGCGAAGTCTTCTGCGACTGAGTGAGGTACCTTTGGGCTTTGATCCTCACGGCCTCCTCATCAGCACCGTTCAGAGGCCGTTGACGCTCAGCAACCCCGCAGAATACCCGGGCTTCTTCCAAAACGCGCTCGAACGGATCCAGAGCCTGCCTACCGTGGAGGACGCCGCCCTGATATCGCAATATCCCTTCGGTCCACCTCACAACGGCAGCTTGCGCCTGAACATCCAGGGCGCGGAGCAGGTGAGTCCGCCTCAGGGTTTCCGGGTCACGGATATTAGCGCCGGTTACTTCCGCACGATGCGGACCCGGCTGTTGAAAGGGCGCGTTTTCGGCGATGCAGATACGGGAGACGCTCAGCCTGTTGTCATCATGAATGAGGTCCTGGCGCGAATGATCTTTAACGACCGCAACCCCATCGGACGACAGGTCAGCTTTATCCCAAGCGCGAAAACGTGGATGACGGTGGTCGGCGTGGTCTCAGCCGTAAGGAGCGACTCGTTGGAAGAGGAGCCGGGACCGGAAATGTTTTTGCCTTACCTTCAGGAACCATCCTTCAGCATGACCTTTGTACTGCGTACAGAATCTGATCCGCATATGCTCGCCGGCACAGTTCGAGAAGTCATCCACCAGATGGATAAAAATCAGCCGGTGACGGACGTCGCTACCCTGGACGACGTCATTGCGGCCACCATAGCGCCGAGGCGGTTCAACGCCATGCTGCTCGGAATTTTCGCAGCGCTTGCGCTGATTCTCACTGCGGTTGGGATCTACGGCGTGGTGGCGTATTCCTGCAGCCAGCGGACTCATGAATTCGGCCTTCGAATCGCCCTCGGGGCCGCACGGCGCCAGGTATTACGTATGCTACTGTCCGAGAGCGCCCGAATGGCGCTAGGTGGCGCAGCTATCGGCCTCGTGGCGGCGCTCGGACTCACACGGCTGATGTCGAGCATGGTGTATGGCATCAGCGCGCATGACCCTCTCACTCTCATCGCAGTGGCCCTTCTGTTGTTGCTGGTGGCGCTGGTGGGCGCATACATTCCCGCTCGACGGGCCATGCGCGTCGATCCGATGGTGGCACTCCGGCACGAATGAATCGCACACGCATCGATGTGCTACTCGATTAGGCTCAGCAACTGGGACGGTCTTCTTACCGGATACAGTCGTACGTACGAAGTCAGGTGAAAACCGGCGAGGTTCAGGTCATGGGATCGCCGATCTCCCAAAAGGCCTCATACATCAAAGGAATTGCGGGTCATCAGCCGTACCCCGCTTTTCTTGTTTATAATCCATGAACGACGGGGCACCGTCGGTTCTTTAGCCCATTCGATTGAGGAGGCTACCCCGTGCAAACACTTTTGCAGGATTTGCGCTACGGCTCGCGGCTGCTGGCAAAGTCGCCCGGCTTCACCGCCGTCGCCATCTTCACTCTGGCGCTCGGCATCGGCGCGAATACCACCATCTTCAGCGTCCTGAACGCAACGCTGCTCAAGCGCCTGCCGTTTCCAGACTCGAACCGCATCGTCCTCCTCTGGGAAACGTTCGGCAAAGGACCGGACAACATCAACATCGTCTCCGCTCCGAACTTCTGGGATTTCCAGCGGCAAAGCAGCTCTTTCGAGTCGATGGCTATCTTTGATTCTTCCGGCCGCGGCTACAACCTTTCGTCCCTCGGATCAAGACAGGACGCAGAGCAGGTTTCGGGCCTCCGCGTATCGGCAGGATTTTTCCCAGTGCTCGGTATAAAGCCGTTCTTAGGCCGCACATTCCTGGCTGAAGAAGAACTCGCCGGCAGAGATCACGAAGTTGTGTTGAGTTACGGCCTGTGGAAGCGCCGTTACGGCGGCGATCCACAGCTTGTCGGGAGAACCATAAAGATCGACGGGGAGGATTTCACGGTCGTAGGCGTCATGCCGAGGGACTTCCATTGGGAGTTCTGGAGCGGAACCCGTCAGCTCTGGGTTCCGGTGGGATATACGAAGACGGACTACAGCCGCGGCGATAATAGCTTCCTGTCGATCGCGCGGTTGAAACCTGGAGTGTCAGTGGCTCAGGCAGATTCCGAAGTCAAGGCGATTGCCGGCCGGCTGGTGAAGCAGTATCCGGCCGACGATGTCGGCATGGGCGCGACTGTGATGCCCATTTCCGAGTACGGCACGAGTGACTTCAAAACCGTGCTCGTCGTTTTGATGACGGCCGTGGGGTTTGTGCTGCTGATTGGTTGCGTGAATGTCGCGAATTTGCTGTTGTCTCGCGGCGCAACGCGCCAGAAGGAATTTGCGATCCGTACGACGCTCGGCGCTCCTCGGTCCCGGCTCGCGCGCCAATTGTTGACCGAAAGCCTGCTGCTCGGTCTAGTCGGCGGAGCGATTGGTTTGCTCTTGGCGGCCTGGAGCAACGGAGTACTTTTCCGCTATTTCCGGCTCGACAATCTGTTCCTTCCGATACGTCCAGTGAATTCGATACCGATAGATACGCGCGTTTTCTTCTTTGCTTTGATCATTTCTTGCATGACGGGCGTTTTGTTCGGGTCGGTTCCGGCCCTCAGCGCATCGCGAGGCGACCTGAACGAACCGCTCCGAGAATCCGAACGCGGATCGACGGCCCGGGGAGGCAGTCGAATGCGCAAGGTGCTGGTTGCCTCCGAAGTGGCGCTCACGCTCCTGTTGCTCACGGGAGCTGGCCTCATGATCAAGAGCATCAGCTTGCTGCTGGGCGTCGATCCGGGTCTGAATCCGAAGAACGTCCTCACCATGCAAATGTCCGTGCCGCAGGATGAAATCTATGTCGGGCCGCCGGGACTCCCGCTTTTCTGCCGCGATCTTGAAACGCACCTAGGCTCGCTCCCTGGAGTCTTATCCGTCGGTGCGATTGCGCACCTGCCATTTGAAGGCAGCGCAGGCCGAGGCTTTCAAATCGAGGGCCGGCCTGCCGCAGACCCAGCAAACATGCCCGGCGGCAGCTACAGCGTAGTCTGTCCAAACTACTTCCGAACTATGGGCATTCCGATTCTGGCCGGTCGCGAGTTCACCCAGCAGGACACCGTTACATCAGCCGGGGTGATTGTCATCACCGAAAGCATGGCGCGCAAATTCTGGCCTCATGAGGATCCAGTGGGCAGAGTCATTCGCCTCGGTGGTTCGAATGGCCCGCGCTTGACGATCGTTGGCGTGGTGGGAGATGTGCGCCACAGGCTCGACGAACCTCTGGACGTGCAGTTCTTCCGCCCGTATCCGCAGGCCGGCTGGCCGATCATGAACATCGTCGTCCGCACGGCGAGCGTGCCATCCATGTTCATCGCTCCCATAAAAAAGGCGTTAGCCGAAGTGCTGCCCGATCGACCAGTGTCTGGCGTTGAGACGATGGAAAACATCCTGCGCGATTCCACCGGTTCCAGACGATTTCCCATGATGCTGCTCTCGTCGTTTTCCCTGCTCGCGCTCGTGCTGGTGGCGGTAGGAATTTTCGGTGTCGTCTCTTATTCCGTGAGCCAGCGCAGGCATGAAATGGGCATTCGCATAGCGCTGGGCGCCACGGATAGAGATGTGCTCAAGCTCGTGCTGCGTGGGAGCATGACGTGGGTTGTCCTGGGCGCTGCGATTGGAATCGTGGCTTCGCTCGGTCTCGCGAGGCTGCTTGTCGGAATGCTCTATGGCGTCCGCCCAAGCGATCCTTCCGTCATCGGAATTGTCTCGCTCGTGCTGACGGCCGTGGCTTTGGTCGCCAGTTACATTCCGGCGCGAAAGGCGATGCGCGTCGATCCCATGACGGCACTAAGGTATGAATAAGGGGGCAGGGAGAGTGCAGAGCAGCTAGTTGATGATCTAGCGAGCTAGGGGTGAGAGTCCCGTCAGTGCAGATTGTCTAGTTGGCACTGTAGATATATCCGGCGACGGCGCGGGTGACCAAACCGTTGGACGCCCGAATGTAAACGCCCTCGACGGCTGGACGCAGGCCCTGGTGTCCGCCCGGTGCGCTGGGCAACCGGCCCGCTAATGTCGATTGATGTCGTAACGAGGTCGCCGTTACCTTGGGACTTCGCTTCGTAACCCGTCTGGGATAGCGTGTGACGGCTGACAATGGGTGCGAAACA
>Ga0187783_10004092_pt1 | contig 10802 bp, 7 predicted proteins | sample 1015_SJ02_MP02_2_FD_132471 | JGI IMG/M metagenome (GOLD analysis project Ga0187783, IMG submission 132471) | Tropical peat soil microbial communities from peatlands in Department of Meta, Colombia - 1015_SJ02_MP02_20_MG | ecosystem: Environmental > Terrestrial > Soil > Wetlands > Peat | place...
CGAGCGGCTCGCCGAGCGCATGCAGCTGGCGCAGCAGCGCGAAGATCCGGGCCCACGCCGCTGAGTGTCGCGTTCGGTGAGGAGCCGTCCAGTCAGTCCGTCTGCCAGTCGATTGACCAGTTCGTCGAACGCCCGGGCGAACTCCCGCACCGCGGGCGCCGAGTCCGTCGGGCCCAGCTCGAAGGTGACGCCCCACACCTGATCGCGATCCTTACGATCGAGCGCACCGAACCATTCGACGAACCCGGGACAGCAGATCGCACCTGGTTAGCAGCAGGTGCACCGGGAGACGCACGCGCAGCGTGCGCGCGAGCTCATCGAGCCGCGCGCGCAGGATGCGTGCCTGCGCGGCGGTGCCGTCCTCAGACAGCTCGAGCACGTCGCCCATCGAGACCGCGAACAGTGCGCCATTCAGCGGACGCCTGGGGGGCGAGCGTCGCAGCCGCTGAGAAAAGTTCCCCCACGCCTGCCGATCCGCGACGCGGTCGCTCTCGTGCGTGGTGTAGCGGCCCGCAGTATCGATGAGCACCGCGCGGTCCGTGAACCACCAGTCGCAGTTGCGCGTACCGCCCACACCGCGTACCGCGCCGCGACCGAGCTTGGCGGCGAGCGGAAAGCTCAGCCCCCGAGTTCAGCAGCGCGGTCGTCTTGCCGGCCCCGGGAGCGCCGATGATCACGTCCCAGGGCAGCTGATACAGCCGCGAGCGACCGAACTTCCACGACAGCGAGGACCAGTACCCGCCGCGCGCGTCGAAACGCTGCTGCCGCAGTTCTGCGAGCGCGCTCGCGAAGTGCTCGCGCAGCTGTACCACCTCGGCGCGCCCACCCGCCTCGGCAGCGGGTGTCAGCGCCGCGACTACCCGCTCGTTGGTGCGCCGCGCCCGCAGGCTCTGCCACAGCCTCTGCGCCAGTCGGCGAGATGCACGGCTGGCCCCATCTTAAGGATGCACGGGAGTGTCCGGCGACCGCGGCGGCCAGGTCTCTGACTCGGACGTGCTGTCAGCGGCACCGAGACACTCGCCGATCCAGCAGGCGATCGCCGAGAAGTTGTCCTGTCGCGGGTCGGCGCGCTCGAGCGTCAGGGCCTTCATCGCATCGAGCCACTCCTCGGGGGAGGACGCCTGCGCGAGGAGGCCGGAGATCGTCGGCGGCTCGAGTGCGCTCCACCAGCCGTCGCTGCAGAGGAGAAAGGCATCGGCGCGCTCGAGCTCGATGCGCTCCGAGACGTGCGGTGCGGCCTCTTCCGCGGAGCCGAGCGCCGCCAGAAGCACGCCGCGGTTCGGCAGCGTCTGCACATGTGCCGCGTCGACGAGTCCCCTGTCGAGCGCCCACTGCAGAACGCTGTCGTCGCGCGTCACCGCGCTCAGCCGCCCGGCGCGCCACTGGTAGAGCCGCGAGTCGCCCACATGACCCCACAGCGCAAGTCCCCGCAGCGCATCGATCACCAATACCACGACCGTTGCATGCATCGACCCGGCAGCAGCACTGGGGCGCCGCTCGCGCTGCCCCGCCACCACCGCGTCGTGCGCGTCGAGCAGCAGCTCCGAGAGATCCCGCCCGTCGACCGGCGGGCGGCTGCGAAAGCCGGCGATCACGCGCGCGACGGCCAGCTGCGCGGCTCGCGCGCCATCGTCGTGCCCCCCTGCGCCATCGGAAAGCACCAGGCACCAGTAGCCATCGCGATGCTCGACCGCAAGGCAATCCTCGTTGCGCGCGCGCGCGCCGATGCACGAGCGCTGGGCGACCTGCACGATGAGGCGCTTCACCGGGTCTCACCGCCCGCACGCGGATCCGAGGGCGAAGCCCCTTCGTGCGCCGCATCGAGGCTTCGCACCTGCGCCTCGTAAGCCTCGCGGAAGGCCTCACCGAAGAAGCGCTGGAAGTCCTCCTGTGCCTCCGCGCGCAGCGAGCGATAGTGCTCGAGGTACACCCCCCACAACCGCGCCCGGCGGTGCGCCGGGCGCAGTGAGTCGAACACGGAACGCGAAGTGAGGTGCGTTTCGAGTTTCGCGGGGTCGAAGCGATCCAGCACCGCCTCCAGTGCCGCGCGCATTCCAGCCATCACGCCGACCTGGTGTGATTGCAGGTCGACCAGTGCATCGCGCAGCGCGGCCGGCCCGGCGAGAAATCCACGCGCCGGCGGTTGCAGCAGCAGCTGCAATGCAGCCATGCCGTCCGGGGCGAACTTGAGCGGATTGTTGCCCCGCACCTGAATGATCGTCATCTGCGCCTGCATCTCATCCTTTGCCATGGCGCGCATCCCCACCAGGCGGTGAATGCCGCCGATGGCGATTCTCAGCATCGCGCCGATCGAGGCGAGAAGCTCCGGCGAAGGAGCGTTGGGGAGCGGGGACTCGATACCAGCACCTTCGAGGAAGGCCCGCCACAGGGCCTCCGCGCTCGGTGCCGAGCGCGCGGCGTCGGCACCGGGGCGGACAGGTGGCGTAACGTTGCTCGCCGCCGTGGGGGCCGGCGCGGCTGCCGCGGTCGTTGCCGATACGGGTGGCGCAGGAGTTGCGGGCGCTGCGGCCGGGGCCGGCGGCATCGCCCCCGGCGAGGCCAGGGGCTGGGTGCCGTCACGACGGATGATCATCGTGCGCCCGCGCAGGATGGTGGCGCTGGTCTCGTCCTGCTCGAAGGCGACCTGCAGCGTGTAGCCGCCGATTCTCAGCTCGTCCCCGTCGCGGAGGATGACGCGCATGCCAGCGCTCAGTGGCCGCCCGTTGTGCAGGATGGGGCTCGCGGCGCTGATGTTCTCGATCCAGTACAGGTCGTCGCGGTGCAGGATATGCGCCTGCACGCGCGAGATCATGCGTTCGGGATCGGGCAGGGTGAAGGTCGCCTGGTCCGAGCGTCCAAGCGTACCGCCGCGCTCGTCGAAGCGGCCGATGAGCGGTTGACTCATCGGTTCCTCGTTGAGCGCAATGCCGTGCAACACCAGGGTCATGGATGAATCACGCCCCGCTTTCTTTAAGGCCGTCCCAGGCACCGTCGCCACAACCCACGGGCGTAGTTCACCGTGACGGCGGCCGTGCGACAAATCACTAAAGTCATATTGACTTCTCCGTCGTACTGCGTTGCAGCAATACTCAACGCCGCAGGTGCTTGACGAGCCGCACCAGCACCCGTGGCTGCAGCGGCTTGTGCAGGATCACGAGACCGCTCTCGTGCGCAAGCTTCAGCAGCTCCGGCGAGGTATCGCCGGTGATGAGCATCGCCGGCGTCGCCTCGCCCGCCACCGCGCGCACCGCGCGCACTGCCTCGACGCCGTTCTCCTGTCCGCGCAGCCTCCAGTCGGAGAGGATCAGGTCGATGCGATCGCGTGCCTCGCGCGCAAGCGCCACGGCTTCGGCGATGGAACCCGCGGTGAGCACATCGACATGCAGCGGTCGCAGCAGCTCGCGCGTGGCGTCGCGGATGGCGAGCTCGTCATCGATCAGGAGTACCGTGACCGCGCCCAGCTGGCGGGGCGGCAGCGTGTCGGCTTCGGTCGTCGGCCTGTCGATCGCGCTGACATCGCCCGCCGGAACGACCACGCGAAACACGCTGCCGCGGCCGACCCGCGAGGACACCTCCAGCGGATGCTCGAGCAGGTTGCAGAGCCGCTGCACGATGGCGAGTCCCATGCCGAGTCCGCGGCCGCGATCGCGCTCGGGGTTATCGATCTGATAGAACTCCCGGAAGATCATCTCGCGCTTGTCTTGGGGTATGCCGACGCCGGTGTCCCAGACCTCGAGGGCAACGCCGCGCGGGTGACGCCTGGCCGCGACCAGCACACCGCCCGAGCGCGTGTAACGCAGCGCGTTCTGCACGAGATTGGCCAGCACGCGCTCGAGTAGCTGCGGATCGCTGCGTACGATGCGGCGTGTCGCGCGAAAGCGCAGCGACAGCCCGCGCGCCTCGGCGTCCCCGCCGAACTGCTGGTAGAGCCGACGGAACACCTCGCGGATCGGAAAGGTCTGCGGGGCCGCCTGCACCACCCCGGCATCGAGCCGCGAGATGTCGAGCATTGCGCCGAAGGAGCCCTCGAGTGCCTCGATCGCGCTCATCATGTTGCGTACCAGCGGCCGCTGCGGCGTGTCCTGCAGCTGCTGCTCGAGCGCCGCGCAGAACATCCCGAGCGCATGCAGGGGCTGGCGCAGATCGTGGGCGGCGGAGGCGACGAAGCGGGTCTTCTCCTGGTTGGCACGCGCCGCCACTTCGACCTGCGAGCGCAGCTGCCGCACCAGGTCTTCGTTGTTGAAGCGCACGGCGAGGAAAAGCGCGAGCGAGTCGTTCTGGTTGAGTGTCAGGCGCAGCAGCGCCATCAGGAAGGCGGCCGCGAGCGAGGCGAGCAGTAACGAGTTGGCCGAGACCGGCCAGGCGCCGAGCGAGGGTCCGAGCGTCAGTGTCAGGAGCAGCGGCACCAGTGCGGGCAGCAGCGACAGGTAGACCGCCGCCCGCGAGGCGACCAGCAGCGGCGCCGACAGACCCGACACCGCGAGCAGGATCGCCGCCAACAGGGTGTCCGAGGAGGGATTACCGAGGATGAAGAGCGGTGCCCCTGCCCCCCAGGTGGCGGATGTCACGAACAGCAGCGCCAGCCAGCGCTCGGCTTTGAACGGCGGCGCCGCCGCCGGTCGCCTGGCAAAGGGCGACGGCTGAAACAGCAGCCGCGCGCCGGCGAGCAGCACGCAGGCAACGCACCATAGCCACGGCGCGCGCGACATGCGCTGCTGCTCGAGCACCGAGGCTACGAACAGCGCGCCGAGAACCGTGGTCAGCACCGCCCAGCGATCCCCGGTGAGCGCAGTGCGATACAGCACCTCCGCGACCCGCGGGTCGGCGCGCGCCGCGCGTGCGTTGGGGATTTCGCTGGCAGCGACGCCGGTCTGGTCGTTCATCACACGAGTGGGTCGCGCCGCATGAGCGCCGCCGGCGACGACCTCAGTGGAACAGGCTGATCAGGTGCGACCGCGACTCGACGTCGAGCGCCAGCAGAATGGCCGACACGTAGTTCTTGACGGTGCCGAGCGACAGCTCGGTCGCCTTGCTGATCTCTTGATTGCTGCAGCCCTCGAGGATCAGCTCCAGGATCTGCAGGTGCCGCGGGCCGAGCTCTGCCACGCGGTCGTAGTGCGCGGTACCGGCGAGCTTCGGAAAGCGCTCGGAGATGGTCGCCGCCGCGGGAGCTGGCGCCGGCCGCAACAGCGACTTCAGCGCCTGCTTCAGCCGTTCGGGCGTCCAGGACTTCAGCAGGTACCCAACCGCGCCCATCGCTTGCGCCTGGCGAACGACGAATTCGTCCTGGGTGCCGGTGAGCATCGCGAAGGGCACGTTCGGGCATTCCTCGCGCAGCGTGCGCAGTCCCTGCAGGCCCTTGGCATCGGGCAGGTTGAGGTCGAGCAGCACCAGGTCGAAGGGGCCGCTCTCGCGGCAGGCGGTGCGTGCCTCATCCAGCGAGCGGCACGGCGTGATGGCGCAGCGCACCTCGTCGAGCGACTCGAGCAGCAGGCTCGTACCGTAGCGCACCAGATCGTGGTCATCGACCAGGAGAACCTTTTTATTAGTATCCATTGGCACTTCCCCATGCCGGCGCATTCAGGCTAGCGCCTCCCCGAGGATTGTGTCCAGTTTTCGCGGGGGGCCCGGCAGCACTCCCGCCGCGCCTCACCCGGAACGGCACCCCGAGGGGCTGTCCGCGGCTGGCCTGGAGCCCGCCGTTGCCCCGGCACCATCCCTTTCGGCCGTCAAACACGGGTAGCTGTGTCCCCGCACCGTGTCGAAAGTAACTATCGGCGCGCGGGCGCCTCCGGCACAGTCGCGAACAGATGCTTCGGTCGGCGGAACGTCACCGCATAGGCAGGCAGTCCAGGTGACGAAAGCGCGACTAGCATTGTCCAGCCCTCGTATAGGGGACCCAATGAAGCGAGCCACTGTTTTCTTGAGCGTCTTCGTGGGGTTGCTGTGCGGTTGCGCCGATGTCCGCGTTCCCGAATACCAGCACCCGGACGCTCCAGCCAAATCAACCTGGTCGCGATCGCCGGCGCCCCCCGTGTCAGCCACCGAAGCGATCTCGCCGCAGTGGTGGTCGCAGTTCCGCGATCCTTACCTCGACTCGCTCGTGGCCAAAGCGATTGCCGGGAATGTCGACCTGAAGATCCTGGCCGCGCGCATCAAGGTGGCCAACGCGCAGATCGCCGAAGCGCATGCGGGTGCGCTGCCGACCTTGGATCTAGCGGCGGGCAGCGCCGGGCAAAAAACCAACGGCCTGCTGTTCAGCAAGCAATACGCGGTGGGCACACAAATCAGCTGGGAGCCCGACATCTGGGGTCAGGTCCAGAAGGGTGTTGAAGGACAAACCGCCGAATTCCACGCGACGGAGGCAGATTGGCGGGCCGGATATCTGCAGATGGTTGCCGAGGTCTCGACCACCTACTTCCAGATCCTCGAGCTCGACGAACAGATCGAGCAGCAGCAACTTGCGCTGTCGAAATCCGAACAGATCCTGGCCATCTACCAGACGATGCGCAGCAATGGCCTGAAGTCCGACACCGAGGTACTCCGCCAGGGATCGGAGAACGACCGCCTGGCGAAGGATCTGCTGGAGCTACACCGCTCCCGTGACGTGACGGAGAACGCGCTCGCGAGCCTGCTCGGCATGCCCGCCGGGGAGTTCAAGGTGCCACCCGCCCGGCTGCGGGACCGCGTGCAGGTGCCTGCCGTGCCCGCCGGGCTGCCGCTGGATCTGCTCGCCCGCCGGCCTGACGTCGTGGCGGCTGAGTTCCGGGTGCTCGAGGCCCACGACCTGATGGGCCAGGCGCGCCTCGCACAGCTGCCGACGGTGAGCCTTACTGGAAACGCCGGCACTGCCAGCTTCGCGCTCTCGGATTTGTTCAAGGCCTTCACTTTCGGGCTGATGCCAACTGTCAACATCCCGCTGCTCAATCCGGGCGTGAGGGCGCACGTCAAGACCACCGAGGCGCAGATCAAGGTCGCGGAGGAAAGCTACCGTAGCACGGTGATCGCCGCGTACGAGGAGGTCGAGAACGCGCTGGTCGATCTCGATTCCCACCGACAGCAAGAAGAGAAGCTGCAGAAGCAGGTCGAGCAACTCGAGGCCGTATCGGGCCAGACCGAGGCGCAGCTCGAGATCGGCGTCGTCTCACAACTCGACGTGTTTGAAAACCAGCGGTCTCTGTTGACCGCTCAGCTCGCGCTGCTGGACAGTCACGAGCAGGTGCTCGCCGACACGGTCACCCTCTACAAGGCGCTCGGGGGAGGTTGGACTTCTGTGGAGGTCGCCAATGCCCGCCGTTGACCGGTCAGCGTCTGCCGTGGAGATGCACGCGCAGTTGTGGGCGGGCTTCAGACAGGCGCCGTCGGCTCGTCACGTCGACGTCGTCCTGAAGCCCCTGTCGCGGCCCGCGCTAGGCGAGATACGCATCGATGCCGCCGAGTTCGCCATCGGGCGCGCCGAGCCACCGTTCGCGTCCTACGGGAACAATGTCATCAACATGCTGTCGCGCCGGCACGCGCGCATTTTCCGCAAGGACGGTTTTGTCTACCTGGCGGACCTCGAAAGCCGCAATGGGACGACGGTCAACCGCGTCGCGATCGGTGGCGCACACACCAAACTGCGCGACGGTGACGAGATCTGCTTCGGTGGTGCGCTGACGTATCGCGTGCAGATCACCCCGCGCATTCGCCCCGAAGGGAGCCTGACGCTGACGTTGAAGCCCCGATCGAGCGGCTTACGTCTCGACCCGATCGTGATCGCACGATTCCCCTTCCTGGTCAGCAAGACTAGCGGGGCCTTCTCCCAATACAAGAACAAGAGCGAGCACCGCCGCGAGTTGGACTACCTGTCACGGCGTCATGCATACATCCACCAGAAAGGTGGCAAGGCTTACATCGAAGACCTCGGCAGCAGCAACGGCACCTTCGTCGATGGCCGGCGCCTGCCGCAGCAGGCCGTGCCGCTGCAGGACGGAGTCCTGATCGCCTTCGGCGGCAAACACTTCGTCTACGAGGTGAGTATCACGCGGCCATCCGCCGTCGAGCCGGCTCAAAGTGCCGCGCAAAAGCCCGCGGCGGAAGGGAAGCCCGAAGTACCGCAAGCGAAGAGCATCACCCGGCAACCCACGGTCGCGCCGGCTCAAAGCGCCGCGCAAAAGCCCGCGGCGGAACGGAAGCCCGAAGTACCGCAAGCGAAGAGCATCACCCGGCAACCCACGGTCGCGCCGGCTCAAAGCGCTGCGCAAAAGCCCGCGGCGGAACGCGAGCCCGAAGTGGCGCAAGCGTATGACAAGACGCAGTTTATGGTCGCCGCGCCGGCTTCGTACCTCCAGGTCTTCTGCCACGCGGACGAGCCGCAACAGGCTACCCCTGCGCAAGGCTCGGCAGTTCCGGCGGCTGCCATGAAAGAGCGCCCCGTCAGGCGCCCCCCGCGCCGCCGCGCAATGCTGCTGTTGTCCGAGGTCGCCTCGCTCCTTGCCAGCGAGCCCGACAGTCCGCGGCGAATGTGGTGGAAGCCTGCCGCCGTTGCGGGCCTCCTCGGTGCACTTGCCCTGATGGCCTACTTTTGGAGCGCACCCGAGCGTGCCCTCAAGAACGCGGTCGCGCGCGGCGAGTACGCTCGCGCAGCCGCCCTGGCCACCCGACTCCTCGAGAAGCACCCGGATGACCTGGAGCTCGAGGCGCGGGCGACCGAGGCGTCCCTGAAGGCTAACGTACCGGCGTGGCTGCTGAGGATCCGGGCGGGTGACTTCGATGGAGCCAAGGAGATTCTCACCGGCATGTCCGAGCTCGCGGCGCGCGACGCCGAGCTGCCACCCCTGATCGACGAGTTGGAATGGCTGGGGGACCTCGACCGCTTGGTGAGCGCGCGCGGCGGCCCGGAGGCACCGATCCGGATCTACGCGGACGAAGACAGCATCGAGCATCTCGTCGGGCGCTGGAATGACGATACGGACGAGCATCAGCGCGCCCTGGCCCGGATCGCATCGCACGTACCCCAGTTCGGTGACTGGTATGGCGAAGCGCTGACCCATTTGCGCCGGTTGCAAAGCGAATCCACCGTGTATCTGCCGGTCATCGAGCGGGTGAAGGCGAACATCGCGACCGAGCTGCAGCGCGACAATCCAGAGGCGCTGGAACCGCTGCTGCAGGAGACCGCCCAGAAGTATCCGAGTCTGGGTGGGTTGGACAGCGTACGTCAGGACCTGGAGCGCTACCTGGAGATTCGACGGGAGGCAGGCACACGAAAGTCCGGGCGGCTATTCGCTCTGCTGCAAAAGGCGCGCTTCGCGACCCCACCGTTCGAGGCCAGCGTTCATGCATTGACCGAGAGTGGACAGCTGCCGCCCTCCGATCTCCTGCAGCACTACGACGCCGCGACCCAGGCGTGGAAGGACGGCAAGCCCAGCGAGGCGTTTGCCGCGTTGCAGGAGATGACTGCCGGGCCCTGGGGGGAGGATGCCAGCAAGGAGTTGCAGCGCAGGCGAGCCGTGGCGGAGCGGTTTGCTGCAATACAGCAGTCGCGCAATGCGGCTGATTTCGTCGACCAGCTGCTGGCTTTTCGCGAGTCGCTCGATGCCGACGAGGACCTGTACTTCGTGCGCGCCACGGCGGCCGAGCTGAACCTGCAGAGGGACAGCGTGATCGCACGGGCACAGGACGCCATGAACCGGGCCCGCGCACTGTGGCAGCAATACCGGAGCAATGGCCCGATCGACGCCTCACTGAGGATCGAGACCTCGATTTCGGATCAATTCCGGATCCGTGCTAGCTTCTTGGCCGAGGCGAGCAGGTATGCGCAGCAGGGCTTCCTGATCTACTCACAAGTCGACGCGGCCGGAGCCGCGCAGTGGGCCGCGATCCGCGACGAAATCAAATCGGAAGCACGTGAGCAGCGCAGCAAGCTGGACGACCTGAGCAACGTCGTCGAGCCGGAGCTGTTGAAGGCCAAGTTGGCGCTGCTCGGGGGTCCGAACGAATGACGCACGCAAATCGCCTGGTGCCGTTGGCCGATGCGCTCGGTGATCACAGCTCCGAGGGCATCGCCATCCTGACCGCAGAGCCGTGGCGCGCTCTGCAAGCCCTCGTCTACACGATGATCGCACTGGTGCTAAGTGGATTGGCCTGGTCGTTCTTCGGACGAGCAGACGTGATCGTGACGGAACAGGGCTCGCTGGCTCCGGCCTCCGAGGTCAGGCGCTTCTATGCGCCCGTCGATGGCGAGGTGGTGAATCTCTATGTGGCCGAGGGTCAGCCGGTGGCCAAGGGCGACGTGCTGGCTCGGCTCAATGCCAGGAGCGCCGTCGAAGCGGCCGGCAATGCCATGCAGGCGCAACTGAAGCTCGAGAATGCGGAACGCGAGTGGCGGCAATTCCCGGAGAAGAAGGTGCTGCTCGAGCAGAAGGCTGCAACGCTCAGACAGGCGATGGAGCTCGAGGAGCGCCAGCACCAACAGCGGGTCGCGCTTGGTACGAGCAAACTCGTGCAGGAACAGCGCGCGCAGATGGCGGAAGCCCGCGCCAACGTCGATGAGACCAAGCTCGAGATGGAGAAGTTTGAGCGCGTCTACGCAGCGACCACGGGTAGCGGCGTGTCGCTGTTGCAAGTCGAAAGCAAGAAAAATGCCTACCAACTGGCGCAGTCGAAACTCAACGAGCTGACTGCCCGCCAAACTCAGGATCTCGTGCAGGCTCAAGCGCAGCTCGACGCGAGCGGCGAGCAACTCAAAAAGCTCAGGCTCGACTACGAGTCGGCCACCAACGAGCTCGCCACCGCGGAAGAGAAACTGCGGCTGCAGCTCGATA
>Ga0187783_10004093_pt1 | contig 10800 bp, 7 predicted proteins | sample 1015_SJ02_MP02_2_FD_132471 | JGI IMG/M metagenome (GOLD analysis project Ga0187783, IMG submission 132471) | Tropical peat soil microbial communities from peatlands in Department of Meta, Colombia - 1015_SJ02_MP02_20_MG | ecosystem: Environmental > Terrestrial > Soil > Wetlands > Peat | place...
CGACCACGCCGGCTCCGGCTGGCCTGGCAGCCTGGCTGCAGCGCTGGGCGGCGTCACGGTGGACGTGGCCTTCGACGCGGCCGGCGGCACTGCCGCCGGGCGGGTGCTGGACCACCTGACAGCCAGCTCCGGCAAGGTCGTGTGCTACGGCACGCTGAGCGGGACACCGCCGGTCATCGACATGACGACGGTCATGCGCAACGGCCTGCAGGTCATCGGCTGCGGCGGCCCTGGCTGGTTCCGGCAGGTCCTCGGCGTGCACTACCCGCAGATCCTCCAGCGCGCCGCGCGCGGCGGCATCCAGCCCCGGATCGCCGCGGCGCTGCCCCTAGACGATGCGGCCGAGGCGCACCGCCGCGTCGCCGACCCAGCCACCGACGGCAGGATCGTGCTCATCCCCTGACCAGCCCGGAACCTCAGCTTTTCCTGAGCAGCCGACGAGGAAGAAGCAGACGACAGGCCAGGGTACGGGTCGGCATCGGCTTGCGGTCATTCGAACATTAGCGTTGCTAACGGGATTCCGGGGAGCCGAACGGGGAGCCAACGACCACAGCCATGCCGCTACGCCAAGCCACATCCAGCGATTATCACTTCAGCGAAATGGCACGTCAGGCCACGCCCGGCGACGGCGGGCGGTGTCACGGGACTGCCTCCTAAGCAGTAGGTCCCGCGTTCGAGTCGCGGTCGCGGCGCACACCTTAAGCCCCAGGTCAAACGGCATCTTCGCACGAATTGCTCGCAGGTCATGACGCAGGCCGCGGTCGCCGTGCCCGCTGCGTACCCGATGGCTTCCCGGTCGGGCGGCCGTTGACATGCGTGGCCGCCTGCCCCGGTCGGCGCACTCCGGGCCAGACCACGAGACTTGCCAGATCAGCGCGGTCCATTCACCATGCGCCGGAGCACGCCCGCTTGACCGCGCGCCATCCTGGCTGGGCAGGCCAGCGTATGCCCGTCACTGACCCGAGCTCTGAACGGCTGGGTAACCGGGCGGGAAGCCGAACGCCTGGCGGGCCTGGGCCACAGGATCAGGCGCAGTGGGCGGGCCATCGCCCAACAGCCACCGCGCGGCGGGGGACGAGAAATTCTGATGCACCCACGCCGAAAACCCCTCGTAGTCCTCAGGGCCAAATTCCAACGACACCACCCGCTGGGGGTCCCCATGACAGGTCAGTAGCAGCCTGCCGTCGTAGCTCGGGTTTCAGCCCATCAAGCAGCTCGAACGATCCGTGGCACGAGGACTCGGCGTCATCATGGCGAAATGCAAAGCGACCGGATCCCGATCGATATGCTTGATCGGCCCTCCTTTTTGCCGGAAAGTTAGATGTGTCAGCGGGTGACCCTGGCACATCCTCGGACTTTAGGCGGGCCCGTTTGCAGACCGCCGGAGCGCAGGTGATGTCCAGGTGCAGGTACTCGAAGGTCGGCCAGACAATCTAGATGCTCTATCGGTACGTGTGCAGCCTTTGGTGTGGCACGCTGCGACCATGCGTAGCCTGCACTGGCCGGGGCTGCGTCAGGCTTCGGCTGCGGCGGCGGCATGCCTGATCCTGGCCGCGTGCGGGGGTGGTGGCGGCAGCCATCAATCCACCGCGCCGACCGCGAGCGCTACCACGGCGGCCGAGCCGACCAGCGGCGCGGCGGCCGTGGCCGCGATCAAGGCCAACTGGAAGACGGTCTTCGACGGCAAGGCCTCGATCCCGAGCCGGCTCGCCCTGGTGCAAGACGGGTCGCAGGTGGCCGCGTTCGTTGCGGCCCAGGCCAAGACGTCGTTCGGGGCGGCCGCGGCTGGGTCGACCGCGACCATCAGTTCGGTGACGATTACGTCAACGTCACAGGCCACGGTGCGTTACGAGGTCCTGCTGCTCGGCACGCCGTTGCTGAAGAATCAGGTAGGCACTGCGGTATACCTGAACGGCACGTGGAAGGTCGCCATCGCGAGCTTCTGCGGGCTGACCTACCTGGAGTACCCGAAGGGGAGCCCTCAGTTGCCCGCTGTCTGCCGGAGCTAGCGGGGTGGCTGATACGCTCGCGCACGCGACGGTGGGCATGCTCACGCCGCGGCGCCGCCCCCTGGCCCTTGCCTCCCTGTGCACGCTGCTGTTCCTGACCTTCCTCGATAACACGGTCGTCAGCGTCGCGCTGGCCAGCATTCAGCAGGACCTGCACGGCGGAGTCTCCGCGCTGCAGTGGGTGGTCGGGGGATATGCCCTGACGTTCGCCAGTTTCATGCTGGTCTTCGGGATGATGGGCGATAAGTTCGGCCGCAAGAAGATCATGCTGGCCGGCGCGGGCGTCTACTGCGTCGGCGCGGCACTGGCCGCGGTCTCTGCCAGCATCGGGATACTGATCGCGGCCCGGTCGGTCATGGGGCTGGGGGCGGCGGCCAGTGAACCCGGCACCTTGTCGATGATCCGGCAGTTGTATCCAGATGAACGCAGCCGCAACCGCGCGCTCGGGGTCTGGGCCGCGGTATCGGGGTTCTCGCTCGCGCTCGGCCCGGTCCTGGGTGGAGCGCTGGTCGGGGTGTGGAGCTGGCGGGGGATTTTCTGGTTCGACGTGACGTTCGGGCTGGCCGCGCTGGTCGTAGCGGCCATGGTCCTGCCCGAGAGCGCCGACCCGCAAGCAGGCCGGGTCGATCTGCCAGGCACCGCGCTCGGCGGCGGCGCGCTCGTCGCCCTTATCTTCGGCATCATCAACGGCGAGAGTGCCGGCTATGGCGCGCCCAGCGTGCTGGCGCTGTTCGCCGTGTCGCTGGTCGCCGGTGCGGTCTTCGTGATGTGGGAGCGCCGCGCCCCGTTCCCGCTGCTAGACCTGAGTTACCTGCGGGTTCCCCGGTTCACGACACCCAACGTGGTCGCGTACTGCACGTACTTCGCCACGTTCGCGATCTTCTTCTTCACCGCGCTCTACCTGGGCGTGATCGCCGGCTTCTCCGCCTACCGCATTGCTGGCCTGTTCTTGCCGATGACCGTGATGATGATCATCGCGGCGCTGCTGGCGGGCCGATTGACCACCGTGGTGGGCGCTCGCTGGTTGCTGGTCGTCGGCTGCCTGTTGTTCGCGGCCGGCCTGCTGCTGACCAACCTGGTGATCAACCCGAGCCCGGCCTACCTGCCGCTCACCGCAGCGCTGGGATTGGCCGGAGTTGGCATCGGCACCTGCGTCGTGCCGGTCACTTCGTCGGTGCTCGGGGCGGTACCCGCCGCCCGGTCGGGGATGGCCGCCTCGGCCACGAATACGAGCCGGGAGTTCGGCGCGGTCACTGGCATCGCCATCCTCGGCGCCGTCGTCAATGCCGAGCTGAGGTCTGGGCTGGTCAGCCGCATGACGCATCTGGGGGCCTCAACTGCGCTCCAGCAATATGTGCTCCAGGTGATAGAGACGGGTTCGGTGTCCCTCGGCCATGGCAGCCCGACCGGAAACAGCCCGCTTGACCAGATTATCCGGGCGGGATACGCGGCCTTCACCGGCGCGCTGCACGATGCGCTGTACCTGTCGGCCGCGCTGCTCGCAGGCGCCGCGCTGCTCTCCGCTGTTACCCTGCGCCAGCGCCGCCACCCTACTTAAGCAGTTCCCGCCACCACCCCATCCGCGTTCAGCAAGCTGATCGAAGATCGCTACCTCAGTGGCACGCGCTGGCCGGATAACCGGAGCATGCTCCCGCCTGATTGTCCCCGCCCTGTGTCAATGGCCCGGTTGCGGTCCCTGGTGATGCCGCAATATCACACAGGACCATCGCTCAAATCCCTCCCGGCAGCATCAGGCATATCGTGAGGCGATCGGTGGCGCAGGCATGTCTCCCCGTATTAAGAGGAAACCAGCCCCCGCCAGGCACTGCCGTTGATGCCGCCGCGGCCAGGGTGAACGTGCGCCGACGGTCTTACGAGTTCGGTGTGATGGCGCATCTTGACGTCTTGACCGAGGTTTGTTATAGGAACCGTAACGCAATCGTCCGGGCCTGCTTCACCGTTACCGATCCCTCGTGAAGTCCGCGCCCGCCTGCGGGAAAACATGCCATTTCACTGTATCGAAGGCTCTTATAAGGTAGCGAGGCTGGCCGCGATGCCTGGGCGCCGCCGCAGATCGCACGACCAGAGGCGCGATCGGGAAGGGGAACCGTTGATCCGGTCATTGCTCCTGCGGTGCGGTCCGGCTGCCCGGCACGCGCGGCGCGGAGTTGCGATGGCGGCCGGCTGCGGCGTCATGGCCGCCTTGGCGATCGGCCCGGTCCGCGTCAGTGCTGCGGCGCCCGCGGTGCCGGGCTTGGACGTCAGCGATCATCAGCCCCGCATCGACTGGAGCGCGGTCGCCGCCGCCGGGGCGCAGTTCGCCTACATCAAGGCAACCGAGGGCACCGGGCTCGTCAATGCGGACTTCGCCGCCCAGTACGACGGCGCGCACCAGGCCGGGCTGATCCGCGGCGCGTACCACTTCGCGCTGCCCAACCAGTCCAGCGGGGCGGCGCAGGCCAGCTACTTCGTCGCCAACGGCGGCGGCTGGACCGCTGACAGCCAGACCCTGCCGGGGGCCCTGGACATCGAGTACAACCCGCACGGTCCGGAGTGCTACGGGCTCAGCCACAGCGCGATGGTGGCCTGGATCGCCAGCTTCACCGACACCTACCAGTCCCTCACCACCGTCTTCCCGGTCATCTACACCCCCAGCGCCTGGTGGGCGACGTGTACCGGCAACTACGCGGGATTCGCCGGCCTGGACCCCTTGTGGATCACCAGCCCCGGCACTGCCGCGGGTGCCGTGCCCTCCGGCTGGAGCACCTATACGTTCTGGCAGTACGCGTCGTCTGGCACGTTTCCCGGCGACCAGGACGTCTTCAACGGCTCCAGCAGCCAGCTGCAACAGCTCGCTGCCGACGACATACCGCAGGCATCAGTTTCCTGATGGCACGCGCCGGAATTCTGGCGTGGCCCGGACCCCATGCCCGGCGAGGCTTTCACGGACCAGCTACACGAATCGCTGCTGCACTGACGATCGCCAAACTGGCGAATCCTCTCCGCAGCGGAGCAGGCGATCGTCTCCAGGACCCAGACCGCCCCCATCGGCCAGGAGGGCCTGCCGACTCCGGCTGTTGCCGCCCTGGAAGGTTTATAGCCGGGATTCCCGAAAGAACGTCACGCGGCTGCGTCGGCCGGGCAGCACGCACAACCCGGCCGGGCCGGCTGCCCGGCACGGCAGCGGGGATGGCCGGTGACCGGAGCCGAACGGCATTTCAGGCCGTGCCGGGCCACATCAGGCGACATTACGGGAATGCCTCCTAAGCAGTAGGTCCCGCGCTCGAGTCGCGGTCAGGGCGCTCCTAAACGTCCTGGTCAGAGCCTCAGAAGCAGGTCGGCCAGTGCGCTGCCATCGGCGTGTCGTGACACGCGCGTCGTGCCACATACGTGCCACATCACTGGTCGAGTGGCCCATGCGTTCCATCAGTTGAGGGGTCAGGGACAGGATCGTAATGTCGACCCTTTCAGTCCTGCGGTGGCGGCAGTGGCCGACCATGGTATTTGGCGCGGCTCGCGCTTGGCCGCTTGCCGCCACGATCCTGCCAGCCACCTGGCGGTGCTGGGATCCGCACCTTCCGGCCGAGCCGGGGAGCCATGTCTACCTCTGCCATGACGCGCAAATGTTCCGCCACATGCCGCTCGTGCGCGCGGCCACGCGCGCGGAGCCAGTTTGCCAGCCTCGGAGGCAGCTTCATACCGCCATACTAGACATGTCTCGATGAGCACAGTTGTCGTTCACGGGCCGCGCTGCACCGCTACTTGGGTTCAGGACAGAGAAGCCATGTGTCTATGCGGACCAAACGCGGACCCCACCGCCGCGAGAGCCGCCTCGTCCACCACCGCTCTCCGTCACGGCCGGGGCCACATCGGCGCGGCACCCGGCGGCAACGGCACGGCGAACGCGTTGAGCAAGAACGAGATCAGCGTGTAATACCCGCACAGCGCCACCAGTTCCACCATTGCGACATCGCCGAGCAGGCAGTGCGCGGCATCGTAGGTCTCTTGATCCAGCCGGCCCGAGAGGCTGAGCTGGCGGGCCACCGCGTACACGGCCCGCTCGTCGTCCGCCTCGAAGGGCGGATCCTCGCCGCGCCCGATCGCGTCCACCACCGCGGCGGCCACGCCGTGCTCTCGCGCCATCGGCGCGTGCGCCCACCACTCGAACTCCGCCTGCCATCGCGCGCCGGTAGTGATGATCGCGATCTCCGACAGCCGCCGCTGGATCGACGTGCCGAACCGCAGCGTCGCGCCGAGCGAGGACAGCCGCCGCCCCGCACCCGGCGCGGTGACGAACGCGTTGAACGGCCCGGCCAGGCCACCGCCCGCGGTCACGACCAGATCGCCCAGGTTACCGACCAGGCCATCCCACAGCTGCTGGCCCTCGGGCCCCAGCTCCTCCCGCCGCACATAAGGAATCCGGGTCATAGCCCGAACATTAACCGCCACCCGGTCTTCTGCGCATGCCCGCAATCCGGGTTGGGCCAAGTCAAAGCCGCGCTGGGCCCGCGCTCCGCGCCAAGCCGGGTCAACAGCAAGGTGACAGTCCGTAACTGGCTCCAGTCAGAGTTATTTGTCCACAGCGCCGGTTACCTGACCGCCAGCGAGGTGTTCGCGCTGGAGTCCGGGCCAAGGCCATCGCGGTGTTCTCCGCCATCGCGGAGTGTTTCGGCTCGCTCGGCTCGCACCTGTACGGCCACCTGACCGGCACCGACCCCAACAGGCTGTACTTCGGCTGTCCGCTCGGCGCCGGGGCCATGATCCTGGGCGGCCTGGTCGCGGTGTTCTTCGCCGTCGATGCCGAAGACAAGTCACTGGAAGACATCGCCACGCCGCTCTCCGTGGTGGCCAAGCCCGCGGAGGCGATCTTCCGTACCGGCGTCCACGACGACCTGAACCCGTCCGCGGGCGACTAGCCGCATCAGGGGTCGTGCACGGCGACCTCGCTCCATGAGGGAGCTGTCCGCAATCCTGAAATCGGGAGCCAACCTGCGCTCTGCCCGCGGTGGGCCTCAGCCCCCGCACCGTCGCCAAACACCTCGAGCACCTGTACCGCGCGCTTGCCGCCGAGGGCGCGGCGGTGGCACTAGCGGCGCGGCGCGAGGACAGGCTAGGCGGGCGCCATTACCTGACCGCTGACTTCCTCGGTGCGTTCTGGCAGCAGCAGCACGGCGCCGACGAGGAAGCACAGCGCGCCGATCAGGGTCTGCGTGTCGGCCCGGCCGACGTTATGTACCAGGCCGGTCACCGGGTTGATGTAACCGGCCACGGCGGAAACGCCGAAGGCGATGGACCCGATCAGGTTGACCAGCGTGATCCACCAGGAGTACGACCGGGGGCGCCAGGCGGCCCAGCCGTGGCAGACCTCGTACCAGGCCAGCGCGCTGGACACAAGGAAGCAGACCGAGCCGATGGCATCGGGCCGCCACACGTGCTGGTGAGCGGCCTGCGCGGACAGGTCGGCCGCCATGGCGGCCCCAGTGCTGACGTTTAAGTACACGGTCCCGATGAGCTGCACCGCGGTGGCCCACCAGTCGATCCGTCCCGGCTGGTACACGAAAAATCGCCGGTGCGCGGAGTTCAGCTCGTCCGGGGAGGCGTCGACCGCTTCCCGGTAGCTGAGGAACGAGGCTCCAGTAAAGAACAGCGAGCCGATGAAGTAGGTGATCGTATCCCAGACGCCTCCGACAGCGCTGGCATATCCGGGCACGGAACCGATCGCGAACAGCAGCGATCCGATGGCGAACAGGATCGCGATCCACCAGCCTCGGGCCCTGGGCGCCCACCACGTCGAGCCGACGGCTGGCTTCAGGTGCTTGCGGTGGTGGCGGGATTCCCACCGGACTATGACGCCATCCGGGCGCACGTGGTCGACGAACGTTGCGGGAGCACCAATGATGACGTCGCGACCGTCACGGTTCCGCGTGGTCACAAACGCCTCTCCCGCCTACTGCGCACAATCCGGTGTCAAGCGGACCGTCAGCATCGGTGCGGACATGCCGTTAGGCCGTGCCGGAGGCCGCCGCCTGAGGTGCGTTACAGATGGCTGAACCCTCCTGATTCCGCCTTGGTCATGGACACGGTTACCGGGTGCTTGCCGAAGTGGGCCACCGCGTCGCGGAAGTCGTCAAGGAGCAGGGCGGCCATGTCGTGGCTAACGCCCAGGCGGACCAGGATGCGCTGCACGGCGATGTCGGAGACCGCTCCGGTGAGGGTGTAGGCGGGCACCTGCCACCCCTGGCCGTGCAGCCGGTCGGCCAGGTCGAACAGCGTGTAGCCGGGGTCCTCGCCCTCGCCGATCCGCCAGGTTACGGTCGGGATTCCTGTATCCGGATTGCTGTCGCACAGCAGCTCGAACGGGCCCAGCTTGACGATCTCGGCGGCCAGGTACTGGCCGATGTCATAGGACGCCTGGTGGATGCGGCGGTAGCCCCCACGGCCGAGCCGCAGGAAGTTGTAGTAGCTGGCGATGATCTGCCCGGCCGGGCGGGAGAAGTTGATCTGGAATACCGGCATGTCACCGCCCAGGTAATTGACGTGGAAGATCAGGTCCTCGGGCAGCTCGGCGGCATCGCGGAAGACGACCCAGCCGGCCCCCAGCGGGGCCTGCCCGAACTTGTGCCCAGAGGCACTGATCGACTTGACCCGGGGCAGCCGGAAGTCGAACACGACCCCGGGCGCGCAGAACGGGGCCAGGAAACCGCCGCTGGCCCCATCCACGTGAATGTCGACGTCGAGGCCCGTGTCGGCCTGCAGCCGGTCCAGGGCCTCAGCCATCTCCTGCACCGGCTCGTACGCACCGGTGTAGGTGACCCCGAGGGTCGGCACGACCATGATCGTGTTCTCGTCCACCCGCTCCAGCATCGAGGCCGGATCCATCATGTATCGGCCGGGTGCCATCGGGACCTCACGTATTTCCACGTCCCAGTAGCGGGCGAACTTGTGCCACACCACCTGGACCGGGCCGCAGACGAAGTTCGGGTTGTCCGCCGGCTTGCCCGCGGCCCTCCGCCTGGCCCGCCACCGCCACTTGGCCGCCATCCCCGCCAGCATGCACGCCTCGGACGAGCCGATGGCCGAGGTACCCACGGTGTTGGCCGCCTCGGGCGCGTTCCACAGATCGGCCATCATGTGCACGCACCGCCGCTCGATCTCAGCGGTCTGCGGATACTCATCGCGGTCGATCATGTTCTTGTTTACCGACAGCGCCATCAGGGCCAGAACCTCGGGTTCCTCCCACGTCTGGCAGAACGTGGCCAGGTTCTGCCGGGCGTTGCCATCCAGCATCAGCTCATCCGACACCAGCTGGAACACGTCCCGGGCCGGCGTGCCCTCAGGCGGGAACTGGTACTTGGCCACCGGCCTGGTCAGATCCCGGTCGGCGAACACGCAGTCCTCGAACTGGTCACGGATGGTCTCGCGGTCGTGCAGTGCCATCGTTACCATCCCTTTCATCGAGCGCCCCAGCTTCGGCGATCACTGCGGGCCGGCATCAACCCCGGGCATCGCGTGCTGGCTAGCCCGATCGTGACCAGAAGTGAGCCATGCTGTCATCACCCGCGGAAGGCTATTAACTCCTGGGACACCCTCCCCTGGATGGTCCGTTCTGCCCGAAGAAGCCGGTCAGAAGCCCAGCGGCAGGAAGACGGTGGCGATGACGGTGAGCCGTATCGGGGTGGCCGAGCGGCGGCCTCACCACATCGGGTGAGGAGAAACCACGGCCCGTTCGGCATGAATCTTTTCAGCCGAACGAACGGTGGTTCCTCGCCCCCCGGGAGCTGCCTACGGTCTCGGTCCGGCGCTCCAGCCCGCGCGGCCCGAAACGGCTGCCGGGTCCTGCTCGCAGGATGGCGGCCGCGCAATGCCCGCCATGGCGGCGGCCGCTACGCGCCGGACCCCTGTCGCTGGCTGGCAGCGAGTGGCCGTGCCTGGAAGCCGGCACTGTCGGTTCGAGACAGTGCTATTCCGGTCCCCGGGGCCGGGGCGCGCGTAGCGCGGGCGCGGGCCGGCAGGAAGGCCAGCGCGACCACAGCGGCGGCGGCCGTGGCACCCGCCGCGGCGAACGAGCCCGCGTGCATGCCGGTCATGAACGACTGCCGGACCGACTCGGCCGCGGCGGCCTGCAACGCGGGCGGGAAGTGCGCCGCGGTGATGATGCCGGCGACGACCGACTGGCTTGCCTCGTGCGCGACCGCGGACGGTGCGCCCAGCCTGGTCAGAGCGTGAACCACGTGGCTGCCGTAGGCGGAGCTCAGCACCGAGCCGATGATCGCCACGCCGAGCGTGCCGCCGACCTCCCTGGTGGTGTCGTTGACGGCCGAGCCCGCGCCTGCCTTGGCGGGCGGGAGCGCGCCCATGATCGCGTCGGTGGCGGGGCCCGTGGTGAACGCCAGGCCCGCAGCCATCAGCGTCATCGCGATGATGATCTTGCCCCAGTAGTCGGCGTCCTGCGGTGTGACGGCCGCGACGAGCAGGCCGCCGCTCATCAGCGCGAGCCCGAAGGCTACGGCCAGCTTTGTGCCGATCCGCTTCATGACCATGATCGCGACGGGGGACAGAGCCCCGGTGACGATTGCGAACGGCAGCGTCGCCATTCCGGCGCGCAGCGGGTCGTAGCCGCGCACGACCTGGAAGTACTGGGTGATCACGAAGATGAAGCCGAACAATCCGAAGAACGCCAGCGCGATCGATACGCTGGCCGCGCTGAACCGCGGGTTGCGGAACAGCCGGACGTCGAGCATCGGGTCCGGGCGGCGGACCTGCCACCAGGCGAACGCGGTGAGGATCGCGA
>Ga0187783_10004094_pt1 | contig 10800 bp, 14 predicted proteins | sample 1015_SJ02_MP02_2_FD_132471 | JGI IMG/M metagenome (GOLD analysis project Ga0187783, IMG submission 132471) | Tropical peat soil microbial communities from peatlands in Department of Meta, Colombia - 1015_SJ02_MP02_20_MG | ecosystem: Environmental > Terrestrial > Soil > Wetlands > Peat | place...
AGGAGCATTCCCCGAGCGTGGTCGACAACGTAGCCCAGGCACGGTTCTACCCGTGGCCGGCCCGTTCCGGTCTCCTCGGCTGGCCGCACAAAGTAGCCGTAGTCGACCCGCCGCACCATCACATCAGCCATGTCGCGATACTCGCAGATCACCTGGTCCAGGGCCGTGGTTCGCGCCGGACGCACTGGGTGCGCCGGTATGGCGCGCAATTGGCCATTGGCCACGTTCGTGGTCGGCTATGTTCTGGCCTATGGGACTGTTTGACATGCTTGGCGCCCAGGGCGCTTACGACAACGTGTACGGCGGCGGGATGCAACACCACGACGTCACGCACGAGTTGCTAGCGGGTGCGGCCGGCTTCGAAGCGGTGCGCATGTATGAGCACCACCGCGAGCGCGAGGGAATCATGGAGCACCACACGCTCGGCAAGGAGATGCTGGCCGGCTTTGCGGCGGCCGAGGTCGACAAGCACTTCGACAGCGGCCGGTACGGCCACCTCGACCGTGAGCAGGCCAGGCTGCAGGCTCGGCAGCAGGCGGACTATCTCTGGCAGGAGCGGCACGGCCGCTACTGACGGCGCCACTCGCGCGGCCCTGGTCCTCGCGCTCGCTGACGCGGCTGGCCGGCCCCCCGCGCTCGCCGGCGAGGCCCGGTGCGCGGTGGCCGCATGACCGACCTGTGCCTGCTGGACGCCGTTGCCATGGCGGAGCTGCTCCGGCGCGGGGAGGTGTCGGCGCGCGAGGTCGTGTCGGCGCACATCGCGCGGATCGAGGCGTTCGACCCGGCCATCAACGCCGTCGTCACCCGCACCTTCGACACGGCCCTGACCCGGGCCGCGGCCGCCGACGAGGCGATGGCCCGCGGGCGGGCGCTCGGCCTGCTGCACGGCCTGCCGGTGGCGCATAAGGACCTGGCTGACACCGCAGGGGTCCGGACGACGTACGGGTCACCGCTGTTCGCGGCGCACGTGCCACAGCGTGATGCGCTCATCGTGCAGCGGATGACGCACGCAGGTGCGATCAGCCTCGGGAAGACCAACGTGCCCGAGTTCGGCGCGGGGTCGCACACCGTGAACGCGGTTTTCGGCGCCACCCGCAACCCCTACGACCTCGGCCGCAGCGCCGGCGGCAGCAGCGGCGGTGCCGCTGCCGCGCTGGCCGCTCGCCTCGTCGCGCTGGCCGACGGCACTGACCTGGGCGGGTCGCTGCGCAACCCGGCGAGCTTCTGCAACGTCGTCGGGCTGCGGCCAAGCCCGGGCCGGGTCCCCGGCTGGCCGGTCGCGGACGTCGCCGACATGCTCGGGGTATCGGGGCCTATGGGACGCACCGTCGCCGACGCAGCGCTGCTGCTGGCCGTCCTGGCCGGTCCGGACCCGCGGGTACCGCTGGCACTCGACCAGCCGCCGCCGGCCGTCACCGAGCCGGCGCAGATTCGCGCCGTCCTGGACCGCGACATGACCGGGATCAGGATCGCCTGGAGCCCCGATCTTGGCCTGCCCGTCGAGCCGGACGTGCTGGCGGTCCTGGCTCCCGCCAGGCACGTTCTGGCCGCGCTCGGCGGTCACGTCATCGACACCGCGCCGGACCTTTCGGGCGCGGACGAGGTCTTCCGCACGTTCCGCGCGTTCGCCTTCGCAACCTTCCGAGCCGACCTGCTGGCCAGGCATCCGGGCCACGTCGGCCCGATCGTCACCTGGAACATCGAGCGGGGCCTGGAGCTCACGACCGCCGACCTGAGCCGGGCGACGGTGCTGCGCGCGGAGCTGGCCGAGCGGATAACCGCATTTTTCACGGGCGTTGACATCCTCGCCTGCCCGGTCAGCCAGGTGGCGCCGTTCGATGTGACGCTCGACTGGGTACACGAGATCAACGGCCGGCCGCTGCAGACCTATCTGGACTGGATGGCCTCGGCCTACCTGATCTCGGCGACGGGCCTGCCGGCCATCAGCGTGCCCGCCGGCTTCACCACTGCAGGCCTGCCGGTGGGCCTGCAGCTTGTCGGCAGCCGCCGGGGTGACTGGGACCTGCTCGCCGTGGCTCGTGCCTTCGAGTCCGCCACCGGCTACGCGGCCAGGGTGCCAGCATCCGCACCGTCCCTGACCGCCGTTACCCCGCTATAGCTCGTAGACGACGAAGGATGTGCGGTGCGCGACCTGGTCATAGAGGGAGCGCGCTGGGGCGTTGAATTCCTGGGTCTCCCAGTACGTGCGGGCCGCACCGCGCCGGCGCGACTCGGCGAAGGCCGCCTCAAGCAGCTGACGCGCCGTGCCCGTGCCGCGCGCGGCCGGGGCGACGAACAGGTCTTCCAGGTAGCAGTAGGGGTCGGCGGACCAGGTCGAGGGGTGGAACACCAGGTGGGCCAGTCCCACGAGCGTGCCCTGCTCGTCGGCGGCGACCAGGCCGATCATCCCGTCGGTCTGGTCGCAGAGCCGGCGAAAGGTGGCGGCGGTAATCTCGTTGCTCACCTCGGCGCGGTAAAACCGCAGGTAGGCCTGCCACAGCCGGTCCCATTGCGCAAAATCCGCTGCTGTCAGTGCTCGGATCATGCTGGCCTTCCTCGTGGCTGAGCTGGTACGGCGCTGCTCTGACCCCCGCCGTGCCAGGCCGGCCATGGTCGGTCCGGCGGCCTACTCGACCGGAAGTACCTCGAATGCCGGGTGCCTGGCCGCGATTGCCCGGATCTCGTCGTCGCTGGAATCCGGCCCGGTGCCCTCGAAGAAGACTCCGACCTCCGCCTTCCACCTCTTCAGGTAGGCGCGCAGCACGGGCACTTTCTCCTCGTCGGTGAGTTCGCGGCCGCGGAAGGGCTCGGCGCGCCTGCCCAGCCGCAGTTCGCCGGTGCCGACGGCCCGCAGGTTGCGCACCCACTGAGTCTGGCCGCGCGGCGCGACGAGGTAGCGGCGGTCGTCGTAGGCGAGCAGGTTCACCGGGGTCGTGCGCCACTGGCCACTCGTCCGGCCCTTGACCGCAAGGATCCGCGAACCCAGCACGCTGATGCCCTGCCGGCTCAAGAACGCCACCGACTGGTTGAAGACGTTGCGCGTGAACCAGCCGGGCGCGCGGTAGTGATCGGACACGCCGCTAGCGTAACGAGCGGGCCCGCGGGCGCTACGAGCCGGGCAGGCGCCAGAAGTCTCCGGTGAGCCCGAGCCGTCGAAGGATCGCCTGATTCTGCTCCCGGCTGTGTGGCCGCCAGGCAGCGGACAGGCGATCGTCCCACCAGGCATGCGCGAGCTCGCTGAGCTTCGTCACCGCGATGGTGGCGCCGGGACTACGACCGGCGAGCCAGCGGCCGATGTGCTCCTCCGACCGGAAGAGATTCATGGTGCTTCAAGTGAACACAATGTCGTCCCACCATCGGGCGGCCGGCACCAGGCAGTGGAACAGCAGACTCTGGTCATCAGGCCGCTGACCCTGCACCTCAATTCGCAGCGCCGCACCGCAGTCCGGGCACGCGGTCTCGATCCGCCCGTCCGCGTGCAGCGCAGCGCAGATGCCGAAGGCATCCCAGGCGCAGTTGCCGTACCACCACCGTCCGGCAGCGTGCACGTGGTAAGCCGTCGGGACGGCGGAGAACGGGTTGGCCATCACGATCTCGCCGGTCAGCCGGTCCAGGACCAGCGCGTGCTCGGCGTGCAGTCGCTGCCAGCCGGCCACGACCTCCTCCCGGCCGCGGCCGGTCGCGGCCGCGATCTCCGCGGCCATCGGGGCGCGTCCCCGCTGCACGAAGCGCGCGTAGGTCACACCACGAAGCATCAGGTCGTCGTCATTCATGGCAGCCGCACCGCCGGCAAGTCGCTAGCGCAGACCACGATTGGTCTGTCCGTCCAGCAGCTCGCGGGCGATGTCCAGGTGGCCAGCGTGACAGGCCGTCTCCTCGATCATGTGCAGTACCACCACCCGGACGCTCCGCGGCTCGTCCGCGCTGTCGTCACCGTGGCGACCGCGTGGCGGTGCCGACAACGGCGTGCTGGCGAGCACGGCGTCGGAGCGCTCACACTGCTCGCGGTAATACGCGACGATGTCCGCCGACGGGCGGTCGCAGACGAACGCCGCCTCGGGGTCGTAGGCGGGCCGCCCCTCGTCCCAGGGCAGCTCGACCTCGAAGCCGTTGACGACCTGCTGGAACCAGTGCCGCTCGGCGCCGCCGAGATGCTCGACGAGGCCGGCCGGGGTCCAGCCCGACGGCACGACGGGCCGGTGCCAGTCCCGCTCGCTGAGCCCCTCGACGATGGAGAGCACCGACGCGCGCTGGTAGCGGAGGAAGTACAGCAGGTCCTGGTCCTCATCGTCGGCCATGTTCGCTCCCTGGAACCGCGATGCTCGAGCGTGGCGAATCCCGGCGATCCGCTCATGCCCCTGGGGTCACCCCTACGACGACTGGGCGTCTCGCAGCTGGACAGCTAGTCCTGCAGAATTCTGCGGGGACTGAGTGCGTTCCCTGGCGGCATCAGCCAGCTGCGGTCCAGATCGTGAGTCGATGAGCAACCCATCAGCTGCATCGAGCGCTGCATCTCGGCGCGCGCCATCTCCACCATGTGCGCGACGCCGTCCTGGCCGCCGAGTGCGAGGCCCCACACGTACGGACGCCCGAGCAGCACAGCCTTGGCACCCAGGGCCAGCGCCTTCAGCACGTCACCGCCGCGCCGCACGCCGCCGTCGACGAGGATCTCGATCTGGTCGCCGACGGCCTCGACGATCTCCGGCAGGACGTCGATCGTGGCAGGCGCTCCGTCGAGCTGACGACCCCCATGATTCGACACGACGAGACCGTCGCAACCCAGCTCGACCGCCTTGCGCCCGTCCTCGGCGGTCAGCACTCCCTTGACGAGCACGGGTCCATCGAAGTTCTCGCGCACCCACGCGACATCCTCCCATGTTGGCGAGTGCGATCCCGCCGAGGTCATCTCCGGCAGCGCCATCGGCACGGCTTCAGGCGTCATGCCCGCCGTGTTCGCCAGCTGAAACGGCATCCCATCGAGGATGTAGCGAGCGAGCCAGAACGGGCGTCGCGCGAGCTGCGGACTGAGCCTGAGAGCGTTCGCGGCGTTGATCCGCATCGAATAGCTGAAGCCGTTGCGCCAGTCCCGCTCCCGCTTGGCACCGACCTGGATATCGACGGTCACGACGATGGCCCGGTAGCCGGCCGCCTTCGCCCGGTGCACGAGGTTCTCCATCCCGGCACGTCCCCGGTACCGGTACAGCTGGAACCAGTGGCGGTCCGGCGACCTCTCGGCGATCTCCTCCAGCGAGAAGCCCGACGCAGAGCTGACGACGTGGATAGTGCCAGCGGATGCGGCCGCGCATGCTACTGCGATGTCAGCCTGAGGATGGACCAGCCGCATGCCACCGCACGGCGCGGTGAGAACCGGGAACGAAGCAGTCTGCCCGAACAGAGTCGTGGACAGCTGAGGCTCTGCCACCCAGATACCCATGCGCGGGCGGAAGCGCAGCTCCTGGAACGCCTCGGTGTTACGGCGCAGCGTCACCTCGTCCTCGGCGCCACCGTCGACATAATCGAAGACACCGCGGGGCAGCGTCCTCTTCGCGAGGCGCCGCGCGTCCTCGTAGTTGAGAACCCTGGCGAGCCGAGTTCGCTGGAGCTTGCTCAACGCCATCTGCCGCTCCTGAGATCGCGGATGACCGGAATGTCCAAGGATCGCACAGGTGCTCACGGCGCCGCAGTGATCGGCGCCCTAGCGGGCGGTCCGCCACGCCCAGGCCGGCCGGTGCCGACGCAGGTAACCTCCGTAACCAACCACGGCCATGAGCAGGACGAACAGGCCAAGCCCGATCTGGATTCCGCGTGTCAGGCCGGGCGGGTAGATCACCTGGATCAGATAGTGCGAGATGAACCCGCCACGGTACCCGGCCTGGCCGCCCCGGCGCAGCAGGTAGTTCTGCAGTGCGGTGAGCGGGCAGGCGAAGCCGACCAGTTCGACGAGAACGCCATACACCATCGCCGGCAGCTGCACCCAGATGAGCCGCGGCCAGCGCCAGGCAAGGAAGGAACCGCCCACCACGAAACCGATGAACAGCAGGTGGACGACGAGCACGAGGTCAGCGGCAACCAGGTACAGCATCACGATCATCGCCAGCGGCAACTCACTAGGTTTCAGGATAGATCCAGCCGCTGATCCGCACACCGCAGCACGGCACCGCGGTCATGAGACCTCTCGCGCTCGTCCTCCGCCCCGAGCATGGTTCGGCGTCGGTTCCCTGGACTACCCTCGAGGCGTGATCACCGGCGTGCATGCGATCGTCTTCTCGTCGGACGCAGAGAAGGTACGGGAATTCTTCGCCGATGTGCTCGGCCTGCCGTCGGCCGACGCGGGCGGTGGCTGGCTCATCTTCGCCTTGCCGCCAGCCGAGCTGGCCGTTCATCCGGCCGACGACGGCAGCCGCCATGAGCTGTACCTGATGTGCGACGACATCCACGCCACGCTCGCCGAACTCCGGAGTAAGGGCGTCGAAGCGGCCCGCGATGTCTCCGACCAGGGCTGGGGTCTGCTGGCCGCAATCCGCCTGCCCGATGGGGCGGAGTTCCCTATCTATCAGCCCCGGCACCCGGCACCGCCACGCACGTGACCGGTGCGCACGGGAGCAGCGGCGTGCCTACCCCATCCCGCGGACGCTGTCCGCCCGGATGGTCAGCAGGACGCGGACCTGGTCGCGGCCGCCGTACCACGGGTAGGGTCCGCCGAGGTAACGCTGGGCGAGGGTCTCGATGTGGCTCGCGGCGCCCTCGGTGGTGATCTTCATGACCTGTCCGCGGATGGCGTAGTAGCGGGACGGACGGGATGGGTCGCACACGTTCACTGCCACCCGCGGGTCACGCTCGACGTTCCTGACCTTCTGATGACCCTGGACCGAATTGATCACGACGTGTTCCCCGTCGGTGTCGACCCACGTCTGGGTCAGCTGGGGCGAGCCGTCCGGCATCAGCGTGGCCAGGAAACAGGGGCTGGGCTGACGCAGCACGGCGATCAGATCCTGGGGCAGAGTCACGGTTGGTCAGCTTAGCCCGATGTTCGGAACCCGCCGTTGCTGTAGAGAAGCTGACCGGTGATCCAGCCGCCGGCCGGAGACATCAGGAATCGGACCAGGTCGGCGGTATCGGCTGGCGTTCCGAGCCGGCCGGCCGGAGTCTGGGCCAGGCACGTCTGGCGGACCTGCGGGGTCATCCAGCCGGTGTCAATCGGCCCCGGGTTGATGACGTTCGCACGGATGCCCCGGCTGGCCAGCTCGACCGCGGCCGCCAGAACGATCCGGTCCAGCGCTCCCTTGCTCGCCCCGTAGGGCAGGTTGTGTACGGCGTGGTCGCTGGTCAGAGCGATGATCCGGCCTTGTACCTCCGTCGTCGGATCCGCCGGGAGCCGCTCGGCGAATGCCCTGATCAGCAGCCACGCCGCGCGGGCGTTGACGGCGAAATGCCGCTCCCAGCTCGCCACCGTCGTGTCCAGGATCGAACTGTCCACGCTCTCGCAGTGCGACAGCACCAGCCCGGCGAGCCTGCCCGCCGCGGCCGCGGCGTCGACGAGCCGGGCCGGCACGTCGACCTCGGCCAGGTCGGCGGCGATGACCTCGGCCTTGCTGCCACGACGGCGGCACTCGGCCGCCACCTCGTCGGTGTCGTGCTCACCGTGCGCGTATCCCAGGCGGTCGTCGTACGGCGCCCAGTGGTTCAGTACGAGGTCCCACCCGTCAGCCGCGAGGCCGAGCGCCAGGCTGGCGCCAATCGACCGGTGCCGGCCGACGCCAGTCACCAGCACGGTGCCACGACGTCGACCCGGCATGGCTGCCTTCCAGCTGGGCGGGTGAGAACGGCTGCCAGGCAACCACGATCCGACACCGCGCGCAAGCGATTACCGTGCCGGTGCCAGGCGGGTCGCCGGACTCGCCGCGGAATCGCCGGATGCGAGACTGAGCCGTGGTCGTCTCCAGCTACATCACTCCTAAGGCCCGCAAGGGCGGTCCAAGCGATATCCAGGGCCGGGGCCTGTTCGCCGTCGAGCCGATCGCCCCCGACGAGCTGGTCGCGATCAAGGGTGGCCACATCGTGTCGACGGCTGAGGAGCAGTCGCTCCCGGACCGGCTCCGGAACTCGGGGATCCAGATAGCCGACGGCTTCCACCTCGTCGCCCTGGAGGAGACCGAGTACGAGCCGGTCATGCTGTTCCTCAATCACTCGTGCGAACCCAATGTCGGCTTCGCGGGCAACGTCGTCCTCGTCGCGATGCGTGGCATCAGCCCGGGCGAAGAACTGACGACCGACTACGCGCTGTTCGACGACTATGACGGCCAGATGGACTGCCGGTGCGGCACGCCGTCCTGCCGGGGCACGATTCACGGGCGGGACTGGCAGCGCCCTGACCTGCAGCGCAAGTACGGTGGCTATTTCTCGTCGTATTTGCTCAGCCGGCTGGCGAGCAGGCCGGCCGCTGACTAGCTGCCTCTGGGGACATGGCCGACCCGGCTGAACCACGCGAGCGCACCGCTCGTGATTATCAGCGACGACAGGCGGCTACCGCGCGCCCGCCCCGAGACCCAGTCCAGGAGCTCTGGTGTCCGCTTCGCAGCTGCAGGCCGGGGCGCAGGTGGTCGGCGCGGTTCGGCCGGCGTGGTGGCGGCGGCTATCCCCTGCCTCGTGTGCGGTTGCCGCCCTGACCGTGCTCATCGTCTGGGTAGCCGTCGCGGACCTGGTCAGCCACGGTCGGCTGGCCTCCATGCTCGCCGCGGGCCGGGCGGAGCTCGCGGCTCCGCTGCTGGTGGCGCTCGTGGTCGCGACGGGGATCTGCGAGCGACTATGGCCGGCCGAGCGCCGCCCGGTGCTGGCCCGCGGTCATGTGCAGGACATCTGCTACCTGGGTCTGCACGCCGCGGTCGTGATACCGCTGATGACACTGCTCAGCGTCGGGGCGGCCACCTTGATCGGCGGCCATGCGCAGTGGATCGAGCTGCGAGCGACGCAGCACTGGCCCGGCTGGCTGGTCGTGCCCGTCACGATCGTCGCCATGGACGGAGCCAACTGGCTGGCACACTACGCCGATCACCGGCTCGGTCCCCTCTGGCGCTTTCACGCGCTGCACCACAGCCAGGAGGAGCTGAGCGTGCTCACCTCCTTCCGCGCGCACCCGCTGATGCACACGACCGGGTTCCTGCTCGCCACCGTCCCGGTAGTGGCCCTGATGCCGACCCGCCCGATCGCCCCGGTGCTCATCACCGGCTACGTGTGCATCGGCACGCTCCAGCACGCCAACCTCCGCTGGAGCTTCGGGCCGCTAGGCCGGGTGGTGGTGAGCCCCGCCTACCACCGGCTGCACCACGCGCGCGAGAGCCAGGCCGCCAACCTCGGCGTCGTGCTCACGATCTGGGACGTCCTGGCCGGACGCGCCGTCTTTCCCGCCCGCGGCGCCGCGGCGGGGCGCACCGGCCTGGCCGGACGGCCGGTTCCGGTTGAGCAAGGTGGCGCGGCGGCGCCGGCGGTGCTGCTGCTCGCCGAACAGCTCATGGAGCCCTTCCTCGCGCGCCGCTCCTGACCGGCTGAGCCGGCGCGCCGGCCCGCTGGCCGCACGGCCCACAGCCGGCGGGCGGCACAATGACAGGCATGGCCAGACGTACCACGACAACCTCCTCCCCCGGCGGCCGCGGCGGCACCGGCCGGTCCGACCGCGCAGGCCGCGGCGGGCGCGGTCCCGGCGCTGGCGACGGCGTGGACATCGACGCCGAGTTCGAGGAGAACATCGTCGACATCGACGTCACCGAGGAAATGCGCGGCAGCTACCTCGAGTACGCGTACTCGGTGATCTACCAGCGCGCGCTGCCGGACGCGCGGGACGGGCTGAAGCCGGTCCAGCGCCGGATCCTCTACCAGATGAGCGAGATGGGGCTGCGGCCCGACCGGGCGCACGTCAAGTGCGCCCGGGTGGTCGGCGAGGTCATGGGCCGCCTGCACCCGCACGGCGACAGCGCGATCTACGACGCGCTGGCCCGGATGGCGCAGCCGTGGGCGATGCGGCTGCCGCTGGTCGACGGCCACGGCAACTTCGGCTCGCTCGGTGGCGAGGATCCGCCCGCCGCGATGCGGTACACCGAGGCCAGGATGGCGCCAGCCGCGCTGGAGATGACCAGCTCTCTCGACGAGGACACCGTCGATTTCGTGCCGAACTACGACGGCACCGATACCCAGCCCGAGGTGCTGCCGGCCGCGTTCCCGAACCTCCTGGTCAACGGCGCCTCCGGGATCGCCGTCGGGATGGCCACCAACATGGCGCCGCACAATGTCGGGGAGGTTGTCGCGGCCGCGCGCCACCTGATCGCGAACCCCGAGGCCGACCTCGACACGCTGATGCGGTTCGTGCCCGGTCCCGACCTGCCGACCGGCGGGAAGATCGTCGGGCTGGAGGGGATCAGGGAGGCGTACCAGACCGGCCGGGGGGTATTCCGCACCAGGGCCGCGGCCAGAATCGAGAAGCTGACCCCGCGGCGCACCGGCATCGTGGTCACCGAGCTGCCTTACGGCGTCGGCCCGGAGAAGGTGATCGCCCGGATCAAGGACCTCGTCCAGACGAGGAAGCTCAACGGCGTCGCGGACCTCAAGGACCTCACCGACATGCGCAACGGCCTGCGGCTCGTGATCGAGGTCCGGTCCGGATTCGTGCCGGAGGCGGTGCTGGCGGAGCTCTACCGGCTCACGCCCATGGAGGAGACGTTCGGCATCAACAACGTGGCGCTGGTGGACGGCCAGCCTCGCGTGCTGGGGCTCCGCGACCTGCTGCAGATCTACGTGGACTTCCGCATC
>Ga0187783_10004095_pt1 | contig 10800 bp, 11 predicted proteins | sample 1015_SJ02_MP02_2_FD_132471 | JGI IMG/M metagenome (GOLD analysis project Ga0187783, IMG submission 132471) | Tropical peat soil microbial communities from peatlands in Department of Meta, Colombia - 1015_SJ02_MP02_20_MG | ecosystem: Environmental > Terrestrial > Soil > Wetlands > Peat | place...
AAATCTATAACGGGCGGCAATAGCGATAATCCGTCGTAACGCATCGGGAATTTGCCAGGCGCATTTCCGTGCGAGCCAGAATGGGTCAGAAGCATTTCGCAAAGCTCTAACCAATGTCCCCTTTACCCCCGAAAGCGCCGTTTGCGCTTTATCTGCTCCGTCCGGCTTTGCGGTGGCACATCTTGGAGTCCACGCTGGGAACGACTCAGGTGCATCGAATGCGACTGGAGAGCAGAGGATTTTGCTGATGGCGTTCTGGCCTTAGCCTCAGCGGGTAACGGCGGCTTCTGTGGCGGCAGTGGCATTCGCGCACCTGCATCGACCGGATCGAGCTCACGAGGGACCAGCATCGCGAAGTTGCCGGGCTGATGGACATGACTGGCAAGCCGCCCGGCGCGATCTCCCGCTCCCCAAAAGATATCGGCGCGGGCTGGGCCGACAATCGCCGACCCAGTGTCCTGAGCGATCATCAGATGGTCAAAGCGGACACTTCGTTTTTCATCCGTGAGGGGCAGATCGGCCTCGACGAAAAACGGCGTTCCATACTCATGTAACGCATTATCGACAGCAATCGAGCGTTCTGCTGTCAGTGATATACCTTGGGCGCCAATCGCCTGCGGCTCACTGGGTATCTCCTGGAGGCCGGCTGATCTCCAATCATTTGATAGTCCGACGATGCGGAAAAACATAAAGGATCGATTTTGGCGCAAGAGTTCCTCGGTGCTTTGCGGGTTGGCGTGTACCCATTCACGAATTCGCTCGGGCGACATCTCCTCGCGCGGAATGATGTTGTGCTCAATGAGAATGCGGTTGAGCGGCACAAATGGGTAGCCATTGTGGCTGTCGTAGTTGATGCGCAGTATGGCTCCGTCTTCGAGACGAATACGCGCTGATCCCTCGATCTGGATAGCAAGAGCATCCGATTGGTTCTTGATCCAACAAATTTCGAGATGTTTTCCGTCGAGAGCGCCATCGAGGATCTCGCCGCGATCGTAGTAGGGGATCAGTCTCCCACTGTCCGTCCGCCGCAATGATTGTCCCTTGTTGGGAAAGCCAGGACCGACACTGTGGAACGGTGGCAAGAGATCTGGCGGGCGGCGATAAATGGGTACCTTGAAAATTCCGGTTGGAAAGCGTGAGCCGTCGACAACCGGTTCGTAATAGCCGGTCAAGAAGCCAGCGCTGTCGCCCAGCCTGGTTATGCGCAGCGGACGAAAATTGCGTTCGAAGAACAGCCGCGCCTGTTCCTCTGTCAATTGGCCGTCTGCGAGCGCTCGACGACATACCCGTGTGAGCGAAACGGACATCGGGCGCTTTTCGTTCTCGCGCAGGCTGCTCCGCAGCAGCGGACGGCAGCTCGATAAAAAAGTACCCAAGGCTGCAACGTGATCATCCGCTGACCATCCCTTTAAAGCACTCCATTCAATCGGCTCGAGGGCTGTGTCGGGGAGCCACAGCGGATCCGGTTGTGCTGTCGATGGTCCGAATATCGTAGGCGCGGGAGTGGCAAGTTCGGATTTCCGCTGCACCCCCACCGCAGCATGGACTGATAGGCCGCCCAGCTGTAGGACGACCATGGCTGCTATCGCGATTTGACAACTGCCGCTAACTCTGGACATCGCCGATCTGCGTGTCTGCTAGCAGATGAATTTAGTCGTCGAAAAAAGCTAATTTTATGATCAGAGCTGGGATCCAAGTGCATCACTGATCGGTAGAGTACGGGAGCACCCAAACATCGATTTTACCGTCGGTAAAGCGCCCGTATGTGTGCCCCGCCGCGCAATGTCCTCGCAAAACCACTTCCGCGCGATCGGCAGGTCATTGCCGCTGCAAGGCTTCATTGCAAAAGCTGGCCTCTCTCCAGCCATTTTCATCATTAAGTGACAGTCCGACGTCCGGAATGAGATTGGCCGTCAGCACTTATTAACAATGTATTGGTATAATTGGCGACCCACTAAACAACCAGTGTGGTTGGCCCATGCTCATGTTTTTACTAGGACTTCTCATTGGTCTGTTTATCAAGGAGGTTGCGGCTTATTTGCCGATCATTGCGCAAGGGCAAATCAATCGTGGCTTGAAGCAGCTGCCGAAAGAGACGCGTGCAAACTTTGGTGAAAAATGGTTTGCCGTCGAGGCCAAGCTACCCAGCGATTTGTCTAAGGTGATTTGGGGCATGGGCTGCAACTGGCTTCTCGCTCCGCAGGCCTCAAAGCCGCTTATGTCCGAGAGGGTTGCAAAGCTTCTCCAGTTCGTTTTCTTTATTGTTTACCTGCGGGCCATATTGCGCGACTTCATCAAACTGCGCTTTGCATCGCCAAGAGCAATAAAATCACGCTGGGTGTTTCTTAAATTGATTGCCGATCAGGCCATAGCCGTCGACGATCCGAACCAGCTTCAGCCGCTCCTAGCGCTTGCCGACAGAGTTCATGATGAAGCGAGCAAGCAGACGTTATTGGTGTTAGTTGAAGCCATGAGAAACACGAAGCGAGCATCGAAAGACATAGCCGCGTGGCCTACACAAACTGCAGCCAGTGGGTGATCTCGCGCCCGTAGGGCGGCCAGCGTTTTCTGGTGATGCTTGCGCATCAGTGAACCGCCCAGCTCTTCGCATGCGGCGGCAGCGGTGCCTCGATGGGGCTTGCGCATCCTCGGGCTGAACGAGATGCCGGTGGACGTGCGCCCAGGCCGCGGTCGGCCGTGATAATGGTTCATTCGACTGGGTCAGAAACTGTTCTGTCCACGACGTGGACATTGGGGAGTTCGGACCATGGTCAAGACCCGGCGAGCACTTCTCTTGTCGGAAGCGCTCGCTATCGCGGCGTCGCTGAGAATGCGCGCGGCCGGTTGGCCCGAGCGGTCGGTGAAATTCATCGTCCCATTTGGACCGGGGGCGGGTGCGGATATAGGCGCACGAGTCTTTGCCGAGAAATTGCAGGCTCTTTGGGGACAACCGGTCGTCGTCGAGAACCGCCCCGGCGGCGACAGCATTGTCGCGATTACGGCATTTCTCAACGCTAACGACGATCATACTTTCTTGTTTGCACCGGCGGGAAACTTAACGGTGCATCCGTTCATCTACAGCAAACTTCCATATGATCCGAACAACCTGGTTCCGATCGCGCGCGTTTCCAACACGATCGTCGCGGTTGCAGTGAATGCGGACTCGCCATTCACGACGATGAGGGAATTCACCGAGGCGGCCAAGGAGGCGCCGGGAAAGTACAACGGCGCGATGGTGCAAGGCATCACCGAATTCACGTTCTGGGGCTACGAGGCTGCCGAGGGCTTAAAGATCGTACAAGTTCCGTATCGCGACATTAACTCAGCGGCCGTTGATCTCGGAGAAGGCTGGATCGAGATCGCAATGTTGTTCTATGCGATGGCGAAACAGGCTGAAGGTCCGTGATAAGACTCTTCTTCCGACCCCCAGAGGCCACAAGTCATGTCATTCGATCTCTCGTCACTCTTTTGGATCTTTATCGTAATCATGCTGTTACAGCCTCTGTTCGCCGCACGATGGTATGTTATGCGACGTGCACACGCGATCCGCGCGATCGAAAATTTACACGGGTCACGCGTCATCACGATGATCCATCGTCAGGAGAACCGTAGCCTTTTCGGCTTTCTCGTATCCCGGCATATCGATCTGGAGGATGCCCAGACAATCATTGCGGCAATCATGGACACGCCAGGGGATATGCCGATCGATTTTGTGATCCATACGCTCGGCTGGCACAAAGTGCCTCCAGCAAGCTGCGCCTCGCTCGGGATCTGGCCAATACGCGAGTTTATATAGCCGTCGCTGATATAGGTGTTGTCGGCTGAATACCACGCGAAAGGACGAAAATGTGGCCATTAGAATTGACAGCGATGCCGCTGACTTCACCGAGAACGCCAGTGTGGATAGCAGCGCGATCAAGCCGACTAGCCAGATACGCATCGGTTCCTCCGTAACATATTGCTTTTTATCTACAGTATCCTTTACGCCGTCTGACAGCATCCTTTACGCCGTCTGACAGCGCGTTGCGATCGCTGTGCCCTGCCAGGCGGCCATCGCTGGACGCGAGGCGTATGTGTAAATTTTGATCGAAGGCCACTACACCACGAAGGAACACTGCTCCTGCGGAGTTCGCGTATCCATATTGCGTCCGCGGTTGAGATGGTCATCAATCTCTGCCGCGGCACCGATCATTCGGCCATAAAGGAATACTTTGAATGCTGCCGTCTCCAGATCCTTCTCAGTAAGTACACCAGATCGGTAATCTTTCCACAAAACGGCAAGCAGCAGCGCGGCGATAACGGCATCTACGTTGACGCAAAACACGTAGCGAGAGGCGCCCGTTTCATATAGTGCCTGAACCAGTTCGCGATAGAAAGCGTGGAAGACGTTATAATCACCGCGCTTCTCCATAAAGGCGGCTATGAACCTTTCACGTGGATCGTAGTTGACAGATTTACCCTTAAAGATCGGATGATGAACCCCCGGCAGCGCGCGCGGTCCGTCGAAGCCGGACTCCTTAGACCGAACTTTCTCTTCCTTATAAGTCTCAGTAAATTTCGTTGCCATCGCTTTAAGGTCGAGACCGTGCTTGGGATCTGTCGGATCTTTAAGGTTGGCGTCCCTAAATTGTTCAAGGAGAAAGGCCATTACTTCAAATCCGTTACCGCCGTGGCTGTAGCCGGAATGCGTGAGGAAACCCATCATCGCTTTGTTGATCTGTACGCGGCCTGGCGTTTGCGGGCCGTCAGCTGCGACTGCCCCCTTGGCGCCCTGGGCGCTGATCGCGCCCGGACCGTTGGAGATCAATAGACCGATCAATATCTGCAATGGCCGTGCCTCGGCCTCAGTCGGGCGCTTTCCCGTCAGGGCTAGAAACAAGAAATCCGCCATGGTCCAACGGCCGAAGCGTTCGTCGCGCGGTATACCCCACAAACTGCCGTGCTGATGGCGCTCGCTGGGTATGGAAGCGCCTATCATGACGCCGTAAAGTCGCAGATACCAAGGCAGGGTCTCGGCAGTCAGCCGTGAGATCCGTTTGCGCATCAGCGGTCCCCACGCGATGGTGGTGGCGATTGCGGCGAGAATCGCGTCGCGCGACGGCCGCCCCCCGAGCGATTGCATGAATTTGAGAAATACTGACTTACCACCGCGGTCGTGGACTGCCTTCAGCATTGCTTCTGGACGCGGATCGGTTGCCTCATCGGGCCTCGCTAAATACAGGTCTCTGGCTTTCGCATCGACTTTGATGCCGCTGAAATCGAAAGTCTCATCCCGGGCGTCAGTCAGCCCAGAATGAGCAAAAAGTTCGATGAGCTTACGCGTGCAGGCCAAGGCGCGTTCCACGCGCTTCGGACCGATGATCGCGGCGGCCGCGGCCATTATGGTGTTTGCTGAATTGCCTGCTTCGCGCGCGGCGTTTGCAGCAGCAAGCGCTGTGTCGCCGACGAGGTTGATTTCAGCGGCAACTGCGATGTCGAGCATGGCTCTATCTTGCTCCGAAGCGATTTCATGAACCAACGGCAGGGCGAAATTCGCTTCGAGCGGCAGCAGCGCGAGATCGAGAACTTGAAGGCCATGGACGCTCGTGACTTGCGTCTTCGCGTCCATCACTGTCGCACCGGATTTATCTTTCATGCCCTGGCGGGGAATGACGGCTCCAATCTGAGCGCCGAGCGCCTTGATCTGGCCGTTGTAGGGCGGCGGTGCGTCGACGGCCGGTAAGACCAGTGCTGGCGGCAGTTTCAGTCCCTGATCATTACCGATCCAGACTTTCAAAGCGAGACTTCCGCGCGGGGCGAAGTCTGTGTCGATGCCATTTTTGTTCATCACCGCGGTCAGCGCTGACGGGATATGGGCGATGTTGGTCACCACCGCGCCTTTGGCAGAATAAATGGGCCGTTCTGGTGTAAAAATGCCTTCCACGCCGAAGGCTTCCATGAACCAGCGTTCCTTGTCCTCGGCCCTGTCGCCGGTACCCGCCATGGCGCCGGCATGGCCCACGGCCCGCGTAAGTTTGGACTTCCAGCGACCCACGACGCAGGTCACGACTGGCTTGCCGAATTCGAGACCGTGCTCGTAGTAACCGCCTGGTTCGGAATAAAACACCGCAGCCTTGGTGCGCGGATCGCGCTCCAACGCATAGGCGAAATCGCGCGCCGCATAATGGATATAGACGTCCTTGCCCGACGAGATTAGCGTCGTCGTTCCCCAGCCTTCCGTCGCCAAATATTGGGCGATAGTCGTGGTGAAGCCGCCGGAATTAGAGAAGATTGCCACTGAGCCTTTGATGAGCACCTCTTCGGGATTGTCGCCGCCAAGCGCGCCCCCGACGCGTACGCGATTCCATGAATCTGCCACGCCTAAAGAATTGGCTCCGAAAATATCGATGCCATTCGCCTGGCCTAACGCCCTAATTTCGCGTGCGTCATGGACTGCAATTTTTTCCGTGATCATCACAATCTTTTCTAGACCGGGGTTTACTCGAACGAGCTCAGCAACACCGTCGCGGACGCCAGACGGTGGTAAATAAACGACGCCCGTGTTGAATGAAAATCCGGCATCGAGCCCTTCGCGCACATTGTTAAAGACCGGAATATCGCCGATTGGGGTCGGCAGGACCTGACCGCGTCGGCCTGGTGACGTGCCGAACACGACGTTGCCGCCGGAAAATGCGTGACTAACCGGCGTGACCTGGCGCGACTCGCCGCCGAGGATGTTGAGAACGCAAACGCGATCATCGCGCGTTGCCACTTCACTGAGCGCGGCCACTCCCAGGAAATAAGGAAAGCCTTCAATGCCCCTTTTGAACATACGCGACTCCGATACCCGGTGACCTACGTGGCGTTCTTCAGACCAAGATGCGCCGCGATTTGTGCACGGCCTCCTGCCTTCATCCATTCATCCACTTTCTCTGCGTAATTGACGACCTCTGAGATCGCGCTGTCAAAGCCGAAGAACCGGTAGGGCAGATTGAGTGAATCGCAGGTGTCGGCGAGAGCGCCCATTCCGCGGACGACGTTTGGTCCACCGCGACCCACCACGACATAAAGTGGTGTCGGGCCATTTGCACTAAAGTATTCGCGCAAGGCATCCCCCATTGCCCGGAAGGTTTCGTAGATGTCCGTATTGTTGGATTTGCCGCCGATGATGAACAACACGTTGGCCTGAGCGAGCCAGTGCTTGTAGCAGATGCGCGCTACCGACTTCATTTTCTCATAGGGTGGGTTGCCACCGAAATCCGATGAGATAATTGCGGCCTCGCCCAGCACCTCAGTAACCAGCGAATTGGCGCCACCCCCGAAGGTTGGAGCCAATATCGTGCCCCTATCGTTAATGACGAAAACGTCGGATTGACCCTGATGGGTGCGCAACTGATTGACCTCATGCTCAAAGTCCGACGTATCGGCCGCGAAGAGGTGGTTCGGCAGGCCAAGCCGTTGCGATCGGGGGTCATCGCGATCAAATCCACATTTGAAATCGCACGCCACTGGCGTTAGACGACCGTCACGCCCCGGCCGCATACGTATCGGGTTTAATTCGAGGGTAGTCATGCCGTAATGGTGAACCAGCTCCCAAAGCTTTGGCAGATGTTGAACCAGCGGCGAAATTATTTCCTTTGGGGCTCCGACATCTGTGAGTGCGTTGGCAACAACGAAAGCCTTCAGTCCTGTCAGCGCATCGAACGGCACCTGAGCGACCTCGCTCTTATCGAGCTCCTCAATGTCCACGCCACCGCGATGCGTCAGCGTCATTGTTGGTGCGCGGAACTCCGTCGAATCATTGATGGCAAAGTAGACTTCATGCTCTGCCGGGACACCGCCCTCGAAGGTGACGCCGTTCGCCTTGGCGATGGCATTGCCGTGACGATGTTCGACGAAGTAGAGCCGCTCTTTTTCCTTCAGCGCGGTTTTGAGGTCCGTGGCTTTGCCGATCAGACCCGACTTCCCCTTTTTGCCAACGCCTCCGCGAAACAAGGGCTTTATGAATACGAGCTTGTGGCGGTCGATTAGGCCCTGGATCTCATCTTCCGTCGCACCCGGTCCCAAAACCTCCGCCGCAGGAAACTCGACGTAATCCAAGAGCCGCGCCCCGTGCAGCATTCCGGTCATTTGCATGGCACCCTCCGAGCGATTCGACTTCGATAAAGTACTATCCGGACGAGGTGCCGGTGGATCTCATGTGGGATAGCTAAACAACCTGTTCGCTTGCACGGCCGTCTAACCGATCTGCGTCAAAATAATCAGCACCAAGGTCACCGTCGCCGCGCCGCCGATGCGCGTGGCAATCTGAGCAAATGGCATAAGCTGCATTCGATTGCCTGCCGTGAGAATAGCAACATCGCCTGTGCCCCCTTGCCCGCTGTGGCAGGCAGTGACGATGGCGGTGTCGATCGGATACATCCGCAGCCATCCTCCAACAAAAAATCCTGTTGTTATGATCGCGACAACGGTCGAGATGATGGTGATGAGATAGGGCAACGTGAATGCGGCCACCAGTTTGTCCCATGGCGTCAGCGAGACGCCGATGGCGAAGAGCAGAGGGTATGTGACCGCCGTCGAGAAGAACTTATAGACGTGAAAGGCACCAAGCTGGAGCGACGGGGAGATGGCTCGCGCCAACTTCAGCATAACAGCGATAACGAGCATCGCCACCGGCGCTGGAAAACTGAAGAGCCGCTGCGTCAAGGCGCCGATCAGATAAAGCGTCACCGCGGTAACAACGGCGGCAGCGACGGTTGTCACATCGACGTTGGCATCTCCCTTCTCCTCCTCTAATTCTAACTCGTCATGTTCGCCGGGTTGAAGACGCCCCTCACCGGTGAGATGCGGATATTTCTTGCCAACGTAATTGAGAGTGCCTGCTAACAGAATCGCCGTCAGACTGCCAAGCATGACCGGCGGCAACACCTGGGCAAAGAGGTCGCCCTGGGCCTGGTGAAGGATCTGCGCGTAGCCGATAGAGAGAGGTATTGCGCCCTCGCCGACACCGCCCGCCATGATTGGAACGACGATGAAGAAGAATGTGTGGAAGGCTCCGAGACCTAGCAAAACGCCGACGAGCGTGCCGATCAGGGCTCCCACGACAGATCCAAAGATGAGGGGCACGAATATTTTGAGAAAACCTTTTATGAGCACGCCTCGATCCATCCCCAAGATGCTTCCGACGATGATGCAGGAAATAAACAGATACAGAAAATTGGAGTCCTTGGTGAATTGTGTCACCGAGCTTAAGATCGATGCTGGCAGCAGATGATGAAAGGCGAGGAACGATGGGATGAATGTGGCAAAAATCGCTGCCGCACCGACGTTACGAATGATCGGGATACGCTTACCCAGTTCGGCACACGTAAAGCCCCCCATCGAGAGCAGAACGATCGCCATCAAGATATCGGATGGCACTGTCCCGGTTGCCGCAAACCCGGCAATCACTGCCAGCAGGATTACATAGACCGGCAGCGGAATGATGCCGATTTTGTAATCGACAATCGACCACCAGCCCTTGGGCCAGAAGCTCTCCGTCTCCTCGCGTCCCGCGCGCACTACACTTTGAGTGGCCACCGACGTCCTCCCCGTGCGTTCCATAGTTTTTGTGTTGTAATGCAATTCTATCCGATATGATCGGCGCCAACAATCTAGGGCCCGTCGATCACGCTAAGGACCAGCTTTAAGTGCTCTGCGGTCATCGTTCCCTTGCGCAACCATCTCCTCGGCTACGCGAGCACGGCATAGCGCGCGGCATGCGTGCGCTGCTCTTTCCTTCATTCGTTTATTTACTTCCTGCGCTCGGAACACTCGCTCGTAGTCGGCAAGCGCGACGCGCGCCGCCTCACGGATAGCGCTCGCCTCTTCGCCCTCGAGCGCCAGAACGTCAGCCAAAAAGGCTTCAACGCGCTCGTCCATTGGTTTCCCCGCAATGTCGCCTGCGGGCCACGCAAGCACAGATTATAGGGGTGTCGAGAGCCCAATTCAAAAGAGCTTGAGGCCGAGATAACCTGGATTGACAAGTGGTCCGTTGGTAGCGGCCGGCAGTTGTCAGATTGAAGGTGAGCATCGCGAAGCAGCCACGCAAACACTACGCGACACCAAATGCGGGGTCGGCCGGGAAGATACTGCTGCGAAGCAGCAGCACGGTATTTCAGATGCGCTTGGACCGTCCGGTCAAAGCGGTGGATAACATCGAAATCGTCAGCCTATGCTGGTCCTCAAGCATCAACGTGCCGTCTCACGAACTAAGTACGACTGGCATTTCCACTAGACTGACGGACTTCTCTGACTCTTAGGCGTCAATCGTGCCAGCGCTCGTCAGTGGCGCAGACTTGAGACCATGATGCTGCACCGAGGCCGGCAATTGGAGCACCATGGCGGTCTGGCCGGCGACCAAGCGAGTAACCTTCAGAATCAGGCCGTCCGGAAATTCAAGCGCGTCGTGATGGACGTTTGGATCGTTCATGTTAACCTGGCAAAATCGTGCGACCTTGTGGTTCACATGTACCTTTCCAAAAATGCTCAGGGCGCGGTCGTACTGGACGTTATCCTCAAACGCTAGCTCGGTGCCGGGAAGGAGGCAGACAGCGACCTCGGGCTCGCTGATGGCAGCGAAGCCGCGGGTGATCGATTTCGTAAACTCCGTCGTAATTAGTTTATCCCCTACCTTAGCAGGCCGCGAGGCGACGAGATGGAGACTGTAATCGCACATGGACGAGACTCCTCTGCTGGAACAGCCACTCTCCTCATAACAAACCAAGCGTGATTGCAATCATTGATTTAGATCAACGTCAGGAATACCCAGCTATTGCACCA
>Ga0187783_10004096_pt1 | contig 10800 bp, 5 predicted proteins | sample 1015_SJ02_MP02_2_FD_132471 | JGI IMG/M metagenome (GOLD analysis project Ga0187783, IMG submission 132471) | Tropical peat soil microbial communities from peatlands in Department of Meta, Colombia - 1015_SJ02_MP02_20_MG | ecosystem: Environmental > Terrestrial > Soil > Wetlands > Peat | place...
AAAACCACCCGAGCGATATCTCAAATATTGGGAAACCTCTCGATAATATCAAGTATTATATTTTGGATGAATATTTACAGCCCGTCATACCCGGCGCTATTGGTGAGCTCTATATCGGGGGTATTGGCGTTGCCAAAGGTTATCTAAATAATTTGCAACTGACTAAAGAAAAATTCATCAACAACCCGTATCAAACCCAGCAAGAGATGAATGACGATGTTAATGCCATTATCTATAAAACCGGAGATCGGGTAAGACTATTAGAAAATGATGAACTCGAATACAGGGGTCGAAATGATTTTCAGGTAAAAATAAACGGTCATCGAATTGAGTTATCTGAAATAGAAGCTTGTTTGTTGCGATACCCGGGGATTCGGCAGGCAGTAGTGACCGTGTATCATTCAGCCACCCTCGTAGGATATTATGTGTCGCCGGATACTTTACCGGAAGAGAACCTATTAGAACATTTGCGTGGCTATCTGCCTGATTACATGCTGCCTAAAATACTCATCGCCGTTGAGCAACTCCCGTTAACGAGTAATGGCAAATTAGATCAAGCCCGATTGCCTGCGCCTGATTTTCTTGAGCATTCCGGGCGGCGCTATGTCGCTCCCGGTAATGAGACTGAGCGAAAAATGGTGTCCATTTGGGCGGAAATATTAGGCATTGAAGCCAATAAGATTAGTATCCACGATGATTTCTTTAAGCTGGGTGGCGATAGTATCGGCGCCATTCAATTTATTAGCCAATTAAAGCGGCATTTTGCCATTAATGTCAGCGTCAAAACCATTTTTAATTACAAAACCGTCCTCTCGTTTATAAATCAGGTGATCAAGCCGGTGGTAAAGCCCAATAAAAACGTGCGTGTTAGAACCGAGACGGGAACATTAACCGGTGAGTTTGGCTTACTGCCTATCCAAAAATGGTTTTTTCTCTTAGAATTGAACAAATGGCATCATTGGAATCAGTCGTTCCTAATTAAGACACCCCCGCTTAATATGGACAAACTGCACCTTAGCATGGAAAAACTGATCGCTCATCATGACGCATTAAGACTCAAATTTAGAAAATCGACTTCGTATCCGCAATTTTATGCCGTCGATACCCCACCGGTCACCATAAAACGATTAAATATAAACACGTTAGATTATGCAGAAGGTACGATTCAATTTGAACATAAATTAGAGGAAATATTTACTGACTGGCAGAGTGGATTTAACCTAGAACAAGGGCCTTTGTTCAGTATGGGCTATGTCGATGGGTATCGAGATGGCAGCGCCAGGGTTTATTTCGCTTTCCACCATTTAATCATGGACAGCGTCAGCTGGCGTATTATCGTCGATGATTTGCAAACTCTCTATGGTGATCAATTGATCATGCCAAAAACCAGCAGTTATCGGCAATGGGTAGCTGCGGTAAATAACTACGGAAAACAACACGGCGATGAAATCAATTATTGGCTTAATGTCATCAGGGATTATCGTGCCGGTAATAATTATATTCTCTCGAAAAAACCGTTAGGTACTCGATTAGCAAAAAATTCGGTTTCTTTTGATAAGGAGCTGACTAAGAAACTTCTCCAAACAAGTCATCGCGCCTACAATACCCAAATTAATGATTTACTGCTGACGGCGCTCGGCTTCGCTCTGAAAAAAATCACCCATTCCGACGTTAATTATATTGTTCTTGAGGGACATGGCCGGGAAGAAGTGGCCGCCGATATCGATATCACTCGAACGGTGGGTTGGTTTACCACGATGTTTCCGGTGCGTTTAGAAATAACAGAAAATAATTTTGCGGCGAGCATTATTCATATCAAAGAAAATTTAGGTTTAATACCTAATAAAGGAATCGGTTATGGCGCATTAATCGGCTACAAAGATCAGCCGCTTCCTCCGATCAGCTTTAATTATCTGGGACAATTCGGATGGGCGATTGTTAATGAAAATTCTGGAAAATTTGTCGATGAAGAAAATCAAAATTACAATCTAATCACCATCAATGGATTTATTATTAATGATCAATTAATTTTTTACATCCACAGTGTTCTCGGCAAAGAGTTAGTGGACGCTTTAGGTCATGAATTTAAACGTTATTTGGAGTTGGTCGTTGCCCATTGTTGCGCCCAGAAAAAAACCGTCCACACGATCGGTGACTTTAACGATTACGAGCCCTATATTCGGTATTATAAACATAACCTAACCCCGCAAATTTTTATATTGCCTCCGGGTCTTGGCGGTGCAGAAAGTTATATTAATAATCTGGTTCCACCCTTGGAACATCATGCTAATTTGGTTTTGTTTAATAATTTCTATCTGTATTTGACTACCAAATTAGCAGCCTCTCAATGGGAGAATGTCAATTTCGAATTATTGGCACAGCAGCATATCGCTAAAAAACCCCGCCGAAGCGGGGTTTTTTTACAAGGCTGGAGTCGAAATGACGGATTACATCATGCCGCCCATTCCACCCATGCCTCCTCCCATACCGCCCATGCCGCCTTCACCGCCGCCATGACCGTGCGCTTCTTCTTTAGGCGCTTCGGTGATCATGCACTCGGTGGTGATCATTAAGCCGGCAATCGATACGGCGTTTTGCAGAGCCGTGCGGGTGACTTTGGTGGGATCGAGAATACCCATCTCGATCATGTCACCGAATTCACCGGTGGCTGCGTTATAGCCGTAGCTTTCATTCGCATTGCTTTCCACTTTGGCTAAAATCACCGCGGATTCTTCACCGGCGTTAGCGACGATTTGACGCAACGGCGAAGTCATTGCCCGGCGAAGAATATCGATACCCACTTGTTGATCGTGGTTAGCGACTTGGATATTCTTCAGCGCACGCAACGCCCGAATCAAGGCCACACCGCCGCCGGGCACGATGCCTTCTTCAACGGCGGCACGAGTGGCGTGCAATGCGTCTTCAACCCGCGCTTTTTTCTCTTTCATTTCCACTTCGGTGGCAGCGCCCACTTTGATAACGGCGACACCGCCGGCTAATTTCGCCAAGCGTTCCTGCAATTTTTCTTTGTCGTAATCCGACGTGCTGGCTTCCACTTCTTGACGGATTTGATCGATCCGCGCTTTGATGTCTTTTGGTTTGCCGTTGCCATCGATGATCGTGGTGTTTTCTTTGGTGACCACAATGCGCTTGGCGGAACCCAAATCCTCGAGCGTGGTTTTTTCTAATTCCAAGCCCAATTCTTCGGAAATCATTTTCGCGCCGGTCAATACCGCGATATCCTGCAACATCGCTTTGCGGCGATCACCAAAGCCGGGGGCTTTGACGGCGGCCACTTTAACGATACCGCGAATATTATTGACGACTAAGGTGGCTAACGCTTCGCCTTCCACGTCTTCGGCAATAATTAACAATTGCTTGCCGGATTTAGCCACACCTTCCAACACCGGCAACATTTCGCGGATGTTAGAGATCTTCTTATCGACCACCAAAATCAGCGGCGATTCCAACTCGGCGCTCATATTTTGCTGGTTGTTGATGAAGTAGGGCGATAAATAACCGCGATCAAACTGCATACCTTCCACCACATCCAGTTCGTTATCGAGACCGGAGCCGTCTTCAACGGTAATAACGCCTTCCTTGCCCACTTTAGCCATGGCATCCGCAATAATCCGGCCGATTTTCTCGTCGGCGTTGGCGGAGATGGTGCCCACTTGCGCGATGGCGCGATCGTCGGTGCAAGGCTTAGAGATCTTCTTCAGCTCTTCGATCACAGCCGCCATGGCTTTGTCCAAGCCGCGCTTGAGATCCATCGGGTTCATGCCGGCAGCCACCGAACGGATGCCTTCTTTGAGAATGGCTTGCGCCAATACCGTCGCCGTGGTGGTGCCGTCGCCGGCCAGGTCGGAAGTCTGCGAAGCGACTTCTTTAACCATCTGCGCGCCCATGTTTTCAAATTTATCGACTAATTCGATTTCTTTGGCCACGGACACACCGTCTTTAGTAATGGTCGGCGCCCCGAACGATTTATCTAATACGACATTACGTCCTTTCGGACCTAAGGTCACTTTCACCGCGTCGGCTAAAATATCGACGCCGCGCATTAAGGCGCGCTTGGTCGCGTCGCCGTGTTGAATCAGTTTTGCTGGCATATCTATTTCCTCTTTTAGGTTAAATGTTATTCAATAATACCGATGATGTCGTCTTCACGCACCACCACATACTCCTTGCCGCCCAGTTTAACTTCGCTGCCGGAGTATTTGCCGAATATGATTTTATCGCCGACTTTAACACTCATCGGAATGAGCTTGCCGTCTTTGTCTTTACCGCCGGGGCCTATCGCGCGGATAATCCCTTCTTGCGGTTTTTCCTTAGCGGTGCCAGGGATCACAATCCCGCCGGGTGATCTTTGATCCGCTTCGAGCCGTTCGACCAAAGCGCGGTCACCTAATGGTCTAATTTTTACATCGACTTTTTCAGCCAGTGCTACCATAGTTTTTCTCCAATACGTTTAATTGAACATCAGGATCGCCTATGCAGGCTACCCAGCCTATATAGCGGTCATATAGGGGCTGTTTTCTAGAATTCAAGACGCTTCCGGCGCTCTTTTTTTCTGATCCTTAAAATTTAATTAAGATAGTTGTTTTTTGAAACGAAATCTGGTAGACTATTGCCCAACTCGCGTTATTGCGCTTAGCGAATAGAAGTGTTAGTTAATTACCATATAAAAGGGTTTAATATGAAGATTCACAAAAGTAGCTTTCCCAAGTTATTATTACTCACCAGTTGCAGCGTTTTTTGTCTACAAGCCTTAGCAGAAAACGCGCCCTCTTCGGACAACAGTTTTATCCCTTACACCCCCGGGGTGACCGCCACGGTTTTAAGCGGCGATTTGATGAGTTATTATGCCGATACCCTACTCCCGGTTTATGGATCCGCCACTCAATTTTTATATCTCGACACTCAGGGGCAGTTTAATAATACTGACCAATACTCCGGCAGCTTGGGCGTGGGCGGCCGTTACTTATGGAGCGACCGCGGCATTCTCGGCGCTTATGTGTTCGGCGATTACAACCGTTCTCAGGAAGGCAACAATTTCTGGTTTATCAGCCCCGGTGTGGAATTTTTAGGCAATAGCGTCGACGTCACCAGCAACCTTTATATCCCCATCGCCACCCAAAAATATACGGATAATGACGTATTCGGCCAGGATATCGGGATTTACGATGGCGTCAGCTTTCAGGGTCACGACGAATACGATGCGATTTATGACACCAGCGAGACCACCGGTTTGGGCGGCGATATCGATCTCGCCTATCGAATCCCAGTCATGTTTAATCCCAAAGTTCATCTAATCGGTTATTTTTCCAATCCGGAAGACAGCGACAGCCGCCTGGGCGGCGGCGCCAAGTTTGATTTACCGGTGACCCGCAATATCCAAGCGACCGTGTCCGAGGCGTATGACAATATTTCTAAAAATACGGTCAGAGCCGGTCTGTCCTATTCATTCGGCGGCCGTCATACTTCGTACCATTACGATAACGACTTAGAATCGCGCATGGCGGATCAAATTCAGCGTAATGCCATCGCCAATGTCGGCGACATCCGTAACAGCCAGCCGATTGCGGAAAACGCTTTTGCCACGGATACCACTGGTGTTTATCTCACCAATATTTCTTTCTTCAGCCCGACTTCGGCCTCTTCGAATTCGACCGATACTCAAGATGGGACTTATGAAAACCCCTATGCCGGTATGAGCCAACAGTCCGTCGGCGATGCCAATAGCCAAGGCAATAACAATTTCTTCGTCGCCTCCGGCCAGTATGGCAGTGCTTCTTCGGGGATGGATTCAATCACCCTGACCAATGATAACGTGATGGGCCGGGAGAGCTATGATGGGCGTCAGTATGTGAAGGAAGCGCAAGGGGTCAACTCGCCGCAGTTCTATTTTAACGCGGATGGGTTCAATTTACTGGGGAATAATTCGCTTTCTGCAGTGTCTTTAATCAGCAATCAGCCGGGAGTGGGTAACGCCATTAATGTTTCCAATCTCTCCGGGGATAGCGCCATTACCATTGATCAGGTCATGGAATCGGGATTCCAAAATGGCTTGTACGCGATAAACAGCGGCGACAATGCGGGCGCCATGTCGGTATCGGTGACTCATTCCACGTTCAATGCCAACACTTTGAATGGTCTTTATTTTGTCAATGACAGCAATGCGGATATGAACGTGAATGTCGACCATGTGAACGCGATGAGCAACGGTTCTAACGGCATCAAGGTCGTAAACGGCGACCCGTCGGGAACTGAAGGCACTGAGAATACCACGTCCGGTACTATGGAAATGACCGTGGATCATTCGGTCATCAATAACAATGATCAAGCCAATTTTGATAGCTTGAATCGATCCACCAACACGATGACGGCCAATCTGGATAATTCTCACTTTGACAGCAGTACTTACAGTGGGGGTGTGGCGTTTAAGAGTGACGGGAATGGCGCTTATAACACAACCATCAGCAATTCTACCGTGGATAATAACAACCGCACCGGAATTTTTATCCAATCGGGAATTTATTCCGGCCAGGGCTCGATCGATGCAACCGTCATTAATGGATCCGAAATCCAAGGGAATAATACCAGCCAACTGGCGCCCGGCACATTGGTGATCAAGTCGGAAAACGGATCTTCCAGTACATTTACCGTGGATGACACCCAAGGCGCTCCTGTCCTGTTCGACGGTGTAGTGAGCAGTACCGGGACGGGCGTTTGGAACAATACGGTTAATTTTATCAGCGCCAACGGCCAGAATAACCCTGCGGGTGATAAGGATTCTGTGATTTGCGACAGTGCCGGCAATTGCACAGTCACATCTCCAGTGCCCCCGTCGTTTTTCTCCCCGGGCAACTAAGTAAATTCCCTCCCCCTCTCAGGGGGAGGGTTAGGGTGGGGGTGATCGCTATAGCACTTTATTCCCCGAAACCCCACCCTAACCCTCCCCTTGGAAAGGGGAGGGAATAATGGCTGAGTTGACAAAGATAATTGTTCGAGCTTATCATCTCCGGCATGAAGGATAGTTTTCAATCGCGGCGCGAATTGACTGTGAATGGTCAACAGTATGTTTATTTTAGTTTGCCGGAGGCGGCTAAAAAGCTGGGGAATTTGGAGCGGCTGCCGTATTCCTTGAAAATCTTATTGGAAAATTTATTACGGCATGAAGACGGGCAAAAAGTCGCTGCCAAAGATATTCAGGCTGTTGCCGAGTGGCTAAAAACCCAAAAATCAACCCATGAAATCGCTTATCATCCGGCGCGGGTGTTGATGCAGGATTTTACCGGCGTGCCCGCCGTGGTCGATCTGGCGGCTATGCGCGCCGCGATGGCGCAGCTGCGCGGCGATCCCGAGAAAATTAATCCGCTGTGTCCGGTGGATTTGATTATTGATCATTCGGTGCAAGTGGATGAATTCGGTACCCGCCAGGCGTATGAAGACAATGTCCTGTTGGAAATCGAACGCAATCGCGAACGCTACGAATTATTAAAATGGGGGCAAAAAGCCTATAATAATTTTCGCTTAGTCCCGCCGGGCACCGGCATTTGTCATCAAGTCAATTTGGAATATTTAGCCCGCACGGTTTGGTCCAGCCAAGAAAACGGCGTGAACATGGCCTATCCCGATACCTTGGTCGGCACCGATAGTCACACCACCATGATCAACGGCTTAGGCGTATTAGGCTGGGGAGTGGGCGGCATCGAAGCGGAAGCGGCGATGCTGGGTCAGCCCATTTCCATGTTAATTCCCGAGGTGGTCGGCTTTCGCTTGGAAGGTAAGCTGCGCGAAGGCATCACCGCTACCGACTTAGTGTTGACCGTGACTCACATGCTGCGCACCAAAGGGGTGGTGGGTAAATTCGTTGAATTTTATGGACCCGGATTGCACCAGCTGCCGGTCGCGGATCGCGCCACCATCGGCAATATGTCCCCTGAATACGGCGCCACCTGCGGTTTATTCCCCATCGATCAAGAAACCTTGGACTATCTGCGCTTGAGCAATCGAGACCAACAAACCCTCGATCTGGTTAAAGCGTATGCCCAAGCCCAGGGTTTATGGCACGACGCCCACACGCCTGAACCGGTATTTACCGATCACTTGGTGTTGGATTTAAACACGGTAGAACCGAGCTTAGCCGGGCCGAAGCGTCCCCAAGATCGGGTCAATCTCCAGCAGTTACGCCACACCACCGAGCAAGCCATTGAACAAGCCGGCAAAGCCGCGCAAATCGATCACCCGTATAAAAATCCCGACGGCTATACCATGAAACACGGCGATGTGGTCATCGCCGCCATTACCAGCTGCACCAATACCTCGAATCCCAGCGTTATGTTGGGCGCCGGTTTAGTGGCGAAAAAAGCGGCGGAACGAGGGTTAACCATAAAACCCTGGGTCAAAGCCTCATTGGCGCCCGGCTCGAAAGTCGTCACCGACTATCTGATCAAAACCAAGTTAATGCCTTATTTAGAAAAATTAGGATTTTACTTAGTGGGCTACGGCTGCACGACTTGTATCGGTAATTCCGGGCCTTTGCCGGAAACAATCGCTAAAGTCATCCAAGAAAATGATTTATTAGTCGGCGCGGTGTTATCCGGCAATCGTAATTTTGAAGGCCGAATTCATCCGCTCACCAAAACCAATTGGCTGGCGTCTCCGCCGTTAGTGGTGATTTATGCGCTGGCGGGAACAACCCGGATTGATTTAAGCCGCGAGCCGGTTGCCGTCGATCCCAACGGACAGCCGGTGTATTTAAAGGATCTGTGGCCTTCGCAAGCCGAAATCGCCGCCGCTGTCGCTGAAGTGAATCGCAACATGTTCGCCAAAGAATATTCTGAAGTCTTTATCGGCGATGAGGAATGGAAAAAAATTCCGATCACCGAAAGCGCCACCTATCAATGGCGAGCCGAGTCGACTTACGTGCAGCATCCCCCATTTTTTACCGGCATGGGCCTACAACCTGCCCCTTTGAAGAATATCGACAATGCTCGAATTTTAGCCCTGTTAGGCGATAGCGTCACCACCGACCATATTTCCCCCGCCGGCTCAATCAAACCCGATAGCCCCGCCGGTCATTATCTGCAAGAACACGGCGTCGCCGTCAAAGATTTTAATTCTTATGGCGCCCGTCGCGGTAATCACGAAGTGATGATGCGCGGCACATTCGCGAACATCCGCATTCGCAATGAAATGCTAGACAACGTCGAAGGCGGCTACACCCTTCATTATCCCGATAAACAGCAATTACCTATTTACGATGCCGCCATGCAATATCAGCAGGAAAAGATTCCATTGGTCATTATTGCCGGACGTGAATACGGCACCGGTTCTTCGCGCGACTGGGCGGCCAAAGGCACTTTATTACTGGGTGTCAAAGCAGTGATCGCCGAAACGTTTGAACGCATTCACCGTTCCAACCTAATCGGCATGGGCATCTTACCTTTAGAATTCACGGGAAGCGACACGCGCAAGACCTTAAAACTCGATGGGTCTGAAATCATCACCATTGACGGCATTGCGCAAGGCGTTGAGCCCGGCGCTATTTTGGTCATGCAAATCAAGCGCGCCGACGGCTCGACGGCTCAAGCCAAACTCCGCAGCCGCATCGACACTCAAAACGAAGCCGCCTACTATCGCCATGGCGGCATTCTGCCCTACGTTCTCCGCCAAATGCTGAGCCAGTGATACAACCAAAAAGCAATGATAAAACCTAAATAAGCGCCGATAACGACATCACTTAAATAATGCGCTCGGCTCATTAGGCGGCCACAGAATACTAAGATCACCAACAAGCAAAAAAACCAGCCGAATCGCCGCACCAACAAATAACCCGCGGTGGCAATGGCAGAAATAGTCACGACATGACCCGACGGCAAAGACCAAAAATTACTGGCAAACTTCCAAAAATAAAAACCATAAATACCGTAGGTAAAAAACTCATACGGGCGAGCGCGCCCGGCGATAACTTTTAAAACATCACAAGCCAATCCGGAAATAATAATCGCTAAGATAAAATAAGCCGTTTTCCAGGCCGCCGCTTTATTTTTTTTGATAACCGCCCCTAAAAAGACTAACCCGGCGACAATCAAATACGGCAACCCATTGCCCAATTTATTCAGCTGATTTGCAATCAACGTCGTCCAATGATGATCATGATCAATGTTGTTTAAGAAAATGGTTAGGCGGAGGTCCACAAAACAGTAGCTGATGATCATAGCGGCGATTAAGGGTCCCCAGAAAATCGGTTTGGTTAATGTTCGCAAAGCCACTCGGAGTTCCCCATATTCGTATTAAGTAAATAGTCGACGGATGGCGAGGATTATATTGAAAAGTGGAGACACTGCCTAGGGCTTCCCAAAGCATACGATGGTGTTGCGCCAGCGCGGAAAAGCAGGTTAAGCTCTTTTGCGACACCAGTAATAAGCTATTCGGTTTGGCTTGTTGCACCGCATCGGCAATGCCCATCGCCATCAAGTGATGAGTCCCCAACAGAAATACCAAGCTGGGTTGTTGATAATCCACGGCTAATAACGGCGATCGATCGCTAGGGCCGGACGGCGCCGTTCGCGCAATTAAATTAACGATCTGACGGCTCACCCACAACGGTTGTAAATTAGGCAAGATGACCAACCAAATTAAAACGAACGAGGCGCTGGCCATGATCATCGCGAGCGTTGTTTGCCGCAATAAAGCAGGATAATAATAAAAATACAGTAAATAACCGCCGCCGAGTAACACCAAAGTGGCCGCTAAATAACTCGCCCAACCGCCGAGATAGATGAGAACTGC
>Ga0187783_10004097_pt1 | contig 10799 bp, 11 predicted proteins | sample 1015_SJ02_MP02_2_FD_132471 | JGI IMG/M metagenome (GOLD analysis project Ga0187783, IMG submission 132471) | Tropical peat soil microbial communities from peatlands in Department of Meta, Colombia - 1015_SJ02_MP02_20_MG | ecosystem: Environmental > Terrestrial > Soil > Wetlands > Peat | place...
AACGTGCTCTCGGAATGAGACCCAGCGCCGGTAATCGACTCCCCAAATCGCGGGCGGCTCCGGCGAGCCGCTCTGCAAAACCGAGAAATCGGCGCCGAGCAGATTGCCGTGGACGTCGTACCAGAGCTGACTGGGATGCTGCGGATCAGCACTCTGCCACTGCAGGTTGGCGTAGCTTATCGCTCCGTCTTCGTCCTCGTTGTTATATCGAAAATAACCGGCCTTGATCGCGTCCTGCGCGGTCGGGAAACGGGCCATGAGGTCCTGTTGAATTTGCTTGACGAAGGTGACTTCGGTGCCCTGCGGTACCGGCGAGAGCGTGGCCTTGGGCGCCGGCGTCGCGGCAAAGCCGGTCGCAGTCGCAAGCGAAAAGACCACGACGGCAACAGTTATTCGAATGAGCACGAAAATACCTCACTTTCTCAAAAGCTCTTCGGGGAGCTTTGGCAGAAAGCATGGCGCCGCAAGGGGTTTGTCCCTACGCGCTCGGCGTTACTGTCGGCGAAGGCGAGGGCGACGGTGTCGTGCGCGTCCGAGGCCGCGGCGTTTCGGCCGCGGGGCCGAACGGCGTTGCCAGCGGAGAGAGCGGGAACGTTGCGGTAGGAGCCTCGGTATCTCGGATGATCGGCGGCGGCGTGACGACGGCAATGCTGCCGTTGGGTTGGGCCGTAATCGTTGCCTCGGCGTTCGCCGGTATCACCGAGCCGGGACCCAAAACGAAGTTCTTGCCCTTACGAAGGATCTGATAGATCGGATAGTAGGGGACGAAGATATCGCCGGCCGTGTCTTCAGCTTCAACGGTCGACTGGTGCCCGGCGGATACGTTTGGAGCGAGCCTCGCGACCGGAGTTCGCAACGGAAGCGTACCTCCGTCGGCCAAGCGCATCGGTTCGAAGAAAATGTCGACAAAACCGTACGTGTCCATGATATCCGATGCTGAGGAGTCGATGATGCGGATACTGACCGGAGCCCCGGCGGGTGCAACGGTGTGACCGCCGACCACGATCGCATTTTTAAGGTGCGCGCGAACGAGTTGTCCGGCCTTTGACGTTTTCGACGAAATCGCGTCATCGAGCACGAATAGCAATGTGGAGTCAAAGGGCAGGACGTTTCCGGGTGGCGGTGCTGACGGGCTCGGAGTTGCCTTCGGCACGGGAGTCGGAGAGACCGGATATGCGCCTGCCGCCCCCACGCCGACCGTTACGAATGCAAAAATCAGAAGGCTCAAGCTTCGCCTGAGCCTCAGGCGATTAACTTGCGCGCTGCTTGCGGTCGGTAGCGGCGCGTTTGCCCTCTTCGATGAGCTGTTTGACTTTTTGCCCACCTTTTTGGCCGATGCGTTCGTAGAAGTTGGGGCCATAGCGATCACGCGTGGCTTCGCCGCCCTTTTTTCCACCCTTCTTGCCGATTTGCTCGTAAAACTCGTGGCCATGGGCCTGTTTGGTTGCTAGCCCGCCTTTTCGGCCGATCTCCTCGTAGAACTGTGCTCCGTACTTGTGTTTGACGGTCTCGCCGCCTTTTTGGCCGGCTTCGCGGACGGACATCCCGCCGCCGCGCCGGCTCTCTTCTGTAATCCCTGACATTCTTTCTCTGTTCACCTATATTCATTGTGCCGCTCGCGAAGGGCGGCAGATCTTTTCTGGCTCCAAGTACTACAACGCAACTTGCGGCCCGAAAGTTTGGCCCCAAGGTTGGGGCAAGATGAGGAAATCATGCTTCGGGGGGTAGAGCGAGCTGGCGCTTAATAGCCCGGCGGCGCCTTGGTTTTAGAAAGTTCGTTTCGTATCGAGCAAGATCGTCACTGGTCCGCTGTTGACGAGCTCGATCTCCATCTGCGCGCCGAACCGACCGAACGCGACGGGGATACCGCTAGCCGCAATCAGCCTGCCGACCAGTTCGTAAAGCTCGCGCGACTTCGGTTCTTTGGCTGCGGTAATGAACGACGGCCGGCGGCCGCGCCGCACGTCGCCGTGTAACGTGAATTGAGAGACCAAAAGCAGCGCGCCGCCGATCTCCCGCAGCGAGCGATTCATCAGGCCCTGGTCATCTGGAAAGATGCGCAGCTCGGCCAGCTTCTCGGCCATCGCGCGCGCGTCGCCTTCCTCGTCGTCGGCGCCGACGCTCATCAATACCAAGAGTCCGAGGCCGATCTGCGCGATCGTCTGCTCGGCCACGCGAACGCGCGCATTGGACACACGCTGGACGACGGCGCGCATTATCCTTCGTCCTTCGACGCCGCTCAGGATGACATCCGCTCAGGACGAAAAGATCGACGAGAGGGCGAAGAGCGCATTCTCGGGGCGTTCCAAAACGCGCCGGTAAAAATAACTCGCCCAGTGCGTCCCAAACGGAACGTAGATTCGCAGCCGGTACCCTTGCGCGACGATCTCGCGCTGCACTCGAGGGCGACAGCCGTAAAGCATCTGGAATTCAAAACGGTCGCTGGGAATTCCGCGCTCTGCGACAAACCGTTTTAACGCGGCGATGAGGCGACGGTCGTGCGTCGCAATCCCGGGGTAGTTTCCCCTCGTTAGAAGCGCGCGCGCCAAATCGAAGTAGTTCGTCCGGATATCGGCCATTCGCTCGTAGGCGATCGCGGGCGGCTCTTTATAGGCTCCCTTACAAAGACGAACGCGCGCCTTGAGCTCGATGGCGCGCTCGACGTCGGCGACCGTGCGCTTCAGGTAGGCTTGGAGGACGCAGCCAACGTTCCGGTGCTCGGCAAAGGCGCGTTCGAAGATGCGCAGCGTCGCCTCGAGCACCGCCGAGCCTTCCATATCGATGCGAACGAACGGATCGCGATTGCGTGCCGCTCGGATGAGGATAGCAGTCAAATTGTCAAGCGCGAAAGCCTCGTCGACGAGCAGACCCATGGCCGTCAGTTTGACTGAAACGTTGGAATCTACGCCGGAATCGGCGATCGCGTCGAGCATCTCGATATATACATCGCGCTGGCGCCGCGCCGCATCCCGCTCGAGGACGTCCTCGCCGAGAAAATCGAGGGTTGCCGACATTCCATGTTCGTTCAGCGCGCGAACTGCAGCAATGGCGGACGGAATGTCCTCGCCCGGTACGAACCGCCGTGCGATAAAGTTGAGGTTCACGAATGTACGATGCCCCGGCGCAAAATCCAGACGGCCCCGAGCACGACCGCGGCGAGCACGATGAACCCGTAGCACAGCGCGAGCGCCTCTCGTACGCCCGACGCCGAGAGCGCGACGTAGAGCGCAACCGGCAGCGAAGTCGGATGGAAAGCGACGATGCTGGTTGCGCCGTATTCGCCGATTGCGCGCAGCCACGCAAAAGCAACGCCCGCGCCGATGCCTCCGGCGGCCGCCGGCAGCGCGATGCGTGTGAAGATGCGCCATTCGCTGGCTCCGAGCGTGCGCGCCGCATCGGCGTAGATCGGGTCGTGTGCTGCGAAGGCGGCGGTCGCGGCGATCGCGACGAAAGAGCCCGAGACGAAGAACTCCGCGGCGCCGACGCCGAGCAGCGAGTCGGGCACGGTCACTCCATGCGCAGAAAGCCACGCGCCGAAGCCCGAGTTCGTGCCGAGCGCATAAATCAACATCAAACCTGAAGCAACCGGCGGAAACGCCAGAGGCAACGCGAGCAGGAAGAGCGCCGAACCCCGAAGCCGCGCCGGCTGACGCGAAAGATAATAGCCGGCGGGCACGCCGAGCAGCGTTGCAACGAATGTGGCGCCGGCCGAGGCGATGAGCGAGACTCGCAGCGCGTCGCCGCCGACTCGGACGAAGGTGAGCACGGCCTCGTTGGGCGGCATTGCAGCGACGACGGCGCCAATCGGAGCGACGAGCGCGACGAGCAGCACCAACGCGGCCAGCGGAAAAAGAGGACCCGGCGAGGGACGCATCATGCAGGAAGCTTCACCAGGAAACCGCGCAGAGCGTGCCGATGGGAGCGGTGCTCTTCAAAGTATTCTTGGTCGGCGTCGCGCTATCGCTCGATGTTTTTGCGGTCAGCGTGGGAATTGGCGTCAGAGGAATCTCCCGGCCGCAAAAGATCCGAATCGGCCTGACGTTTGCTTTTGCCGAGGTCGTCATGATTTCCGCCGGCGCGGGCTTGGGGGTGCTTGCGGGGCGCGTTGCCGGCGATTACGCAGGATACGTTGGATTCGCGGCTCTCTTCGCCTTGGGGATATTCATGGTGCGTGAGAGCAGAGGCCAGTCGCCCGCATCTGCACGGCTTAATCTTTCGACCGGACACGGATTAGCACTAGCCTCGCTTGCCGTGAGCCTCGATTCCCTCGGCGTCGGATTCTCAGTGCTCTTCATCGGCGTGCCGTTGCCGATTTCACTGATCGTCATCGGCGCAGTGTCGATAGCATCGACGACGCTCGGCCTTGCGGTGGGGCGATGGCTCGGAGGCGTCGCTGAGCGTAACGCCGCGCTGCTCGGTGGAGTTTTGCTTGCGCTGACCGGAATTCTCTTCGCATTGCTCAAGGCGCTGCGCATTGGGTAGCTGAAGAGGGTCGCCGTGCGAGTAGGATCGGAGCTGCTGCAACTTGCCCACTCGGTGGGCACGCGCACGATCTTCGTCGTCGGCACCGGAAAGGACGTCGGGAAAACCACCGCGCTGCGTGCGATCTATGGCGCTGCCTGCAAGGTCTTTACGACGGTGGGCGTAGCTTCGATCGGGCGCGAGGGCGGCGCGACCCGGGACGACGCGCCCGCGAAGCCTCGGCTTTGGCTCAACTCTGCGACGATGTTCGTTACTGCGCGCTCGCTGCTTCCACTTTCGCCGGCCTGCGAAATCGTCAGCATGTCGCGCTTGCGCAGCCCCGCCGGTGCACTGTTGTACGCGCGAGTAGCGTCGAGCGCCTACTACGAGCTGGTCGGTCCGCCGACCGCCTCGGGCATGCACGAAATCGTCGAGGCGCTTTGCGGGCGCAACGACGCGGTCGTCATCGACGGCGCGGTGGATCGAGTCGCGGCACTCGCCGGATCCAGCGGCGCGATCGTCGTGGCCTGTGGCGCAGCAGCTGCGGCAACTATGCAAGAAGCCGTCGAGGACGTTGCTGCGCTCGTCGAACGGTTGCGTACGCCGTGCTTCGATTCGAAGGCCCCCGCAATTCACTTGGAAGGCGCGCTAACCGCAGCCGAGGCCGCCTCATTCATGACGGCGCGCGAGGAGCGCCAAATCGTCGTGCGGGATCCGACGCAGATTGCCTTGAACGGCCGAGCCGCGTCGCAAGCCTTTGCGCGTCTGCGGATTCGCTGCCGTCGTCCTTTGCGCGTCGTAGCAGCCACAATCGCTTCGATTGGACCGCAACGTAGCTTCGAGCCGCAGGCTTTTGCGCAGGCGGTCGCTGCAGCCACCGGCCTGCCGACGTTCGACGTTTATGCCGGCGCACGCGCGGCATGAAGGCGCCCAGGCTACTCGACGCAGCCACCGCGCAAATACTGGGCTTTAACTGGCTCCGCGACGCAGTCGCTCCGGTTTCGCCGTACGGCGAAAGGGTTTTCGAAGAGATCGCGCCGTTTGCCGCCGGCGAAGAGGCCGCGGCCGGGCTGCGAGCCCGACGCATCGCGAAGATCGGGGCTGCGCTCGATGGCGACCGTCTCGACGCGGTGCGCGGGACGCTCGCAGAGCTGCCGGATGCGGCAAGCGCGATCGCTCGCGCTTCGATGGGCGATGTCTTAGACGATCCGAGTTTCCTCGAGCTACGGCGCTTCTGCGAGGCGCTCGAGCGCATCGACGAACTGCTGGCGCAGTGCGGCGCGTTTTCATCAATTTGCAGCGCGGGAGTAGGCCTGGTCGGCGAGGCGCTCGCGGCCGGACGCCGCGCGCAAATGGGATTCTATCTCGCCGACGAGTTCGACATCGCACTTGGGCCGGCGCGGGTTCGCCTAGCGCAAGCGCAAGCCGAACTCGACGCTGCGCGCGGGCGCGAGCTCGGTCGCGCGGCGCAAGAGCTCGGGCGTGACGAGATCGCGAGCGACGAGTTCATCGTCATGCGTGCCCAACTGCGCGGCCCGCTGCCTACCGGAATTCGAGTGGTCCGCGAAACGCCGACGTACCTCTTGTGCGAGTTGGAGTACGGCGACGCTTCGCTTGCAGCCCTCGCACGCCGTCAGGCGGCTGCCGATGCCGTCGCTTCTGCGGAGGAGCGCGTGCGCGTGCGACTCTCGTCGATCGTTCGCGAGCATGCTGCGGAACTTGAGGCTGCGGCGCGCGCGCTCGGTCAGCTCGACGTCGAACTTGCGGCCGCGCGTTTTACTGCGCGCCATGAATGCACGGCCGCTGAAATTGCGAGCGAACCGGTTTTGAGCTTTGAGAAGGCGCGTTTTTTGCCGCTCGAGGCCGAGCTTGCCGGGGCCGGGCGCGATTTCGTTCCGCTTGATCTCGAGCTGCACGACGCGGCCGTGCTGACCGGCCCCAACATGGGCGGCAAGAGCGTTTCGCTGCAAACCTGCGGTTTCGTCGCACTATGCGCCGCGCTTGGTCTCCCGGCGCCCGTCGCGCGCGCGCGCTGTGCCCTCTTCGACCAGATCGCGTGGCTTGGACTGGGCCGCGAAATCGAGATCGGCGGACTTCTTTCGTCGTTCGCGCGCGAGGTCGTCGAACTGAGGGAGATTTTGACAGCCGGCGCACCGCGGCTCCTGATATTCGTTGACGAGTTCGCCCGGACGACAACGCCGCACGAAGGCCGTGCGCTGCTTGCGGCGCTGCTTGGGCGCCTGCGCCGGCGGGGCGCTTGCGGCCTGCTCGCCACGCATTTGGCGGGCATCGCCGAGTTGGCCGGCGTTCGTCATTTCGCAGTGCGCGGACTCCGTGAAATTCCGCAACTTCCTCCTACGGGAGATATCGGCGAGGCATTGACCGCCCTAGCCGCGTCGATGGATTACCGGATCTCTGAAGTCTCGGGCGACGATCTCCCGCGAGCCGACGCGATCGCATTGACCGCCTTGCTTGGGATGGATCGCGAGTTCGTCGAAGCGGCCTATCGCGCGCTCTCGCAATGAGGCGCACCGCCGTGCTCCGAAGGTGCTCGCCGTAGTGGATCCCCTCATCATCACCTGTGCGCCGGTCGGGGCCGAGGTGCGTCCCGACCAGACTCCCTACTTGCCGTATACGCCACGACTGCTGGGCGAGACGGCACGAGCCATCCGTGAAGCCGGCGCCGCTATCGTGCACGTGCACTGCCGTAACGACGACGGCACGAACACGCACAGCGTCGAGCGCTTTCGCGAGGCGCGGGAGGCGATTCGCACGCACAGCGACCTGATCGTTCAGTTTTCGACCGGTGGTGCGATCGGGATGACGCCGCAAGAGCGCGCGAGCGTCCTGGAGCTTCGTCCGGAAATGGCTACGCTCACCTGCGGCAGCGTAAACTTCGGTGACGATATCTTCGAAAACAGCTTTCCGATCATGCGCGGGATTTTGAAAAAGATGAATGAGTTCGGAGTGCGTCCGGAGCTCGAGATTTTCGACAAGGGCCACATCGCGAACGCAAGGCGGCTGGCTCGAGAGCGACTCCTTTCGTTGCCGCAGCATGTCGACTTGGTGCTTGGCGTCCCCGGCGGCCTCGAAGCGACCGTACAGAACCTCGCTGACCTGGTCGACGACCTGCCCGACGGGTGCACGTGGTCGGTAGCGGGGATCGGGCGCCAACAGCTCGCTATGGCCATGGCTGCGATCGCAATGGGCGGACACGTGCGCGTCGGGCTGGAGGATAACCTCTACTACAGCCGGGGACGTCTTGCGCGCAACGAGGAACTCGTCGCTCGGGTCGCGCGAATTGCCGCCGAAGCCGGCCGGCCTGTCGCGAGTCCCGATCAAGCCCGAAAGCTTTTGGGATTACCGCTGCCGGTAGCGGGGAGAGCCGCACGTTAACGTCCAATAACGGCGCCGACATTGTTCACCTACGTCGTGCGCCGGACGCTCCAATCGATTCCGCTGCTGCTCGCCATCTCGATCATCCTCTACGGCATTCTTTACAACATGCCGGGAGGGCCGCTCGCGCCCTATTTGCAGAATCCCCACGTTACCGCGGCCGATATCGCGCGGCTCAAGCACAATCTCGGCATGGACCAGCCGGTCCCGATTCAGTACGTGAAGTGGCTCGGCCACGTGCTCGTCGGCGACATGGGCTATTCGACCAGCAACTCGGAGCCGGTTTTTCAGGCATTGATCGAACGCTTCCCGGCTACGCTGGAACTGATGGGCGCGTCATTTCTAATCGCGATCGTGATCGGCATCAGCGCCGGCATGATTTCGGCGGTTTACCGCTATTCGGCCTTGGACTACGCGATCACGACGCTGGCTTTTTTCGGACAATCGATGCCGGTCTTTTGGTTCGCGCTAATGATGCAGCTGGCATTTGCCGTGCATGGCATCCCTTTGCCGTTCGGATATCAGATCCAGCTGCCGTCAGCGGGTATCTCCAATAGCGACACGTTCGACCTCGGCGACCGGCTCGAGCATCTCATCCTGCCCGCCGCCGTGCTCTCGCTCTTGCAAATCGCGCTTTTTAGCCGCTTCATGCGTTCGTCGCTGCTCGAAGTATTGGGCACGGATTACATGCGGACCGCGGCCGCAAAGGGACTCTCTTTTCGAACCATCCTCTTCAAGCATGGTTTGAAGAATGCGCTGATTCCGGTCGTTACGGTCACCGCGCTATCGCTGCCGGGCTTGCTCGCCGGAGCGATCATCACGGAGACGATCTTCGCGTGGCCTGGAATGGGCCGGCTTTTCATCAATGCGCTGAACCAAAGCGATCTCGCGCTGCTCATGGGCTATCTCTTGCTGATCGCATTTTTGGTCGTCTTTTCAAACTTGCTTGCCGACGTCGTTTACGCGTGGCTGGATCCTCGCGTGAAATACGATTAGACGAAAGGCGCAGATGGCAGCACCGTCACTACCCGTAGGCACCGGCGTCGCCGTGGACGAGGAGCTGCAGCTCTCCAAGGTTACGTTTTGGACGCGGCTGCGCAGGCACAAGCTGGCGATCACCGGGCTCGTCGTGCTGGCGCTCATGGTGCTGGCGGCGGTGTTCGCCAAACAGCTTGCCCCGTTCGATCCCAATGCGATCGATAACGTACACTGGCAAGGCACGCCGTTGCCGCCTTGCTTTCAAGAGGCGGCGCAGTGCGGGGGACATCCGCTGGGAACGGACGAGGTCGGACGCGATCTACTTTCGCGGTTGCTCTTTGGAGCGCGCATCTCCCTTGCGGTCGGGCTCTCCGCCGTGGCAATCGAGGTTATCATCGGGACGATCCTAGGAGCGATAGCGGGTTACTACGGTGGATGGATCGACTACTGGCTCATGCGTCTCACCGATGTCTTTCTCTCGATTCCGGCGCTTCCGCTCTTGCTCGTGCTAACTGCAATCGTCGCGGCGAGCTCGACTAAAGCCTCGCTAAGCTTTGGCGTCATCGTCATCCTGATCGGGGCACTAGCGTGGCCCGCCGTTGCGCGCCTCGTTCGAGCGTCATTCTTGACGCTTCGCGAGCGAGAATTTGCCGAAGCGGCGCGGGCCGTGGGCAACAACGATGGCCGCATCATCTTTCGGCATCTGCTTCCCAACGCCGTCGCGCCGATCGTCGTGCAAGCGACGCTCGACGTCGCCGGCGTTATCATCACCGAGTCTACCCTCTCCTTTCTTGGGCTGGGCATCCAACCGCCGACCGCCTCCTGGGGAAACATGCTGGCGAATGCGCAAAGCAATCTTTCAATCGCGTGGTGGGCGGCCGTTTTTCCGGGTCTCTGCATTCTCGTGACCGTGCTATCGATCAACTACATTGGAGACGGCCTGCGCGACGCGCTCGATCCCAACATCGGGTAGAGAATTAGGTGTCATCCTGACCCTTCGACTCGCTGTGCGCGCTCAGGACTGCACGGAGCCTGTGCTGAGCGGAGTCGAAGCGCGCGGCCGTAAGGAATTAGGTGTCATCTGAGCCGCCCGCGAAGCGGGCGTGTCGAAGGACGAAGTTGAGCGTCGCGAAGGACGGGCGAGATGCTGGCTCGGTTGCTTGGTAAGCGGTAACCTACCGGATTCCTCAGCGGGGCCGAGCGCCGTCCGAGCGGAACCGACAAAGACCTCACGCGCGCAAGTGGCGGAATTGGTAGACGCACTAGCTTGAGGGGCTAGCGGGAGCAATCTCGTGCTGGTTCGAGTCCAGTCTTGCGCAGATTCGCGATCGAGTCCGACACGTTGCTTCGGGCTCTTTCTCTAATTGCGAGCGTCGGTATTGCCAACGCAGGTCTCGCCCTCGTAGCTCAACTGGATAGAGCACGCTTTTCGTATGGCCGAGGTTCCAGTTTCGAATCCTGGCGGGGCCGGCCGAGTATGGTGAGGCCGGAGCCGGGACCTACGAACCCATGCTATGATGGTCTCACCATACGAAAGGTGCTCTTCGGAGCTGCGTCCGGGGCCGGCAATTGCCGGCCCCGGACTATTTCCCTCACGTTAGCGGCTCTTTGGCCTTTGACTGGGGCGCTAGCACCGGGTCAGGTGACAATCTGAGGCCGGTCCGGTATAGTCAAGCGTGGCCTTCCCCTGGCCCCTCGACTCCGATCGGGGTGACAGTGAGTCGTGTAGACCCTATCTGAAACAGTCTGGCAACTCGCCGCGTAGAGCAACACAGCAGATGGAATTTCGACCGTGTGGTTGACCCGATTCGCGATTAGCCGTCCGGTGGTCACCGCGATGGTTTTCATCGCGCTGGCCATTTTCGGCACGATCGCGTTCTTTAAGCTCGGCCGCAGCGCGAATCCGCCGAATACCGACTTTCCGATCGTAGTCGTTTACTCGGCGTACCCCGGCGCTTCGCCTC
>Ga0187783_10004098_pt1 | contig 10798 bp, 8 predicted proteins | sample 1015_SJ02_MP02_2_FD_132471 | JGI IMG/M metagenome (GOLD analysis project Ga0187783, IMG submission 132471) | Tropical peat soil microbial communities from peatlands in Department of Meta, Colombia - 1015_SJ02_MP02_20_MG | ecosystem: Environmental > Terrestrial > Soil > Wetlands > Peat | place...
CATGGTGACGTATTGCGAGTCGAGTTTGCGCTCCTGCAGGGCATCGTTGAGGAGGGCAAGCATCGCCGCCGGACCCGGTTGTTGCGCAGCGGCGGCGCGCATGATGCCGCTGACCAGGGCAGCGAAGAGCGCAGCGGGCGCGGCCTTGCCGCTGACGTCGCCGAGGACGATGGCGGTGCGGTTGGGACCGTAATCGAGAAAATCGTAGAGATCGCCGCCGATGGTGCGCGCGGGGAGGAAGCGAACGGCCATCTCCGCGTGGGGATACGAAGGCGCCTCGGCGGGAAGCAGGCGGAGCTGCACTTCACGAGCCATGGCAACATCGCGCACGAGCTGGCGTTCCTGGCGCTGAACGGCCTGATAGAGGCGAGCGTTTTCGATGGCGATGGCGATTTGCGAAGCGAGGGTAGCCAACACGTGCTCGTGCTCATCGTTAAAAAAGTTGGGGCGCGTGTGCTCGAGATCGAGCACGCCGATGATGCGCGCTTTGTAGAAGAGCGGGACGACGAGTTCCGATCGGGTTTCGGGATTCATCGGTATATAGCGGGGGTCCTTGGTGACGTCGGAAACATTGATGGCGCGCCACTCGCGGACGGCAGCGCCAACCAGGCCGCTCGAGGTGGGGATGCGGCGCATGGGCGCGTGCGAGTAGCCAAAACGCCATGCGTAGCGGGTGATGAGCGTCTCGCCTTTTTCATCGAGAAGCATGATGGAGAACATCTGGTAATCGATGAGACGGCGCAGGAGCTGCCCGATGCGTTCGAGGAGGGGATTGAGCTCGAGGATCGAGGCGAGCTCGACGGCGATTTCGTTCAGGACTTCGAGGGTCTGCGCCTGGCGTGAGACGCGGGCGTAGAGGCGCGCGTTTTCGATGGCCTGAGCGATGCGCGAGGCGGTCAGGGTGAGCACGTGAAGGTGCTCGGGGCGGAAGAAATCGGGTTTCTCACTCTCGAGGTCAAGGACGCCGATGAGGCGGTTTTTTGCGATAAGGGGAACGGCCAGCTCAGAACGAACATCGGGATTGGCGCTGATATAGTAATCGGCCTGCGAAACGTCGTTCAGCAGAACGGGTTGGCGCGTGAGCGCGACCTGGCCGACGACTCCCTTGCCGACGGGGAAGCGCTCGCGCTCAACTTGGGGCGTGTGGCCGATCTGGAAACGCATGCGCAGTTCGTTGGTGCGGTCGTTGAGCAGGAAGATGGCAAAGATGCGGTAGGGAATGAGAGCGCGAACCAGCTCGGAGATGCGGCTGAGGAGGGTTTTCAGATCGAGCGTGGTGTTGAGCGCGTCGGTCATGCGCATCAGGTAGGCGAAGTCGGCTGGCTCGATGCGAGCATTGATGGGATCGAGTGGAGCGGTGGAATCTGCTGGACGGTAGTCGCCTTCAAATTCGTGAGCGAGAGGTGGTGGAGGGGTATCGGACATTTGGGATCAAGGAATGATAACGCAGGGGACAAGAAGACAGCGGACGAGGGGACAAGGTCACGGAGGTGACAAGGTGACAAGGGGACGAGGTGATGAGGGAATTGGGAGTGGAGCGGTTCGCTCGACGGCGGGTCTTCGAGATTGCCTGAACGTCACCTTGGCCGCTTGTCGCCTTGTCCCCTGTCTTTACGCGCCGAGTTCGCGGAGGATGGCGACGGAGGCGGAGGAGCCGATGCGGTTGGCGCCGGCTTCGAGCAGGGCGCGGACCTGTTCGAGGGTGCGGATGCGTCCGCCGGCTTTTACGCCGCAACGCGCTCCGGCGACACCCCGAATGAGAGCGACATCGGCCGGGGTTGCGCCGCCCGAAGCGAAGCCGGTGGCGGTGGAGATGAAATCGGCCCCGGCCTGGATGGCAATCTCAGCGGCGCGGAGCTTTTCAGGAATGCCGAGCAAGGAGGTTTCGAGATTGACTTTGAGAAGAGCGCCGTGTTGATGAGCCACGTTCACGACGGCGCGGACGGTGTATTCGACGGCGTGGTGATTGCCGCTTTTCAGCTGTCCGATGGGCAGGACCATGCCGATCAAACGAACGCCAAGTCGCGTGAGCGCGGCAGCCTCGTGACGCAACGTGGAAATCAGCGACGCGCCGAAGGGAAAACCGATGACGGCGCCGACGGGAATTCCGGTTCCGGCGAGGATGCCGACCGCTGTAGAAGCCCACATGGGATTGACCATGACGCTGGCAAAGCGAAGGCGAGCGGCTTCGTTGCAGAGATCTTCCACGCGCTGCCGTGTCGCGTCGGGTTTGAGCAGGCTGTGATCGATAATGGCGGCCAATGATTCCCTGTTGGCGAGGCTGTGTGCGGTAAACGCGGCGGCGTCGAACGTCCCGTAATCGAAGTCGAGGTCGGATTCACGAATCGGGATCGTAGCAGCCATCGGGGAGATGCTCCTAGACGGAGAGTATTGCAGATTCCGCCGTCAAGTTCCGCTCGCAGAAGCGGCTGTGTGCCGGCTCCGGGAGATGAGTATACGCGTCTCGGGAGCAGCGACCAAATCAATAGATGCAAAAGGGAGCGGCGGGTTGACGGGGGGGCGGGCTGGACGAGAAGTGCAATGCGGAGATTTATGTTTTCCCACCCTAACGACAAGAACAAAGACGTCGCGAGGGTGGGGCACCCCTGTTCGTCAAAAGCGGCCGCGGATCCTTCGCTGCGCCCAGGATGACGACATCATTATTCGGGGTGGTCGGCGGGCATGAGGCAGATATCCGGGAGATTCCGGTAGCGTTCTGCGTAGTCCATGCCGTATCCGATGACAAAGAGGTTGGGAATGGAGAACCCGACGTAATCGGCCTCAATTTTTTCGAGCCGGCGCGATGGCTTATCGAGCAAAGCGGCAATGCGCAGCGACTTGGGGCGCTGCTGAAGGAAGATCTTGCGCAGGTAGGCCAGGGTCAGGCCAGTGTCGAGGATGTCTTCGACGATGAGGACGTTCTTGCCTTCGATTGGCTGGTCGAGATCTTTGATGAGCTTGACGACGCCGGAGGACCGCTGGCCTTTGCCGTAGCTAGACACGGCAACGAAGTCAAACGTGGCATCGGCCTGGATGGCGCGCGACAAGTCGACGAGGAAGAACGCCGCGCCTTTCAGGACGCCGACCATGACAAGCTTTTCTCCATTGAGGTCGCGGGTGATTTGCGCGCCCATTTCGGCCACTCGCTCGGCAATCTGCTGGCGGGAATAGAGGACATCGAGGCCCTGGTGGGTGGAAGTTGCCATGGAGACAGTATCGCGCCGGGAGCAGGGACTAGGGAATAGGCAATAGGGAATAGTCCGAGGCACGTCTATACTGGGGAGAGATGCTGCCTTATATTTCCCTTCCGTTCTGGCCACATGAATTGCCTACGTTTGGACTGATGTTGTGGTTCGCGGCGGTAGCCGGTGCGTTTGTCGTTGACCGGGCGTTCAAGCGCGCCAGGATCGACGCGGATGCGGTAGGGATCGTCGCCATTGCGGTAGTGGCAGGGATCGTTGGAGCGAAGGTTTGGCACGTGCTGGATTCGCCCGCAGAGTTCCGCGCCAACGGCTGGGGCGTGCTGTGGGATACAGCGGGGTTTGCCTGGTATGGCGGCCTGGTTTTCGGCATCGCGGCCCTGGTGATTCAAGGCGTGCGAGCGAAGATCGGGGGCTTGCGGATTCTCGATCTCTCAGCACCGGCGGCGGCCATTGGATACGGAATTGGGCGCATCGGGTGCTTTCTTTCGGGCGATGGCTGCTACGGAATTGAAATCAGGCCAGTACACCTATTGGGGTTCACGTTCCGGCCGTGGGGAATGAGTTTTCCGCATGGATTGCAGCCGATCTGGGTTCCGGTGTATCCGACACCGCTTTATGAACTGGGCGCCGGCCTATTGATTGGTTGGTGGCTTTGGGTGCGCCTGGGGAAACCTCACCCGGCAGGGGCAATTCTTGGCCAGTATCTCCTGCTGTGCGGCATAGCTCGCTTTCTGGTTGAATTCATCCGACGCAACCCGAAGGTGCTGTGGGGTTTGTCGAATGCACAGCTGGCCAGCGCGGGAGCGGTTGTGGCGGGTGCAGCGCTGATTGTGTGGACGGCGACGCGACCCGCGGACGCCGCCAAGCGTGCTCACGCGACGGCTCAGAACCCGGCATAGAAGCAGCCATTAGCTATTAAACACCCAAGCGACAAAAACAAGGAGCGGTGTGGTTCGAGGGACTGCAGGTCAGAAGTCTGTGTGTGAGCTAGGTCCTGCCCCCACCCAAGCAAAGCTGGGGGCACCCGGCGCCGGGTACGCAATCGAACATTGGAGTCCGTGGGTGAACTGAGTCGCGTGGAAGCCCGGGCCTAAAGGCCATCCTGGTCTATGCGGTTTCAGGAGCCTGAAGGCTCCTGCTTCTTCCGTGCCGGCCCACCCTAGCGACAAGAACAAAGGCATCGTGAGGGTGTAGCACCCGAGGTGAGTTGAGGGAGAGAAATGCAGGTCCTTCGACTCCGTTTGGCCCAACCGGGGCCAAACCTTCGCTCAGGATGACCGGCGTTGTTGCGTGGGGTGGTTCATCCTGGAGGCACCCCGCGCACCCCATCTTGCGGCGTGATGCGACTCACGACAACAAGGGATCGAGCTGGCGGCGAGTGATTTGAGACACATGTGATGGCGCGCACAGCCAGCCGTATCTTGTTCTACGTAACGTCGGTCACATTGAACCGGTGCGTTCCCTGGCCAGTGGGGCACCCCATGGATTCGGGAATCTCCGGGTTTCGTGGATCGAGGTGCGATGTATGGGGCAGACCATATGGCAGACGGTGCAGGCGAAGGGCTACTCGCGCAGAGACTTCCTTCAGTTCTGCAGCATGGCCGCAGCTGCGGCCGGATTGAGCAAGACTGCAGCGGGTCAGGTGGTTTCGGCGTTTGAGAAGAAAGATAAGCCTCCCGTAGTGTGGCTGCACTTTCAGGAATGCACGGGGTGCAGCGAGTCGTTTATCCGCGCCTCGCACCCGATTGTGGCCGATGTGCTGCTTGATGTACTCAACCTGAATTACTCCGAGACGCTGATGGCGCCGTCGGGGTTCCAGGCGGAAAAGAGCCTGGAAGACACGATCCAGAACAACAAAGGCAAATACATCCTGGTTTGCGAGGGCGCAGTCCCGACAGCCAAAGACGGCGTCTACTGCATGATCGCCGGAAAGACGGCCGAGTCGAACCTGAAGCGGGTTGCGGCCGATGCGGCCGCAGTGATTGCGTGGGGCGCATGCGCTTCGTTCGGAGGCGTGCAGGCTGCCCGGCCGAACCCCACCGGCGCCGAGGCCATTTCGAAGATTATCGACAAGCCGGTTATCAATGTTTCCGGCTGCCCGCCCATCGCCGACGTGATGATGGCGGTGATCACGCACATTCTGGTGTTGGGCAAGGCGCCGGCGCTCGACAGCCTCGGCCGGCCGAAGGAGTTTTACGGACGGCGCGTTCACGACACGTGCTATCGCCGGCCGAATTACGATGCCGGGTTGTTCGTTGAGTCGTGGGACGACGAGAACGCGCGCAAGGGATATTGCCTGTACAAGATGGGCTGCCGCGGCCCGGTGACTTATAACGCCTGCTCGGTGACGCGGTGGAACGAAGGCGTGAGTTACCCGATTCAGTCCGGGCACGGATGCATCGGCTGCAGCGAGCCCGGCTTCTGGGACAACGGCCCGTTCTATCAACATCTGGCGTCATTCCCCGGGTTCGGCATCGAGAGAACGTCCGACACCATCGGCACTGCGCTCGGCGTTGCCACAGTAGCCGGCGTTGCCGCCCACGCGGTGTTGACCAACATTCGCAAGCGCGAAGTGATTGCGGAAGTGCACACAGAAGACAAGAAGGAGTCGTAAACAGCCATGGCAACACGCATAGTCGTCGATCCCGTAACTCGCATTGAAGGCCACCTGCGGATAGAGGCGGTGGTGGACAACGGCGTCATCACCGACGCGTACAGCGCGGGAACCATGGTGCGCGGCCTGGAGAAGATTCTCATCGGCCGCGATCCGCGTGATGCGTGGGCCATTACCGAGCGCGTGTGCGGCGTGTGCACTACGGTGCATGCGCTGGCCAGCGTGCGCGCGGTGGAAGACGCACTGGGCATCAGCGTTCCGCCGACGGCAGAGCTGATCCGCAACATCATGGCGACCTCGCAGTACGTGCAGGACCACGTGGTGCACTTCTATCACCTGCACGCGCTCGACTGGGTGGACATCGTCAACGCGCTCAAGGCCGATCCGAAGAAGGCCGCGGAGCTGGCACAGTCGTTTTCGCGCTGGGACAAGAACACGCCGGCGTATTTCACGGCCGTGCAGGACAAGATCAAGGCATTTGCGGCGAGCGGGCTAGGCATCTTCGCCAACGGCTATTGGGGTCACCCGGCCTACAAGCTGCCGCCTGAGGTGAACCTGATCGGAGTGGCGCATTACCTGGACGCGCTGGAGTGGCAGAAGGAGATCGTCAAGGTTCATGCGATCTTTGGCGGAAAGAATCCGCACCCGAATTACCTGGTCGGCGGGGTTCCGTGCTCGATCAATACGGATGAGGTTGCCGCCATCAATTCCGAGCGGCTGAACCTGGTGGGGCGGTTGATCAGCCAGGCCGACGAGTTCGTCAATGAGGTGTATATTCCCGATCTTCTGGCGGTTGCATCGTTTTACAAGGATTGGGCGCAGTGGGGCGGCGGGCTTTCGGGTTATCTGAGCTACGGCGATTTTCCGACCAAGGGCTATAACGAGCCCGATGCGTTCAAGTATGCGCGGGGCGCCGTGCTGAACCGCGACCTGAGCAGGGTGTATCCGGTGAATCCGCGCGATAACCAGGAGATCAAGGAGTACATCGCGCACTCCTGGTACAGCTACGACGGCGGCGACAGCATTGGGATGCATCCGTGGGCCGGCGAAACGAAGATCAATTACACGGGGCCGAAGCCTCCTTTTGATTCGCTCGCGGGCTATGAGAAGTACTCGTTTTTGAAGACGCCTCGCTGGGCCGACAACCCGATGGAAGTGGGACCGTTGGCGCGACTGATTGTTTCGTACGCAGCCGGCCACGAGGACGTGAAGGAAGTGGTAGGAGCGACGCTGGGCAAACTGGGAGCTCCGGTTGGCGCGTTGTTCAGCACGCTGGGCCGCACGGCGGCGCGCGGCATCGACGCGGCGCTGGCCATGATCTGGCTGAAGGAGTTCTATGGCCAGCTGATGGATCGCGTGAAGATCAACGAAGTTTCGACCTTTAACGGCGAGAAGTGGGATCCAAAGACGTGGCCGGTGGATTGCGAAGGCGTGGGGTTGGAAGAAGCTCCGCGCGGGGCGCTGGCGCACTGGATCAAGATTCACAATGGCGCCATTGCCAACTATCAACTGGTGGTGCCCACCACGTGGAACGGCTCGCCCCGCGACGCGCGCCAGCAGCGCTCGGCGTTCGAGGCATCGCTGATCGGCACACCGGTGGCTAATCTCGAGCAGCCGGTCGAGATTCTGCGCACCATTCATTCGTTTGACCCGTGCATCGCCTGCGCCGTGCATTTATACGATCCGCAGGGCCGGCACCTTAACCAGATTTCGTTCGAGTGATGGCAATGAGCACACAGAGCACTGGTGTAAGAGGCATCTTTCAGGGAAGCAGCAGGCCGGTGGAGTACCAACGCGTCTACGTGTGGGAGATTCCGGTTCGGCTATACCACTGGATCAATGCCATCGCGATTACGCTGTTATGCATAACCGGTTACCTGATTGGACGGCCGGTGCGCATCGCCTACGCAACGGAGGCGTTTCAGCAGTACTGGTTTGGCTGGGTGCGCTTCATTCATTTTGCGTCGGCCTACGTGTACGTCTTCAATTTTGCGGCCCGCCTTTACTGGGCGTTCGCGGGCAACAAGTACGCCAGGTGGAATAACTTTCTGCCACTCACCCGCAAGCAGCGGCACCAGATAGCTGACGTGATCAAGGTCGACGTAGTGCAGATGAAACTGCATGGCGACGAGATTCCGTCGGGCCACAACGCGCTCGCGGGGTTTAGTTACTTTGGCACGTTTCTGGCCTTTTGCTTCCAGACCATCACCGGCTTTGCGCTTTACTCGAGCATGAGCAGCTCGTGGCTGCCGCGGATGTTCTATTGGATCGTGCCTCTGATGGGCGGCGAGATGGGCGTACGCTTCTGGCATCACACGATGATGTGGTTCTTTGTGGCATTTTCAGTCGTCCACATTTATCTCTCCATCTATCACGATTACATCGAGGGACGCGGCGAGATCTCCGCAATGGTCAGTGGATGGAAGTTTGACAAGGTGGAAGAAGGAGAAGAACAGGGACCAGGGACGAGGAACTAGGGACTAGGGATTAGGGACTAGGGAAACAGTGATCAGTGGACAGAGGCGGCGGTGCAGAACGGTAAGAAAAAAACGCTGGTGCTGGGGCTCGGCAACGTCATCATGGGCGATGAGGGTGTCGGCGTTCACGTCGTGCGGGCGCTCGGGAAGCACCCTCTGCCGCCGGGCGTGAAATGTCTCGATGGCGGCACCGGCGGGTTCGTTCTGCTGGAGCCGCTGCAGCAAGCAGACCGGATCGTCCTGATCGACGCCGCGGCAGACGGCAATCCGCCGGGGACCGTGACTCGGACTACGCCGCGCTTCGCGAAGGATTATCCGCCTACCCTTACGGCGCACGACATCGGCGTGAAGGACCTGCTGGACGCGTTTTACATGCAGGGCGGGACTCGCGAGGTGGTTCTGTACGCGATTGCCATCGATCCTCAACAGCCGATTTCAATGGAGCTGTCGGAAGAAGGCGCCAGGGCGGCGCAAGTGGCGTTGGGGGAGATCCTGGCCGAAGTCGGCTCAGTGAAGCCGGCAGCGTGATAATCTTTCCTTCCATGAGGTTTCCGGATCGCCCGCCTGTTCTTCCCCGAGGCCCACGATGAACATATTGTTGTGGGTTCTGCAAATCCTCGGCGCGCTTCTATACGGTTCGTCGGGTGTCATGAAGGTTTTTCTGTTCGACAAGGTGAGCCGGGATGTGCCGTCATTCGGCGCCTTGCCGCGGGCGGCTTGGACCGTTCTAGGCATCTTAGAGCTGGTATGCACGGTGGGACTGATTGTCCCCGACGCGCTCCGTTGGCAGCCGCAGCTTACAGTCCTGGCCGCCGCGGTTTTAGCTGTCGAGAGCCTCATCTTCATCTGGGTCCACGTCAAGTATCGCGAGGTTGGGCCAACGATCCTGAGCGGGGTGCTGGGCCTCTTGATGGCATTCATCGCGTATGGCCGAGCGGTTCTGCAACCGATCGTCTGAAGGCATTGCGGTTTGACGAGGGGTAGCCTTCGGATGAAATCCAAAGCGCCCGCGACGGGCCCGCTGGGCGGTGTGAGGCGTTCGCCGGTTTGCAAATCGGACTAAATCTGTCTACTATTCTGATTATGGAAGGGATGACCTGTTGTCGCTGCTGTATGCGCGCTGCGCGCGCGGCACAGGTAGTCCCGGTTTGAGTCCAGAAATCTCTTAGCCGGCGGTTTCCCAGATGCCCGCGACAGCACAAGCTGACGCGGGCATTTCATTTTTGCGGCCGTATATGACCAAGCGATTGAAGGAAGGCAATGGGCGAGGAAGCCAAAAAAGAGACCAAGGCGCAGCGGATCGAGCGGCTGAAGCGCGAGAAGAACCCGTGGATGGCGTTTAACGAAGTTCGCGCGTTTGCGGGCGCTGGGCGCGCAAGCCTGCCCCCGCCTTGGGCGTCGACTTATTTCAAATGGTGGGGGATATATACCCAAGGCGACGGCGTAGGCGCCACCGGCGGCGTGGGGGGCGAAGGCCTTGCGACCCAATGGTTCATGATGCGCATTGGGATTCCCAACGGCATCGTGACCGCAGAGCAGCTTCGGGTGATCGCGCGGATCGCGCAGAAATATGGACGCAACCTGGCCGACATCACGGTGCGCCAGAACATCCAGTTGCACTGGCTGACGATCGATTCGCTGCCCGAAATCGTGGACACGCTCGACGCTGCCTGGCTTTCGCCCAAAGGCGCTTGCGGCGACGTGGTGCGGAATGTAACGGGCTGCCCGCTGGCGGGTGTGGATGCCGAGGAGCTCATCGATGCGTCGCCGATAGCGCGCGGGATCGCGCATGTGTTGACGGCGAATCCAGAGTTCTACAATTTGCCGCGCAAGTTCAAGATTTCGGCGATAGGCTGCCCGACCTGGTGCACCTATCCCGAAATCAACGATATTGCGCTCACCCCGGTGAAACGCGGCAATGAAGTAGGCTATTCGCTTCGCGTGGGCGGAGGGTTGTCGAACGAGCCGCACCTGGCTGTGAAACTGGATGCATTTGTGCGGCCGGAACAGGCGATTCGCGTGGCGCGCGGCGTAGTGGAGATCTTCCGCGAACAAATTGTTTTGCGCGAGAGCCGCGATCGCGCCCGGCTGAAGTACCTGTTCATGCGCGAAGGGTGGACGCCGCAGCGGTTTCTTTACGAACTCAACCGAAAGGTCGGATTCATGCTCGATCCCGCGGTGCCGGAACAGATTCCGGACGATATTCTGCGCGATCACGTGGGCATCCATCCGCAGCGTCAGCCGGGACTGGCGTATGTGGGCGCTGCGGTTCTGCGCGGGCGGTTGACAGGCGATCAGCTTTTGGCGGCGGCGGAGTTGGCGGAACGGTTTGGAAGCGGCGCGGTGCGGCTGACGGTCTCGCAGAACCTGGTGATTATCGACGTGCCCAGGGCAAAGGCGGGAGAACTGGCGCGGGAACTGGGACAGGTCGGCTTGCACGTGGAAGCTTCCACTTTCTGGCGCGGCGCCATCGCCTGCACGGGAACCGAGTTTTGCAAGCTGGC
>Ga0187783_10004099_pt1 | contig 10798 bp, 9 predicted proteins | sample 1015_SJ02_MP02_2_FD_132471 | JGI IMG/M metagenome (GOLD analysis project Ga0187783, IMG submission 132471) | Tropical peat soil microbial communities from peatlands in Department of Meta, Colombia - 1015_SJ02_MP02_20_MG | ecosystem: Environmental > Terrestrial > Soil > Wetlands > Peat | place...
CGGAAGACGTCATCACCGAACTTTCCAAAATCAAGGGATTGAACACGTTCTCGCGCCCCACGGTCCTGGTCTTTCGCGACAAGCCCGTCACGCCCACACAAATTGGCCAGCAGCTCGGCGCGGCCTACGTGCTCACCGGCACTGTGCGCCGCGCCGGAGCACGACTGCGCATCAGCGCGCAGTTAATAGACACCCACACCGATTTCCAGCTCTGGTCGGAACGCTTCGATCGAGAGATGAAAGACGTTTTTGAAGTGCAAGACGAAATGGCGCGCAAAATCGCCGAGGCATTGCGCGTGGCGCTTTCTCCTCAAGAACTGGAAGCGCTTGCGGACAAACCAACGGAGAATCCCCAAGCCTACGATTTGTACCTGCGTGGAAGGCGCTATGCGCGACGGCTGACCCGCCAGGACGTCGAGTTTGCGTTGCAAATGTTTGAAAACGCCGTGTCGCTCGACCCCAGCTTTGCGCTGGCTTATGCCGCGTGTGCAAACGCCTGCGCGATGTACTACTCCTTTTTCAGCCGGGACCAGGTTTGGGTAGAGCGCGCGCGGGAAGCTTCCGGAAAAGCGGTCGCGCTGCGTTGGGATCTTCCCGAAACGCACGTCAGCCAGGCTTGGGTGCTCTATGCCGCGGGGCTGTACGATGAGGCTGTGCGCACGGTCAAGAAAGCCATCGAGCGCAAGCGAGACTGCGACGGCGCCTATTATTTGCTTTGCCGCGCGTTGTTTGCCGCAGGTCGCGCACAGGAGGTTGTGGACCTTGCGGAATCAACCATCGAAGCGAGCGGTGAAGACTACAACGTGTATGTCCCCATCCTGAACGCCCTCGGTGACCTGGGAAGGGAAGAGGCAAAATTCAAAATGACCCAGCGATGCAGTGTCGCGCTCGAGACGCACTTGAAACGCGTGCCCGAAGATGCACGAGCGCGCATCCTGTTGGGTGTCAACTATGCGCGGTTGGGGCGCGAAAGCGACGCATTGCGCGAACTCAACCTCGCCGTCACCCTGCGGGCCAACGAAGCCTCGATTCTTTACAACGCCGCTTGTGTGTATTGCGGCCTGAACCGAAAAACGGAGGCGTTGGACGCCTTGCGCAAAGCATGGGAAGCAGGCTCCAAAGATGCAGTGTGGGCGCGTCGTGATCCCGACCTTGCTCCGCTTCACGGCGATCCCGAGTTTGAACGCCTCTACCCCGAGAAGTCGGCCGCATCCCCGAGTTTTTCCTGATCCACATCAAGTCGACCAGGGCAGCCTCGATGTCTCCGAAGAAGTCAGTCATTGCACGTTTTTGACTGAACTGCACTTGACTTCGGATCAGGTACTTCTGCGACAATTAGCACCACCGATATGCAAATCCCGATAGCCGTTGGCTGTGTCGTGCTGTTCTGCTTCGCTGTGGGTGGTTTGCGCGCTTCGGACGACGGGAAAAGGCTCGACAAATTGCTGGAAGAGGCGTCGAAGAAAACAAGTCTTACCGCGCCAGGATCCGCTCCATTCCACCTGAAATTGGCTGCTGCGGAAACGCGCGGTAACGACCCGCAATTCCAGGCAGAACTTGAGATATGGTGGATGGCGCCGGACAAGTGGCGCCGCGAGGTAAAATCACCAGTGTTCTCGCAGACTGCGGTACAAAACGGGCGGGAATACTACGAGAACAATTCCGCCGATTATATGCCGTTCTGGCTGAACGAATTTATTAACCTAGCGACGGATCCGATACCGCTGGAAACTCTACAGGAAGAACTCAAGGGCGAAGAGGTGGAACTTCGTCCGCGCCGCGGTTGCCAGCTGTCCGATGTTGCGGCGGCGGCTACCGAATCGATCCAAGCCGAATGGCAAACACACTTTACGGCCGAGGGTGAGCAGATCGATAAGCACAACGAGATCTGTTTTAATTCCGATGGCACCGTGGGGAAGCTTTTTACTCGTCCAGTATCCGCGCAACTGGAAAATTACCAGAAATTCCGAGGCAAGTGGTCGGCGGGTTTGGTTGTAGTGTGGCCGGGAGGTCCCGCGGAGGTACGCGGTACGATGTTGGTCTTGGAAAGGCTGAAACCCGAAGATGCGAATCTTGCAATTCCGAAGGACACGGGGCTTGCTTCGCGTTTGCGGTTTCTTTCCGTGCCTCAGAGCGCGATGGAATCCTACAGGCTCGATACGCCGGTGATGCAGTGGCCCGTTCTGCACAATTTCCCGACGAACGGCGCCGTGACCATTGATGTGAAGATCGATCGCAAGGGAACTATCCGTGAGATGGGCTCGCCACTTTCCCGAAACGTGATTATCAATGACGCGCTAAAGGCGCAGATTGGAAGCTGGAAGTTCAAGCCCTATCCAAATGCCGAAGCGCCGGTGCAGGTGGACACGAATATAACACTGCGGTGGGAAACCAAGCTGGAACTATTGGGCGGGAATGGCAAGACGACGTCGATCAATTTCTTCGAGCGGATCGCAAAGGCCAGAGAGCTAAGCGATCCGCGAACACCGGGCAGCAAGCCCTTTCACTTGGTCGCTTCCTTCGACACAGACCAAGGCACGACTGGAAAGTACGAGGAGGTTTGGGTGTCTCCTGAAAAATGGTGGAGACACGTGGAGCTGGGCAGCATTACGGTGGTGAAGACGCGCTCGGGAGACGGGTTGTACACGCAAATCACGGGCTCTCCGTTTACCCCGAAACGGATTGATGAATTTCTTGACGGACTGGATGTGCCATTTCCCGATACGGGCGGGTCCTTCATTGAGCAAGATTGGGGACACTCGGCAGTGACATTTGATGGGTTGGACATGGTACGTGTGGCGCGCGGGCGCGTGAACGATAAGAATGAGCCGATCGATGGCCAGGCATACTGGTTTGACTCGGCGGGCTTGCTTCATGCGGCTTATTGGGATCCGAGAATGATCTCCTATGGGCAGTGGGCGGAGTGGAATGGCAAGCAGGTTCCGCGACGGATCGAACTGAGCATAAACAACGCTCGAGTGACATTGACGACGATTGAACGAATTGAGTCGCCTTCAGCAATTGATGACACACTCTTTGTTCTGAAAGACGTAAAGCCGGAGAGGATCGACGACCCTGACGACCAAGGCCCGCCGATCGTGAAGCCGGAGGTGATCTACCGGGTCCAGGCGTTGGCTCCGGCGTCGCAGCATGGCACGGTCGTGGTGACGGTCCAGCTGGACCAACACGGGCATGTGGTCGGTGCCAAAGTAAAGCAAAGCGCCGGACCAGAGCTCGATGATGCCGTGCTAAAAGCCGTTGTGGAGTGGGAGTTCACGCCAATGCGCGTCCACGGACGACCTGTGCCTGGGGGCGCAACCATATCCTTTCAGTTTTAGCTCTGGAGAATGCGCAGGGAAGGCCATGTGCTTCGCAGAGCGCCGCGATTTGGCCCTCGAGCGATCAACTTCACTGCTACACTAGCTCCACATGGTGGACGCGCCTATCTCGCCTGATACGACGCACCGGCGCACGAACTCAGCCCTGTGGTATGGCTTGCTCATAACTTTGCTCGGAATCGCCAGCGAGTTCTTTTACTTCTTGCGGCCGTTTCCAGCGATTGTCCGCGCTCTCCCCTGGATTAATCTTTTGGTGCCGGCTATCGGTCTGATCTTTCTCTTCATCGGACTGGCGCGTGCCTTTGCTCGGTCCGCGATTTACGGCGGCAAGATTTGGGGCTCAATTGTCACGGCCATTGCGGTTCTTCTCCTTGCTGGAAACGCTTTCCTCTTTCACCGAACGAGAGCCGTTCCCACGTCCGCGGGAGCGCCGCAGGTAGGACAACGCTTGCCCGACTTCACCCTGCCGGACAGCAGCGGTCGGCAGACTTCACTTTCGCAGTTGTTTGCGGCATCGGCAGATGGTTCCCAACCCAAGGCCGTCCTCCTGGTTTTCTATCGAGGCTACTGGTGACCGTTCTGCCTCCTCGAGTTGCGGGGCATTCAGGACCAGCTTCAGGAGTTTCGGGCGCTCGGCGTTCGCCCAGTCGCCATCAGCGTTGATCCACCGGAGGTTTCCGCGAACTTGCGCCGCAAAGCGGGGTACACCATCACATTTCTTTCTGATTCCAACTTAGACGTGATCCGCCGCTACGATCTGTTGCATGTCGCCGGGGGACCCGATGGCCACGACATCTCTCGTCCGGCAGAGTTCCTCGTCGACCGTTCCGGCGTCGTGCGTTGGGAGAATTTCACGGAAGACATCCGCGTTCGTCCTCGCGCCCAAGAGATGCTTGCAGCGGCGCGCAACATCCAGTAGCTTCCCGTCGGTGTGAAAATCAGCTGAGTAAGGCTTGGAATCGGGGATCGGCGCGAAGGGCGTCTAGGTCGGAGTCTTTCGCGGCCCAGTTCTTGTAGAACGTGCCGTGTTCCATGACTTTTTCGAGGCACGAAAGCGCTTCTTCCGTGCGACCCATCAACGAGTAAACGCAAGCCACGTTATAAAGAATCGACATTTCTTCCGGATCGATTTCCAGCGCGCGCCGCGCCCATTCAAAACCACGTTTATGGTCGCGCATGCGTACGAGAATCGTAGCTCCCAAATACCAAGCCCGCGCATCGTCCGGATGAAGCTCGACATGCTTTTCGGTGAGCCGCAAAGCGCGGCGCTCCGTCGATTCTGCTTCGGCTTCGCGCCCCAATCCGTGATACACGCCCACCAACAAGCTAACGGCCTGATAGTCGTCGGGATTCAAGCGCGCCGCCTGCTCGTACATTTCCGCGGCCCGTGTCAGGTCTCCGCTTTGAAAGAGCGTGCGCGCGTAGAAGTAATACGCTTCGTAGAGTTTCGGATCGAGCTGGATGGCCCGCTCATACTCTTTTTGGGCGCTGGCAAAATCTTTGCGCAAAGCAAAGGCCAGACCGCTCGCAGCACGCGCCTCGGCCAATTCGGGATCCAGTTCCAGGGCCTTCTTGCTCGCGGCCTCGGCTTCGTTCAGGTTATCCTCCGAACTATCCCAATACATGTACAAAAACGAGCAGCAGTCCGCTACGCCGGCAAACGCCCGCGCATAGCCCGGGTCAATGACGATTGCGCGGGCAAACATCTGACGCGCGAAGTCGAAGCCTTTTCGGCGAAATTGGTGGAAGAACTGGCGTCCCCGGAGATAGTAGTCGTACGCCTGTGCATTTTCCGTCTGCTTCCGCGCGATGGCTTTTTCTTCCTGTGGCGAAAGCTTGATGCGCAGCGCCTGGCTGATACTACGTGCGATTTCGTCCTGCACTTCGAAGACATCTTTGAGTTCGCGGTCGTACCGTTCGGCCCAGATCGAGTGGCCGGTTTGCGTCTGAATCAGTTGTGCGGTGATGCGCAAGCGATTCCCGGCTCGCCGCAGGCTCCCGCTGAGGACGCAAGCCGCATTCAGTTCGCGTCCGACCTGCGGCCCGGTGACCGCTTTATCACGATAAGCAAGAACCGCTGCGCGCGGAAACACTTGCAATTCCTTGATCTTGGAAAGTTCCGTGATGATATCTTCGGTCATGCCATCGCGGAAATACTCGTCATCCTTGCTGCCGCTGAGATTCTCGAAAAACAGCACCGCGACGGATTTCTCGCCAATCTGCGCCGCCGGTTGCGACGGGACGATTTTCTGTTTGCCAGATTCGGCTAGCCTGCCGCCGGAATCGCGGTCGCGCTTCAGGCGCTTCAGGTCTGTACGAATCTCGGAGGCGGTCTGGTAGCGCAGGTCGCGGTCCTTTTCGAGCGCCTTGTTGATGATGCGGTCCAGTTCATTGGGCAGGGTGCTATTTAGAGTGACTGGTGAACTGGGCGTCGAATGCAGAATGGAGTCAAACATGGCCGCGGAAGTGTCGCCGGAAAAGGCCAGTTTGCCGGTGGCCATCTCATACAGCACGGCGCCGAGAGAGAAAAGATCGGTTCGTGCATCGAGCTCTTTCCCGAGCGCCTGTTCCGGAGACATATACGCTAAGGTGCCCAGCGTGGTACCCGGGCTGGTTAAGTCGCCCGGGGCCGCCATGGTCGCGTGGGTCGATTGATCGGTGTTCAGCGCGCCCCGATTGGAAGCCATCTTGGCCAGTCCAAAATCCAGGATTTTCGCCTGACCCCGGCGCGTCACAAAAATATTCGCCGGCTTGATGTCGCGGTGAATGATGCCTCGGCTGTGCGCGGACGCGAGAGCGTCGGCGATTTCGATACCGAGCTCGAGAATCTGGTCGATACCGAGCGGCCTGCCGTTGATCAAATGCTTGAGCGTCTGCCCTTCGAGAAGCTCCATCACGATAAATGGCCGGTGATTGGACTCGCCCACGTCGTAAATCGTGCAAATGTTCGGGTGATTCAGCGCCGACGCCGCCCGCGCTTCGCGCTGAAAGCGTTCGAGCGCCGATGCGTCCGCCGGGATGCTGTCCGGCAGGAATTTCAGTGCGACTGGCCGGTCCAGACGGGTATCTTCGGCTTTATACACCACCCCCATACCCCCACCACCAAGGCTTTCGGTAATCCGGTAATGGGAGATTGTTTGACCTAGGAGGGGCTGGGAAGCGCTCATGTCGGAATCATCTTAGGCGAAGAGTTTGCGCCAAGTCTTTGCGCTTTGCAAGGTTAGCCGGCGCCCTGGTGATTTCAAGCAGCCTTGTTTGAAAGGGTAAAGAACGCGATTTTCCGACTGCTGGCTCAGCTGTCAAAAGATACAGGTGAAAAGGACACCCCGTGATGTCAAGGTTTCGTGCGTCCCCTGGCCGGGGGTGTCATGGCTCGCAGGTCTCACTCGCCGATTTGCCCCAGATGTGGCAGCGATGCGATTTCTCGAGTGAGACGCCGAGGCATCGTTGACTGGATTCGGTGCACGTTTTGGGGAGTGCGGCCCTATAGTTGTGACGCATGCGGCCGAAAACTGTATAGGGTTCCGGGAGGCCGCGGATGAATCGCCGTGTGGGGCTTTGTCTCGCGGCCGCTGTCGCGATCGTGGGACTAATCGCTGGATATTGCCCGGTGTTGACCGCGTCAGAGCGAATGAGTGACAAGGACGTAGAACGAATGATGACGAACTTGCGGAACGATGCCAAACGGTTTCAAGGCAGCTTCAACCAATCAGTCGGCAAGAGCACGATTCGCAAAACGCAACAAGAGAAGGACGCGAAGACACTCGTCAAGAATTTCGTGAACCACACGAATACCATGCTGAGTCAGTTTAAAAACACCAAACAAGCGGATCCGACTCTGGCGAATGTGCGAGATTCCGCAAGCCGCATCGACACGTTGATGACCGATGTGTCTCTCGGACCGACAACCGACAACGCCTGGACCAAGGTGAAAATGGAGCTGTCGACAATTTCGGGTGCTTTTCGAGCCCGGAGTTAGTATCGTGTGTGAATCAGCTTCCAACGAAAACAGGAGGTTCAAGGTGCGCAAGGATTTTATTTCCCCGCTGGCTTTCAGTGGGACTTTCTTTCTGGCCACAATTCTTACGTTCACCACAGGGTGCTCGAAGGGCGCGAGCGACGACACGATCGCGAAAGACGTTCAGAGCAAAATCGAGGCCGACCCTGTCACCAAGGATTCCCCGGTTACGGTAACGGCGCAAGACGGGAAAGTCATCATTAAGGGCACTGCGAAAGACCAACCCACGCAACAGAGAATGGAGCAGATCGCGCGAGATGAACCCGGTGCGAAAGGAGTGGACGATGAGACGGCACTGCTTTCTGCGGCGTCGGCTGACAACACGCCGCCAGCCGCAGCGGCGGCTCCCGCCACACCGCCGCCCCAGCCGATCGTTGTTCCGGCCGGCACAGGCCTGGTCGTAACGGTGGATCAGGCTTTGAGCTCGAAGACGAGTCAGACCGGCCAAACCTTCCTGGCGACGCTGGCCCAACCGGTGACCGTGGCGGGAGCGACGGCCATACCGAAGGGTTCGAGCGTTACGGGCACAGTGATCACTGCGAAAGAAAAGGGAAAGATCAAGGGTGAGGGGCAGCTGTCCCTTGCGCTGACCAGCATCACAGTCCGCGGCAAGAACTACTCCATTGAGACCGGTACGTTAGACAGCACAGTGAAGGGGAAGGGCAAAAGAACCGCAGCGACAACCGGAGGCGGTGCCGCAGGTGGAGCACTGATCGGAGGGATCGCCGGGGGTGGAAAAGGAGCGGGAATCGGCGCGCTGGTGGGGGCAGGAGCGGGCTTGGTGGGAGGCGCCCTAACCGGGAACAAGCAGATCGAGATTCCGGCCGAAACCGCGCTGACGTTCACTCTGTCGAGTTCGTTGACCCTGCCGCCCCACGCGTCGGAGTGACGCGGTGGCGGACTGTAAGATACTTATAGTCGATGACTTTGAAGAGTTCCGGGTATTTCTCGAATCCGCTTTGCAAAAGAGAAGGGAGTTTCGGGCCATCTGGCAGGCCGCCGATGGTTTAGAGGCCGTCCAGCAAGCCCAGGCACTGCAACCCGATTTGATTTTGCTGGACATCGGCCTTCCTCAATTGAATGGGATCGAAGCTGCGCGGCGAATTCAGCAGGTCTCTCCGAATTCTAAGATCCTCTTTGTCAGTCAAGAGTTCTCGGAAGTAGTGGTAGAACAAGCGCTTCTGCTCGGAGCTCATGGCTACCTGTGGAAGTCCGATACGGCGGGCGAACTCTTGTCGGCCGTGGATGAGGTCCTTCAGGGAAGGCAATTTGTCAGCAGCAGCTTAAGGTCTCGCACCATTCGCAAAACGAGTGTCGTATTACCGCAGAAAGTCGAAAGCGTTTACGGCCATCAAGTTGCCTCGTATCGGGACGACGCGTCGTTCGTGACCGACTTTGCACGATTCATTGAAGCTGCCCTGAAAATCGGCAATCCAGCAATTGTTATCGCCACCGAGCCACACCGGGAAGGTCTTCAGGAGGCGTTGCAAAGACGAAATTGTGACATTGCCGCTGCCATTCAAGAAAAAAGATACATTGCGTTGGATGCCAACGAGACACTGTCGACATTCATGGTCGATGGTTGGCCCAACGCCGACCGGGTGTTGAGGGGAATGCGTGATCTTTTAGCAGAGGCAGCCAAAGTTGCGAGAAGCGAGCGTCCTCGCGTGGCGGCCTGCGGAGAAATGGGGCCGATGCTGCTGGCTCAGGGAAATGGAGCGGCGGCGATCGAACTCGAGCACCTGACCCACGAGATCGCCGACACCTCCGATGTCGATATTTTATGCGGCTACATGATGAGAGATATTCAGCGCAAGGAAAATAGCGACTTCTTCGAAAAAATCCGAGCCGAACATTCGGGGGCATACTCCCTCTGACGCGTAACAGCGAGGATCAGGTTTTATGATTTGTTCATGCCGGTATGTTTTGATTTTGGCTTGCGCGATGTCCGCCACTTTAACGGCATTGGCGCAAAAGACGGACACGAAATTCGATGAACAATATAATTTCTCGCAGCACAAGCGATACAAGTGGCGAGAGAACCGGCTTGTGACGCGGCAGAATCCGGACACGAACGAGGTGATGGACCTGAAAATTGTTAAGGCCGTGAACCAGTTGCTCGGATCGAAAGGATTTGTTGAAGTTCAGGACAAACCGGATTTTTATGTGTACTACGATGGGGGCGGAGACGCGCAAATCGGAGCCGGCGGCGCGAACCTGGCGGGATCGGGTCCCACAACTTCCGCGGATCTTTCGCCGAGCTACGGGCTCGGCAACGGGCCTACCTTGGCTCCTAGCACATGGCTAAAACTGAAAGGTCACATTGAGTTCCACATCGTTGACGCGGGATCGCAAAAGGCGGTTTGGGAAACCACTTATAGCAAAACGTTTCGCGATCCGGACAAGGCCATGCGAAACATGGACAAGGAAGTGAATGAGCTGGTGTCCAAGTCGTTCAAAGATTTTCCGCCGAAATCGAAGAGCTAATCGTTAGAAACCGACGTTAACGGGGCAAAGCTCAAGGACGAGACTGGCCCTGAAACGAGTTTGCGCCTTTCGGCGCGCCACCGCCCAACTGCTTCGCAAAGTTGTCCGCCGGGGCATGGGTCAGTTTCATCAAATAGATGCAAGCCTGAACAAAATCCGGATCTTTCGGGCACCAACGATCGACGACGTGATAGGCGCGATTTTGGACGCCTTCGAGGATCAATTGCATGCCCTCGAGGCGACCACGATTCTTCTGATTGTTTCGTTCGGGTTCCGACAACCAAAAACCGTTTTTCTGTACCATGGCAACGAATTCACGGACTTGTTCCTTGCTCACCGACGCTTCCTCGACGCGAAGGCTGTTCGGCCTATTCGGATAGACGATAACGCGCTTGGTAGTCAAGGTTCCCGATCCGTCGGGATAGACTTTCAAGCGGAACGACATAGCGCGCGCGCTCAAAATCAAGGTGAAGCGATAGGTAGTCACGTCGCTGTTTTTTCCGGCTTCCATCAGCGACGGCTCGTCCATGGCCGTCAGAAAAAACGAATACCAATCTGCCTTGTAGGCGCTGATGAAAGAATTCCCGCCAAAGATTCCAGCGGGGAAGTATTGCGGCGCCAACTCACTCGACGCGACTTTCGTTCCCTGACCCTGACCCCGTGCTATCACAGGAGCGCTCGAGAGAAGGATCGCGGCGACCAGCGCGAGCACGATGTACCGCATTCTGCTTCCGGGCATTCCAGGGATAAAACGCCATGTCACAGACATAGTTTACATTCAAACCATCGTGTTCCACGGTCAGACAATCAAGAAAATTCTCCACCCATCAGAGCGGTACGGTCATTCGACAACCCATTTTCTCATCGCGCGGGTCGCCGAATTCGGGTTTGCAGACCAACGGTTTATACATCAATTTTTGATGCGTCGCATCGTCCCGTCGGCGCTGCGTTTCGA
>Ga0187783_10004100_pt1 | contig 10798 bp, 8 predicted proteins | sample 1015_SJ02_MP02_2_FD_132471 | JGI IMG/M metagenome (GOLD analysis project Ga0187783, IMG submission 132471) | Tropical peat soil microbial communities from peatlands in Department of Meta, Colombia - 1015_SJ02_MP02_20_MG | ecosystem: Environmental > Terrestrial > Soil > Wetlands > Peat | place...
CCTCCTGGGCGGCCTGATACCGGGCAGCGATGAGCCAGCGTTCGGCGGACAACCGGCCGAAGGCCGCGCTCTGTCGCGCGATGCGGCCGGGCCGCGACCCGCCCACGACCCGGCGGACAGTGGGGATTGTCAACCGGGTACCCCTTCTCTCCCCGGGCCAGGGAGATCCGGGCCGGCGCCCTCCCGAACCCAGGTCAGCGAGCCCGCGGCACGGGCGATCACCGCGACCACGCGGTCCTGGTCGTCCTCGGTGAGCTCATGGAACAGCGGCAGGATGAGGCTCGACGACGACAGCCGCTCGGTAACGGCCAGGTGCGCCCCGTCGCCATAGCCGGCGTAGGCAGGCTCGAGGTGGGCGGCCATGATCCCGCGGCGCGCGGATATTCCCGCATCGGCCAGCATCTGGAGCAGCCCGTTTCTCGTCACCGGGAAATCCTCCGGCAGCGCGACCCAGAACGACTGGAAATTGGTCGTGCCGCAGCAGGGGTCCGCGACCATCTGCAGGCCGGGAATGCGACCGAGCAGCCGCTGGTATCGCTCCGCGAGCTGGCGCCGACGGCGCACGATCTCAGGCAGGCGTCGCAGCTGAACCAGGCCGATGGCGGCCTGGATGTCGGTCATCCGGTAGTTGTAGCCGAGCTCGGCGTAGTGCTCTATCAGCACCCGGCGGTCAGCGTGCCTCGCGGCAGCGCTGATGTCCATACCGTGCTCGCGCAGGCGGCGCAGCCTAGCCGCCACGGCCGGATCGGGCGTGGTCACCATGCCGCCTTCACCCGTGGTGAGCAGCTTTCGAGGGTGGAAGGAGAAAGTCGCCAGCGCAGCGCCGGCTCCGGCCGGCCGCCCGCGATAGGTCGAGCCCGCTGCGCACGCAGCGTCCTCGACGACGGTGACACCGCGTGGGTCGCACAGTTCTCGCATCGCGTCAAGATCAGCTGGGACGCCCCCCTGGTCGACCAGGATCACGGCGCGAGTCCGGTCGGTCAGCAGCGGCTCGACCGTCGCGGGTGTGATGTTCAGGGTCTGCGGGTCCACGTCGGCGAACACGACCTCGGCGCCCGCGTACCGGGCGGCATTCGCGGTCGCGATGAACGACATCGACGGCGCGATCACCTCGTCGCCTGGCCGGACGCCTGCAGCGATCATCGCCAGGTGCAGCGCTGTTGTGCATGAGGAGACCGCGACGGCATCGCTGGTGCCGACCGCATTCGCGAACGCCGCCTCGAACTCCGCGACTCGCGGCCCCTGGGCGATCCACCCCGACGCGACAGCCTCTGCGGCGGCCCTGGCCTCTTCCTCGCCGAGAACCGGACGGATTACCGGAATCATCGCTGACCCCGCCACCAGCCGACGAGCTGCGCCAGCCCTTCCTCGAGGCTGATCTCCGGCTTCCAGCCAAGCTGCCGCACCGCGGCGGACGTGTCTGCCAGCCGGCGCGTGACGCCATTGACAGCGCGCGCCGGCCCGAATTCGAGCGGGAGGTCGCTGCCCATCGCACGCAGCAGCGCGAGGGCGAGTTCGATCAGGCTGGTCTCCGCACCACTAGCGATGTTGAAGACCTCGTCGGTCACATCGGACGATGCCGCTAGCAGATTCGCCCTGGCGATGTCGTCGGTGTGGACGAAGTCCATGGTCTGCAGGCCATCGCCGAGGATGAGGGGCGGCTCCCCAGCCTCGATCCGCTCCATCCAGCGAACCAGCACCTCTGTGTACTTGCCATGCACATCCATGCGCGGCCCGTAGACATTGAAATAACGAAGCGCCACATAATCGAGCCCGCGCATGGCGTGGAAGCTGCGCAGCAGGCCCTCATTGAAGGTCTTCGCCGCCCCGTACAGCGTGTCGTTGTTGTACGGGTGCTGCCGCTCTGTTGTCGGGAAGTGATCGGCGAGGCCATAGACCGACGCCGAGGACGCGGCGATGATCTTTCGGACGCCCGCGTCGGCGGCCGCCTCCACGACCTCATAGGTACCGTTGACGAGGACCTCGAGCGCGAGCCGGGGCTCGGCCGCGCACTGCGTGATCCGGATCGCAGCCTGGTGGAACACCAGGTCGATACCGCTCATCAGACGCCGGACCAGGTCGGCGTCGCGGATATCGCCAACCTCCAGTCGGACCCTTCCTGAGGCCATGGCTCGACCGAGGTTCTGCCGCCGGCCGCGGGTGAGGTTGTCCAGTACGACGATCTCCGCGGCGTCCATCGCGACCAGCTGGTCCACGATCGTGGATCCGATGGTGCCGGCTCCGCCAGTGACCAGACACCGGGTTTCGGCAATCACTGTCCCTCGCTCATGTCGCTGGTATCGCTTTCTGGCTGCATCACGGCCGTCGGACTCTCCTCGGGCATTACTTGACGTACTCGCTGGCAGCGGCCCGGAACGCCGCGATGGCATAGGGGTGGCCTTCCAGCCGCCAGTCCTGTTTGTAGACGCCGTCGTCCTGGGCCTGGTCGAACCAGACGAAGCCGATCAGTCCCGAGCTGGCGACGCCGGCAAACAGGCCGGGGATCTTGGCAGCCTGGCCGGCGAGCTGGCCGACCGCGGTCTCGCCGATGAGTATGGGCGCACTGGTCACCTGACGGATCGCGGCGATGCTAGAACCGAAGACCTCGCCGAAGTCGTCGTAGGAGTAGTAGTAATAGGCATCCAGCCCCACCCAGGTGACGTAGCCTGCGCCCGGCCAGTAGTCAGCTATTGGTCCTTCGTCCTCGTTGATGGAGTTGACCGTCCACAGCCAGGTGACATTGTCGGCGCCGGCCTGCCGGAACACATCGACGACGTGCCGCCACGCCTGGACGAACACCGTCGGCGGCGTGTGCGTCCATCCCCACGGGTACCAGTTTCCGTTCATCTCGTGCCCGAAGCTAATGATCACCGGATGGCCAAAGGCCTTGACCGACTGGGCGTAGGACTGCAGGAAGGCGTCCTGCTGGCCCGCTGCGATAGCCGCACACGAGGTGCTGGTGGGATCGATATCGATGAGCAGGGTCGCTCCGTGCTCCAGTGCAGTCTGCGCGAACGGTATGCTGAACGGCTCGCCCCAGGAGCTGTAATACATCACGATGTTCGGCTGCCGGCCCACCGCCTGCGCGAACTGCTCGACCTGCGCGTACTGCGCGGCCGACGTCTCGCTGCCCTCATAGACACCCAGGTAGCTGAACCCGCTGCCCGGCAGGCTTGCCTCAACGACCCTCGGCACCGGCGATGATGACGGGCCGCTGCTCGACGGCGTGCTCCGCACGCCCGCCTGCTGCGCCAGGGCCGAGCCCGCGGCGGCAGCCTGGTGGTAGTAGTGCCTCATGCTGACCACCGCCACCGACGCGGCGACGACCACCACGGCCACCGTCGCGGCCATCGTGGCCGTTGTCTTCGAAGGCCACCTCACCGTCGGCCTACCTTCCGATCCCACAGCGTCCAGAGGACCGGGGTCACATAGACCAGGCCGAACAAGAAGATGACCAGGAACCTGTCACTGCGGAACTGATAGGTCCGCCAGGCGGCTATGCCGAACCACGCCGCGCCGGTGCCGCAGTTCCAGACGATCAGGGCGGCCCAGAGCCGCCGCACCGGCGAAACACTGGTCCCGGTCGGCTGCCAGGCCATGACCTTGCCGCGGAAATGGTCCCAGATGGCGAGCGCGTGCGACCAGGAGCGAACGATCTCCAAGGCCCAGGTCCCTGGCCCGAAGTTCGATCGGTGCCACACCGGATACAGCACGACGCCGTTGATGACAGCCGGAGCCAGCACCAGATAGTCCTGCAGGTTCACGTCCTTCGGGATGAAGGTCACCATCCCGATCGCGACGAGCGGCACCACGAACAGCAGCAGCGCGGTGAACAGGTAGTACAGGAATCCAGAGAGGTATGCGGCTCGGGCCCGGCCAGACAGGGGGACCTGCCACAGCCGTCGGAGCGGCGTCGTGCTGCCGAGGCACCACCGGTATTGCTGGTGAGCGAAAGCGTCGACCGAACTCGGCGAGGCTCCCGTCGCCAGGTTGATCGGGATGTACTTCAGCGACCACCCCTGGCTGATCACGTCCAGCCCGGTATGGACGTCCTCCGCGTAAGCGATGAGCGCCGGGCCGCCGGCGGCCTGGATCGCGGCTCGCCGGTACACCGCGCACGACCCGACGCACACCGCCGCGCCGAACGAGTCCCTGGACGTCTGCATCGACCGATAGAACACCTCCTGCATCGGCCCCGCTGCGCGCTCCACCCACGTATGGCGAGGGTCAGGGCGGAAGAACTGCGGCGTCTGCACGATCCCGATGCGCGGATCGTCGAAGTAGGGCAGCGTCTCGGCGAGGAAGTCACGCCGCGGCACGAAATCCGCGTCCAGGATGACGAAGAACTCACCCCGGGTGCGTTCGAAGGCATACCGCAGATTGCCGGCCTTCTTCATCCAGCCACGGTTCTCCCTGACCTTGTAGACGAACCCGAAGTCGGCCGCCAGTTCCCGCGCGCCATCGTCAGCCTTGTCATCGAGCACGAACGCAACAGCGTCACCCGGGTAAGCCCGCACCAGCTCGGACACATACGTCCACGTGTTGCGGAGCAGGTCCAGCGGCTCTCCGCAGATCGGCAGGAATATGTCCACATCGGGGTAGTGCTCGGGCCACCATGCCCGCATTGCGGACCGGTGCGCTGACAGGTCGAACTCCCGGCCGGTGAAGTTCGAGAACAACGACACCGCAAGGTAGACGATCGTGAAAGCGGTCCACGGCGCGAGGACCCACGTCCGGTACCGCACCTCCATGATCGCCTGACTGATGACGATCGAGCTGTATCCGATCAGCACGACCAGCGTCAGGTAACCGAGGTGGCGATCGACATAGCACGTCTTTTCCTCGGCCGTGGGCGGACGAGGCATCGGACCGGGCTCAGCACCCGCCGATACCCGCGATGGCTGCACCACCGCGGTACCGTTCTGCGACCACGCCGCCGGGCCTGACCGCCGCGCCAGCGTCATCTGAGCCTCCGCACCCTGACCATCTAACTGGCCCCCGCCAGCACCCAGATGGTGAACCAGCCGCGGTCGCCGTTGGGGTCGCGCCACGGGATTCGCGCTACCCGGCGGTATCCGGCCTGCTGCAGCGCACGCGGCTTACCCGCCAGCGACTGCTGCAGAGTGTTCGCGGTCGTGTTCGTCCCGGTGTCGGTCTCGATCATGCCGACTTGGTGATACTTGATCATGGCAGAGATAGCGGCAGGCGAGTAGGCGTAGGACGTCAGAATGACCGGCTGGACGCTGGCATGGAGCAGGTAATAGTTGGCGACCATCTGATCGCCTTGCTGCATGAGAATAGGCCCGTTGACGGGCAGCTGGCGCTCCAGAGCAGCAATGAGCCTGCCGCTGTTCGGCCACCACCCGTACAACCCAGTGGCCTGTCCGTAGCCCAGCAAACCAGTAAAGACGGCCGCCGCGATTCCGACGCGCCAGCCCTTCGCAGGGTTGACCACGACCGCTTTGGACAATGCGTATCCGGCGCCCATCGAGGCGAACCAGAGGCCAAACACAACATGCTTGTACTGCGACACCGTCGTCTGGTCATAAGCCTGGAAGGCCGGCGCCAGCAGTCCCGCGACCACCAGCACCGCGCACAGCAGCGGCCTGCGGCCCTCCCGTTCCCGCCAGGCAAGCACGAAGCCGAGCAGCGCGACGGCCACAACGACGGCGATCAGCGGGGTGGCGTTCCACAGCACAGAAAGCCGATCGTCGCCGCCCGAGCCTCGCTGCGTAGTCGTCGTGGTCACGTCACTCAGCGAGACCCGTCCCCCGAGCAGGAACAGCGCCGGAGCCGCGACGGCGACGGCGTAGCTGAGGAGCCGGGCACCGCGAGCCACCGCCAGTGCCCACCCCGTCGGCGCGGTGAGCACCACGAGGGCCACGATTATCGGGCTCCACAGCACCGTCACCCACTTCGTGCCGTCCGCGAGCACCATCGCGACAGCGGCGAGCACGATCCAGACCTCACTGGCCCGGCTGCGGGCAGCCCGCACCGCCAGCCAGGACGCCAGCGCCATGACGCAGATCGCCATCGGATCGTAGGTCGCCCACGCACTCATATCTGTGGTCGGGCCGACCGCCACGAACATGGCGGCACCGATCAGGCCAGCACGCTGGCTGAATAGCCGGGACGCGGTCGCATACAGCAACCCCGTAGCGCACAGCATGAACCCAAGCGACAACAGACGGGCGCCGACGAGCCCGCCGACAGAATCCGCGAGTGCGCCGATCGGCGGGTATATCAGCGGTGACCCGGACAGGTAGTTCAGCGGCAGCGGAGTACCGTGCAGCCAGTGCCGCCACTCCATGTGGCCGTACCAGAGGTACTCGGCCTCATCCTGAAAGGCCGTGTTGGACCACACCAGCCGCAAGGCCAGCGCCGACTGCACCAGCAAGACGGCTAGCAGACCCAGTCGGTAACTGTGTCGCCACGCACGGTGAGGACGCCCGTCACCCTCGTCGGGTCGCACGGAGCTGTCGGCCGAAGCGGCGGGGCGCGCCTGAGGCAGGCTGTCAGCGTCCGTCGCGAGCCCGGCAACCAGCGCAGGCCACGCGTCGCCGGAGCTGCGCACGGCCGCCGCCGCGCCGGAAGCCGCGCCGTCCTCAGCGCCCGCAGGCGGAGCGTCGAGCGTCCCGGCGCGCGCGGCCTCAGCCACGCCATCCCCCGCCGAGTCGCGTCGGTGCCGACCCGCCAGGTGCGAGTTCGGCTGTGTCCTCGACGGTGAATCCGGGCCCGGGCGCTCTTCGGCGGCCAGGTCAAGGAGGACCTTCAGGGCTCGCTCCTGCATGGCGCCTTGCTGCTGAGCGATGTCGGCTCCATCAGCATCAGGCGACGCAGGCACATGGCCGTCTGACGCTCTCAAGCGCGCGAAACCCCTCGACCTCGACCAGACCTGCGGACCAGCATCAGCAGGTCTGTCTGCCCACCCGAGTTCTCCTCAGCGTTTATCCGAGTATTCAATCAAGCTCAGACGCCGCGTGGCCCGCATTCCAATCCAAGCAGGGGCCACACCGCCACCAGCCGCCGGAAACCCGCAAACCATACTAGTGGCGTCGGCCAGGGCGTCGGCCCGGCATCTCAGGGCGCCACGAGCGCCCGAGCCGCCAGCAGAGGCGGAGGACGAAGAGCGAGCCTAGGGCCAGCCCGGCCAGCGCGTATGCCATGCCCTCCAGCCTGCGGACACGGACGACTTCGCTGATCACGGCGCCCGCGGCGAGCGCGCCAACCGCCGCCAGCAAGATCACCCAAGCCCCGGCGGCAGCCAGCGCGACCGCGCCCGCAGCCCCGCAAGCAGCCACGACCGGCAGCAGCACAGCCTGCCGCAACCGTTTCCTCGCGAGCGGACTCTCCGGATATGCGCGAATGAAATTTGCGCATCCGTTGGCAGAAATCTTGTATTCCCAGGCGAGGGCACGGAAGCTTCGGCGATGGTGATGGGCACCGGTTAGCCCGGCTGCATACAAGATCTGGTGGCCGGCGGAGGCAACCCGCCAGAACCATTCATAATCCTCGTAGCCGTATCCCCATTCATCATCCATCGGGCAATCATTATAAACGTCGCGCGCCATTATTGTGTTAGCGGTAATGGGTGGCTTTCGCCCATACTTCCCGAAGTTGGCCGCGGTGACCTGGTAGGAGCGAGGGACGCGCGGGGTCTTCGCGGCGACCGTGTTGCTATCGACGAACCTGGCCCAGAAGCTCGTGTGCACGGCGCGCATGCCACCGCAGACCACCCCGCCGTCCTGCGCGATGAGCAGTTCTACCGCGCGCGACAGCCAGTCGGTGTCCATGATGATGTCCGAGTCGGCGAGCGCAAGGATCTGTCCCCTGGCCTTCCGCAAGCCTTCATCACGCTTAGTAGCGGGCTCGCGCTTGCCGGCGACCTCCTCGTGCTCCAGGATCACCAGCCGCGGGTCGGTGACATCCGTCAGCGCCCGCCAGGTCTCATCACCCACGTCCCCCACCACGAGGACCTCCGCCAGGGCGGGATAGTCCTGGGCGAGCAGGGCGTCAACCGTGGCCCGGATGGTCTGCTGGCTGTTCTTGACGGGGATGACGACGCTCACCTCAGGATGGACCGTCGATTCCAGCACGTCGGCGATGCCGCCACCGAGGTCGTCGATGGCGTGCGCCGGCTCCGACTGCGCCGTGTCGGTGCTACCCATGACGGCTCGGCAGCGTGTCGACGTGCCGCGCCCGGTGCGGCTCGGTCACACCCCGCACCCGAGGACACGATCCCGTGCGGCCGTGTGAGCCGTCAAGCAGGCGGTGTTGCCCATCAGCCACGTCCCCCTCCGCAATGTCAGAAACGCCCGCCCTCGGCACGCGGCGTCCGGGCATCCCGGAGTACGCCGTGGCGCTAACCGAACGCCGACATTACAAAGCGTGATCGGCGCATTAGCATTAAGGACAGGCGTAGACTAAGACGCGGATCTAGCCTGTCAGGTTTACCGCAGCGCTGCCCTACCTGGCGCGATTTTGTTTGCGTGTAGCCCAGGAAAATGACCCGCGTCAGCGCGAGTCGGTAATCATCGCGGCACCGACGGTAGCGCCCGTGGCCTCGTCGATGAGAATCAGGCCGCCGGTGAGCCGGTTACGCTGATACGGATCGCAGAAAACCGGCTGGGTGAGCCGCAGCGTCACCCGGCCGATCTCATTGAGGCTGAGCTCCGTTGCCGCCTCGTCGCGATGCAGGGTGTTGACGTTCAGCCGGTACTGCAGATCGCGGACGATCGCCTTGACGGTCCTGGTGGTGTGCTTCACCAGCAGCCTGCTCTGCGGCGTCAGTACCCTGGTGTCGCTCATCCAGCACACCATCGCCTCGATGTCCTGGGTTACGACCGGCCGGTTGTGCGGCCGGCAGAACATGTCCCCGCGGGACACGTCCAGGTCGTCGTCGATGAGCAGGGTGACCGACATCGGCGCGAACGCCTCCACCGCCGGACCGTGCGGCGTGTCGATCCGGCTGACCCTGGTGGTCAGCCCGGATGGCAGGTGCATGATCTCATCGCCAGGCTTCAGCACGCCGCCGGCGAGCTGACCGGCGTAGCCGCGGTAGTCATGCAGTTCCGGATCGGTGGCCTGGTGCGGCCTGATGACGTACTGCACCGGGAACCGCACATCGATGAGGTTCCGGTCCGAGGCGATGTGCACATGCTCCAGGTGATGCAGCAGCGACGGCCCGTCGTACCACGGCATGTTGCTCGACCGCTGCACCACGTTGTCCCCGTGCAGAGCCGAGATCGGGATGAAGGTGAGGTCGCCGATCTCCAGCTTTGCCGCGAACGCGGTGAACTCCTCGGAGATCTGCTCGAAGACGTCCACGCTGTAGTCGACGAGGTCCATCTTGTTGATCGCCAGCACCAGGTGCGGGACCCGCAGCAGGGTCGCCAGGAAGGCGTGCCTGCGGCTCTGCTCGGTCAGCCCGTTCCGGGCGTCGACCAGGACGATCGCGAGGTCGGCGGTCGAGGCGCCGGTCACCATGTTGCGGGTGTACTGAATGTGGCCGGGGGTGTCCGCGATGATGAACTTCCGCCGTGGCGTCGCGAAGTAGCGGTAGGCGACGTCGATGGTGATGCCCTGCTCGCGCTCTGCCCGCAGCCCGTCGGTCAGCAGCGCCAGGTTGGTGAAGTCCTCCCCGCGCTCCCGGCTCGTCCGCTCGACCGCGGCGAGCTGGTCCTCGAAGATCGCCTTGGAGTCATACAGCAGCCGTCCGATCAGCGTGCTCTTGCCGTCATCGACCGAGCCCGCGGTGGCGAGCCGCAGGATGTCCATGTGCCGACCGGCGTCAGCGGACTGGCCGGCGCTGCCCGCAGAGCCCGCAGCGCCTGGCTGGCTCGCCGTCATCAGAAGTAGCCCTCCCGCTTGCGATCCTCCATCGCCGCCTCGCTGGTCCGGTCGTCCGCGCGGGTCTGCCCGCGCTCGGTGATCCTGGTGGCGGCGACCTCCATGATCACCTCGTCGACCGTGCCGGCGGTCGACTCGACCGCGCCGGTGCACGTCATGTCACCCACGGTTCGGTAGCGCACCCGGGCCGCGAAGCCCGGCTCGTCGGGCAGCCTGGTGACGTACTCGCTGTCGGCCACCAGGATGCCGTCGCGCTCGAAGACCTGCCGCGTATGGGCGAAATAGATGGCCGGGATCGCCAGCCGCTCCCTGGCGATGTAGTGCCAGACATCCAGCTCGGTCCAGTTGGATAGCGGAAAAACCCGGATGTGCTCGCCGCGCCGCATGCGGGTGTTGTAGATGTTCCACAACTCGGGACGCTGGTTTTTCGGATCCCACTGACCGAACTCATCCCGGAACGAGAACACCCGCTCCTTCGCCCTGGCCTTCTCCTCGTCCCGGCGCGCCCCGCCGAACACCGCGTCGAAGCGGTGCTCCGCGATCGCGTCCAGCAGCGTGGTGGTCTGCAGCCGGTTGCGGCTCGCCCACCGGCCGGTCTCCTCGGTCACCCGGCCCGCGTCGATGGACTCCTGAACGGACGCCACGATCAGCCGTGCGCCGAGCTCGGCTACCCGGCGATCGCGGAACTCGAGGACCTCGGGAAAGTTGTGCCCGGTGTCGACGTGCATCACCGGAAACGGGAACCTGGCCGGCCAGAACGCCCGCTCTGCCAGCGCGAGCATCACGATCGAGTCCTTGCCCCCAGAGAACAGCAGCACCGGACGCTCGAACTCGGCCGCCACCTCGCGCATGATGTGGATCGACTCGGTTTCCAGCACGTCAAGCTGGGACAGCAGGTAGTCCGTGCGTGGCGACACCATCAGGATTGCTCTCCCTGCGCTGTGGTCGC
>Ga0187783_10004101_pt1 | contig 10793 bp, 9 predicted proteins | sample 1015_SJ02_MP02_2_FD_132471 | JGI IMG/M metagenome (GOLD analysis project Ga0187783, IMG submission 132471) | Tropical peat soil microbial communities from peatlands in Department of Meta, Colombia - 1015_SJ02_MP02_20_MG | ecosystem: Environmental > Terrestrial > Soil > Wetlands > Peat | place...
CGAGGCCACGCGGCTTGGTGCCTTCGACTTCGTCGAGAAGCCGCTGTCGCTCGCGAAGCTGCTGCGCACCGTCGAGCGCGCGCTCGATGCCGGCCGGCGCCATCGGCAGTCCGGAAAGCTCCTCGGCGCGCCGCTCGCCGTGCCGCTCGGCAAGAGCAAGCTCATGCAGCAGCTGCGCACCGAGGCGCAGCAGCTCGCCGCCAACCCCTCGCCGGTGCTGCTGGTCGGCGAGCCGGGCTCGGGCCGCGAGGCGCTGGCGCGCTACCTGCACGAGCAGGGCCCGCGCGCGGCGGCGCCCTTCGTCACGCTCGTCGCGAGCGGTCTGCGCGAGGCCGACGCCGAGGCGCGGCTCTTCGGCCGCGGGCACGGCGAAGGCGCGGCGGTCGGGCTGCTCGAGGAAGCCGGCAACGGCACGCTGTTCGTCCACGAGCTCGAGGACCTGCCCGCCACCGTACAGCGGCTGCTCGTCGGTGTGTTCGAGTCGGGTGAATTCACGCGCCTCGGCAGCAGCGAGCCGGTCAGCTTCCGCGCGCGCATCCTCTCCTCGGCGCAGCCCGGGATCGAACAGCGCGCCGGGAGCGAGGGCCTGCGGCGCGATCTGCTCGCGCACCTCAACGTGCTCATCATGCGCGTGCCGCCGCTGCGCGAGTACGCGGAGGACGTGCCCGACCTGCTGCGGCTCCAGGTGGACCGCCTGGTGGATGTCGACGGGCTGCCGTTCCGCCGCTTCTCGGTCGCGGCGCAGAACCGTCTGCGCAACTATCCCTGGCCCGACAACGTGCGCGAGCTGCGCCACCTCGTGCACCGCCTCCTGATCCACGGCGGCGCGGAGGAAATCCGCCTCGAGGAGATCGAGCGCGAGCTCGCGGTGCAGGCGCCGCCGGATGAGCCGCTGGTGAAGCAGGATCTGCTCGCGCTGCCGCTGCGCGAGGCGCGCGAGCAGTTCGAGCGCGCCTACCTGCAGCAGCAGCTGCTGCTCTGCAACGGCAAGGTGGGGCAGCTCGCCAAGCGCGTCGGCATGGAGCGCACCCACCTCTACCGCAAGTTGCGCTCGCTTGGAGTGGACTTCCGCAACATCAGCGAGGATTGAAGGGCCGCTCACGGCGGCGCGGGCGGGATCTGCAGATTGCTGAGCCGTTGCGCGGCCGTCGTCAGTCTCCGACCCGGATCACCAGCGCATCCACTTCGGCGGCCTGCAGCTGCCGGCGGACCCGGTTGAGCTCCTCGAGGTTGCTGATCGGCCCGATGCGCACGCGGTGCCACACGTCGGCATCGACCGCCACGCGCTGCACCTTCGCATCGACTCCCTGCATGGCGAGCTGCGCCCGCACGCGCTCGGCGTCCGACTCGTTGCGGTAGGATCCCGCCTGCAACACGTACACGCCGGGACGTTCGATCCGCGCCGCCGCCGGCAGATCGCGCTTCACGTCCTTGTCCTTCTCCGGAACCACCACCTCGAAGTTGGGCAGCATCTCGTAGAAGTCGTACTTTTCCGAGGGCTTGCCGGAGACCGCGCCGGCGTCGCCTGGCGCCAGGCGATGCGGGTCGGGGCGCGGCGCATCGGGAGTGTCGGCACGGTGCGGCCGGCTGCCGAAATAAGAGAACGCCAAGCTGGCGAGGACTATCCCGGCGAGAGTGCCGTAGCCGAACTCGCGCAGGCGCCGCAGCTCGAGCGGGCGGCGCTGGCTGGACTTGAAGTCGCGTGCGGTGAGTTTCGCCGTGTTGGTCGCGCGGCCGCCGTTGCTCACATGCTCTCCGGTGCCGAGACGCCGAGCAGGGTAAGGCCGTTGCGCAGCACCTGCTGCACACCGAGCACCAGCGCGAGGCGCGCGTTGCGCAGCTGCGGGTCGTCGACGATGAACTGCTCGGCATTGTAGTAAGTGTGGAAGACGTTGGCGAGATCGCGCAGGTAGTGCACCAGCGTGTGCGGCGCGCGATTGACCGCCGCCAGCTCGAGGATCTCCGGATAGCGCGTGAGCGACTGCAGCACCGCCTGCTCGTGAGGGCCGCCGAGGCGCGTGGCGGCGGCAGCGAGCCCCGCGGCGCGGTCGAACTGCAAGCCGCGAGCGGCGAGCTGCTTCATGACGCTCGCCACCCGTGCGTGCGCGTACTGGATGTAGTACACCGGGTTCTCGTTGGTGCGCGACTTGGCGAGCTCGAGATCGAAATCGAGCGGCTGGTCGTGGCTGCGCAACAGATAGAAAAAGCGGCAGGCGTCGTTGCCGACCTCCGCGCGCAGCTGGCGCAGCGTAACGAACTGCGCCTCGCGCTTGCCCATTGGGATCTTCTCCGCGCCGCGGAACAGGTTGACGAACTGGATCAGCGTCACCTCGAGGCAGTCGCCCGGCTGACCCATGGCGATCAGCCCGGCGCGCACGCGCGCCACGTAGCCGTGGTGGTCGGCGCCGAGCACGTCGATGAGCCGCACGAAGCCGCGCTCGCGCTTGGCGAGGTGATAGGCGATGTCGGAAGCGAAGTAGGTCCTCTGGCCGTTCTCGCGCACCACCACGCGGTCCTTCTCATCGCCGAACTCGCTGGCGCGGAACCACAGCGCGCCGCCCTCGCGACGCAGCCTGCCGGCGCGCTCGAGCACCTCGAGGGCGTGATCGATCGCGCCGCTTTCGGCGAAGGCACGCTCGCTGGTCCAGTGGTCGAACAGCACGCCGAATTCGGCGAGATCGCCACGGATGTCGGCGAGCATCTCGGCGAGCGACAGTGCGAGCACGCGCGCGAAGCCATCCGCGCCGAGCAGCGCACGGGCGCGCGCGATCAGCGCATCGATGTAGGCCTCCTTGTCGCCTGCCGGGGCATCTGCCGGGAGCCCCGCGAGCACTGCCGCCGCCGGGCGACGCAGGCCCTCGCCGCAGCTCGCGCGGAGTTTCTGCGCGAGTGGCTGCACGTAATCGCCGCGGTAGCCGTTCTCCGGAAAGGGCAGCGTCTCGCCGAGGAGCTCGAGGTAGCGCACCCAGGTGCTGACGGCGAGGATATCCATCTGCCGGCCGGCGTCGTTGATGTAGTACTCGCGCTCGACCTGAAAGCCCGCCGCAGTCAGTATGTTGGCGAGCGTCGCGCCGTAGGCTGCCTGCCGCCCGTGCCCGACGTGCAGCGGGCCGGTCGGATTGGCGGAGACGAACTCGACCAGCACGCGCTCACCGCCGCCGAGCCGGCTCTCGCCGTAGGCGCCACCGCGCTCGTGGATGGCGGCGAGCTCGCGCGCGTAGGCCTCACTCGTCAGGCGAAAGTTGATGAAGCCGGCGCCGGCCACTTCGGCGCGGGCGATGAGCGCGCTCGCGGGCAGCGCCGCGACGATCGCGGCGGCGAGCTCGCGGGGGCTGCGCCGCGCCGTCTTCGCGAGGCGCAGCGCGAGGTTGGTGGCGAAATCGCCGTGCTGCGCATCGCGGGTGCGCTCGACCACTACCGCGGATGCCTCGGGCGTCTGCGGCAGCACGCTCCGCGGCAGTTGCGCGAGAGCGGTGCGCAGCAGCTGCTCGAGTTCCTGCTTCAAAGGGTTGGATGATCGCGTGACACGGCCGGCGCGAGAGTGTACCCGAAGCTCAGAACAGCTCGCCCGGGTCGACGTCGAGCGACCAGCGTACCGCCCGTGCGCTGCGCAGCCCCTCGACCTCGGGCAGCCAGCGATCGAGGAAGCCGTGCAGCTGCACCCGCTCGCGGCTCTCGATGAGCAGCTGCGCGTGGTAGCGCCCGGCGCGCTTCGCCATGGCGGCGGGGACCGGACCTAACAGTCGCACGCCCGGGGGCGGCTCGCGCAGCCCGCGCGCATCGCGCAGAAAGCCGAGCGCCGCCTCCGCGGTGCGCGCCGAGTCACGCAGCGCCGCGAGCCGGCTGAAGGGCGGCCACGCGGCCTGCGCCCGCTCCTCGAGGGCCGCCTGCGCAAAGCCCTCGTAGCCTGCGCTGAGGAGATTGCCGAGCAGCGGGTGGCCTGGAAACTCCGTCTGGATGAGCACCTCCCCGGGCCGCGCGCCGCGGCCGGCCCGCCCGGCGACCTGGACGATGGTCTGCGCGAGGCGCTCGCTCGCACGGAAGTCGGTGCTGAAGAGGCCCTGGTCGGCGTTGACCACCACGACGAGCGTCACGTTGGGAAAGTCGTGCCCCTTGGTGATCATCTGCGTGCCGACGAGGATGCGCGCCTCGCCGGAGGCCACACGCTGCATCACCTCCTCCAGGTCGCCGCGCCGGCGCACGACGTCGCGGTCGAGCCGCGCCGCGGCCACCGCGGGGAAAAGCGCCTGTAGCGTCTCCTCGATGCGCTCGGTGCCCTGACCGACGGGCTTCACGGTGAAGCCGCACTGCGGGCAGCGCGGCGGCAGCGGCGCATCCGCGCCGCAGTGATGGCAGCGCAGCCTGCCGGCCGCGAGGTGCACCGTGAGCCGCGCGTCGCACTCGCCGCAGGGGGCAATCCAGCCGCACGCGGTGCACAGCAGCGTCGGCGCATAGCCGCGGCGGTTGAGGTAAACCAGCACCTGACCCTCGGCCGCGAGATGACGCTCCATCGCATGTACGGCTGCGGTCGACAGCCCGGCGCGCACGGCGCCGCCGCGCAGGTCGATGAGCGCGAGGCGCGGCGGTGCGGCGTGCGCCGCGCGGCGCTCGAGCCTGAGCAGCGTGTAGCGACCGGCGGCGGCGTTGTGCAGTGTCTCGAGTGCCGGCGTCGCCGAGCCGAGCACCACCGGCAGCGATGCCTCGCGCGCACGCACCACGGCCAGGTCGCGCGCCGAGTAGTGAAAGCCTCCCTCGTGCTGCTTGAAGGACGGATCGTGCTCCTCGTCGACGACGATCGCGCCGAGGTCGGGCATCGGCGCAAACACCGCCGAGCGGGTGCCGAGTACGATGCGCGCCCGCCCGCTCCGCGCCTCGCGCCACGCGGCGAGCCGCTCGTGATCGCTCAGGGCCGAGTGCAGCACGGCGAGCGGGGCCGCGAATCGCCCCTGGAAGCGCCCCACGAGCTGCGGGGTGAGACCAATCTCGGGCACGAGCACGAGCGCGCTCCGCCCGGCGAGCAGCAGGCGCTCGATCAGCCGCAGATAGACTTCGGTCTTGCCGCTGCCGGTGATTCCCTGCAGCACGAACACACCGAAGGCACCACGCGCGGCACTCACCGCCTCAACCGCCGCACTCTGCTCGGCGGAGAGTGCCGGTCCTTCGGCCTGGACGGTGGCGGCGGTGGGCTCGGGCACGAGGGTGTGCTCGGTGCTCGCGATCCAGCCACGGGCGAGAAGTGCCCGCGCCGCCTCCCGCCAGGGATGGACGCGCTCATCGAGAAAGGGGGCCGGCACGGCGCCGTGCTCGTGCAGCAGCGCGAGCAGCGCCCGCTGCCGTGGCGCACGGCGCGGCTCACCCGCAACGGCTGCGCCCGTGCCGGCCTCGGTGATGACCCAGCGCTCCTCGATCGCGAGCGCCGGCGCTCCAAGCCGCAGCGCCCGGGGCAAGGCGCTCGCGATCACCTGGCCGAGCGGATGGTGGTAATACGCTGCCGCCCATTCGAGGAGCGCGATAAGGCCGGAATCGAGCACCGGCTGCTCATCGAGGACCTCGAGAACAGGCTTCAGCCGTGCCGCAGGAATCTCCGAGCGGTCGGCCGTTGCGACGACCACACCGACCAGCCTGCGCCTCCCGAAGGGTACGCGCACGCGGCTGCCGACGGCGGCTCCGGGGGTGTGCGCGCCGGGGGAAAGGTAGTCAAAAAGCTGCCGCACAGGGGTGTCGAGCGCCACCCGGAGGATCGTGGACACTGGGTTCTACGAATAAACTAAATCAGTGACTTATCCCGCAATCCCGCCGTCAACCGGGGCACGCGCGCCCGCGTTATACACGCCATGTCGGAGTTTGCTACGCTCGCGTCGCCTTATAGCATGCCAGCCGCACTACACGGCGACGTGGATCTGACGGATCTGACGGACTCTGAAGCCAAGACCCAGTCGCGTGCGCTGAACCAATTCCTGGCCGGCGTCGAGGTCAAGGCGTTCAAGATCGCTCAGGCGGGTTTGCGAAACGAGGACGACGCTCTCGATGCCGTACAGGACGCGATGCTGCAGCTGGCACGCGCCTACGCCGACCGGCCGGAGCAGGAGTGGAAGCCGCTCTTCTACCGCATCCTCGAAAATCGCATCCGCGACATGCAGCGCCGCCGCACGGTGCGTGGTCGCGTCATCGCCTGGCTGCCGTTTCGCGGCGAGGACGACGAGGAGGAGCCCGATGCGATCGCGCAGGCGCCGAGCCCCGAACCGCAGCCGGTAAAGCGGCTCGAGCTCGATGAGGCGGTTGGCGCGCTGGAAAAGGCGCTCGAGGGACTGCCCCGACGGCAGCAGCAGGCGTTCCTGCTGCGAACGCTCGAGGGGCTCGATGTTGCGGAAACCGCGGCGGCGATGGGCTGCTCGGAGGGTAGCGTCAAGACTCATTATTTCCGCGCGGTGCAGTCACTGCGCGCGCAGCTTGGGGACCTATACGTATGAGCCTGGTGGATGAGACGTTGACGGAGTTCGAGCGTAACGCCCGCGTGGTGCTCGCCGAGAGCCTCGCGCGCGTCGATGCACGCACACGCTCGCGGCTCAACCAGGCGCGCCACGCGGCGCTCGACACCGCGGCTGCCCGCCGCAGGCCCTGGTGGCGCGGCCTCGCGCTGATGCCGGCCGCCGGCGCGGTGGCGGCCGCTGTCCTTGCGACGGTGCTTCTCTGGCACCACCAGCCCGCCGCCGTCGAGCTGCCGCTGCTCGAGGGACGCAATGCCTCCGTCGAGGCTACCGACGTCGATTTGCTGGCCGACAGTGAGGCCCTCGACCTCATGGAGGGATGGGACGGACCCTTCTACGAGTGGGCGGCAGCCGAGTCGGACGCCAATGGCGAGAGCGGCTGATGTGGAGACGTTCCGGCAGTCTCGCGGTGCTCGGCGCGCTGGCGCTCGGCTCGGCCGTGTGCCACGCCGACGACACCCGCCGGCCGGAGGAGCCGGATCCCGGCTTTCTCGAATTCCTTGGCAGCGTCGACCGGCTCTCGGAAGTGAACCCGGATTATCTCTCGCAGGCAGAAGCGGGGAAGCCCGTGAAGCCACCCCCTCCCGCGCCGCCGCCCCCTCCACCGCGGCAGCCCCTGCCACCGAGTGCCTCGGTGTCCGGAGGGCCGACCAATGAATAGCCTCCGGCGTCGACGCGTGCTCGGCGCGCTGCTACTGCTCGCAGGGGTCTTCTTTGCAGCTTCCCCGTTGCACTCGCAGGAGCCCCCGTCCGCGCCGGCGGCGAGCCCACCGGGACCCGTCGCCTGGTCGAGCCTCTCGCCCGACCAGCAGCGGCTCCTGTCCCGCTTCGGCAACCAATGGAACACGCTCCCGCCCGCGCGCCAGCAGGCGCTGGCGCACGGCAGCGAGCGCTGGCTCGGGATGTCGGATGCGCAGCGCAACCAGGCACGCGAGCGCTTCTCGCGCTGGCAGGCACTGCCGCCGGAGCAGCGTCAGGCGCTGCGGGAGCGGTGGCAGAGATTCCAGGCGCTCTCCCCCCGCGAGCAGGAGGCCGTGCGCCAGAACTTCCACCGCTTTCAGCAGCTCCCCCCGGAGCGGCGCCAGCAGCTGCGGGCGCAGTGGCACAATGCGAGTCCTGCGCAACGCCAGCAGATGATCGAGCACGCGCGTCAGCAGCACCAGCGGCAGATGCACGCGCCGGGGCACGCGGGCGGCGGCCACCCGGCCCCGCATCACTGAGCAGTGACGGTTCCCTCGCCGGGCTACTTCGTTGCGGGCGCAGCGACCCGCGGCCGCGTCGGGATCGGCACGTTGCACACGTCCACGCGTCCGGCAGGCACCTTGAACCATTCCTCGCGGCGATTGCGTCGCGCTTCGACGTAGGCGAGAAACGTCGGCGTATCGGTGCGCAGCACTTCGAGCTCGGCGCGCTGTGCCTCGGGCACATCCGCCGCGAGCCTCACCGCCCTGATGGGCACGCGCTCGGTGGCGTGCTCGTAGCGCCCGAGCGGGCCGCTGCCGCGCGGCAGTGCCGATAGCAGCTCCATGCCGGCGATCACCCGGCCGAGGAGGGTGACGTTGCGGTCGAGATGTCGCGGCGCCTGCCCGATCACGACGTAGAGCTCGGTGCCGCCGCCGCTGTCGACATCGGTGTCACGTCCGGCGCCGACCATGCCGTAGCAGTGCACCAGCCAGGCGCGGCCGAGGGTGGGGTCGGCAGCGACCGGAAATCCGTCGACGAAGCCGACTTCCGCCGCATAGGTGTCCGGGTCCTGAAGCCGGGTGATCGAAAGTCCGCGCAGCGGACGCTCGAACTCGGCAGCGAGCGTACGCTTCGCCGCCCCGACCGGCCGCGTGCTGTCGGCATCTCCCCACTGCACCACGTAATTATCCTGGGCGCGCACGATCGCGAGCGCGTCGAAGTACTTTTCGCGCACCAGCGCCTCGAGGTTCGCCACGTGGTTCGGCGCGAAAAGGGGCGTGAGCTCGATGACGACGCGGCCCGCAGCGAGCTCGAGGTAGAGGGTGTTTTGCGGATCGAGAGAGCGCCAGTCCGCGGGCGTCGATGCGGCGAGCACCTCGGCCGTCGTGAGGGCTTTTTTCGCCGGCTCCCCTGCCGCCGGTGCGGCAGCGAGCGTCGCCTCGGTGCCGAGCGCGCCAGCGCCGCAAAGGAGAGCAGAGGCGAGGGATGTTGCGACCTTTCTCACGTGTCAGGCTCGTCGCGTCGGCAGAGCGGCCTGTGGGGTGCCGCCGATGTGGGTGAAGCCATCGGCGCTCCACTCCTCGGAGCTGACGCCGTGGTGGACGAAGAACAATCCGTCCGGATCGTACTTCTTTTTGATGGCTCTCAGCCGCGGATAGTGCTCACCGAAATAGGCCTGCTGCCAGCTCTTGTTGAAGTAGTTGCTCTCGGAGAGGTAAGAGCCGGGCTCGGGCGCCACCTTGCGCAGCTCGTCCGTGGCGAGATCGATCGCCCGCGCATCCTTCTGCGCCGCCGCAAGGTCCATCGGCGGCCGCTTCATCCCCGGATACGATGGCCGCTCGCCATCGGCGATGAGGGCGAGCGTGAAAGCCTCGGTGACTCTTCGGTTCATCGCCGTATCGAGCGATGCCTTGATCGCCTCCGGCGGCGCGAAGGCCAGGCCCTTGTTGATGTGGAGCTGAACGCTCTTGTGGCGGCTCGCGGCGAACAGCGCCTGTGTGAGGCGCGGCTGCTCGGATTCCTTCAGCAGCGACGCCGGCAGCCACAGCGATTCATAGCCATGGAGATATGCTCCCACCTCGTCCTGATCGCCCTCCCACCAGCCGTGGTTCGGCGAGGCACCGGGGCGCTTGTCCGGGATCATGCTGGAGTTGCCCTGGATCTCCCACCAGCTCTGCGCCTGGCGTGCGCTCGCACCGAGCTCCTCCGCGACGGTGTAGTCGCTCGATGCGCCCACCCAGTCAAAGAAGGGCTTCCACACCGCGCGCGCGGCCTCGCGGGAGAGCCCCTGCTCGACCATGGAGATCTTCAGCGAGTTGTCGGACTGGACGGCCACCTGCTCGCCCCAGTGAGGATTGGCGAGACTGCCGGCGTAGAAGGCGACGAAGCGCGCGATGAGGCGCGTAAAGGCCTCGTCCGACTTCGCCTTGATCCTGCCCCAGGCGCCGCCGAAGAACACCGGTAGATCGTGCGTGCGCAGCGTCAGGCGTGTCACGACGCCGAACGTGCCGCCGCCGCCGCCCTTGAGTGCCCAGAACAGGTCGGGATTCGTGCAGGCATTGGCGATGCGCACGCGCCCGTCGGCGGTGACCACCTCCGCCTCGAGGAGGCCTGCGGCCACATTGCCGAAACCCTTGGAGAAGCTGCCGAACCCGCCGCTCTGGATGAGGCCGGCGACGCCTACGGAGGTGCAGCCGCCGCCCTGCACGTAGCGCCCGGCGCTCGTGGTGACGGCGCTGTAGAGGTCGATCCACATCGCGCCCGCGCCGCTCGACACCGCCGGTACTGGCGGCGACTTGCCCTCGCAGCCGCGGCCCACGAAGGCGTCGTGCAGCCTCACCTCGTTCATGGCGCGCGTCCAGATCAGCAGCGAGTCGGGTGCGTTCGAGGTGCCGAGGTAGCTGTGGCCCCCACCCTTCACCACCAGGCGCAGGTTGTGGGCGCGGGCGAAGTTGATCGCGGCGGCAACATCGGCGGCGTGGCGCGCCCTGACCGCCCAGACACTCGGTGCCGGCGTCCAGGCGTTCAGCCAGCCGGACACCTGCGTGCCCGCCGGCTGATCGCCGATGTAGAAGGGATTGCGGATGTTCCGGTAGACGTCCTGGCAGGCCGTGCCTTCGGGAGCGCTCTCACAGGCGCTGAAGAGGGCATGCACCTCCAGGAGGTTGCCGCCGACCGCCGCGCGCAGCTTCTGCCACTCGGCGGGAGCCGGCCAGGCCGCATCTGCAGGGCGCACCCGGCGCAGCGGCAGGCCCGCCGCGGAGGCCGGTGCGAGCAGCGCCGCAGGCAGCGACAGCAGCGGCAGCGCCGCTACGCCTTTCAGCACGGTTCGGCGATACATTCCGGCTCTCCGTCGGTCTCGTTCTCGCAGCAGGCGGGCGGCGCGTCGCGGCCGCTCAGCCGACGGCCTTCACCGCCTGGATCAGCTCCGCCGCGACCTTCTGCGCGTCGCCGTACAGCATGCGCGTGTTGTCGAGATAGAAGAGAGCGTTCTCGATGCCGGAGAAGCCGGCGCCGCCGCCGCGCTTGATGACGATGACGTTCTTCGCCTTGTCGGCGTTGAGGATCGGCATGCCGTAGATCGGACTCGACTTGTCGGTGCGCGCGACCGGGTTCACGACG
>Ga0187783_10004102_pt1 | contig 10793 bp, 10 predicted proteins | sample 1015_SJ02_MP02_2_FD_132471 | JGI IMG/M metagenome (GOLD analysis project Ga0187783, IMG submission 132471) | Tropical peat soil microbial communities from peatlands in Department of Meta, Colombia - 1015_SJ02_MP02_20_MG | ecosystem: Environmental > Terrestrial > Soil > Wetlands > Peat | place...
GCTCGCCTGAGCAAGACACATGCCCTTGCTGCTGACCGAATCGGACGTGCGTAAGATTCTCACTATGCCGCTCGCGCTCGAGGCGGTTGAAAACTCGTTCCGCGCCATCGCGGCTGGCTCCATCGAGGTCGATCCGCGGCGGCGGCTGAATATTCCCGGGAAGAGTTATCTGCATTACATGGCCGCCGGGGACTCGACCGCCGGATACATGGGGCTTAAGATCTACACGAGCTCGCGAAGCGGCTTGCGGTTTCTCGTCCCCCTCTTCGATGCCGGATCGGGCGACCTGCTCGCGCTCGTTGAAGCCGACTACCTCGGCCAGGTCCGGACGGGAGCGGCCAGCGGCGTGGCAACGAAGTTCCTGTCCCGGCCGGAAGCGCGAACCGTCGGAATCCTAGGCACCGGCGGCCAGGCCCGAACGCAGCTCGAAGCGATTGCCCTGGTGCGCAAGTTGGAAACCGTACGCGCCTACGGCCGCGATGCAGACATGCGCAAGCAGTTCTCGAGCGAAATGTCGTCTCGCCTGTCAGTTCGCGTCGTTCCCGTCGACTCCGGCGAGAGCGCCGTTCGCGGCGCCGACATTGTGGTGACGGCAACCACCTCGACAGAACCCGTCGTGGACGGCTCCTGGCTTGAGCGGGGCGTGCACGTGAACGCCATCGGCGCGAATTTCCCGCAGAAGCGCGAACTCGATGACCGGGCCGTCTCACGCGCGGATTTGATCGTAGTCGATTTGCGCGAACAGGCAAGAATGGAGGCGGGAGATTTGATTCACGGGTTCGCGGGTGACGACTCGCGCTGGCAGAGGGTTTACGAGCTCGCTCAGATCGTGGCGGGGAAAACGGCGGGCCGTACGAGCGCCGAGCAGATTACGCTGTTTAAGTCGAGCGGGATTGCCAGTGAAGATATCGCCGTCGCCGGGCGACTCTACGAGATGGCGCTTGAGCGCCATATGGGCACCCAGGTGAGTATGTGGGGCTCGGAATCGCGTTCCGCGCGGCGGGGCGAAGCCTAATCCGCCGCGGCCGTGGCCGTGCGCTGCGCACGGCGTGCGCGCTCGATCTCGGCAAGCCCCTCGCTGAGATCTTCGACCAGATCCTCGGAATTCTCGCATCCCGGCGAGAGCCGAATCAGCGTATCGGAAAGTCCCAGCTCCGCACGCGCCTCGGCCGGAATGGACGCATGGGTCATGGTCGCCGGATGACAGAGCAGCGCCTTCACGCCGCCCAGGCTTTCGCCCAGGGTGAAATAACGGCGCGACGAGGCGAAGGCGCGGACTTCCTCGATCGTGCCGTCCAGTTCGAAGGAAACCATTCCGCCGAACCCGCTCATTTGCCGCCGCGCCACCTGGTGTCCGGGATGCTCGGGCAATCCGGGGAAATAGACGCGCCGGACGAGCGGATGTCCATTCAGCGCGTTTGCAACCGCGGCTGCGTTCTCTGCGTGCCGTTGCATGCGCAACTCAAGCGTCTTCAGGCCGCGCAAGGTAAGCCAACAATCAAACGGGGAGGGCACGGCTCCTGTCGCGTTTTGCAGGAATTTGATCGGCTCGAAAATCGCCGCATCCTTGGCTAGTGCAGCACCCTGAATCGTGTCGGAATGGCCAGCCAGGTATTTCGTGACGCTGTGCACCACGATATCGGCGCCGAGTTCAAACGGCTGTTGGAAGTAGGGAGTGGCAAAGGTGTTGTCGACGACGACGAGCGCGCTGCGCTGGTGGGCGAGCGCACAAGTCGCTGCGATATCACTGATCATCAGGCGGGGATTGGTCGGGCTCTCGATCCAAACCAGGCGGGTACGCGGGGAAATCGTGGTACGAAGCGCCTCGGTACTGGTCGTATCGATCTGCCGTATCAAGACGCCAATCGGTCGAAATACTTGGTTCAGAATGCGATAGGTGCCGCCATAGACGTCCAGAGGGATCACGATTTCATCGCCTGGGCGCAGGTAGGCCTGCAGGACGGCGTTCTCGGCGGCCAGACCGGAAGCAAACAGCGCGGCGTGCTCGACGCCCTCGAGATCGGCCAGGACGGTTTCGAGACGCTGGCGCGTCGGATTATTCGTCCGCGAATAGGAGAAACCTTTGTCGTGCGCAGGCGCCTCCTGCTCATAGGTGGAGGTTTGAAAAATTGGCGCAATCAGGGCGCCAGTCTCCGGCTCGGACGGCTGCCCGGCGTGGATTGTTCGGGTGGCGAACTTCATCGCTTTTCCTCCTTTTTTCTTGCTCGGTGAATGTTTTTCGTGACCGTGCCTGTCCGCTCGCTCACTCAAGGCGCCACGGCTAAACTCGAAACGGAATCAACCCAGGTGGGCCCCGGAATCGTCCCCGCTACGCGGCTGACGTTTCCCTTTTCATCCAGGCTGCGAACGACGAGCGGCAGATCGTATCGCAGCGCCGCCTCGAGAGCTTTGCGCTGCACGAGATCGCAACCGTCGTCCGCCAGTTGCAAAGCGTGTTCGAAGGTGAGGAAGGGAACGGGCAGCGCATCGGCGTTCCGGTTGGGGTCGCTCGTAAAATAGCCGGGAACATCTTTGACGAGCTCGCACCGGCTGGCGCCCAACCCGACAGCCAGCAGCACGGCGGTCAGGTCCGAGCCTCCGCGTCCCAGCGAAACGACCGAGTGCAATCCATCGGTGGCGAAGAATCCGGGTACGACCGCCACGCTGTGTTCGGTGAGGACCCCGGTCAGGCGCTCCCGGTCCAGCCGAATGCTGCCGGGGTCTTCGGTCCGCACATTCTGCGGCACCATCAGCCCCGCTTCGTGGATGTTCAATCCCGTGGCACGGACGCCCAGCTGCTCTAGATGCAGCGTCAGCAAGGCCACGGACCGCAGCTCGCCGGTCGACCACAGCAGGTCAAGCGTGGCCCGCCGAGGCGAGCCAACGATGTTTCTTGCCGCGCGCTCGAACGCGTCGGTTGCCCCTTCCTGAGCCGAAACGACCACAATGAGCCGCTCCTCCGGGGCGGCGCTATGACGATTGCGAATGAAAATCGCGGCGCGACGATAGGCCCGCGCGTTTTTTAGTATCGAGCCGCCGATTTTGACGACAGCAATGGGCTCAGCTTCGGCTACTCCACCCGCCGTGCAGGACGACATTGGCTTCCTCCGCTTTGTGCGTCAACTGACTGCGCGTCAAGCCCACCCTTCGAAAGGCGGGATGGGCCGCCTTCCGTGCGGCATGAGCGCACGGGTAATGAGGCAGAACGCGCAAACGCTCGGCCTCATTTGAACTTCACTTTGGGAGCTGAATCTTCAAAGATCCCGTGGAACGGGACCAGTTGAGGATCTTATCTCTCCCCACTGGGCAGGAATTAGCACCTTGGCACTAGCGCCAGGTTGCTGTGGCGTCCTCGGGCCTGTCCCCTCAGCCACTCTCGATAAGCGCTGCCAGATCGGCAGCGAGCAAAGACTAACAAATCTGGCCTGGAAGTCAAGGAAAACCCGGTCTCCGCCGTCTCCGGCGGTTTCCGACAACTCGCCTTCGACCCTCGCCACGCGCTCAACTGTCCGGCCTTCCCTCCGGGCGCCCACCGACAGTCGAGCAAAGGAGGAGGCCGAGCACAGGAGATTTTTCCAATGGCATTTCGCCATGCGAGGTAAACGGCGACCGCGCACATGGCTCGATACACGTTTCTAGGAATTCACGGGCGAAGATACGGGCACCTTCTCCCGGACAGTTCACGAGCAAATGTGCGAGTTCGGATTCAAAGTCGGTCGAGACTTTCGAGAAAGATATGCCGCAACGGTTCGATGGCCTCGCATCGAGGATGCACCTGCGGGATTGGCTCGCGAAGACCAGATGAACGTGCATTGCAAACACACAGTGTCCGCCGTGCCTGAAATCCTTGCTTTCTGCCATAGGCCAGATGATAATCCGCAAGCCCGCAAGCCCGTAGCAGTCCCCTCCCTTCACGGAGGGGAAGATCTCAAGTATGCTTTCGCCTTCCGGGGGGAACGGTTGCCCCGGATTGCCTTCGGGTCCCTAGGCCGTCGATCGTCGTGTCGGACATGGAACTTTTCAACCCCGGATTACGTTTCACCATTGAGGCCGAAGACGGATGCAACGTGCTGCCGCGTTTCAGGGACGAGGACCAAAACCGAAGAGGTTGACAACATTTGGAGCTCGACGCCCAATTGGTGCAACGATGTCTGCGGGGCGACGGGCCGGCCTGGGAGGAGCTTGTGCGGCGGCATACGCGCCGCATTTTCAATATATGTTATCGCTTCACGAGCAACCCGACCGAGGCCGAGGATTTGAGCCAAGAGGTTTTTCTGCGGATTTATCGCACCCTGCCGAGCTATCGTCCCTCGGACGGCGCTTTCCCGACCTGGTTGACAACTGTCACGCGGAATTTGCTCGTCGATCACTACAGGCGGACGCGACACGACCGCTTGACCGATTCGATCGACGAGGCTACGGCGCAGCTCGAGGCGAGGCCAGCGCCGGCGCGCACCCCGGACCGGTTGGCCCAAGCAGCGGAATTAAGCATGCACTTGCAGCGCGCCTTGTCCCGGCTCTCGCCGGAACTGCGCGAGGCGGTGATTTTGCGGGACTTGCAAAGTTTGGAATACGCGGAGATACAAGTCGTACTGCAAGTGCCGGAAGGAACGGTAAAATCAAGGATCAACCGGGGCCGTATCGAACTGGCCCGGATTTTGCAGGAGATGGGGATTCGGCCCGATTGAGCTCGGGCGTAGGATAGCGAAGCAGCCATGGACTGGACCTGTACATTAGCGGAAGAACGGGTGAGCGAATTCCTGGAAGGGCAGCTCGCTCCGAGCGAGGCTGCGGCCTTTTCCGCGCACATCGACGCGTGCGGAAAGTGTGGGGAACTTGTCGCCCGAGTTGGCCACCTGATGAGCCAGATGCATGCCCTCCACCCCGTCGAGGTGCCCTCGGGACTTGAGGCGAGGATTGTTGAAGCGACGCTCGGCCGGCGCTCGCGACGATGGTTCGCCTGGGTGCCCCTGCTATGGCAGCCGCGCTTCGCCATGGGTATCGCGACGGTGGCCTTGTGCTGCGTGGTCGTCGTGCAAGCCGGAGGGGTGACGCCGGGGAAACTTCGCCGGGTGGATTTGAACCCGGTCAGCATGTTGCGCAACGTGAATCGACAGGCCCACTTGACCTATGCGCGTGGCGTGAAATTTGTGAACGACCTGCGCGTGGTGTATGAAATTCAGTCCCGGCTCGAACCCACGCCTTCCGCGGAGGAGAATCCGCCGCGGCAGAAGCAGCAGGAGTCGAAGCCGAATCCAAACTATCCGCAACAGAAATCCGAAACGCATCCGGGTCGCCCTCACAATGCTGGCGGCGCGCTTTTTGCTTCCCTGCTCGCGAGCGGCTCGTTGGAGAGCCCTCGATGAAATGTGCGACGCACGGCGAGGTCGAGGCGACCGGGTTTTGTCGTAACTGCGGCAAGCCGCTTTGCCCGGCCTGCACCAGAGAAGTGCGCGGGGCGCTCTACTGTGAATCGTGCCTCGGAAACGTGCTTGGCGGTTCGCAAGCCGTTGCTGTTCCGGCGTCGGGCGACTCTCGTCCGTCGATTGCCGCCGCGCTTGGGATCATCCCCGGGCTGGGCGCGGTGTACAACGGCGAGTACATCAAGGCGCTCGTTCATGTGGTGGTGTTCGCCGCGCTGATCGCCGCCATGCCGGCGGACTTGCCCAGCTCGTTTCAGGCCTTCGTGATTGTTTCCTTCATCGCGTTCTGCTGCTACATGCCGGTGGATGCCTATCGGGTGGCCAAGGCGCGCAGCACGGGAGAGCTGGCGCCGCCCGACCTCGTGCGAGGTCCGGCACGAAAGCCGATTGGAGCAATCGTTCTAATCGGGTTGGGCGTGCTGCTTCTGCTCGCCAATTTCGGATTGCTCGAGCGCGATTGGTTCGCCAAGTCGTGGCCTGTGGCGCTGGTCGTCCTCGGGGTTTGGTTGCTCCGCCTGAAGCAGGCAGAATAGATCGAGCGCGTGATGGGAACCTGGGAGATCGGACGTGGCTGACCAGCAAGGAAGGGCCTGCCGCTGTGCGCACTGTCGCGTGCGTGGGCTGATGGGTCCGATCATTCTGATCACGGTTGGCGTGCTCTTCCTGGTCGGGGAGTATTCGCCCTATGGCTTCTTCGATCTCTGGCCGATTATTCTGATCGTGGTCGGCGCAGTTTTGGTGGCGCAGGCCATGGTGTCGCGCGAAGGCCACACGGGAAATTGACATCAGAGAAGCATGACCGACGCTCAACAACCCGCCGTACCGTTGGGTAGCCAGTCGCCTCCCCCGTCGCCGGGCATCGTCCCTCCGCCGTCGCGTCAGCGAAGATCAATCTTTTCCGGCCTGCTTTTGATTGTTCTTGGCATCCTCTTCCTCCTGTTCCGGTTCGATCCCCAGATCGGGCTTGGCCTCTTGATCTGGCGATTCTGGCCGGTGATTATCATCGTTTGGGGGCTTGCCAAGCTCGTCGATCATCTGGCCGCGCGACAGAGCGGGGAACGGACCACGGTCCTCAGCGGGGGCGAGGCAGCCGTGCTGATCGTAGCGGTTTTTTCGCTGGCCGGGCTGGGTTTTGCCGATTGGCTGCGCAAGCATCACGACTTCGAATTCAATTTTCACCCGTTTTCCGAGCGTTACTCGGTAACCGATGAACTGCCGGGGAGGAAGATTCCTGCGGGCGCGCATATTTTGATCGCGACCGGTCGGGGAAACATTTCCGTTCATACGGGCGGTGGGGACGAACTGCGCGTGACCGTTAACAAGTCGGCTGCCGATGCCAATGAAGGCGCGGCACAAAGGCGCATGGCGAATGTGAGAACAGTCATCGAGCAGACCCCCGACGGCTTCAGCGTCCGTCCCGAGAACCAGAACGACTGGGAAGGGGAAGTCGAGGCCGACATGGACATCGAGGTCCCGAAGGGCGTGAGCGTCACGGCGAACTCCGCCCACGGCGACCTGGCGGTCGCCGGGCTATCCGGGGCCATCGATGTGAACACCGGGCAGGGGAACATCGACGTACACGATGCCGGCTCGGATGTCTCCGCGTCACTCTCGGGCGGCAATCTGCGCCTTTCGAACGTCTCTGGAAATCTTCGCGTCACCGGGCACGGCAGCGAGATCGAGGTGTCGGATGTGAAAGGGGATGCGAGCTTCGACGGCGAGTTCTTCGGCCCCGTTCGCGTGCGCAACGTGGCCAGAACGACGCGCTACGCTTCGCAACGTTCCGATCTGACCCTGACGCAGTTGACCGGGCGCCTCGAACTGGGAACGGAAGGGCTTCAGGTGTCGGACGTCGAAGGTCCGGCGCGATTGAATACGCATAACAAAGATATGGACGTTGAGAATGTTTCGGGTCCGCTGGAAATTACCGATTCGCACGGGGACATCACCGTACGGTGCTCGCGCCCGCCAAACAGCCCGATCAGCATCAGCGACGAATCGGGAGAAGTGAATCTGACGCTGCCAGGAAATTCGAGTTTTGAGATCTCCGCGATATCTCGTTCCGGCCAGGTGGACTCGGAATTTGAGGATCCCTCGCTCGAGCTTGTCAACGACGAAAGCACGGGGCGGCTGAGCGGCAAGTTCGGCTCGCACGGGCCGAAGATCACGATCGTCACCAGCTACGGGGCCATCTCGCTGCACAAAGGTACGTAATCCTCAGACAGACCCCGAAGTAAAAACTTTGTTCAGCTCAGGGAAACAAGGCGGCTTCAAATAATTGCCGGGCCTTGCGCCATTCCGGGCGCGCGGGAGCAGGTTGGCTCAATCATTCTCGGGCACCCTGACTCGCGGCTGGCTGGACAAGCTCCACGTCAATCGTAATCGTGACGTCGTCGCCTATCATCGCCGCGGGATAACCGTCGACGCCAAAGTCGCGGCGGTTGATCGTTGTCGTCGCCGACGCGCCCATGTGCAAATTCCCGCGCGGATCCTTTAGCGGCTCGGACGGCCCGTCGACCTCAAGGACCGCTTCCTTTGTAGTTCCGTGGATGGTCAGATCGCCGGTGATCTTCAGTTTGCCGGGGCCGGTAACTTCGATGCGCTTCGACTTGAAGGTAATCGTTGGATACTTCTGTACGTCGAGAAGCTTTTCGCTGCGCAGATCGTTGTCGCGCACCTCCACCCGACTATCGACCGAGGCGGCATCGATCGAGACGTCGACAGAGGATTTCGAGGGGTCCGCCCGATCATATTCAACGGTGCCGCTCAACTTCGTGAAGGTGCCGCGAACGGTCGAAATTCCCATGTGGCGGACGGCGAATTGGGCGGCCGAGTGGGGTGGATCAAGATGCCAGGTCTCCGCTTCGGTGCTCGCCGATAAGGCCAGCGAAATTGCCGTGGCAAACAGCGGTGTCAGCATCCTGGCCGTGCGGATCATGGCAAGTTCCCTCCGATGGCTGCGGGGTTGATCTCCCTCTGACGGCGTGCATTGCCGCCCGAGATCCGGGCGCGCCAGCCAGGTCAATTTACACGGGCGACTGCCCGGACCGCAATGGCTCGGGTGTTCGACGCGCCGGAAGGGGAGAGGTGAGCTAGGTTGAAGCGTCTCGAAGGCGGGCGAGGGTCTCGAAGAAGGAGGGGAAGGAAACGGCGGCGCACTGGGCATCGAGGATCGTTGTTTCGCCATCGGCGCCCAGCGCGGCGACGGCAAGGGCCATGGCGATCCGGTGATCGCCCAGCGGATCGACCCGGGCGCCGCGCAGCTTCCCGCCGCCCGCCACGCGCATTCCATCCGGGAATTCCTCAACCGTGGCGCCCATTCGCCGCAGCGCTTCCGAGAGGGCCGCGATCCGGTCGCTTTCTTTGACGCGCAGCTCGCCCGCATCGCGAATCTCGATGCCGCTCTCCGAGTACGGGCCTAGCGCGGCGAGCATTGGCAACTCGTCAATCATCTCGGCGACCTGCGCCCCGCAAACCCTACCTCCAGCCAAAGGCGAATGGCGGACGGCGATGTCGCCGGCGAGTTCGCCGTCGCGCACCGCCAGTGAGGCGACGTTGATCGTAGCGCCCATCCCGATCAGGAAGTCCAGCACGCGGGTGCGCGTCGGATTGAGGCCGACGTCGTGCACCATCAGTTCCGAGTCAGGAAGAATCAGTGCGGCAGCCAGGAGAAAAACGGCGGCCGAGAGGTCTCCGGGGACGGTGAGCTGGCGCGCGTGCAATTTCGGTCGAGGGTGGATACCCGCGAATCCCCCCGCGCACGCTGGGCCGGTGCGGGCTTCGCCGGGGGCAAGGGCCTCCGGTCGCGGCGCTTCCTCTCGATCGCCGCTCCTGCCAAGATCGACCGTGGCACCGAACTCGCGAAGTGCCAGTTCGGTGTGATCCCGGGTGCGCACCGATTCGCGCACCGTTGTCACTCGGTCGGCGTAAAGCCCGGCGAGCAAGACGGCGGACTTTACCTGCGCGCTGGGAACGGGCAGCGTATAGTCGATCCCGTGAAGGCCTCCGCCGCGGATGGCGAGCGGCGCGCGCTCGCCAGCTGCGGTCTCGATCGTCGCACCCATCTTTCGCAGCGGGTCGGCGATTCGTGCCATGGGCCGCTTGCGGAGTGAGCGGTCGCCAGTCAGCGTCGAGGGAAAGGGCTGTCCCGCAAGCACGCCGGCGAGCAAGCGCATGGTCGACCCGGAGTTTTCGGCGTCGAGCGCTCGGCCTGGTGGCTTCAAGCCTTCAAGACCCACACCTGCAATGCGGAGGCGGTCCTTGCCAGGCTCGATGCGCACGCCGAGCCGTCGAAGGCAAGCGAGCGTACTCTGACAGTCTGCGGCGGACGCGTAGTTCGAGATTTCGCTCGTGCCCTCGGCAAGCGCGGCCAGAATTGCGTAGCGGTGGGAAATCGATTTGTCGCCGGGAAGCTCGGCCAGGCCCGACAGGCGCCCGCCGGGTGAGATGACCTTTCTTGCCATCGACCGCAATCCTAGCATGCACCGGGCTCGCGCATCCGAGCGGCAGCGGCCAGGAGCGGGGGCATCAAGGTCAATTGCCCGCGGAGGAGGGTGGGCAGGAGGTTCCGGCCCCCTGGAGCGCCGTGTTCGTCGTTCCGACGAGCTGCGGTCTTCAATCAGGATCGCGGCAAGGGGAAGTTTGATATGATGAACGAAGCTGGGAACCCGCTTACGCGATCGCGTGGGCGGGTTTTTCTTTTTGGCCACGAAGAGAATTTGAACGAAGGGAGCCAAGGGCCATGACCTGCACGCAAGCGGGCACACTATGCGTGAATCGGGCCGAACTATATTTTGAAGTTCACGGAACCGGCGAGCCCCTGGTCCTGCTGAGCGGTTTTTCCGGCACCAGTCAGGACTGGAAACCTACCTTAGATGCATGGGGCCCCGATTTCCGGGTCATTCTCCCGGACTTTCGAGGTCATGGACGCTCAGGCATCCTCGAAAAGCCGTTTCGGCATGATGAGGCTGCTGCGGACGTGTTTGCCGTCCTCGATCATCTGGGGATCGGGGCATTCAAAGGGGTGGGCATAAGCGCTGGTGGCAATGTCCTACTGCACATGGCCACGAGGCATCCCGGTCGTGTCGAAGCCATGGTGCTGGTTAGCGCGACACCTTACTTTCCGGCCCAGGCCCGCCCAATCATGCGGCAGTACGCTCGAAACCTGTCGGCGCGGGATTGGGAACGGCTGCGGGCGGACCATCCCGGCGGCGATCAGCAGATTGAGGCTCTTCTGGAAAGTGTCGAATCGTTTGCCGACAGCCATGACGACCTGAATTTCACCTCCTCGCAGCTTGCGACCGTCGAGACGCGCACGTTGATCGTGCAGGGCGATCGCGACCCGCTCTACCCCCTTGAACTCTCCGTCGA
>Ga0187783_10004104_pt1 | contig 10790 bp, 11 predicted proteins | sample 1015_SJ02_MP02_2_FD_132471 | JGI IMG/M metagenome (GOLD analysis project Ga0187783, IMG submission 132471) | Tropical peat soil microbial communities from peatlands in Department of Meta, Colombia - 1015_SJ02_MP02_20_MG | ecosystem: Environmental > Terrestrial > Soil > Wetlands > Peat | place...
CCCAGTGAAGTCAGTACTGAACCGCGCTGAAGAAGCTGGGCGAATTTAAGCCTACCGTTAAAAAGGACCGAGATTCGTGTGGGGTTAATGCTTCTATCGGGAAAAAGATCTGCGCGGGGTGATCCAGCCTGCGGCGTCCTTATAATTGTCGAAAATATGCCGGTACCGGCCGATCGGCGGGTTTGGCAAGAGGCAACAGCGCTTCGCCAGGCTGGCTACGCCGTTTCGGTCATTTGTCCGAAAGGAAAAGGACATGATAGGGCTTACGAGCAGATAAACGGCGTGAATATTTATCGCCACTGGCTGCCTGTCGAACAATCGGGAGCAATTGGTTATCTTTGCGAATATACTACTGCTCTCTTTTGGGAACTGATTCTCTCATTGAAGGTAGCACGACGGCATGGATTCGATATTGTTCATGGGTGCAATCCTCCAGACCTGATTTTTTTGGTCGCGATTTTTCACAAAGTCTTCTTTGGCAGAAAATTTTTGTTTGACCAACACGACCTCGTTCCCGAACTCTATGAGGTCAAGTTCGGCCGAAAGGATTTATTTTACTCCCTCTCGTTACTATTCGAACGCTGGACGTTTCGATGGGCCGACGGAAGCCTCGCGACAAACGCAACTCTGAGGGAGTTGGCGGTGGCGCGTGGCGGAATGTCGCCTGACAAGGTTTGGGTAGTTAAAAGCGTCCCAGACCTTGAGCACTTTCGACCGGCTGAGCCGGATCCGTCGATCAGACGGGCCTTTCGATATCTTGTCGGCTATCTAGGAATCATTGCCGAGCAGGACGGTGTGAACCTATTAATCGAGGCGATGGATTACATCGTCAAGTACCTGGGTCGCACGGACGTCGCGTGCTTGATTATTGGTGACGGACCACAGGTAAGCCGGCTTAAGGCGCTCGTAGATGAACTGGGGATCGCAGATAATGTCGAATTTGCCGGTTACATTTCAGGGGATGCGCTTCTAGCCAAGTTGGGAGCTTGCGATATCGGCGTCGTTCCGGACCCGCCCAATGCCGTTAACGGAGAGATGTCAATGATTAAGGTCTTTGAATACATGGCTCTTGGACTGCCGTTTGTTCAGTTCGACTTAAGACAAGCGAGGAGTGATGCCGGTGCCGCTGCCCTTGTGGTCCCGCACGCGACGCCGCAGGCGCTCGGCGACGGGATCGTGTCCCTACTTGAGGATGCGGCCGCCCGTGAGCGGATGCAGAGTTACGGCAGGGAGCGTGCTCAACGCGAGTTTCAGTGGGACATTGAAAAGCGTTCACTCCTTGCGGCCTATAGGACGTTGTCGCCGAAGCAGGACGGCAAATAGTCTGAACCCGCTTGAGAGTAGCTCCTTGATGACTGTCCAGTAACCACCGCGGATCATTTGATGTTGATCGTCGTGCAATTTTGGTGATCCGAAAACTTTATTTGGACCGCCGGAGGTTAGGACCCTCCATCTGTCACTGGAAACACGGCGACCGCCTAGGTTAAGTTTCTTCAAGGAAGAGGACAATCTTGAAAAGGCACCGCCTGCCCGCCAAAGATGTCGATCTCATCGTGCAGAGCGCGACCGACAGTCGAGTGGCACTCGCTGGCCGCGGAGGATCTGGGAAATGGGCACGCCCTCACCTCAGAGGGTGGCCGCTATTCCCGCCCAACTAAAGAAGCTTCGGGTTTCCTGGGCGTGACCTGAGCCCCTTGGCTCCCTCGCTCAAAAGGAAAGTCCTGCTGCTGAATACTTCATTGGCCGCGGTTTGGCGAGCACATCGGGCGTGGCGCCATCTGGCAGCTCGAGCGCTCGGCGCGCGGTCGCCGGGGTTGATCCGCCGAGAGCCGAGTGCGGGCGAAGATTGTTGTAGTCGTGACACCATCGGCTGAGCGTCTGGCGCGCATGAGCAAGACTGTAGAAGATCTGGCGGATCGAAGCATTGATGTGAGCGAGATCGTGCCGCGCCTGGGCGATCCGCGCCGATACGCGGCAATCGCACCGCTGATCTCAGCACGCTTCTGTTTCAATGTCTGGATCACGAGAGGCTCTTCCATACCACGAAGAATCCAAAATCAACCGCCCACACGCAATTCCAAACTCGGTGCATTTGCTGCCTAAGGCCGAAGCAGCTCGTCTCGCAGGCGTCCGTTGAAACTTTCGATGAAAGCGTTCTGTGGTAGCCATCCGGCGTGCGCCGTGGCTTACGCGGCAGCGGCGGTTTGCACGGGAATATCCCTCTAGTTTTTCCATTTCGACGGGAGGAAGGAGGCGAGGCCGGTGATGGCGAGATGCCGCCTGGGATGATCGCCGCTGCGATCGCGCGAGAAGAAATACACCGCAGCTGGCGGATCGGGGCCGCCGGAAGGGCGATCATCGCGGATTAGGTCCAAAGACGCGCCTGGACCGCCTTGCCTTTGGCCAAGAGGGGACCGGCGTATCATCACCATGGACGCGCGCGGCGGCAAAGACGTGCACGCCAATCAGATCAGCGAGCAGCCTCAAGACTGCAGCGCAGGCCCAACATCATCGGCGAGTGTGGACAGCGGCAGATCCACGCCCTCGCGCGCATAGGCTTCACTCTGGCGATTGAGCGGCTGATGGAGCGCGAATTTGGCACAAAGGATCATGGCCAAAAGGCTCGGTTTTAACAACGTCGACCGTGTGACCTAACTGACGCAATTGCTCTACTTGTTGCCACACAAAGGCTCCGTAAGCTTGTCTCTCAGGACTGCGATACATGTTGGTGACAATGAGGATTCTCACGGATCTATATTCCTTTGGCGAGCCATTTGGTGGCTTCGGCGACGAATCTCTGGGTAACCGGTTTCGGCAATGGGCCAATCGCGGTTGTCTATTTTAATTGGCCGGAGCCACCCATGTGAAGGCCAACCAGCAGTTCCTGGCCATAGCGAAGCTTGATATTGCTCGCGAAGGGGATACGCTGGATTTGGAACGGGTCGACTCCAGCAGTGTTCAAGCCCCAAGTGCAGCACACGGCAGAAGCGAATCCAGCTTCCTTAACGCAGCGGATCGCGGTCTCGCCGATATCAATGGGACGTCCATTGGGATAGCAGAAGTGACGAACTGCAAACCCAAGACGCTTCTCGAAGTGCTCTTTAGCGCCGCGAATCTCCCGTTCCAGTTCCGTTCGATCCGTAAGTCGTGACAAGATAGGGTGAGTTTCGGTGTGGCATCCGATCTCCACCCCCTCGGATGCCACAGCGCGTAACTCGTCCCAGCTCATGGCCTCACGGCCCGCGGGCGGATCGGAAGGGATCTCCACTCCGCAGAGTTTGGAAAATTCCGCCAAAAAGGCGACCCTCCGATCATTTGAAACTTCTTTGAGTCTCTCCGTCAGGCGGGCTATCGCCTCGGCCTTCTCTGCAGGCGTCCGGAGGGCAAAATCTAACGGTTTGCCATTTTCGAGTGGCATGCCAATCGAGCTCCGCTTGGAGTGCTGCAACCCGAACTCGATCTGGTCAGGCCATAGCCACAGCTGACCGTCGTGAAACCCCCCGACTCCGTAAAGCGTTGTTGGAATGCGGTACCGCCGTAAAATTGGATGTCCGTGTAGCAAAAAGTTCCGGTACCCGTCGTCCACCGTAACGGTAATGGCGTCGTCCGGCAACGACCTTACTCCGTCGAGGGCATCCAATATAGCCGAGAGCGAAACCGGCGTGAAATATCGCACAATATGGGTGCAGATAGCCTCCAAATTAGTCTCATCCTGATCGCTAAAGGAGTGCAACATCAAAACCCTGAATTTACGGCGATGCAGACCCCGCAAGATCGCCAGTCCGCCCATCCTATGCAGGATTACTCTCGCTGCCGTTTTCGCAAGCTCGTGCATGCCACGCCCTTTAACTTAATAATATCTCGCAAGTGCTGGCTATGGCAGAGGGTATCCCCCGGAAGAAAAGCCTTTAAAGCGTCCCTAATCAGGCTGGGAATCTATGGCGAAAAAGATGTGAGCCGAACGTCACAGTAAAATTTACGCGTAAAAAAGGCAAATGGGTTATGAACTTAGGGGCTGCCGCTGGGCGCTAAATCGTCTCTACAGCAAACTGGCTGTCAATCAGCATCGAAAAGAGACCCCAGATTTGCATGCAAAGGGGACCCCCGTTTTGAGACAGGCTGGAACGGCACGCGCCCCCCGGCGGAGCTGGTCAGGGTTGCGCGGCCTGGGCGCGCGTGGTGGTGTGAGGCGGATTTGTGAGCATCAGGCGCGATTTTTGAAGCGCCAGCTTTCATTTCCAGTTTCGACATTGTCGCAATGATGGGTGAGCCGGTCGAGAAGCGCGGTTGTCGTTTTGGCGTCGCCGAAAACTTTTGGCCATTCGCCGAAAGCGCGGTTTGTGATGACGATCACCGAGGTGCGCTCATAGAGCTGGCTCACGAGATGGAACAGCAATTGTCCGGACAGGACATGCGGCCGGTTGACTTTGCTTTTTTGTCATTTGACATAATGCGCGCACCAAGCTTGGAACATCAGCACGATCCATAGTCGGGTCTCCCAATTGTGCGCACCGGACCGGTGCTGCTGCCATGTTCGGACGATGGGATCCGGATTGAGCAGCCCATTCCTCCCGAGGGAGGCCGGCGATAGTAGGTCGTCGGCCCACTCGCGCAAAGGCCCGCGCAACCAGTCCCCAATCGGCACACCGAAACCGTGTTTCGGCCGGTCGATTAGAGATTGCGGCACGCGCTTATATAGAATGCTGCGCAACGGCCATTTCGTCCTACCTTCGCGCGATTTGTAGAAAGGCGGCAGAGAGAAGGCCAGCTCGACAACACGATGATCAAGAAGAGGCACGCGCGTCTCAAGGCTGTTTGCCATTGCTGCGCGGTCAACCTTCACGAGAATATCGTCGGGCAGATATGTCCTCGCGTCGATTGCGGAAATGTGGTTGAGGAACTCCGTATCGAGGGGCGGCACAAAATCGGTTAAATCGTATTCCGTAACATTGATGTTAGAAACGAAATTTGCCGCATTCCTCCCAAGCAGCATGTAGGCGATATAGCGGTCGCGCGAGGTGTCCCTTTCTATGACATGTGCGAGGTTCTGAAGTCGTCTGACCGTCATGCGACGCGCGCCTGCGAGGGGAACCAACGCGAAGGCCGCCGCGATCCAGCTATGAGGTACAACCTGTAGCATTAATCGTAGCAGCCGTCTCATTGGCAATTTCTCTATCGTCTCTGACACGAAATAGTGTTCGTAACCGCAAAAGAGCTCGTCGCCCCCATCTCCAGAAAGGCTCACGGTCACCTTCTGCCGCGCCAGCGCGGCGACGATGGTGGTTGGTATTTGCGACGCATCGGCAAAAGGTTCGTCCCAAATTTCGGGAAGACGTGGCACAAGCGCGACAGCATCGCTAGGAGTCACGATCATCTCGGTGTGATCGGTCCCAAGATGTAGCGCTACCTCTGCGGCGTAGTTCGCTTCATTATGATCCTCGTCCTCGAAGCCGATGCTAAAGGTGTGTACAGGCTGCGATGCGCCTTCCTGCATTAGGGCAACTATGGTGCTGGAATCGACGCCTCCCGATAGAAAAGCCCCCAGCCGAACATCTGCAACAGATTGCAGGCGGATGGCATCTTTGAGGCGGCGCTCCACCTCGTCCGCCGCCTCTGCAGGGCTGCCAGCAAACCGCGGCTGGAGGAATACTTTGTCCAGCGACCAGAAAACATCACGCGTCTCGCTACCCTCGTCGCTCACAGTGAGCAGAGTGCCGGGGATCAGCTTATAAACACTTTTGAAGATCGAGCGCGGCGCGGGGATATAGCTGAACGTGAAATAAAAACCGAGAGCGTCTGGATCGATCATAGCTTCGAAGCCCGGAAAGGCATGAAACGCCTTCAATTCAGAGGCAAACAGAAAAGTGCCGCGCGAGTGCCCATAATAGAGCGGCTTCTCCCCCATTCTGTCGCGTGCCAGCGTCAAGGTTCGATTTTTCGTGTCCCAAAGCGCGATGGCGAACATGCCAACCGCCAGTTCGAGCGCAGCCTTCACGCCCCAACGTTCGATGGCGGCGAGCAGCGTCTCGGTATCGGAGCTCCCGCGCCACTCGACTCTGTCTTCGGCATCCAACTTCACGCGTAGATCGATGTGATTGTAAATCTCGCCGTTGAACGCGATGACGAAACGTCGCGAAGCGGACAACATCGGCTGGTCGCCAGCCGCCGAAAGATCGAGGACGCTGAGACGGCGATGCCCAAGAGCGACGTTTCCTGAGTCGTTTAGCCAGATACCTTGGTGGTCGGGCCCACGGTGACGCAGCGTGGAAGTCATCCTCGCGATGATCTGTCGGGGATCGGTCTGCGCCGCTGATCTTGAGTGAAGGAATCCGGTCAACCCACACATGATTGCTACCCCGGTCGAACAAATTTCTTGGTTACGAAGCCTCTGCGCAATGCTCAAGATTCCGAGATAAATTTTTGCAAGAGGAACAACTTACTCTGAACTCTCTATTCCACGCAATGGACCCAGGCTCTCGGGTCCGTTTCAAGCTTGGCACGCTCGAACAACGATGAAAACGATTCTGTACCGCACTCCTAACCAGGGGCAATATCGAGGCCGCCATGAGACCCAGGCCTAAGCTTCTGCGCCGCTCTCGTGGCAGATTTCGAAATGGAACACTGCCTCAGCTAATTACGGCGGGAGATCCTGAACGATGGCTGGACGCCGAGTGTGTCAAAGCAATCCCGCGGCTACCATGTGGCCAAGTACTGCGGCACCTTGCCATTCGTTCTGCAATGCAGAATTTCCCTATGCTCGAATTTCGGCACTCGTTTTTCTGCTTTCCTGCTATCGACGCGATGATCCATGATGGAATCACAATTAACCAGCACTCCTGCTGTTGAGTATAGCATTTTTGCTCTAACCTCTTTAAAGAGAATCAAAAGCATCGTAAGCTAAATCTTAATGTCCCTATTCATTTCCAAAATCCACTTAAAGTAACACTGAGGCAGCCATGCTGGAAAGGTCGTATCCACCTGAGGGATTAAGTCAACCGCGGCCAGTTGCTGTGATGGTCGGGCAACTCGAACAAGGGGGAACCGAGCGACAGCTTTATTTATTTCTTGCCTATTGCGATAGAAGCCGCTGGGCGCCGGTCGTATATGTAGCAGGCCACCTGGGCCATTGGGAGACTGCGATTCGCAAACTCGGCATTCGTTTGGTAGTTTTGCACGGCAGCCGCCTCGCCAAAATGAGGCAGTTCCGGTTGGCCTGCATCGCCCAGCGTGCGAATTGCTTTTTCTCATGGTCGGCATGGACTAATTGCTTCGGGCTGGCGCTGATGGGGCGTGGAGTCCATTGCATCGGCTCGTATCGCAACGTGCTGTTCGACGACCTTCGTCCACGCTGGCGCTGGCTTTCCGCCTGGTTGAGTTTCGTCAGCCTCTCCACCATTGTATGCAACTCGCATGAAACGAAGAGTCAAGCCGCGGGCCGCGTCGGTGTGGGACGAAGGGTGCTCTTTGTTCCGAACGCAATTCAGATCTTTGCCCCTAGGCAGGTGCAGGCGTGGCGCGCACAGTGGCGAGCGAGGCTGGGACTAGCCGACGATGCGGTGCTGGTTTTGGGGGTCGGCCGGCTTGTGCCTCAGAAGAATTTCGGCCGATTCATCGATGTAATCGCGCGCGTAAATCGCCAGCAGCCGGTGTGGGGCCTCATCGCTGGCCCGGACCACGGCTGTCTGGCCGAGCTTCAGGGCCAGGTGACCCGGCTTGAATTGCAAGATATTGTTCACTTCATCGGCGAGGTGCCTGACGCACGCGAGCTGATGTGTGCTGCGGACATCTACCTGCTCTCGTCGGACGGCGAGGGCATGCCCAATGTCGTCCTCGAAGCCATGGCCGCTGGAGTGCCGTGTGTCGCGACGCGTGTCAATGGTGTTGGCGATCTAATCAAGCATGGCTCAACCGGATTCCTCGCGGCGCACAATGTCCACGACCTGGCACAGCACGTGGCCCGGTTAGCAGCGGATGAGAGTCTGCGGCGCGAAGTTGGCGCGAGGGCGCGGACTACCGTCGAGCAGAAGTACCAGCCCGAGCAGATCGTGCCCCAGCTTTGGGCACTGTGTGATTTAGACACGTGAAACTATTTGTTCAAACGGGTCGGTGATCCGCGGCCGCGGACCTGTGTTTTATATTTCAGAGGCTCGAGCCCCTTCGAAATAGCGCGGTGAAGGAGGTGAGGCGATGCTAATCTCGGACGCCAAACAGCTGCTGAAGGGCGCCGCGACCTACATCCCCGGTCTTTATCAGCTGGCGACGCCGCGAGGGAAACACTCCGGTGGAACCGACAAAGCAGCCTATTGCTATGAGGTCTGGATGAAACATCTGACCTTGCTCGGGGCCAACGGCCTAGGCGCGATGCCGGTCGCGTTAGCCGAGCTCGGGCCGGGCGGTTCCCTTGGAGTGGGCGCGGCGGCGCTGCTGTCGGGCGTCGAGCGCTATTATGCTTTGGACTTGATCGAATTCGCCGACGTGTCGCGGAATCTGATGATTTTCGATCAGTTGGTCGAAATGTTTCGCAGTCGGGCGCCAAGGCCCAGCAAGGGATGGCCGGACTATGATCGCTATCTCGATACCAATCTGTTCCCCAGCCATATCCTGACAGACGACATATTAAATCGAAGTCTCGCCGAGGACCGCGTCGGGCGGATTCGACAAGCGCTGAGCGCGCCGGGGACCCAGGTCGGCGACATTTTGATCAGCTATGAAGCGCCGTGGCAAAGCGCTGCGACCATCCAGCCGGGCACCGTTGATTTGGTCCTGTCGCACACTGTGCTGGAATGCGTCGATGATCTTGAGCTGATCTATCGAGCCTGTGCGTTATGGCTCAAACCGAGCGGCTGGATATCCCATCAGATGGGTTATTCGTCGATCGGCTATTCCCGCAAATGGAATGGCCATTGGGCCTATTCGGAACCAATGTGGGCGCTCGCGGTGGGCAAGCGGCCTTATGCCACCAATCGGCAACCGCATTCCGCGCATGTCCGGTTGATGCAAAAGTATGGGTTCGACGTCGTCAGCGAGTTGAAAGCCTACCGCGAGAACGGAATCCGCCGCTCGCAACTCGCCTCTCGATGGACCGAGCTTTCCGACGACGATTTCGCCTGTTTTGCCAGTTTTATTCAGGCGGTGAATGGGCGCGCGCCGGGTGTCGGCTCCGACGTCGATGGCTGACCATCGCAGCGACCTTCGACTGAGCAGTCAGAACCAAACCAGCGAAACGGGCATTAGGCGATCTGGCATTTGATAAAAAATTGAAGCTTAATAGCAGTTGTTATTTTGACTTATGCCCCGGACAATCGCTAGAGCGGCCCCATCCACAACAGGGATGGAATCTCATTGCTAAACACTGTGCTTGGTTGGACGTCGCCGGACGGCTTGTTGCTTTGGTCATGGCCTGAGGATGTAGCGCACGATTCGAGTCCGATTTTACCAACCGAATCGATCAGCGCCCTTGCGCACGCTGACGCCCGCGGCCAGCGAGCGAAAGCCGCGCGGCGGAAGCGCACATAGGCAGAGCGTTCGTAAGCAAAATTCCAAAAGCGGCAGAGGCTAATTCGGTCCGCAAGCGATTAGGCCAAGGCCACATCGGAAAGATTGTACCAGGGTGCAACCAAGCGCGTTCTGAACATCGCCAAAGTTGGCGGGCCTTTTCACGTTGGGGGCTGTGATAAAGAGCCGCCAAAACCGCTTCTGCAATTGCCCAATCGATCAGAGCGCCAAGCGCGTCGAGAAAATCTCGCACTCGGCCCTTGCGCAGAATTGAAAGGCCCCGCCCGATCTGCCGCTGTGCCAGCATCCTCTCCAAATCAAGAGCGGAACAACAGAATCAGGGCAGGAAAACCGCAGCGAGCAGCCTACGGGTCTCACTACCGACTAACTTTAGCTAATGCATATCGGTGATTATTATGTTACCAAGCGTATACCAAGGACCCGTCCCCTGAATCGCGAGCGTGATATCCGGAGTTTGACTTCCGGGTGGCGCAAGACCAATCCGGACAGGGTACGTACCTGCAACCAGACCTTTTGTGCCAACCGTCGCAACATCCGTGCGCATTCCGGGAAGGAAACTCTTCATGGAAATCCCCGTGTCAGAGATCTGGCTGCCAACTTTGACCAGAAGGTGCCGATCGAAATACATCGGCGCGTTTCCTTTATTCGTCCAATTCAATGCGAGATTAAAGCTTGCGCCAGCGGTTATCGATGTCGGGAGCTGCGCTTGCGTCAACACAAAGCGATAACCAATCTTCGTGAGCATGTCCCTTACGGCAGAGTACATGACGGGAGGAATCGTGGTACTTTTATTGTTGAACGCTGAAGCATGGTTATCGATCGCCCATTGCAGAGCTTGCTGCCATGGATAATTCGACACCCAATCCGCCATCGTGCCACACGTTTCCAATAAAACCGGTCCGAATTTCCATGCGCCAGGCGCAATCGCAATAAGTGCAGGATAGGCGACATACTGGTCACCGCTGGGTGAATAATCCCCCCAGCAATCGACCCGCCATCCCATATTGTTTTGAATGGCATAACTAAATGCGTTCACATCTGTGTTGTTTAAGGTTCCGCTAATGATGAGAGGTGCTGATCCTGCATTGGCCAACCAATAATCTTGAAACGTATCTAGGGATGCTGTGCTCGGCATGGGCGGTGTGGGAACCGTGTTCCAGAAATGGAACTCACCCCAATCCCCGACGAACCCGATGTCTATCGAGTCGATAGCTGGGTTGTTGGCATATCGTTGTTCGAGCGCGGAGATCAAGTTTGCGAGATCTTGCTGCACG